>Ga0207020_1069_pt1 | contig 20969 bp, 27 predicted proteins | sample Alteio_BWMinCont_48_FD_153500 | JGI IMG/M metagenome (GOLD analysis project Ga0207020, IMG submission 153500) | Enriched cells from forest soil in Barre Woods Harvard Forest LTER site, Petersham, Massachusetts, United States -... | ecosystem: Environmental > Terrestrial > Soil > Temperate forest >... | reverse complement strand
TTGCAGTAACTGGTGGCTCATAAAAACTGCCCCATAACCCGCAAATAATTGTTCACTAAAAACTGCGCTGCTTGTCCGTAAGCCCTTACCGAATTTGTTTAACACCCGCTGTGTTTCTTCTGCCAGTTCAAGCCACATTCCGGTGCTAATCAAACCCGCTTTCCAGTTAGTGATAATTTCGTCCCGGCTGTCGTCAATGATGTGACATTGGGTATCTAAAAACTCCAAAAAGGCGGGTATCTCCTGATAAAATAAGGCATGTAAAAGCCTTGCTTTCTGTACATTATTTAATGCTTTTAATGGTTGCATGACATTCATTTTAAGTTTTAAAATAAGGGGGATTGCTCCCCCGTTTAATTAATTCAGGGTAAGCGAATCCGCCCCGTTTTTGGCAAAATCACGGCAAAGGTCAAAGGCAGTTTGTCCCCTTTGTTTGGCTGTACCGTCCATGATGGATTTGAATTTCGCCTCGTCATTACCAAAACTGCGGACGTTTTGAAAATAGCCCGTGATAGCGTTATAGGCACCGAATACTGTTCCGGCAGTAGTTTCCATTTGTTGGGTGGGACTACCTAAAGCGTATTCATACACGTTGTCCACGATATTGGTATAGGTGGTGGACAGTTCATCCACCTTGCCTTGTGCTAAGTTTTTTAAAACTTCCTTGTTGGGCGACATGGCAATCTGAATGAGCCTTTTTACTTCCTTGTCGGTGATTTTCACCTGTGATGATTTTATCAGTATCTGCGAAACTATCGGGATAACCGTCGATAAGAAAAACATCTTTTTCAGGGGCTTTTATTCACAGGGGGACGGAAGCGGGTTTGTAGCGGAAATTGACCTGCCTGTTTTATTGGACGGCATTGTTAACCAAAAATGGAAAGAATATGCCCCCAAACTGGAATTGGATTTAGCCCTGCCGGAAATTGACAGGCGTGTTTTAAAACTGATACGGGAGGGGAAACTGGATACAGCCCCGCAAATTACGCACCCGCACAGAGGCTACTATGTTAAGGCAGAACTCAATGAGAACCTGCCGTATAGTTTTCATGGTTACCCGCAGATAGAAAAGCAACTGGATTTACTGGAAGATGGTTTGATAAAAATCGCAGAAACGCTTAACCGTTTCCTGTATAAATCGCTTGAAAGCGAATATGAATACCAAACCGCTGAACAAGCCGTTGCCGGGGCATTGGAAGCCCGTGAATACTGGTTTACCGCAGACGGTGAAAAAGCGACCCGTCTTGAAAGTTTAGCATTCAAAAATTCATTGGAAACGTCATGAAAACATACACCCTGAAAGGGAAGAACGGGTTAGCCGATATACCCTTTACCATAGCCGATTTAATCCCCATTCAGCAACAGCATTTACAGCCTTACAATAATTTGGTAAAGCTGATAAACTATACCAATTACGACAGCGATTGGGAAAAGCCGATGGGCGGGGACTATGAAAGCCTGTACAGTATCACGGAAAACAAGGGAGCGGATTTCTTTAAGATTAGGAACACGCAGGTTATCATTTTACCCGGCACTTACATCTACCCGACCCTGCTCAATGAGCAGGAAGTGGTACAAATCGGATTAAAAAAAAGAAAAATTAACACTTAAAATTTAACATCATGGAACTATTAATCATTCATCATAACCACATCACCCTGCACGCCTGCATCCTTTTAGGAATAGGCTTAATCATCCGCTACTGGATTGGCAGGCGCAGGTTCAACCGAAGGAGCATAGCAGGGTTACAGCTTTTTTCATCCTATGAAAAATGGTGGTTAATCACCCGCATAGAACGCCTGGTTAACTTTTTGGCATTGCTTGCCATACTTGCAGGGGCATTCCTTTTAATCTTTAAATAACACTAAACAGACAATTATGAAAACGAACTTTTTTGAACAAATAGCCAACCTGAATGCCCCCGGCATTTGGAAAATAGGCATCCAAAATGATGCGAACGGGCATTTTGTAGTATCTGCCCTGTATTCACCTGTACAATCCACGGAACCCGCCCTAAAAACCATCGCCCCCCTGATTTTCAAGGGGACGGCTATCGAAATGGACGAGGGTTTTTTTGAAGCGATTGAAAAACCCGTGCAGGAAACGGCAGGCTTGTACAGCAACTTAGCTACTTATACCAAAAACTTAGATAACGCTAAAAAGAAGCTGTCACAGGGGAACAAGAGCCAACCCGTTAAAAAAACGGAAGCTACTGGCGGGGACGAACCTGATATGGAAGTAGGCGAACCGAAAGTATCTGCCGAAGACAGGAAAAAAGCCTATACGGAAGCCATCCGCAAAGTGGTGGAACTGAACGATGCCTGCAAATATGAGGATGCTTTGGCAGTTCTGCCATCGGTAAGCGATTACCCCGAAAAAACAGAGGAACTGAATAAACGCAAAGCCGACCTCACCCGCAAAAAGGAGCAGATGGCGCAGGCACTCAAATTATTTAACGATTAAAACGTAAGCCATGTTACAGACAACGCTGTTAGAAAGGATTTTTATACATAAGGATAACGGGCAGGAAGTCCGTTTGACCGACCCCGGCGAAACATTCAATCCCGATATGGTGCTTAATTTTTATGCGGGTACTTACCCCGTGCTCACCAATGCGAGGATAATCGGGCCGGAAATTAAGAACGATGAGATTCAGTACCGCTTTGAAAGCACAATGGGTACGAAAGGCTAATAACAACCGCCATGGAAAAGAGAGTTAGTAAAAGAAAAGTAACCGTCATAGAGCATAATAAACAATGGAAACTGCATCAATTATTCGGAAGTTTCGCCCAGCAGCTAAACCGCTTGCCGGACGCAAGGGAAGTACAGCAAAACCCGCTAAGAAGCGCACCGCAGGAACGCACCGTAATGGTTTTCTGAACTATTCCTTTAACCCTGTTTGGGGCGTGGCGTTCAAAGACTGGAGATCAGCCGAGCGTGAGTTTTTTGTTTCGTTGGAAAACCTGTGCGATTTGTACGGATGGACGAAGCCGGATTATTCCGGCCTGTCCTTTCCGCAAAATGTTTCGGCTGCTTATAAAGACGTATCTGGATTACTGGGGTCAAACTTAGACATTAAATTAAACATCTGTCAGGATAAAACACACCACTTGTGTTTAGCCACCACGAAAACATTTGATACGGATTACCACCTGTATTATATCCCCGTCCGGCCACTTTGGAAAATGCGGGACATAAAAGCAGAACAGCCACCCTACTGTTTGCTGATGGCGGTATTCCGTTATCTCTATCAGGTGGCAGGTGTGCCTTTTTTTACCGAGCCGGGGACGATTGATGGCAATTATGATACCATTAAAAACTGGCTGGACGAGGAACAGGACGAGGAAGAAGAACCTTACCGGGAACGGCAGAAAAATGAACTGAAAGCATTGGAACTGGCAGGCAATACCCTATTGCCTGAAATAAAAGAGCCGTTTAATCTGAAAGAACTGGAAAAAGATTTGGCAAGGTATCAGCGTTCAGCTAAAGCTGATGTCTGTCTTGTTGAAGCCGTGTACGAAATTGTCAAACTGATAAAGGACTACCCTAAACGGGCGATAAAGGAAACCATGTATTATGGGGACGAAGACGATGATAACCAAACTATCTATTGGGAACAGTATATCTCTTTTTACTGGAGCGGTGAGGATTGCCTGTCGGAAACCCTTTACCAAATGGTCAACGATGAGTTTCAGGAAATGGTCTATCAGGAAGAACCCGTGAATAACCAGTGGTTCGATACGCCACAGGAAAAGCCTCGCCATGTTTTTGATTATGAACCCCGGTTGTTATCGCTTATTGACCGGTTAGCTGAAATTTTAAATGATTACGATTATGAAGAACCTGACGAATAATTTTTGCAATACCTATCAGCCCATCAAAGCCCTGCTCATTTGTCAGAAGCAGAGCGGGGATGAGGGTAACGAAGAACACAGCATTTACGTGGAAAGCTATGACATCGGCAAATTTGGCAAGCCCATTAATGCCCATCCCCTGACCTTTAAGGAAACCCTGCAACTCAGCAGTTTGTTCCAGGCTGCCGAGGAACTCAAAACGGGTTATTTGCGGAGCAGGGGAATTATGCCAAACAAAGTGTTGTATGTTAACCCGCAACAATCCGGCTATGCGGTTTGGTACACGCCACCGCAGGAAGTACCCCTGTTTTTTGCATCGGCTTTGGGCATCCCGTCCGGCAGTGGAAAAGTGCCCGCCATGATTTGGAAAGCAGGCAGGGAGGAATTAGCGGTGTATGCGGTAAAAGGAAACAAAAAGCCGTGTAGTAAAACCAAACTGTTCCATGCGCCCTACTTTAATATCTATAAGGAGGGAAGGGTGTGCATGGGTACAGTGAGGGTCAATATTACGGAGTCGGCACGTTTGGAGGATTTTATGGAGCAATGGGAAAACTATTTTTGGAACAGCTACTTCAGCCACCTGATGTCGGATTTTAACCCGGTAACTGAAAATATCGTTCAGCTTTGGCAGGCGCAGGTAAACACGGACAACCCGTTCCCCGCCCAAATCTTAAAACCAACCAATTTTACACTACAAAATCTACTGACATGAGAACGAAGAAATTAAAGGCGGTAAAGCCAAGCGTACATATCGTTGAAAAGGTATTACTGAACCCATATAATCCGATTACCATAAACCTGATTGGCGCAGGCGGAACAGGAAGCCAGTTTTTGACCGCATTGGGCAGGATGAACCATGCCCTGATTGCGCTTAACCATCCCGGTCTGATGGTACGGGTATTTGACGATGATAAGGTAGAACCTGCCAACCTCGGCAGGCAATTGTTCCCGACCGCAGATTTGGGCATGTATAAGGCGGTTGCCTTAGTGAACCGTATCAACCTGTTTTTCGGCACCAACTGGAAAGCCATTACCGAAAGGTACAATATGGAAACGATACAAGCTGACCCTGATTTAAGGATGGCGGAGTTTACCATTTCCTGTGTCGATACCGTTTCGGCAAGATTTGAAATAGCCGAATTGCTGATGGGTATAGACAAGAGGGTAACCTATATGCGTAGCCGACCGCTTTACTGGATGGACTTCGGCAATAGTAAAGATACGGGACAAGTGGTTTTAGCAACACTTACTGCCATACAGCAACCCGAAAGCAAAAAATTTGAGGTGGTGGACAGTTTGCCGTTGGTTACCAACGAATTTGGAGCGTTATTAAAGCAATCCGAAACCACCGACAGTACGCCAAGCTGTTCCTTAGCAGATGCGCTCGGTAAACAGGACTTGTTTATCAACTCGGCATTGGCCAATTTAGGGGCGTCCCTTTTATGGCAGATGTTCAGGGAGGGGATGCTGTTCAACAGGGGGTTTTTCCTGAACCTGAAAGAGTTCAGGACTACTCCGATAAAGGTAACTGCGGTTGCCAAAGAAATCAAATTGCCTCCAAGACCTGCCCACGACAAAGTGGCTTAAAGAATTAGGAACAAAATGGACACGGCTATGAAAGTAATAGATTTGGACGGAAAGGAATTAGAAGTAACGGATTTGGCACTCGCATTAATGCAGGCGGACGATTACCGCCATTACAGGGTTAGCGAACCCTCCCCATACCAATTGCATTTATATGATTATTGGGAGGACTTATATCAAAAACTCCTGATATTGGACATCAATATAAAAGGCAATACGAATAGTTTATGATACGGTATACTACAGGGAATATCATGGATTCAAGTGCGGAAGCATTGGTGAATACCGTCAATACCGTTGGGGTAATGGGGAAAGGGGTTGCCCTGCAATTCAAACAAGCCTTTCCCCATAACTTTGAGCTTTACAAAAATGCCTGCATAACCGGGCAGCTTACCACAGGGAAAATATTCGCCGTTAAGGACAGCGAACTGCTAATGGGTGAACGGCTCATTATTAACTTTCCAACCAAGCAACATTGGAAAATGCCGTCAAAATATGAATACGTAGATAGCGGGCTAACCGCCCTTGTTGCCTATCTGAAAGACCATCCGCTAAAAAGTTTGGCCATGCCCGCATTGGGTTGCGGGAACGGCGGGCTGGAGTGGAATAAAGTCAGACCTATGATTGAACAATACCTGTCTGCATTGAATATGTCAATTTGGGTCTATGAGCCGGTAATTAAGGCTACCTGAAATTGAAAAAAGTTCCCGGCGGGCTCCGGCGCGCCGGAGCCCCGTTTTTTTCGCCCCGTATTTTCGCATGGTTAAAGCTTTTGGTGAAAATACGGGGCGCTCCATTTTAACAGACTTTAGTTTTATAGTGCGGATACATCTGCCTTTTCCACGCCTGGTAGGGGTTGCAAAAAATGAAGCATTTTGTTCGCACTAAGATAAGTGACCAATTGCCCCAACCAGTTATAATTAAATCCGTCAGTTGAAATGAGTTCAGTGGGGGTCTTTATCAGAATTTGCTTTAAAGTATCAAAGCCCATTTTTCGGCAACCATTGTCAAATTCTTCACCAAGGCCCAGGTCAGTAATTGGTTTGTTGATAATAGCTTTTATCTCCATCGTTTTGCATTTATAACTCAAAGATAAGATACTTAATGCTTTATTCTAAAAATGACAGGTGGTAAAAGGGTATGTTTATGGTAAATTCCCTGAAATCGGCAAAATGCATTTTACTATGGGCCATTAGGTTACCTTACCGGCATTCTCCGTTTTTATCATAAAGTCAAAGGTATCATCACCCCAAACAAAGTGACAGGGCAGTCTTTGCCAATTTAATTTCCTGAGGATGTTAAAATAGACCAAACAGCTTAGAAAGTTCAATAGGGTTATAAACCATTACTGACCTTGGGGTAATATAAATATCCTTCCATTTCTCCATCGATATTACTGCTGAAGTAAGCCTGTGAACTTCAGGCAACGCAGTTTCAATATGGGCGATGTCTAAAAAAATTTGTAACCCGGCCTTTTTGCCCCTATCAATAAGCTGTTGTAAAAAGACGGCAGCAGTTTGTTCGTCTTTTATGATCGCCAGTATTAATGGAGCTAAATCATCACTTGCCGCCTGTGGCGTAAAAGCAATCAGCAACTCCAAATAAGGGAAACGATAAAATTGAAGCTCGCCGATTTTTTTATCCGGAATTAATTTAGAGGCCATACCGCAAATATATAAGAATGCCAAAATCGCCGAAAGGGTCTATTTAGTCGCATCAGATTTCAAGATAATCCACTATAAAATTAAACAACAGTTCAGTGATCTCCGGTTTAATCTCTTTCCTTGTATTGGGGTTGATGGTGACTTCTGCTTTTGAGAGACTACACACGATGGTGTACATTACCGGGAGGGCAACTACCCTTATCCTGATACCATAAGTATCCGCTGCACTATCAACCTCCAGCACGTAGCTTGCATCCAGTTTTTTTAGCTGCGCAGCAAAATCACTATTTAGCTTTTCCTCAAAAGGGGTATAGGACTTATTTTTCAGGTTGGGTAACCTGAATTTAAAGGTGCTCATGGTGACGAACATTTTTTCGGGCAATGTCAGTTCAAACCAGAAGCTATCATATAAAGAAGAGATTTTTATCCATACCCCATTAAGGCCTTGCCCGAAGCGGTAATTTTGGGTGATGTCTTTATATACCCTGAACCAAGCCTTTTTGCCGCTTTCATAAAAATCATCAAGGTCCTTAAATGCTTGTTCAAGCTTATCCAGTTGATATTCTTCAAGCCCTGACTGGCTAAAATTATAGTCCTTGTTATTTTTTAAATTATCCCGGTATAATTTTATCTCCCATAAAATGAGATCGACCTTTTTCTTGCAGGCAACAATTTCCAGGGCGGTGAACCTATTCTCCATATTCAAAATTAGCGTATTAAAACCAAAGCCCCGTATAGCAGCTGCCTGTTTATGGTTTTCTGTAAAATTTAAGTTCAGCCGGCATGTCAGAAATTAGGGAAGCCGCCGCGAAGAAATTTATTTTATTGCTTTTGCCTTCTAAACTGATGGAAATCTTCCATCAATTGTGATAAGGTTTAGGTTGAAAATTCATTCCTTTACCTGTTGATAACATTTGCTTAACTTCGGTGCTGAAAAAAAATCAACCGATGGAAGCTATAAAAACAGCCGGAGGCCCCTACGGGGAGCAGATCAATATCAACGAAAGATACGAGGCTGACTACTGGACGGAAAAATTCGGCACTACCAAGGTCAAACTCAAAGCGGCAGTCAACGCAGTTGGCACTTCCGCTAAAGCAGTGGAAGCTTATTTAAAGAAAAAATGAAATCCTTTTTGGGTGTCAGGGCCTACGTTTAACCACAATATATGTTCTAAAAAAATACCTCCAGGGCATGGCCACGATAGGTAATATAACCAGCATAAAAACGTTGGCCGTGAGGCCAAACAGGGTGAAAAATATTCAAAAACCAAGAGAAACTGCCCTTTGAAACAGCTTCTCTTGGTTACCCATCCTTTTTTTATATTTTTTTCGTAACGAACCAGTTGGGGGAATTAGTGGCTAATAGGTTTCCCGAACGTCTTTTGCCGATTATTCAGCTAACAGTTCGCTAATATATTCAGCGCATAATTGCTCAGATTGGTACTGAGCCATTTCGTTACAGATCTCGGTCGCGCGGATTCTAAACCGTTTATTGCCCATCACTTCTTCAACTGCTGCACGTATGGCTTCCATAGTCGGTGTTTCTGTATTTAGGTTGATCCCCGCATGGAAATAACCGACACGCGCGCAGATTTCGGCTTTACCCTCATGAACACCTGCAGCGACCATAGGCAGATGATTACTTAGGCTGATCATTACGCCGCCATAGCCGCCATTAGTAATATAAACATGGGCATAGGGCATTACCTCACTGAAAGGAATAAAATCCTCGATAATAATGTTTGGTGCCTGGTACTTTTCTCTTAATGCTGCAGTATTACTTCCTCCTGTTGTGGCAATGACCAGCACGTCGGTATACTTAAATGCCTCAAGCGTTGGTTCGATCAGTTTTTGGGTGTCCTTTTCTAATGTACCCTGTGTTAACAATACGATTTTATCGTATTGTTTGAGTCGTTCGTCTGACCAGTGTTTATCCTTTTGGGAAGTTACCTGGTAGGGTAATAAAGCGCCTACAAACCTGATATTTTCTCCTAAATCCTTCCTTTGGTACTCAAAACCCGGTGTTCCGATTTGAAGGTACAGGCTTGCTTGCTTGACCAGCATATTTGTAAAAAGGGAACGTTCGAACTTTATACCCCGCTCGTTCAGCGTACGTTCATGTATTTCAACTGTCTTTTTAAACAGTACATTCAATGCAAAATCATTTTGTTGTGCATATGCTGCCATAGTTGTTTCATCTGTGGCCGGCGGCAGCGCCATACCATAAGGTCCAAGGACGGCTGAGTTTTCCGGTAAAGGAACAATACCGATGACAACCACGGGGACGTTCATTTTCTGTTTAACGAATGGAATACCAGTAAAGCCATTTTCGGTAACCATTAAATCAAAATTAAATGATTCATGAATTTTCAATATATCAGTATAGTATTCAGGCCCGCGTTCGATGAAAATATGGATAAAATCATAATTCAACTTTTCCATAGGGTCTTTTATGGCATCGCGCGCCTCCGCTTGGCTGGGATCATCAAGGTTTATCAACTGCACCTTTTCGAATGGATAAAATGGGATTTCCAGTTTTGCTAATTTCTTTCTAAATGCTTCAGAAGTATACCAGCGAACGTCACATCCCTCTTTTTGCAAATATTTTGCCAATCCGGTCAATGGATTAAAGTGACCATCAAATGCGGTTGAAGCGAATAAAATTTTCTTTCCTCTTAATTGCATGATTTATTTTCTAGTTAAATGTATATCAGGATTTCAATTTGAAAATCTGTTGTGCAAAACCACCGGCACAGCATAAGTTTTGAAGTGTACCATCCAAAGCTTTGATCAATTGGTCTTTTTTTGCCTTTACTTTACCTCTTGCACAATTAAGTAATTGTTCCTAATCGGCAATAGCATTGGCTAGCAATCGAATCTTGTCAATAGCCAGTAATGAATTTTGTAAGGTGTTGCCCCTTGGTTAGCCCTCAGGGCAATCTCTTACAAAATAATTCGATTTTTTACTTTTTGATTTTGACTTTGTCCGCCAATTCCAATAGCTGTCCGGCATCTAAAAAGCCTTCGGACTTTCTCAATATCTGTCCGCTATCGTCTATAAAAAGCAGGGTCGGGTAACTGTCCACTGCAAATTGATCGGCAAGCCGCAATCCTTCGCCTTTTTCCATATCAAGAGAAACATTGATAAAATGCGCGTTAAAGTATGCAGCTACTTTGGCGTTGGTAAATGTTTGCTCCTTGAGATCTTTGCAAGGGCCGCACCAACTGGCATAGGCATCAACGAAAATAGCCTGGCCTTTCTGTTTAGCTAATTTGAGTACTTCCGCCCATTTTTCATCAGTGAAATTGATTTTTTCTTTAGCGGCAGGCTTATTTTGCGCCATCGCGGTTCCCCCAACGATCAGGCAGCAAATAGCAACCAGCAGACCGATAGAGGATCGGCGCAAAAACGAGCCGCTTGCGATATTATTTCCCATTTGCTTTCATTGCATTTTCTTTAACCAATGCCCCTGCCACGGACTGCAAAAGGTCGGAGCCGATACGCTGTTTAAAATCAGGGTTGATATATTCAAACTGGATAATCCCTTTTTGATCCAGTATGAATACAGATGGCACCGGCAGCAGTTTATCGACATTTTTTCCGTTAGATCCTGCCATCAATGTATTGCCATAGGCAGCAGGTGCTTTGAAAGCGATCCCAAATTGTTTCGAAACACTCAGGTCGGCGTCAGATAACAGGGTATAACTCAACTGATGTTTCCCAATGCTCTTTGTCAGGTTATCAGGACTGTCGGTGCTGATGGCGATCAATTGATAACCCATTTTGACCAGGTCACCTTGAATGGACTGCAACCCCGCCAGTTCCTTATTACAGAAAGGGCACCAGCCGCCACGGTAAAAAACCAGGATAGTAGGCTTTTCGCTTACTTTGTTATTTAAATTGTAGGGGTTTCCGGCCGCGTCCGGAACCTCAACGGCCGGGATGGATTCGCCAATCAGCAACGGACTGATATCCGTTGGTTTGGCAGGAATGGCATTTTTCATCATGGTGGTATCAGTAGTTGGGCGATGGGCAACATTTGCTTTACTAACGCCGTGCAAAACAGTTATAGATAATAGCGCGCAAAGCGCGTATTGGATAAGTTTCCTTTTCATAATAATTTCGTATTTCAATTTTAATTTAGTAGCATCTAAAACAGCAAGCCGGGCGGGCCCGCCATATTCCTCCTTACATTTTGGAAGAGTCTTTTTTCATTTTGTCGTGGGACATTTTACTCATTTTCTTGTGCCCATTTTCTCATGTTCCATCTTGGACATTTTTTTTGCTGGTATCCTTAGTCATTTTGTCCTGAGCCCGAACATTTACAGTCAGGGAAAGTGCAGATGCAGTCACAATGCAGATCATTTTTAAATTCTTTGCTTTCACTTTGCTGTTATGTTATTTTACCCTTTGTCGGCGAAACTGCCAAAACCTTACAATCTTTTTAAAGTATTTCCATAAATCCTTTAAACCAGGTAAAATGTGCCGGGCACTACCTGAATAGGATAAAAAAAGAGTATATTTTTTGTAAGCTTACCATGCTTTATGCGACCAAATATTGAACATTGACATTTAACGCCGGGATGAAACAACTTATTTATAATTATCATCTACCAACAGTATGAGTACATCTAATTCACCAAACAAAAGGACCCAGGTTACCGTGGTTCCAAAGCTATTGCATGGGAGCTGACTTTTGTGATGGATAAAAGTTGCTTATATCACCGGCCCTTTTATTCTTCACCTTTGAAACTCTTTACCGATGGCAATTTGGTTGTTCGTCGCAACTGGAACAGCTGTGATACTGGAAAGTATTTTAACTAGTGCTTTGAACGACATCATACATGAATGTGCAACAGAACGACAAATGGCCGGCTCCCGATTTATTTGTCGTTTATAATTTTTACTAATGGATAAATTATTAAAGGAGATACACTCCTGTGAGGTCTGTAAGAGTTTTTTGCCTAACCTGCCAAGGCCAGTTTTACAGGCAAGCACCCAATCAAGAATCGTGATCATTGGTCAGGCCCCGGGACAAAAGGTGCAAAATAGCGGTGTTCCCTGGGATGATCAAAGTGGAGATGAGTTAAGAAGATGGCTGGGCGTGAACAAGGAACAATTTTATGATGATACCTTATTAGCTTTGGTGCCGATGGGCTTTTGCTATCCTGGGAAGGGCGGATCAGGGGACTTGCCACCACGACCGGAATGTGCGCCGCTGTGGCATCAGCAATTGTTAGGCTTTATGCCAAACGTTCGATTGACCATACTCATTGGACAGTATGCTCAAAACTATTACTTGGAAAAAAAACTGCCGCTTACAGAAACGGTTAAAAGATTTAAAGACCATCTGCCCTCCTTTTTGCCGCTTGTCCACCCTTCACCACGGAATAAAATATGGCAAAGAAAAAATCCGTGGTTTAAGGATGACGTGCTACCCATTTTGGGTGGTATTGTTCAGGAAATCATCAAAAGATCGCCGGAACTCTGAAACTATCTTTCAGACAAAGCTAAGTGGGTCAGTGAACCGGTAAAAGCCAGCGGACAAATAGTGAAACCAACAATAAAAAACGATGACAATGAAAAATGTGGTTCCTTGATTATGTTCAAACTGTGGGTGAACCCATTCGTTAAATTTTTATTCGTTTATTTTTTATTTGTTGTAAGGATGTAGTTCTTTTCCCGACTTACTGGATAAATAACCCTAAAAGATGATTGCATTTATCTCAAGTTATCTCAATGTCGTGGTCACGCCATTTAATGTGTTAAACGGAATAGGATCTCTAAAAATATCGCAGTTCCACGGGTTCAATTACAATTGGAAATCTTTAAACTTAATTAAATTGAAATATGAATAAAACAAAAACAGGTTATGCAATGGGAGTTATCGCGGCCTTGGTTGCTTTAATATGGATTGGTATTCTTAAATTTACTCCTGGCGAAGCAGCCGGAATAAAACCTTACGTTGAGCACAGCTTTTTATTAAGCTGGCTTTATTCGATCATTTCCGTTCAGAAAGTCTCCGATTTGATTGGAATTTTTGAAATAACTACAGGAGCACTTTTACTTATTTCATTTTGGGACAGTAAGGCCGGAAAAGTTGGCGGTTATATGGCACTGGTCATTTTTATTACGACCATAAGCTTTTTATTAACAACGCCGGGTATTTGGAAAATTTCACAGGGAGTCCCTGTGACCGATTTTTTTGTCTTGAAAGACTTGGCTTTTCTTGCCATAGCTGTACAGGTTATTGGTCACAACTCAATTAAAAATAAACCAAAAACAATCTAACAAAAAACTAAAATAGGGACTAAATTTCAAATGCATCACACAAACGGGGGTATGAAAAATTGGAACGTTGAAAATAAAAAAGCGACTGACCAAAACCTGTCTGTAAATGGCGGTGTCACCGTCAACATGTTAGGAGAAGCCAAAAAACAATTAAGAATTGTCTCGAAGGGAAATCTTCATTAAAAATCCGACAAATCTTGATTAAGGCGATTAATGTGATTATGGAAAGCGTTTCGAACACTTCATAGTCAACCAATATTCAAAGGACTTCCTCATCTGGTGAGAAAGATGGCAGAAGAAGGATCAAACATGAGATTGATCTTGATTTAATTGATGGCGTTCCGGATTAGTCCGGAACGTTTTTTTGGGTTTTCATCAGCGCTTTCAAGCCGACCATTTTTTTGCGTAGCATCGAGTTGACAACGAACCTTTTGATCCGATGAATTGATCAGATATTTACCAATGTCTTTAGGCGTCACCTTATCTTCCTTAACAGCAAGGTATCTTTCGGCGTCAATAGCTGCCATACAACCAGTGCCTGCCGCGGTTATTGCCTTGCGTTACACATGGTACTGCGTGTCACCACAGCAAAATACACCTTTGATATTAGTAGCCGTTGAGCAGGGTATGGTTTTGATGTGCCCGGTTTTGTCCATGTCAATCCAACCTTTAAAAATATCGGGAAGCACACTATTTCCCATATTGCCACTGATGTTTGGCCGCGTTGGCTTTAAACAGGTCACGGTCTTGTGTAGTGGTAAACCGATAGGTAATTCCTTCGGTGGTCAGGGTAATACCTTTTTTACCCTCCTCGGCTTTCTTGCCGCTGAAATAACTTACCGGGTCATAGCCTTTAATAGCCAGGCCATTCTTTTTAAGATTGAAATAATGAATTGAAGCAACTCTCTTTTTGTCTTTTAAGGCAAAGGAAAGCGAACCTAACCCGATGATGGCCACCCAGGCGATCAGGGTAAATTTTATGGACGGTACCATTTGATGATTTACATTTGATATTTTTGGTAATTTGTCGCTCTATGACAGAAATCCTTACAAAAAAATTAAAAATGATGTAAGGATTTAACATGGTTCACGACCAAATAGAAAGAACATTATACAATTATGTTGTAGGTACAGCCTGTAATGCATGTTATCTTGTTGAATAATTTATATCCGACCCACAGATGCGCGTAGAAAAAGATCAGAAAGTTATCCACTGTACCCATACTTGTGACCCGCAACAATGGGTGGCAAGGTATGCTGACTACCTTTATAACTATGCTATTACTCGTATTAATGACGAAGAACTTTAGCCGACTACCTTTGGGGATGGAATAAAAGAAATGTCAGTGACCTTGTCTAAAAAGCTGTAATTATAAAAAAGGATAGTTTAATACACAAAACCTTATCAAATATGGTAACGATCAAATTCACCAGAGGACCTAATTTAACATTTCCCGGGCAGCAAATACGAATGGTCAATTCGCGGTCAAATTGGAATGAAATGCGAAACAATAACTAATAGCTTTTCGTAAATAAAATCAAATTAACAAGCTAATGAGATGCCTCTAAGCGTATATTAAAATCTTAACCTTCATATTCATAAAATTTTAAATGCGGTCTATAAACGAACAAATATTCCATAACACATTTACACATCTCGGTACCGGACTAGCTTTAGTATCACCGCAAGGCAGGTGGTTAGATGTTAATCCAGCATTTTGTAAGCTCGTTGGTTACGAACATGACGAATTACTATCACTAACGTTTCAAGATATTACGCATTCGGATGATTTGGCTAATGATCTTGAACATTTAAATAGATTATTGGATGGTAAAGAGGAGGTCTATCAGGTTGAAAAACGTTACTATCATAAGAGTGGTAAAATAGTTTGGATTTTGCTGATAGTTTCAATAGTAAAGGACGCCGCCGACTTACCCGTTTTTTTTATCACACAAATTCAGGATATAACCCAAAGAAGAAATTTTGAAACAGCGTTAGTTAAGCAGAATGAACATTTAAACATACTTACCCTTCATTTAACGCAACAAAACATTAAACTGGAAGAACTAAATCAGATTGTATCTCATAATTTAAGGACACCCGCAGGGAACATCCAGTTGCTATTAAAATTTTTTGCGGAAGCAACTGATGAAGAAGAAAAAAGAGAACTTAAGAAACAATTAGATATAAGTTCAGAAAACTTAATGGATATATTAAATGACCTGGTTGATCTTATTAAGGTAAAAGACCTCAAAAATATATCAAAAGAATGGATAGGCTTCAAAGAGGTACTTGATAAAACTACCCAAATGATGTACGGAGCTATCTTACAAAAGGAGGTCATTGTTGATTATGATTTTAAAATTTCAGAAATATTTTATTCTAAAATATACCTTGAGAGTATCATCCTGAATTTTGTTAGTAATGCGATTAAATATTGCTCAAATAAAAGAACACCATCACTTAACTTGAAAACTTTTTTGATTTCAGGCGATGTTATTTTAGAAGTTTCAGACAATGGTATCGGAATTGATCTTGAAAAACATCAAGATCAAATATTTCAATTGAATAAAACTTTTCACGATCATCCTGATGCTAAAGGATTAGGGTTGTATATGGTGAAAAGTCATATAGAAAGCTTAGGCGGGAAAATTAGCATTCAAAGCAAACCTGATTCTGGTACAACCTTTAGGGTAAATTTTGGTAAATTAAAATACAGGTAGTCGACAATTGTAAATATTCCGAGAAGCTTGACCAGGAAGTTCCGTGCGCTTTGGAGTACCGCGTTGGGTAGGCAATTAGGAAAATCGCAACTAATAATCAATAAATTAATATGATCAAAGTGTTAGGGAGTCAACTATTTGCTATTCCGGAACGAGGTGATCAATGGCTCCGCAATGTCCAATTATAATTTTAACACGTTTGATTATTATAGAATAACTACTCGTTTTGATTGTTGCGAAATTGGTTCGAAACTAAATAACAGAAGAACTGGAAAACATTAAATAAATAGTATCTGCCAAATACAATTTTGCAGGCAGCACCTGCAGAGTCGGGAAATACCGATTATTGATGGTTCAGGATTTTGGGTGTGTATAAATCAGTTTGCGATAGTTTCCTTCAGTTCCCTCGCTGGCTTTGAACAGGGCAGCCTTTTTGACAAAGCCGGAGGCCTGGTTTTGTGTTTCGATTTCTTTAAGTTTTATGGCCCGGTTTCGCGCAAAAAGATAATTGACGATATAATCTTCCGAGAGCACATGTAGTTCACGGGAGAATAAACTATCGGCTGAGACATCTGCTCCCAGGCGCCCTAATACCCGGATCAGTTCAACAAGGTCTTTGTCCATCTGATAGGCGACCTCTGCTACTGTCAGACCAATAAATTGCTGGCATAGCGCGCGTTCCTGTTTCATCGCCTTTTTTCCTACTGTCAGTTCCTTAACAGTTGAGGATTGGGCCTTGCTGCTGCTTGCAGTCGCTGTGCTTTTTTGATTTTGTTTATACAAGCGCAGTTTCAGGAAAGCTTCCTTGCAATACAGCTGGATTTTCATTTTCCGGATTTCCATGATCACTTCCAGTTCCAACTTTTCCATCCTTGCATCCCAGGGAAGGGATTCCAGGTCAGCAATGAGTTCGTCAACTTTTGCTGTTGTATTTATCGGTAAGTAAGATTTTAAATTCACAGGCAATATTGCTGAACTACGATTTAAAAATAATTGGTTTTTTCTAAAGGTACAAATATAAAAAGTTTATATTTTGACGCGTATAATTCCCCATGATTTCCTCTGTCAGCGAATGCTTTTAATTTAGATAAACTGCTTAATGGCCTTATAATAAAATATACGTTTTACTGCATAATGTGCCTTGTATATTCATTTTACTGCGGGGCTAACTGTTTTACTGCATTGGAGAGGTAATTGGTATGTTTGAACATGTATATCATAAGTAAAACAGATTCGTTTACTATGATCCCACGTTTATTTTCCTATTTGGCTCTTGCCGGAAATGCCTTTCACAATTGCTCTCCAGTATCTTAAAGGGTTTTTGATTCTATAAGGTTACTTGGGAATCACTACATTCATCTATTATAATTTTAGCACAGTTGATAATTATAATTTAAGCACAGTTGATAATCATAATTTTAGCACAGTTGATAATTATAATTTTAGTACATTTGATAATTATAATTTTAACACGGTTGATAATTATAAAAATAACACAGATGTCCTCATGGGAGATATGGCTTCAGGATTAAATTAATCACAGATATGGCAACACCGGCAGAGAAATTAGCGGACGCGTTAGACACGTTGCACGCTTTGCAAAACAAGGGTATGATAGCGATTCATACTGACGATATCAGTACGGTTTACAGACAACGGTTAACAAAAAACGGTTTCCTTAAAGAAGTACTCAAGGGTTGGTATATACCATCACGTCCGGACGAAATGCCGGGGGATAGTACATCTTGGTACGCTAATTACTGGGATTTTTGCAGCCGGTATATTAGCGAAAAGTATGGCGATAGTTATACCGTTTCGGCGGATCAGTCTTTACAGCTCCATTCCGGAAATCAAACAGTGCCCGCTCAGTTAGTGATCCGTGCACCTGAAGCATCCAACTTTAAAACAGACTTGCCCCACCACACCTCACTGTTCCATATGAGAGGGGAGCTGCCGGCAGACGACCTGAGGGAAAAGCAAAACGGTATTATGCTGTATACATTGCCAGCTTCTCTGGTGTTTTGTAGTCAATCCATATTTATCCAAAGCCCGACAGACGTGCGGGCTGCATTGGCTTTGATAGGTGATTCATCCGAAGTTTTGACTATCTTGTTGAACGGCGGACACACCACCATTGCAGGCAGGCTATGCGGCGCTTTCCGGAATATAGGCCGTGAAAGGATCGCTAATGATATTTTAAAAGCCATGAAGGCTGCTGATTATGATATACGGGAAACAGACCCCTTCGAAACAAAAATAGAGGTTGGCCTATCCTTCAAAGAACGATCGCCTTATGCGAACAGGATAAGGTTATTGTGGAACACGATGCGAAACGCCGTGATCGATATATTTCCAGAGGCACCAGGTATACCTCAGGATAAAGACGCCTATCTTAAAGCAGTCGAGGGGGTTTACGTAACCGATGCTTACCATTCCCTTTCCATCGAGCGATACCGGGTTACGCCCGACCTGATCGAAAGGGTTCGAAGTGGACAATGGAACAGTGAAGCAAATAAGGATGACCGTCAACAGAAGGATGCGATGGCGGCACGCGGTTACTGGCAGGCGTTCCAGGTGGTAAAAGAAAGCATTCATAAAATATTGAATGGTACAAATGCCGGTATGATTGCCGATGAAGAGCATCAGGATTGGTACCGGGAACTATTTGGCCCTAGTGTAACTGCCGGTATACTAAAGGCTGGTGATCTTGCCGGGTACCGTACCCACCAGGTATACATTGGAGGCTCTAAACACGTGCCATTAAATGTAGCTGCATTAAGAGATGCCATGCCACTGTTTTTTGAGTTGCTTTCCAACGAACCCGAAGCGTCTGTGCGGGCTGTACTGGGACACTTCGTTTTTGTAAACATTCACCCATACATGGATGGAAACGGGCGAATGGGACGGTTTATGATGAATGTAATGTTATCTTCAGGCGGATATCCCTGGACCGTTATTCCGGTTGAAAAGCGGGCCGAATACATGAGTTGCCTGGAGACAGCCAGCGTAACAGGTGATATTGCTCCATTTGCGAAATTTATCGCTGAACTGGTGGTCCTTGGTATGGAAGGCAAACCGGCTGCTACACTTAATCATATCAGATAGTGAAGCCGGATTTGGATCTCCAAGTTGCGCATCTTTCGATACCTGCGATTTGATAAATTCAAGTAAGGTCATTTTTATTAGCTTCTGTTATTTGTTATGCGTTTCATCTTTTCCGCTTTTCTGCTACTTGGGAAATATCGGGAAGTTCTTGCTACTCCTTTTCTCTCAATCGTTCCTAATTGTCTCAATAAGCTAATATATCTTTCTGTTGTTGCTAAGGACTTACCTATTTCCCCCGTTACTTCACTTGCATTTACTCCAGGCTTATCCAATATAACGCTAAATACTCTTTCTAATTCTAATTCTAATTGAATTCCTTTAGTAACTCCCTCAATAAGTCCCTCATTTACTCCCTCACTAATGAACAATTTTTACAAAAGCAAGTATTTAGACTGGATTTGTTCAATTTTTTTAAATGTTCATGATTCATGAACAAAATATTTAACTGAACAAAACGGTCGATATTAAGTAGTAACAATTTTACAATTGGAGATAGGATCCTCATGCTGCAACTTCTGTTAAATAGGCATAATTTATTTCATAGGGGTTGTCTCTAAACACTAAGCCAAACGAACGCGCCTGACTGCCTTTCGCTTAGGTTGGATTTCCCCAAACTTTAAGGCGCCCTTTTTACGAGTTGTAGCTTTAGGCTTTGCTTCATCAAAATTCATCAGTGAATTCGCCATCTCTTTCTTTACATCGTTGTCAAAGCCGGCCCAATAATTTTGTGTAGCTACCAGGGTAGTGTGTCCCAATGCTTCCTGGGCGAACTCAAGTCCGATGGCCCTGGTCACTTGGGTAGTGAAAGAGTGGCGCGCTTCCATAGTCCCGGATTTGATCTGAAAACCCAGCCCGGCAAACACTTTCTTCATGTGCTGATTAATGAACCTAACGAAATTCTGGTTAGCTATATGGCGTTCTTCTGCCGTCATCCCATTTTGGAAAATAGGGAAAATGTAATCGTTGGGTCGTCTGCTTTGATTGCCGTACTTATCAAAGACACTCTGTACATAAGGCGTGATAGGAACAATGATCGGTTTCGGATCTTCCTTGGTTGTATTGATGGTCTTATGCCGCAGAAAAGAAAAATAAGTTCCATGCAAGTCTTTAAATTTTAGTTCTGAAATGTCACGGATATTCATTCCGTTACATTGATAACTGAAAAACCAGAATGCCCTCGCTTTTTCCTGATGAATGTTCGCACTAAGATCAGCGTTGAAAAGTGTCTTCAGATCAGAAGGCTCGATGGCTTTTTTTGTGTTCTTACCTGTAGGGATTCTGAATTTTTTGAAAGGATACAGATCCGCATCAATAATCTTGTCTTCTATAGCTTGATTAAAAATTGTTCTAAGTGCCCTCAAATATATGCCGACAGACGTTCGCGAATTGTCATTGGCAATCATCCACTGCTCGTAGCGATTTAGAAAATCAGGTGTAACTGAACTGAATAATACTGTTTCAGTTGGATACGTCCTGGCACTATTCACAAAAGATTTGAGTGAGTTGATGCTGCAACGATAACTGGATGCTGTACCTATGCGTTCATTCTTTTCAAGTTCTTTGATATAATTGGCATACCTGTCTACCAGGTTTGTAAGGGATTGCTTAGTCTCGAATAATTGCTTTTCAAATTTTTCAAAAGTAAAAGATCTTAAGCCCTCTGCAACCTCGTTGGCCTTTGCCTCAATAGCTGACAGTTCGATCTTTAATTGTTTGTTGTATTCCCCTTTGGGCCTGACAGCTTTA
>Ga0207020_1068_pt1 | contig 20991 bp, 15 predicted proteins | sample Alteio_BWMinCont_48_FD_153500 | JGI IMG/M metagenome (GOLD analysis project Ga0207020, IMG submission 153500) | Enriched cells from forest soil in Barre Woods Harvard Forest LTER site, Petersham, Massachusetts, United States -... | ecosystem: Environmental > Terrestrial > Soil > Temperate forest >... | reverse complement strand
TGCGCTGGGATACAACCAGCCATTCCTGGACAAACCTCGTTATGAACGAAAACACCTATGATGGCAGCCATAACAAGATAACTGATACTACGCTCAACTGGAATAACGGGGCGTCGGCATTTGTTTATAACAAACTAACGATAAACAGCTATAATACGTATAACCAGATATTAGTGACTACTACCGAAACCTGGAGCAATGCAACATCGTCATGGATATACAGGCTGGCTGGTGGCGGCGGCCCTGGCGGTGGAGCGTCAGACATACAATGGCGTTATTACTACGAGGTATACCCGCCCGTATCCAGCGGTGTTAAGAACGTAACGGCGAATGCCGCAAACCTCACTACTTATCCAAATCCTGCAAACAGCCTGCTGAACATAAAGCTCAACTGGAATGAAACTACTCCATTTACCGTATCGATCTATGATATGAGCGGTGGTATTGTGCGCCAGTGGAGCGAAGCTGCGGCTCAAAGCTACAATCGCACCATTCCGGTAAATAACCTTGCACCCGGCAGTTACATTATCAGGGCCGGCAATACAAAAACGCAGCTTGCACAGCAGTTTGTGAAGGAATAACACCTAATCCGCCAATGCGGAAGTTTATGAAGAATAAGGCACCGGCGCTCCCGGTGTCTTATTTTATATACCCTGGATTTAGAACTGGTTAACTGTACTGAAAATCAGGCATTTTGAAAGCAGCATTTGTAAACTAAAATAGCTGGCATGCTTCGAGCGTCTCCCTTTAGGGTCGGGGCTTCTCGCACAGGGCTACCTAAACATGGGTGTAGCTTATCCTACCAGAGATCCGGGGGTTTTTTTCATCGAATTTTGCAACGTCAATTACATTTAAAGCCCATCAGCGACAAACGGTGACCTTGCGCCTTTCTTTTTAGCTATGCCTGCACCTACAAGCGAGAAAATGGCCCCGAAAAACAAACCGACTAATACAGTGCCGCTAACAGTAATAGCTCCCCAGTATTTCTTGTAAATCTCCATGCTCATATCAATTTGTTCATCGGTCATATTTGGTTGCTTTGCCATGCTCTCCCGGCTCATCGCCATTGCCTGTTCCTTCATGTCGGGCAGCGCATATAAACTAATTACACTCCAGCCTACCATTACAATAGTAATGATCATTGCCGCTTTAAAACAACTGCCGAAAACATTGCCAAAAGTGACGAAACCATCGTTGGCCTTTGAATACGCAATGGCATTCATGATGATACCTGCCAGGAACGGAACGTAGGCAAAGTACATGAGTTTCGACTTCAGGTCTACCTTTGCAAGATGCAGGGTAAGGCCAACAATGACCATGAGAATACCGGAGATAAATCCGTAAGGAATGTGCGTTTGTTTCATTTTCTGATTTATTTATTGACGTGAAGTTGGTTATTATTTATGACACCCAAAACCTTTCCACTTAATTTCTTTCCGTAAAAAGGATTGTTCCTGCTCATGGATACCGCTTTCGCGGCGGTAAGTGTGTTGTTCCCCGCTATAGTGAATAGCGTGAGGGAAGCCCTGTTCCCTTTTTTTATAGCAGGTACATCAATACCGAAAATATCAGCCGGTATTGTGGTCATCGCTTCCACAAGGCGGTCTATCTCTATCTCATCTTTAAGCGCATCCCAAAGTATATTAAAGGCATTTTCCTGCACGGCCATGCCGTCGGCAGCGTATTCAAATTCTTTGGTTTTTGCATCCCATTCGTGCGGGCGGTGGTGGGTAGCTATACAGTCTATGGCGCCATCCCTGAGTCCGGCTATAAGCGCTTGCCTGTCTGCCTCGCAGCGCAGCGGGGGCGACACTTTGTATATACTGTCATAAGTCTTAAGCGCCTCGTCTGTAAGCGCCAGGTGGTATGGTGTTACGGAGCAGGTTATTGCGAGCCCTTCGGTTTTCGCCTTCCTTACCATTTCTACCGAAGCTGCGGTAGATATGCCTGTTATATGCAGCCGGGAACCGGTATAGCGTACCAGCTCTATATCGCGGTGCACCGATAAAGTTTCGGCCAATGCTGGTATGCCAGCCATACCCAGCCCGGTAGACACTATCCCTTCGTTCATAAGGCCGCCCGAAGCCAGCGCGGTATCTACGGGAATTTGCATAATGATACCTTTAAATGCCTTCACATATTCCAGGGCTTTCAGCATCAGGTTGGCGTCCTGTACCGGCTTCCAGCCGTCAGAAAAGACAATGGCCCCGTGACTGCGCATATCCAGCATTTCGGCCAGTTCTTTACCGTCGGTGTTTTGCGTGGCGGCGCCTATCGGGTGCAGTTCTGCGATATTGCCCAGGGCCTGCTGCGCTACGTACTGTATAATGGATTTTGTGCTTAGTGCGGGCTGCGTATTGGGCGCCAGCAGCACATGGGCAAAACCACCCGCGGCTGCGGCGGCAAGACCGGTCTTTATCGTTTCTTTATGCTCAAAACCAGGCTCGCGGTAATCGGCAAAAACATCTATCCAGCCAGGGCTTACACAAAGGCCTTTGGCTTCAATAACCGTACCCGGCTTCGCGGTAATGGAAGCGGCGATGTTTTTAATAATGCCATCTTCTATCAACAGGTCTGCAACTTTATTATGAAAACCTGATTGCGGGTCTATTACCCGTGCGTTGCGAATGTGGATCTGCATTATTAAGTCGAAAGTTAAAAATCAAAAAAATCGTGTTGTAAATTTATATGTTTTCCGGTGAATAGTTATAGCTATCAGGGCCTCCAGCCATATAAACCCAGAGGTAAAGCACCTGTCACATCATTTTTTTGAATTTTTATTTTTTACTTTTGAATTTATTACCAACATTTCACCGCCTTTTTACAACCATTTACCGACGCCCTTTACTATTTAGCCGAAATATAATTCCCTTTCCCTGGCTGGCTGCATAGATTTGCGGAACAATTAAAGGTTTGATGGAACAAAATATACATTTCACATTTAGCAAGTCATATATATTATTGCCGCTGTTGCTGATGCTAGGGTTTGTATCGCTGGCGCAATATAAGATCAGCGGCACCGTAATAGATGATAAGAATAAGCCGGTAAAAGGGGCAAATGTATACCTCGACAATACCATTGATGGTGGTACCACAGACAGCATGGGAATATTCAGGTTTACCACTTCTGAGAAAGGCAACCAGACCATCATTGCATCAGAGGTAAGCCATGAGAATGCCGGTCTTCCAATAGTTATCGCGGGTGATATGAGCGGCATTGTGCTTACCATGAAAGCTAACAAGCCGCACAACCTGGATGTGGTAACTATTACAGCGGGGTCTTTCGATGCTTCTAACGATAAATCAAAAACGGTTTTAAAACCGCTTGACATTGTGACCATAGCAGGGGCTAATGCCGATGTGGTAAAGGCTATAGAAATGTTGCCCGGCACACAGCAAACCGGCCCCGACAACGGCCTTTTTGTAAGGGGTGGCGACGCCAGTGAGCTGGCCATACTTGTAGATGGCATGGTGATACAAAATGCATTTTTCAGTGGCCCTCCCGGTGTGGCCACGCGCAGCCGGTTTGGTGCATTCAATTACCAGGGCGTGTCATTCAGCAGTGGTGGCTATAGCGCGCGGTATGGACAGGCATTATCTGGCGTGCTGGAACTGAACACTACCGACCTGCCCGATAAAAGCACTGTGAACCTCGGCGTAAATATGGCGGGGCTATACGCATCGGGCACAAAAAAATGGAAGAACAGCAGCCTTGATTTCGGCGGCAGCTACAACAATCTTACCCCATTCTACGGCCTTGCCACGACTAACTTTAAGTTTTACGACGTACCCATTGGCGGCAGCGGCAACCTGCGCTACGTATGGAAACCAAATAAGAACGGCATACTGAAAATTAGCGCCAACGGATCGTATAATACAAGTGGCATAGCTATACCCAATCCTTACGCCGGGGTCAAGGATACGACAGGCGGTAGCACTAATATCTTCGCTAAGGAATTTGAGCAACTTCCCGATACCGTGAATTTTGTAACCAGGGACCAGTATTATTATACGAACGCCTCTTATAAGCAGATGTTTAAAAGTAAGTATAGCCTGTATACAGCGGCATCTTACAGCCTCGACTCTACAAGAAATTCGTTTGGCGGAATTCCGATCAATGAAAAAGACCAGCGGGCGCAGTTCAGGCTCGAAGGTAAAGATTATTTTACCAGCCGACTCAACTTACTGGCAGGTACTGAAGTTCAAAACTATGGGATACAAAAAAGCTTTGCAGGCTTTCCACAAAGTTTTAATGAAACACAGCTTGCAGGCTATGCCGAATTGGAATGGACGCCGGTATATTGGCTGGCAGTGAAGCCTGGTATACGCTACGAACATAGCGAGCTGTTAAATAAAGATGATATAGCCCCGCGGCTTTCAATGGCTATAAAAACAGGTAGCTATAGCCAGGTATCACTTGCCAGTGGCATTTTTTACCAAAACCCCGATAATGCTTACCTGCTTGCCGGCCTGCGCCCTGATATGCAGCGGAGCACGCATTATATAGCCAACTGGCAATATACAAAGAGTGACCGCACCCTGCGGATAGAAGGTTATTATAAGAAGTACGATAACCTTGTGTTGGAGCGTGATACGGCTTTTGACCCAAATAGTTATCGTTTTATAACTCCTTACACAATCGTTGATAACAGCGGGTATGGTTATGCCCAGGGCCTTGAACTGTTCTGGCGCGACAAAAAGACCGTGAAGAACCTTGACTACTGGATATCTTACAGCTACATAGACACTAAGAGGAAGTACAGCAATTTTATAACTGAAGCGACGCCTACCTATATAGCTGATAATAACCTGAACGTGGTAGCCAAATATTTTGTGGATAAATGGCAAACGAACTTCAGCGCCACATATAGTTTTGCAACTGGAAGGCCCTACTATAATCCAGCATACACCGACCCATCTAAATTCCTAAGCGACCGTACTCCCGATTTCAATAACCTGGCACTTACGGTGGCGTACCTGCATACCTTTGGCAAATGGTTCACAGTATTTTACCTGAGTATAGACAACATCACTAACCAGCATAATGTGTTTGGGTATAGGTATAGTTACAACAGCAGTGGCGCGGCAACAGTAGACTTCAATAAACCTATAGTACCTGCCTTATACCGCTCCATATTTTTCGGGGTGAATATGTCGCTTACCCAGTTTAAGAAAGATGAACTATAATATTAAGAGAAACCAACCAACATAAAACACGAACAATGAAAAAGATCATTTTAATGTGGGCTATGGCCCTCACGGTAACCGCGGTTCAGGCGCAGGACTTTAAGCCTATGCTTGAAAAGACATTCCTGGCATTCGACACCACGCAAGACCAGACCGTGAAAGTGGAACAGGCTAATAAACTGGCGCTGATAGCCAAAAAGTGGGACAATGAATGGGTAACGCACTACTATGCGGCCTATAGCAAGGGTGTACTTTCCCATTATGAGAAAGACGCCGCCAAACGCGACGCTTACCTGGATGAGGCGGACAAAGAAAGGGAAGATGCCGTTAGCATCCTGAAGAAAGAAAACGATGAGACCTATGTACTGGCCGCCATGCTTGCAAATATGCGGATGGCCATAGACCCCATGAACCGCTGGCAGAAATATGGCAAGGTATTCAGCGACAACCTGGAAAGCGCCAAAGACGCGAACCCCGATAATCCACGCATGTATTATTTGCAGGGTACCAGCAAGTTCTTCACACCAAAAGCCTATGGTGGGGGTAAAAAAACTGCGCTGCCTTATTTTGAGAAAGCCGACGCACTGTTTGCAAAAGAGCCGGGGGGCGACATTACCAAACCATATTGGGGAAAATACCAGACCAAATATTTCCTTGCACAATGCAAGCATGAGGATAAAGATTAACCGGGTATCGTAAACCAGTTGCTGGCACGATAATTTTATTGTATAGGCAAATACGATTTTCGAATATTCCTTTCTATTTAATCTTCAATTTTTTTCCCACCCATCAGGGGCTGTTGCAATAGCATCAGCCCCTGATCTTATTTTGGGCGTACTTCATCACTTTTGGGCACAAAAATACCGCCCCTGAATTTTTGGGCGGTACAATATTATTTTTGTTTAAACAGAAGGCACTAAGTTTCAATCCTCCTTTTCCATCAGCTCTTTAAGGCTTTGTAACACCTTACCCCAGTTTTCTTCTGAGTGTTTTTTCGCTTCATCCGATGCTATATTATCCTGGCTTATAGTTAATAATGTATGGCCATCTTTTTCAGTAAGTTCATAAGTCACGGTCACATAATTCTCAGGCAGGTCTTCAATTCCCGACATCGAGCTCCAGTAACTATACTGTAGCGTCCTGCCCGGGTCATTTGCAAGTATGGTTCCTTTATCCTGGTATGTCTTGCCTTGCCAGTTGCCGCTCCATGTTATCGGGCTGCCTACTAACCATTCAGATTCTGTATCAGTACCAAAGAAATATTTTTTGATGATTTCAGGTGTGGTCAACGCTTCCCATACCTTAAAAACCGGGGCATCAATTTTCGCTGATACCTGCCCGCTATACTCATTTTTCATAAAAAGCCTTTTTTGTGGTCTCCTTAAATTTCATGCCAAAAAACCCCAAACCCCTAAAGGGGCTTCCCCTCATTTTCCTAAATCCTGCTAAGAGTATGCTATGACTTAAGGGATGAGCCCGAAACTTGCACGTGTTATAATTTAAGGGGAAGCCCCTTTAGGGGTTTGGGGTTATTTGGGGTTATATTTACACCATGAACTGGGAGTCGTTATATACCACACAGCGCACAGGCGCCACAGAACGAAAGAATGCAAACCCCGACCTTATGCGCAATTCCTTCCAGCGCGACTACGACCGGATTATTTTTTCGTCCGCTTTCCGCAGGTTGCAGAATAAAACACAGGTCTTCCCGCTGCCCGGCGCCATATTTGTGCACAACCGGCTTACCCATAGCCTGGAAGTGGCATCGATGGGCCGCTCATTAGGAAAGGCTGTCGGGGAGCAAATAGCCGAAAAGTATGCCGCTTCCGGCGAGCAATTCAGGGAGTTTTACCGCCATGAGCTTGCTTCTGTTATTGGGTCGGCCTGCCTTGCGCATGACATAGGCAACCCTCCTTTTGGCCATTCGGGAGAAGATGCGATACGATCTTTTTTTAACAGTCTTGAAGGCGACACGCACGATATCATTCACGCTTCTTTATCGCCACAGCAGCTAAAAGACTTTGAATATTTCGAAGGCAATTCAAATGCGCTTAGGGTGCTCACCAACAGTTTTAATGAGCCCGAACCTGGCGGCTACAGGCTCACGTACACTACACTGGCATCGCTGGTAAAATACCCTAGCGCGTCCATCGAGGGATTTGACAAAAAAAGCGGCCTGATCGCCACTAAGAAATCTGGCTTCTTTGATTCTGAGCTGGATACTTACAGGAGCATAGCCGATACTTTACGGATACCCCGCAAGGATGGATATGATAATGTGTATGCCCGCCATCCTTTTGTTTACCTCACGGAGGCCGCTGACGACATCTGCTACCGTGTTATAGACCTTGAGGATGCGCATAGATTGCATATTATTCCGCTTGAAACTTTTAAGGAATTGTTCCTTCCTTTTTTCGAACATGAAAAGGAGGTGTATAATTCAAGGGGCTATATAGAGAAAAAAATAGCCAACATAAACGATGACAACCAGAAGGTGCAGTACATCCGCGCGCGCTGGATAGGCCTGATGATAGAGAAGCTGTCTGGTATATTTATGGACCATGAACAGGAGTTGCTGCGGGGAACCCTTGAAAAAGACCTGCTGAAATGTCTTCCGGCTTATGAGGATGCGCTCATTGAGTGTATCAATAAGTTCTCAGTGAAATACATTTATAATTATAAAGCAGTAGTGGAGATCGAAATTGCTGGCTATAATGTTATCGGCGGATTGCTGAAAGAATTTGTGCATGCGGTATTGCATCCTAAACACCCAAAGTCGGGCAAACTGATTAAGCTGGTATCTGCTCAATTTCCGCTGATCCTGGACAAAGAACATGTGTACCACGACATCCAGTCGCTGGTAGACTTTATAGCCGGCATGACTGATCTCTATGCCATTGACATTTACAGGAAGATAACGGGTATTACTATACCGGAAATAAGATAAATGATAGCTCACTATTTATATTAATTGTATGCAATTAGAAAAACTTGTTTCGCAAATACAAAATATTGATGGTTCTTTCAAAGCGGAAGCCAATAAAGCGGTAAACCGTATACTTACTATTCGCAACTGGCTTATAGGGTATTACATAGTTGTGTATGAGCAAAAGGGGGAAGACCGTGCGAAATATGGGGAGAATCTGCTCGATATTTTATCGTCAGCTTTAAATATCAAAGGACTTTCTGTAACCAATTTAAAACTAAACCGGCTATTTTATATTACATATCCACAGATTCGTCAGGCAATATCAGGAATACAAAATATTCCTATAGGAATTCGTCAGACACTGTCTGACGAATTAAATAATAATACTATGGGAATTCGTCAGACACTGTCTGACGAATTCCTTTTAGTTGAAAATCAATTAGTTGAAAATACGTCAACGCCTTTTCAGGATTATGAAAATAAATTAGCCGAAAAGCTGATAAGTAAGCTATCCTTCTCCCACATTACTATCTTATTGCCTATTAATGACGTGCAAAAAAGAACTTTTTATGCCGCCGAAGCGATAAAAGGAACATGGAGTGTAAGGGAAATGAAAAGACAAGTTGATTCGCTGCTTTATGAACGAAGTGGACTATCACAAAAGCCCGAGCTGCTGCTGCAAAAATTGAATGAAAAAACGGAAAAAGCCCCATCTCAATCCTTGGTAAAGGATATATACACTTTTGAATTCCTGGGACTGCCCGCGAAAGATATAGTTGAGGAAAGCGACCTTGAAACCGCATTGCTTGATAACCTGCAGCAATTTCTCATGGAACTTGGTGATGGTTTTTGCCTTGAAGCAAGACAAAAAAGAATCCTTATCGGCGATGAATATTTTTTCATAGACCTCGTATTTTATCACCGTTTGCTTAGGTGTCATGTCCTGCTCGACCTGAAAGTGGAAAAATTCGACCATGCTAATGCGGGGCAGTTAAATACTTATATCAATTATTATAAGAAGGAGGTGCAACAACCCGGAGATAACGCGCCAATAGGTATTTTGCTGGTTACAAATAAAAATGACGCACTGGTAGAATATGCCACAGCAGGAATGGATGAAAAGCTATTCGTGAGAAATTACATGTTGCAATTGCCTGGCAAAGATGAACTGGAATCGTTTATAAAGCATGAACTGAAAAATTTATAAAGATTCAACGTGCACGATAATATGCCGCATCCCAAAGACCTCCGCATAGAAGATTACACCTATCCGCTTCCTGATGAGCGCATAGCAAAATACCCGCTTGAAGAGCGCGATGCTTCTAAACTCCTTATTTATAAGGATGGGGTGATCACGGAGGATATTTACCGGAATATTTCAGCGCATATCCCGTCACGTGCACTTATGGTTTTTAACCAGACCAAAGTAGTGAATGCACGCCTCTTGTTTAAAAAGCCATCGGGCAGTGTTATCGAAGTGTTCTGTCTTGCCCCACACAGCCGGTATACCGATATCCAAACTGCAATGCTGCAGAAGGGAAAGGTAGAATGGGAATGCCTCGTAGGTGGGGCCAGCAAATGGAAACAAGGCATGGTGTTGCAAATGATACATCATGGGCCGCCATTTACTTTATCTGCAAGGATAGTGGAACGCAACCAGGGATCATACATCCTTGGCCTGAAGTGGGATGATGATAAGCTGACATTTGCTGAAGTGCTGCATTATGCAGGAAAAGTGCCATTGCCGCCATACCTGCACCGGGATGCGGATATAGGAGATGAATCGCGTTACCAGACGGTATTTGCCAAAGAAGAGGGGAGTGTGGCGGCCCCTACCGCCGGGCTGCATTTTACGGGAAAAGTAATGGAAATCCTTGCCTCTAACAATATAGAGACCATGTTTGTAACACTTCATGTAGGCGCGGGTACCTTTAAACCGGTGAAGAGCCCTACTATGGAAGAGCACGATATGCATGCCGAATGGATAGAAGTGGGCTACAACGCGGTGCAGCAATTGGCGAATGCACCTGACCGGAAAATAGTAGCAGTAGGGACCACCTCGCTCCGCACCCTGGAAAGCCTGTATTGGATAGGGAACAGATTGTTTAATGGCGAGGCGATAGATTTTCAGGGAATCGCTGTAAACCAATGGGATCCCTATGAACCAATAAAAACCTGCTCCACTAAAGAAGCGCTGCAGGCGGTTTTGGACTATATGCGATCGAATCAAGTGGATGTACTCGTAACACGCACCCGGATACTTATTGCCCCCGGCTACACGTTCCGGGTCGTAAATGGCCTTGTTACCAATTTTCACCAGCCGCAGTCTACATTATTGTTACTTGTAGCCGCAATGATAGATGAGGACTGGCGCAGGGTTTATGATTATGCTATGGATAATGGTTATCGCTTTTTGAGCTATGGAGATGGGTGTTTGTTGTGGAACAAATCAGTAATAATAAGTTCACGTTAAAATAATAGACAAGTAAGACGCGGTAAAGACCTTTGCGACAAATTTAGTGTAATGCGCTCCGTGGCTGGCAAATGGTTCCTCTTAATCCTTGTTGTTTTTCTATTTGACAATGCAGGCTATTCACAACTTACAGTAAGCGCCGGGTCTACTGCCGCTGCCCTCGCTGCTATGCTTGCAGGTCCCGGGGTTACCATTGCAAGCCCTGTGCTAACTTGTAATACGACGGCCAATGGTACTTTTACGGTAACCCCCGCCACACCATTGGGAGGCGGTGCAACCTGGCCCATCAATACCGGTATCATGCTTTCCACCGGCAAGGCTACGCAAGCTATTGGCGCCGAAAGTTTCCTGGCAAGTACCAGTTTCAGCGGAGCGGGGGATCCTGCCCTTACTACGCTGGCCGGGGCAGCCACTCACGATGCCTGCATACTTCAGTTCGATATTATCCCCACCGGGGATACCATCAGGTTTAATTATGTTTTCGGCTCAGAGGAGTATAACCATTCCACTTGCGGTCCATATAACGACGCTTTTGCGTTTTTCATTTCCGGGCCTGGTATCACCGGCACCCAGAATATGGCACTTGTTCCGGGTACCACAATTCCGGTAACGGTAAATACAGTTAATAGTGGTGTACCGGGCGCCGGTTATACATTGGCTAATTGCACTTCCATGGGCGCTGGTTCCCCATTCACGTCTTATTTTAATGATAATACAGGGGGCACGTATTTTACCATGAAAGGGTTTACCACACGATTAACTGCCGCTCATGATGTTACTCCTTGCGGCACTTACCACATGTACATAACAATCGCTGATGCGGGAAACGACATTTATGATTCAGAAGTGTTTATTGAGAAAGGAAGTATTACTTCCAATGCCATTATTGGGGCTGGGTTAGTTTGTGCCGGGGCTAGTACCACTTTATCTTCTCCATCAGCAGGCGGTACCTGGAGTTCAGGTAATTTGGCAGTAGCTACTGTTGCAATTTCCACAGGTATTGTAACGGGCATTTCTGCAGGCACCGCAGCGATCACTTACACCACCGGGGTCGGATGTTATTCTACAGCAATCGTTACAGTTACCCCGGGTCCGGCTATTTCGGGCCCGTTAAATGTATGCAATGGTGGCATTGCGGCGCTTACAGGTACACCTGCCGGTGGTACATGGAGCAGCCTCGGGGGCGCTGTTGTGGTTTCGCCTGCGGGAATGGTTACCGCTTCATCACCAGGTACCGCCGTCATAAGCTATTCAATAGGTGCAGGCTGCTCTACGAGTGCTATGGTCACCATTAATCCCCTCCCTGCGATCACCGGCCCTATGTCATTATGTGTTGGTGGCGCCCTGACTTTAACAGCAACTCCGGCTGGCGGAACCTGGTCCGGGGGAGGCGCTATAGCAAGTATAACACCAGGTGGTATTGCCGCCGGACTAGCTGCCGGTTCGGCATCGGTAACCTATACTGCCCCGTCAGGATGTGTCACTACCGGGTTACTCACGGTGCTTCCTGGTGATCCGATATCCGGCACACTTTCACTTTGCCAGGGAGCAGGGGACACGTTGAGCGAAACAGCTACAGGGGGCGCCTGGCAGAGCAGTAATACGGGCGTTGTCACCGTAGGCCCGGTTAATGGGATCCTTGCCGGTATTTCTTCAGGCACGGCTGTTGTAAGCTATACACTGCCGGGTGGGTGCTATGCCCTCGCCACTGTTACTGTTAACCCTGTTCCGGCTCCTCCGGCAGTTACCACGCCGGTTTATTACTGTCTGAACGATGTGGCTACCCCCCTGGCGGCATCAGGTACCGGCCTGCTTTGGTACACTTCCGACACAACCACAACATCGATCAGCATAGCCCCAACGCCATCCACATCCGTTACCGGCACTTTTCGCTGGTGGGTGTCGCAAACATCGGCGCAGGGATGCATTAGCCCGCGGAGTGCGATAACTGTCAGGGTTAGCTTTAACACAGCCCCGGTAATTTCAGTGACGGATACCGTTTTTTGCCTGGGTACGTATATTACTTTCCAGGCAGCGGGCCAGGGCGGTGATTCGACAAGTATCAACTGGAATTTCGGCGATGGTTTTTCCATTCACAACCTAAGTACGGTGTCGCACGCTTTTTTACAGGTTGGTGTATTTACCGTTGCGGCAACTGCCAACTCTGCCGTGTGCCCTGATGCCACTGCAAAGAAAGTCATAACAGTCTTTCCTGATCCTGTTGTAGACTTAGGCCCTGACACGTCAATATGTCCGGGTAGCAACCCACTCATTATTGGTGAGCAGCAAACCGGCGGGTTCGGCGCTCAGAAACCGGGCTGGCGGTGGAATACCGGCCAGACCACGCAAAGCATTACTGTAACAAGTCCTGGCCTTTACTACCTGACGGTAAATCTGAACGGCTGCCTCGCTACTGATTCCATCCTGGTTGCCAATGATTGCTACCTCGATATCCCCAATGCATTTACCCCCAACGGAGATGGGGTTAATGATTATTTTTTTCCGCGCAGCTTACTCTCCAGGGGTTTAACTGAATTCAGCATGAATATCTATAACCGCTGGGGAGGGCTCATTTTCCAAACCGCGAGTTTAGACGGAAGGGGCTGGGATGGCAGGTTTAATGGGATGCCGCAACCGGAAGGGGTATTTATTTATGTCATCGATGCGAAATTTAAAGACGGACAGCACGAACATCATCAAGGCAATCTTACATTGTTAAGGTAATATTTCCCGTGGGTTGGCAGGTTTTCGGGCTAAGGTATCGTAAACCCGGACATAGATACATTTGGTTAAAAAAGATGGAGCACCCAGGGCATTTTTTTTTCGTTTTCTCTTCAAAATGCGTCAGCAATGCCTTTATTACAGGTTTGAACAAATATTTAACATTGGGCAAATCCATATTTACTAATTTCGCCAACTATTTAACGGTACATACATTTTGAATACAGCAGCATTTATTGAAGCCGCATTGCAGGAGGACCTTGGAACCGGTGATTATTCTACATTGGGAAGTATACCGGCCCATGCTATGGGGAAGGCGGTGCTGAAGATCAAGGAAAGCGGTATTATTGCCGGGATAGGCCTGGCCGAAGAGATATTTTATTTCCTGGAGCCTGGGGCCGTGTTTACATTGTTCAAAAATGATGGCGATGAAGTAGGGGCAGGTGAAATAGCATTTGAGGTGTCAGCTACTGTGCATACTATTTTAAAAGCAGAGCGCCTGGCCCTCAACTGCATGCAGCGCATGAGTGGCATAGCTACCCTCACGCATCTGTATGTGCAGGCAATAAAAGGGTATCCCGCGAGGATATTGGATACACGAAAAACAACGCCGTTGTTCAGGGTGCATGAAAAAGAAGCCGTGCGCATAGGTGGCGGGGTAAACCACCGGATGGGCCTCTACGATATGGTGATGCTCAAAGACAACCATATTGATTTTTGCGGGGGCATAGAGAAAGCTATTGCACAAACCAACGCATACCTGCTTGCCAACGATCTGAACCTTAAAGTAGAAGTGGAGACCCGCAGCCTCGATGATGTGCGCCGGGTGCTGGCTGTGGGGGGTATAGACAGGATAATGCTTGATAACTATTCACCTGAGTTGCTTGCAGAAGCCATTCAGCTTATAGACGGCAAATATGAAACGGAAGCATCGGGTGGTATTACCCTTGATAATATTGTAGCCTACGCTAAAACCGGTGTTGATTTTATATCGGTTGGCGCTATTATACACCATGCCGTGAGCATGGATTTAAGTCTTAAAGCGCAAATATTATGAGCATGAAACACATTGTGTTTATCATAAACCCGAAGTCGGGAGTAGAGCGGCAGAAAGAAATAAAACATGCGATAGAGGAACACCTTGATAAGAAGGTTTATTCGTATGAAATACTCAATACGGAATTTGCAAAGCACGGTATCACGCTTGCAAAAGAGGCTGCCAGGAACGGGGCTTATGCGGTTGTAGCTGTGGGTGGTGATGGCTCGGTAAATGACGTAGTACAAGGGCTGTTAGGCACCGAAACGCTGCTGGGAATAATACCTAAAGGCTCCGGCAATGGCATGGCGCGTACCATGGGCATACCGCTCGACTCCTCAGAAGCCATGAATGTGATCAACAAGGGGAATACCGTCGCTATGGATGTGGGCTATGCCAACGGACAGCCATTTATCAGCAATGCCGGCGTGGCCTTTGATGCACTGATATCAAAGAAATTTGCGAAAAGCGAGAAGCGCGGCCTGATGATATATACCTGGTTGGTGACCAAGTATATGTGGCTGTATAAGGAAAGGGATTTTAAGATCGTTATAGATGGTAAAGAGATCAAGGAAAAGGCATTTATGGTGAATGTGGCCAACGGGCAGCAGTTTGGTTATAATTTCCAGATAGCGCCTATGGCCAGTTATACCGATGGTTTACTCGACCTTATCATCATCAGGAAATTTCCAAAAATATTGGGCGGTATATTATCGTGGCAGGCCATGACCGGCAGGATCACCAAAAGCCGCTATGTGCGCCACCTCACCGGCAGGGAAATAACCATATCCAATCCCCTGCTCAAATTGATGCAAACAGATGGTGACGCCCATCCCTGCGAAAACGAGATTCAATTCAAAATACAGAAAGGCGCTCAAAAAGTATTAGTACCTTAACACCATTATGTTGGGAAGGAAATATTGCGCCTTAGTCTTTCTGTTATTGGTTTCGCTTTTTTTATGCTCCTGCAATCAGCGGCATCACCTGGTTACAAAAGGTTTTTATTACTGGAAGACCATTTATAAGCCTACTTCTTTCGAGGTAAATACCCTTCACGAGATGCGGGCGCAGAAGATGTATCTCCGGCTATTCGATGTGGATTGGGATATGAAGGCAATGCAAACCGTCCCCGTCGCGCCGATACAACTGCCCGCACATGTAGATACTTCGATAGATTATGTGCCCGTTGTATTTATTACTCAAAATGTACTGGCGCAGATGCAGGAAAAAGACGCCGGTAAACTTGCTGCTCAAATCAATGGTTTTGTAAAAAGTCTGTCGGACGCGTCTGGCATCCATCCCTCAGAGCTACAGATTGATTGCGACTGGACGGCAACTACCAAAACCGTTTATTTTCTGTTATTGAAAGAACTGAAAGCGCAGCCCTTTTTTAAGGGGAAAACACTTTCGTGTACCATACGCCTGCACCAGGTAAAATATTTTGTAAGCAGCGGCATACCTCCTGTAGATAAAGGGATGCTGATGTGCTACAGCATGGGTGACCTCAAAAAATACGGCAACCTGAATTCTATACTCAATGTGGTGGAAGCAGATAAATACCTCGCGAATATTGATAAGTATCCGTTGCCGCTGGATATTGCCCTGCCGCTGTTTCAGTGGTGTGTGCTGTTTCATGAGCAGCAGTTCAGCGGCATACTGCATGATATTTCGCCGGTTATGGTTATCAACAACAGCCTGTTTAAGCAGAAGCAGGGCGATCTCTACGCTTGCACGAGGGATACGGTCTGGAACGGATATTCCCTCACTGCCAACGATGTGATAAGGGTGGAAAGTGTACCGTTCAATGACCTGGTGGATATAGCTTGGTTTACCTCGAAGAGGCTGAAAGAACAGGAACTGAATGTTGTTTTCTTTTCCTGCGATAGCATAACTTTATCTAAATATTCGACCAATGAACTGGAAACGGTTTATAATACTTTTCGTTAGCGTAGTAAGTATAGCAGGTGGCGTGAAGCTGGTACTGGCCTGCGCCGATGGCCCCGACCCGCTGGAAGCCCCATCTTTTTTCCTGAATACAATCAATAAAGAGCCGGCATTTGTTCCTTTTTATTATTCCCCCGAAATTACTTTTTATTCCGAATGGATGGGCTTTGGCAGGCTTGGTGTTGATGACAAAATACCGGACCCGAACATACCGGCCTGGAGGAAATTCACGGGTGGTGTGGTGACTGATGTGGACATTGACAGCTTCGTTTATAAATTCGCAGCGAAGAATGTAATGAATATTTACAACCACATACAGAAGAACTATTCCCTTGAAGTGCCTTCCAAAGTAGCTCAGAACGGATTTACGAAATGGCTGATAAAGAACAGGGATGCAGAGACCGCGCTCTACCTTGCATTCGCCAAAGAATGTGAGCCACATTCAAGACCGCGCGATGATATGTGGAACGATACTACCGAGAAATATGTATTGCCCAAACGCGACTCCGCAAGTATGCAGGAACTGGTACACGAAGGTATAAAACGCTGCAACGCAGCGATCAATCCCGAGATAAAACTGCGCTACGCTTATCAATCAATCCGGATGGCGTTTTACAGCGGGGAGAACCCGCAGACTATCATGTTGTTCAATACCCTCATCACCTCGCGCGAAGATCATTTCGTTTATTACCGCTGCCTTGGGCTTAAAGCTGGCGCCCTGTACAGAACAGACAAACCTGATGCAGCGGCTTACTTGTATAGCCTCGCCTTCGACAAGAGTGATGAACTAAAGAAGAGTACATACATTAGCTTTGACTGGGCTGCAAATGGGAAAATTCACAATGTTCTGAACCTTTGTAAGAACGACCATGAACGGGCAGTACTTTATATAATGCTGGGACTGGGCGGCCGCGAAGACAAAACACCTGCAATGTTTGCCGCATTGAAGAATGCATACAGGTACGATCCGAAAGCACGGGGACTGGATATTGTAATGACACGCTGTATCAACGAAATTGAGCATACTATGGCACCCGATATTGCATATAAAAACACCCGTAATGATACACTGCTCAACGCCCTGAACGCTTTTGCCCGAAAAGTAGCCAGGGAAGGAAAGACGGGCGACAATGCGTACTGGCTGTTATCATCGGCTTACTTATACCTGCTGAATGGCGAACTTGACAAATGTGCAAAGTTGCTTGGCAACGCAAAAGCGGCAAAAATGATCCCGACGGAGCAGGACGTATATCTTTTGCTGAACACGATTTATACAGTGCGGAAGAACGGGCGCATTACGTCCAAAGCGGAGCAGGATATATTACCGTCATTGCGTACCTTACAACAAAGGGTGCCAAAGGAAAAAAGATATAGCAGCGTGTTCTCAAACGTCATGCTCACCGTGCTGAAAGAATCTTACCTTTTACAACACGATACGGTAAGGGCGCTTTATTGCTACTCAAAATCGTATAGTGTTACCGGAAGAGATTTTTATTTTGAAAGTGGAAATAATGACTTCACCAATGAAGGCGGCAATATACTGGAAAAAATGTCGCCTCAAAAGCTGCATGATATGCAGGAGTTCGTCCAGAAAAAGAACAAGACCACTTTTGAGTTATGGCTTACGGATAACACGCCTTATACGCCTGATGTTCTTTATGAACTGGAGGGTACAAAGTATATCCGTATGCTGCAGTTTGATAAAGCGGTGGAAACACTGAGGAAAGTAAACGACAGTACACTGCGTAAAACAAAGTTGCCCGATGCGCTGATAAGCCACATCCTTGATTCGCAGGAATGGAACAGCTCTGATAGTCTCACAAAGTATAACAAGCTCACCTTTGCTACAAAAATGATGGAGCTGCAACAGCAGTTGGAAACATATCCAAAGGATAGCAGGGCGGCTTATCAATACGCCAACGGCCTCTACAGTATGAGCTTCTATGGCAAGGCGCACCATGCTTACGACTACTACCGGCATCCCTGCGATGATAAGAGCTATTTCAATTGCAAGGAGCGCAACCCGTTGAAGCAATTTGAACTGGAGTATTATAACGTGAGTTTACCGGAGCAATATTATATGCAGGCATTTGAAAACACTGCTGACAGGGAGCTGAAAGCCCGGTGCCTCTTCATGGCAGGGAAATGCAGGCAGAAGAATTGTCCCGTTAAGAACGATCATAAATATTGGGAGGACAAGGGTGTTTACTATAAGAACTCTATCGAAAGTCCTTATTTCAAACGGCTGAAAAATGAGTATCGCAATACGGAGTTCTATACAAAAGCCGTCGGCACCTGCTCTTACTTCAGGGACTATGTGAGCATAAACCGGTAATGCTAATTTGCCACTGCAGCTGTAAATTTATTCACGGTGTTTACCTTCGCTGGCAGGCTATGTATATAAGCGTATATCGCACTAAGGTCGCCGCGGGTCATTTTTCCATACATCAGCCAGGGCATTATCGTATTGAACGCTCCCTTGCTAACCGGCTGCGGAACGAAGCCTGAATCAGCATATGCTTTAAACCTGTTGATGAATGCTTCCTCATTCCATGCTCCTATCCCGGTCGAAGGGTCGGGCGTGATATTAGCCGAGCGCACTGTTGAACCATCGGGCAACTTAAATTCTCTGCCACCGCTGAATGCCAGTTCGTTGATGATCTGTCCTTTTTCGGCCTTTGTATGGCATTCTATACATCCGGCCACGTTTACAAGGTAAGCGCCATATTTCAGCCGGTCGCTGGTATCAGGGCGCTTAACGGGGGCACCCTTTGAAGGAATAGTATTGATAATAATATTCATTGGGAAATCTGAAACCGATTCTTGTACCGGATTTTCAATTTCAGGCAATGTTCTTAAGTATGCAATAATGTTATAAATATCTTCAGGGTCCATTTTGCCATAATAAGTGTAAGGCATTACAGGGAACATTGCCCTGCCTTCTTTAGTAACACCGGTAGTAATAACCCTGAAGAGTTCACCATCGGTGTACCTGCCAATACCTTTTGGTGTGATGTTGCGGGAAAAATATGCTCCCGGGAAGCCGAATTTCTGATCAAATCTTTCGCCTCCTTTGCCCAGTGTTCCAGGCACTAATGGCCCCGCAAACTTCGTCCAGTCGCGGGTGGAATGGCAATCCATGCAACTGTTCACGCAATTGGCAAGGTATCTTCCCTTTTCTATGCGTTCAGGTGTTCGCTCTACCTTTAGTGCAGGCGCTTCTCCTACTCTGGGAAGCATTGTCATAGCGTATAACATCAACCCACCGGCAAGTACTACAATAAGAAGCAGCAGATACCCAATAACTTTAAATATCTTTTTCATAGACTATTTAGTTTTTCGAAAAATACATATTTATTTATAATCTGCAAAGAGTGTAAATAAACATTTCGTAAACACGGCATATCAGTTAATTTTGCCGCTCAAATCTTATAGTTCATGAAATTAGTCACGTTTTCAAATAATGGCCGGGAACAGTTGGCGTTTTATATCAACGACAAACTGTATCCTACAACCGCCGCGAATGGCCTTTTACCCGCTACCATGAAGGATATGTTACACGACTGGGGCGCGAATATTGAGCTGATGAAGGCCGCCGAGGCGGACATAAAAAGCGGCGAAAACAAAGCGGAGGGTATCGCCTTCGCGGGAGCATCTGTAATGGCGCCGGTTCCATACCCCACCTCCTGCCGCGATGGCTACGCATTCAGGCAGCACGTGGCGGCCGCGCGCAGAAACCGTAAGGTGGATATGATAGCCGAGTTCGACCAGTACCCCATATTTTACTTCACCAACCACAACGCCATACAGGGCCCCGGCCCGATACCGGTAATGCCCGACCATTTCAAAAAGCTGGACTTTGAACTGGAGGCCGCGATTGTGATTTGTAAAAAAGGAAGGAATATAAAGGCCGCCGAGGCCGATGATTATATAGGTGGCTATATGATCATGAACGATATGAGCGCACGTACCCTGCAAATGGAGGAAATGCTGCTGAACCTCGGCCCCGCCAAGGGCAAGGACTTCAGCACAGTAATAGGCCCCATCCTCGTGACGCCCGATGAACTGGAAGCATACAAAATACCCGCGAAGCCAAACCATACAGGGAAAGCCTATAATCTGAAAATGACCTGTACCGTCAACGGAGTGAAGGTAAGCGAAGGTAATATGGGTGATATGGACTGGACATTTGCTGAGATTATAGAGCGTTGCGCTTATGGAGCAGACATACTGCCCGGCGATGTGATAGGCAGCGGCACGGTAGGCACCGGCTGCTTCCTGGAGCTGAATGGCACCGGCCTGCTCAGTGACCCAAACTACAAAGTGCAGTGGCTGCAGGATGGAGACGTAGTAGAAATGGACATTGCTGGCCTCGGGCATTTGAGCAATACCATTGCTGCGGAAAAGACTGATTTTAGTATATTGGCGCTGAAGAAAGGGGCGTAATATGTAGTTTAACCGCGGAGGCGCAGAGACGCAAAGTGTTCAACGAATGTTTTTAAAATTAAAAAGAAAAGTCGCAAAGCGCGGATAATTAAGGGGGGAAATGGGTCTCGTAAATGAAGTTGCATGCATGACAGGGATAAACTTAACGGGCTAAGTAAGCAGATACTGGATGCCTGCATTTGCGTGCACAAAGAATTGGGTCCGGGATTGCTCGAATCGGTTTATGAGCATGCCTTGCTTAAAGAATTAGAATTA
>Ga0207020_1064_pt1 | contig 21467 bp, 20 predicted proteins | sample Alteio_BWMinCont_48_FD_153500 | JGI IMG/M metagenome (GOLD analysis project Ga0207020, IMG submission 153500) | Enriched cells from forest soil in Barre Woods Harvard Forest LTER site, Petersham, Massachusetts, United States -... | ecosystem: Environmental > Terrestrial > Soil > Temperate forest >... | reverse complement strand
CTTACTTGCTGAAAAAAGGCGGATGAATTTGCTGAGTGCTATTGCGGCGGCATTTCAATCTGTTGTAGACGAATCAAGGGGGGTGGCACGAGGGCAGGTCGTGAGTGCGTCCACTTTGTCGCCGGAAGAAAGACAAAAACTGGAAGTTACAATTTCTCGTCATACAAATAAAAAAGCTGTTTTGGAATATCATGAAGATAAAAGTCTGCTAGGGGGTCTTGTTGCCAGGGTCGGGAGTTTCACTTTTGATGATAGCCTGGACACTCAACTCCGAGTCATGAAAGAAGTCTTAACAAAGAGGAGATCTCATTAAAATGGAAATCAGAGCCGAAGAAGTCAGTCGCGTTCTCAAAGAGCAGATTGAGCACTATAACAAGAAAATTGAGGTTTCCGAAACCGGGACCGTCCTTACCGTTGGCGATAACGTAGCGCGAGTTTACGGATTAGACAACGCGATGGCGGGGGAACTTGTTGAGTTTCCCCATAATATTTTTGGAATGGTTCTCAATCTTGAGAGAGATAACGTAGGGATCGCGTTATTTGGTGAAGACAGCTATATTAAAGAGGGCGACACGGTTAAGAGAACAAAGAGGATTTTCGAAGTTCCAGTGGGTGAAGCGCTTATGGGACGAGTTGTAAATCCTCTGGGAATGCCCATAGATGGAAAGGGTCCAATTAAAGCGTCGGCGTCTCGAAAAGTAGAAATTAAAGCTTCGGGAATTGTCGCAAGACAATCCGTAAAAGAGCCCCTGCAAACTGGAATTAAAGCCATCGACTCGATGGTGCCGATCGGCCGTGGCCAACGAGAACTCATCATCGGCGATCGCCAAACCGGCAAGACGGCTGTGGCGATCGACACAATTATCAATCAAAAAGGTAGCGGAGTTATTTGTATTTATGTGGCTATCGGGCAGAAGAACTCTACGGTGGCCCAAGTTGTGGAGCGCCTTAAAAAGAATGGCGCGATGGACTACACCATTGTAGTTTCGGCAACAGCTTCTGATCAGGCTCCCCTTCAGTACATTGCGCCTTACTCAGGTGTTACGATGGGAGAGTATTTCCGAGATAAAGGGCAACATGTTCTTATTGTTTACGATGATTTGACCAAGCAGGCCCAGGCGTATCGACAACTTTCACTTCTTCTCCGCCGTCCCCCGGGACGCGAAGCTTATCCTGGAGACGTTTTTTATATTCATAGTCGCCTCTTAGAAAGAGCTGCAAAACTCAGTGATAAATTGGGCGGAGGAAGCCTAACTGCTCTTCCTATAATTGAAACTCAGGCCAATGATATGTCTGCCTATATTCCCACAAATGTTATTTCGATCACTGACGGTCAAATATTTTTAGAGACCGACCTTTTTAACTCAGGGGTTCGACCCGCCATTAACGTAGGGCTTTCCGTCTCCCGCGTGGGTGGAAGCGCTCAAATTAAGGCCATGAAACAAGTTGCAGGCACATTGCGATTAGACCTAGCTCAATTTCGAGAACTTGCGGCTTTTGCCCAATTCGGTTCTGATCTGGATAAAGCCACTCAAAATCAATTGGCGCGGGGCGAGAGACTTGTTGAACTATTGAAACAAGGTCAGTACCAACCCAACTCTGTTGAAAAACAAGTTATTACGATATTTGCCGGCACAAATGGATATCTTGATTCTGTTCCAACCAAACAGGTTGGGAGATATGAAAAAGAACTCCATGAATTTTTGGCACGCAAATACCCCAATCTCTACACAGACATTGCGGCTAAAAAAGCATTGTCCGACGATATTAAAACCCCTTTGATAGGTGCATTGAAAGAATTTGGGACAGTTTTTGATCCGAATAAAAAAGTTTAAAAAGGAGTAATTCATGCCAAGCATGAAGGATATCCGTCGAAAGATATCCAGCACTAAAAACACGCAACAAATCACAAAGGCCATGAAAATGGTCTCGGCGGCCAAACTTCGCCGCGCACAAACGTCCATCGTGGCGGCACGTCCGTACGCCTACAAGATTCATTCTGTAATTTCTAAACTTGTGGCTGGGGGAGAATACAGTCACCCGCTTTTGACTACAGAACCAAAAAGTGCCGGCAAAATATTGCTGGTCGTTCTTACTTCTGATCGTGGGCTTTGCGGCGCTTTTAATGGCAATATTATTAAATTTGCTGATCGATTCTATAAAGAAAACAAAGAGAAGCATGAGGCTATCGATTTTATTTTTGTAGGGCGAAAGGCAAACGATTATTTCAAAAAAAGAAATGTGACTGTCATAGAAACGATCACTAATTTGGCCAATGAAATAAAATTTTCTATGGCATTGGAGCTTTCTGAAAAGATCATGAAGGACTTTGAAGAGGGTTCTTACGACAAGGTGGTTGTAGTTTATAACGAGTTTAAATCGGCCATTAGTCAAAAAGTTATATCAGAACAACTATTGCCCGTCACTCCGATGTCTCGAATGGAGATGGCTCAGTCTGTCGAAGACGGCGAAAAAGCAGATCCAGAAATATCTGGAGATTATATTTTCGAGCCAGCACCCAATCTTATTTTGTCTAGTTTAGTCCCGAAGCATTTTGCGATTCAAATTTATCGAGCCATGCTGGAGAGCGTGGCCAGCGAACATGGTGCAAGAATGTCGGCCATGGACGGTGCAACAAGAAATGCCGGCCAGATGATTAGAAAACTCACGCTGACCTATAACAAGTTAAGACAGGCGGCGATTACCAAAGAATTAATGGAAATTGTCAGCGGCGCAGAGGCCCTGAAATAAGATACTTTAAGAAGAGAGGTCTTTAAATGAGCGAAGGACAGGTAAAACAGGTTTTGGGACCAATTGTAGACGTGGAATTTCCTGTGGGAAAACTCCCCGCGATCTACAACGCCTTAAAGCTTTCAAACCCAGGGCTTGATAACAGAACTGATAACCTCACCTTAGAGGTGGCCCAGCATCTAGGAGAAAACACCGTGCGGACTATCGCCATGGACTCTTCCGAAGGCTTGGTGCGCGGAATGAAAGTTAAAGATACGGGCGCTCAGATTTCAATGCCTGTAGGCCGTGAAACTTTAGGACGCATTCTAAATGTTATTGGAGAGCCCGTCGACGAAATGGGACCGGTGAATTCAAAGAAATTTGCTCCAATTCATCGTCCACCGCCCAAATTTGAAGAGCAATCTACTGAAGTTCAAATGTTGATGACTGGGATTAAAGTCGTTGATCTCTTAGCCCCCTATGCAAAGGGTGGAAAAATCGGTCTCTTCGGAGGTGCGGGTGTAGGCAAGACCGTTCTGATTCAAGAGCTTATTCGAAATATTGCTACGGAACACGGAGGGTTTTCGGTTTTTGCAGGAGTTGGAGAAAGAACAAGAGAAGGTAACGATCTCTGGATGGAAATGAAAGAATCTGGGGTTTTGGCTAAAACAGCTCTCATTTTCGGACAAATGAACGAGCCCCCAGGTGCAAGAGCTCGTGTGGCCTTGAGCGCTCTTACTGTTGCCGAGTACTTCCGGGACGAAGAGCGCCAAGACGTTTTGCTCTTTGTCGATAATATCTTCCGATTTACGCAAGCTGGTTCTGAAGTATCTGCCCTTCTAGGCCGTATTCCGTCGGCGGTTGGTTATCAGCCCACTTTGGCCACGGAAATGGGTGAGCTCCAAGAGCGGATTACGACGACAAATAAAGGGTCCATCACTTCTGTTCAAGCTGTCTACGTGCCTGCCGATGACTATACTGATCCCGCACCAGCCACAACTTTTGCGCATCTTGATGCCACGACAAACTTGAGTCGTCAGATTGCCGAGCTGGGGATTTATCCAGCTGTTGATCCTCTCGCCTCTACTTCCAGAATTTTGGAGCCTTCGGTTGTGGGCGAGGAACACTACCGTGTGGCTCGAGAAGTTCAAAAAACTCTTCAAACCTACAAAGACCTGCAAGATATCATTGCAATCTTGGGGATGGATGAGTTGAGCGAAGAACAAAGGTTAATCGTTAACCGTGCAAGAAAAATTCAAAAATTCTTAAGTCAGCCATTCTTTGTTGCCGAGCAATTTACGGGTATCCCCGGCCGATATATCGATATCAAAGATACGATTAGAAGTTTTGCGGAGATCTTGGCCGGTAAACATGACCATCTTCCTGAGCAAGCATTCTACCTTGTCGGCACCATTGAAGATGCTCAAGAAAAAGCGAAGAAATTGGGACTTTAATGCTGAAATTATCTTTAGTCACTCCGGCAAAAAAAATTCTCACTGACGTTGCTGTGAGTGAGGTTTTTATCCCGACGACGACAGGAGAGGTGAATATCCTGGAGGGTCATGCTCCCTTAATGGCTCTTCTCGATGTGGGAGTTCTCCGCTATAAACTCTCAGGGCAAAATCAGCTGGAGCAAGTGGCGATAAGTTGGGGTTATCTAGAGGTCTCTAAAGATCAAATTACTGTTCTCGCTGAAACCGCTGAAACCGCTGAAAGCATTGACCTAGAAAGAGCGCAAGAAGCTTTAAAACGTGCTGAGAAAACACTTTTGGGGCCTGATCTAGAGCAAGAACAGTTTAAAAAATACCAGCTGAAACTTGAACGGGCCATGATCCGTGTTCAGGTGGCGCAAAAACCAAACGATACCACCCATTAACTAGGACGATGTGTTCACTTCTGGTGGACACTTTGTTAACCGATTGTAATCTTTATCATCGAAGATTTTGAGAAGCTTTCCTATATTGCGCGGATGGCTCAAGATACAGCTTCTTTCTTAAAAGAGATTTTCTCTCAGCGCGCAGGGACGAACCCTCGCTATTCCTTAAGAGCATTTGCCAGGTCATTGGGAGTCTCACCTAGCGGTTTGAGCCAAATCCTTAATCGTAAGAAGAGGCTCTCTATCGATAGGGCTCATGATTTTGCATCTCGGCTAAATTTAGAACCAAAACAAAGTGAGCAGTTCATTACTTTGGCGGAAATAGAAAGCACAACGAGTCCTTCAAGAAAAGTTGAACTGATTCGCAAGGCTGGTCTTCAGAATGGAGCTACAAATATATCCGTTGATAACTTCAACCTTATAAGCTCTTGGTATGGATTTGCTATTTTGGTTCTCTTAACGGAATGCAAAGGAGAGGTTTCTTCAAATGAAGTTGCGGCTCAACTTGGAATCACAAAAGCCGAGGCAGAAGTGACTATAGACAGATTGATTCGGTTGGAATTAATTAAAATCATTGGTTCAAAGGGGCCAAGATTAAAGGTTGAACGCCTCCACGACACTGTTTTAGTTAAATCTGACTTTGTGAATGACGCCCTAAAAAAGTATTACAAAGAACTTCAAATTAAAACTGACGAGAGCCTAAATGAGCAAGGTCCTGATACCCGAATTAGCGGCGCTCAGGTCTTTGCTTTTGATCCAACTCAAGGCGCAGAAGTCAAACGCTTGATGGATAAATATTTAAATGAACTAGAACATTTGGCAGCTAAGGGCAAGGAGCGAACAGAGGTTTACCAAGCGGTTGCCCATGTCTATCGGCTGACGAAAGTGAAAGGAAAGACAAAATGGTAAGGGTTTTGGGAAGTTTCTTGCTCATTACATGTATGGGGATTTCCCCCAATGCTTTTGGGGGGGCTGGTGCAAGAGGCGGAGGAGAAGTCGTCGACATCAACGGTGAATATTTTCCCAGAGACATTGTGGAACAAGCCCGGTGTGACTGGGTTCCCGGTTCAGACATGATAAAGGCGGTTCCAGAAACCAAAAAACTCTTTCAAGGCATTGCAAAAGTGGATTGGTATTTTGCTTTGGAACTTGAACGAGAGATGAGCTTTCTTAACTTCTGTTTAACAGGACCCCTCCACCCTATTTTTGGTCATTCCCGTAACGTTCCCCAGATTTTTTCATCTTTTACAAGTGAGTTTGTTGGTCTTAGACATAATACTCGCGTTCTTCTTGACGGGGGAATCTTTTATTCGCCAAAAATGAGTGGAGACTCAAGAGCCCTTATCCTCGCCCACGAGACGATGCATACCTATATTACGATGGATATGGATCCCGGTGAGCGTCGCATTGCGATGTTTACGGCTGTCGACACCTTGGCTCGGGCACGAGCAGGGACACTCACGTCTGATCAGTTTCATTATAAAATGAGGCAGTCTAATGTTGATTTTCCGCAAACGGCCGCTCAGCTGGAGCCCTACAAGCTTCAAGTGAGTTTTGTCCTTGGAAATACCGAGCAGAAAGCTCGAATGCTTCTTGAAACAAGGCCCGTCGATCGCCTTGTTCGTGGCCATTATTCTAAACTGGCCCCCCTTCTGGCCGAGTGGGACCAGGACACTATAAAGATGATTCCGGAAGCGGCGCTTACCGAAGCCTATCAGGCAGTTATTTCCGTCGGAACTTCAGACGAGATACAAATGGCCTTGAACCAAACATCATCCCGATATGTTTCTCCCCAAACTATCGCCTTAGCAGAGCTCTCGAAGTTGAGTACGGATCAAAAACCCAGGGTCCTCGGCTCAATTCAATTGCCTCAGGTTATTGTTGGGGTTCTAAACCACATGGCAGAAGCCGATGTACAAATATGTAAACTCAATATATGTGCCAATTCAGCTTTTCAGGATTGGACGGGCGTTGAACATTCGTCGTTGGATTTACCCGTTGTTTCGATTGCCGAAAGATTTGACGATCGAGAGTTTTCTATTGATTGGCGCGCGCTGACAAATGGCCTTGTAGAGCTCATTCGAAAATCTGATTGGAATAACGTGGAAGACCTTATAAAACGTCCACTTTTTTCGGCAGCTATAAAACTGAGCCATGCATCGCAGAGTTTATCCTCGATAAATCCTCCTATGCCTCGGGAAAAACAGTACGTGCAAGAAGATATGGAGCATTTTCAACAGGCCACCCTTGAGCACGCCTTTAATGTCTTTGATGCCGTTCTTGAACCTGATGAAAGTGCTCATGTTTCTCGGCTCATACGGGAGGCATTGGAGCCTAAGGTTGAGGTGCAAAAATGAGTTGGACTTTAAGAATGAGCTCCATAATGAGCGTAGCGGCGTGCTTTTTCGTCGGGGTCTCTTATGCTTTTGCCCAAAGTGCGGATGGGGCTGATGATGTAACTCAGACGATCAATGCTGAAATACAGCTCACCCAAACTCATATTCAAAATGTGGTGAGCAAGATGGGTGAATCTTTCAGCAACCCCTACCCCGATCCAGAATATGGACCTCTTACAAAAGATTTTGAGAAGAAAGTGGAACAGGCTCTAGCTAACTACGAAGCCAGTATACAAAATGTTTTTTTGCCCAAGGTTCAGTATTGGCTCAATCGTTTTGCTTCGTCGCGCCAACTGGGGGGTAATAAAAAAAGTGAGAGAGTGTCCCCTGATGGCAAAGAGGAAGAGAGTCAATATGTGGTCGAAGAAGCGGCCTTGGCACAGGAGCAACTGACCCTGCTTCACGTAGAGTACGTAAAACTTATTTCAAAGCTCTATTCTGATGTTTTTGGCGAGATTCCCGTGAAGCTCGAATTAATGTCCGACCCCTTAGAAAAAAAAGAATGTAGAGGGGCTTCAAGAGGCGCCTTCAGGAGAATCATAGCGCTCACCTTTGCCTCGGGAAAAATCCTTTCGCTGTCCGAGGCAACCCTAACCTGTTACGAGACGGATGGGAGACTGATTAATAGTAAAGGAATTGTACGAGGGTCACCTTCTTCTGATGGCCTAAGTCAACTTGAATTCAATTTGCCCTTAGTTCAAGACATTATCGATAAAAGTTATAACTATGGCTGTCAGAGTAAGACTTGCCGACAATTGCGAGGGGCTGATTTCGACCAATATATATTGCTGGTTTCTAAATTAATTGATCTTCCCATGGAGTTTAAAGTTGGGGACAAGAAATTTTCAATTAGCAAGTCGGGGCTCTTACCGGTGCGGGTTATAGATGGAGGTGTCCAATGAAAAGTATGTTGTTTGTTGCTTTGATAATTTTCTCAAACTCGTTTGGTTTGGCCGACGATGATGTAGCGGCGACAATTAATGCTGAGGTTCAACTCACTCGTCAAAAACTTAAGAGTATATCCGCTCAGCTAGGAGACCTGAAGAGCACTCCCTATAAGGATATAGAATATGAAAGTCTATCTAAAGAATTCAAGGTGAGGGTGGATAAAGCCCTTGCCGAATATGATAGCGCCCTTCAGAGCGTTTTTCTTCCGAAGGTTCAATATTGGCTCAATCGTTTTGCTTCGTCGATCCAAGGCATTAATGACCCAGATTATATAAAAAAGACCCAAAACCTTACAGAAACCCAACTCAAACTTTTGCAACCGGCTTACCAAGCAATAGTAGAAGGATTGTATACTGCTGTTTTAGGAGACGTTCCCCTTACTGTAGATTACGTAGTAGCTACGGGAGACGAAAGCCAATGCGGCCCTCCAAAAGCGCGGGAGAATCAGTATGCTGATTATCACCATTTCTTAAAGGTTGAACGTCGAACAGCCGTTATTGTTTTTACATCGGGGAAGAGAGTTGCTGTTCCAGAAGCGACAGAAGCTTGTCTCGGTGGTCGCGAGTTGGGCTCCCCGGCGACTACAGTTTTTTACAAAAAAGGGCTTTTTAATGACGATATAAACTCAAATTTAGTGACCCTGAAAATATCCGGACTTTACCCATACGGCTGCGGCAGTGAAATTTGTAAAAAGCTCCGCCGAGCAGATTATGAGCACTTTATAATTCTTGTTTCAGATCTTGTTGACCAGCCCATGGATTTTTCGGTTGGAGGCATAAAATTTACAACAAACAACTCTGGTTTAAACGTCATCCGTCCACCGGTATTGGAATGAGAGAAATGCCAGTGCTCGTGGCGCCCTACGCCGGCGATACGGATTGTAAAGAACAAATGTTTATTTCGGCTCCATTCGGACCTTAATTTTCCCGCTGTCTTGCACGACCTGAATGGTTATTTCCCGACCGCCGGATTTCTCTTTTGCCACTTTGTAAGCAGCCTCAATTCGAGTTTTGAAGTCTCCTATCATTTCGGGGGTTGCTTTATGGCCCAGTTTACTGAGGCTTTGAACATATTGCTCAACCGCTGAACTCGTTGCCGAAGTGGCATTTTTGCTTGATGATGGGGGTGCCGGGGAAGTCACTGGCGGCTTTAAAGCCGGGCCTCCTACAGCCCCTGATTCCATCTGTTTTTCTATTCTTCTCCATTGTGCGGCAAGGAGTTGATGTTTTTGTCTTATATTTTCTAAACCAAATTTGAGAGCTGTTGCCCTGAGATCATATTTTTTTGCATTCTCAATAAAGAGTGTGATTTTAGTATGATTGAGATTAATATTTTTTACCGCTACCACACGCTCACTGGGTTTCATCTTAGAGAAAGTATTCATAAATATGGTTTGATCTCTTTTTAGAGATTCCAAAAGATTTTTGATACTTTTCATTTCGCCTTCAAGCCGAGGATCACTCAATGAATCTACCATTTTCCTCCTCTGATGCTCTCCATTTGAGACTCCCTTTTTGGATAGGTCTAGAACTAGCCGCATCGCCGGACAAAAGTCTTAAAACTAAAGGCGCTCTTTTTCACTATTCTACAACAAGTCTCTCTCTTCTCGGATCCAGATGTTATAATTTTAAAAATGCAGCTCAGAAAACTCTTCTCGATAATGGTTTTCGTTTCTATTTTTTCCCTTTCGGCAACGGAATCTAAAGGCCAATCCGCCGATGAAATATTAGGCGGCGAGCTCGATACAGCTGACGATGTAGCCGGGCAAAAGGAACTTCAGTCCGATAAACCCGTGGTTCAAAGTGATCTTGTTCCTGAAAACCCCCCGGCCCCAAAAGCGCCTCCGAAAAATCCAGCACCACCGAAACCTCCTCCGCAGCCGGAGATTCAATCAGGCCCTCCAGAGTCCGACGTTTCCACCGATGAAAATGGGATAGAAAAAAATGATAATAGCGGTAACGAACTGAGTGAGAGTGAGAATGAAAATCTCGATGAAAATCCACCGGAGCCGCCGCCCGGACCTCCAGTAGCGGAGCAAGGTAAAGTTCAAGCACCTTCGGAAAAAAAACCTTCAGGACCGCCGGAACATCTTACCGCCGAACCTGATTTGGGTGAAGTTTGCCACTGCAAACCTAAAACCGGGATCCCCTATCGGGACAGGAGGTCGGTGGTCTCTGGATTTTTTGGAGTTGAAGGTGGGACGTATTCGCCGACGAACTATGTTCCTCAAAATGTGAGTGGCCAAACCTTTGGGAGCCTTTACGGAACGGGGTCCCCTAATATTGAGATTGTGTTCGGCGCCAAATATAACTTTATACTTGGAAGTCTCGGGCTTCAGGTATCCGCCGGATATTTTTCGGCTACAGCCACATTAGGAAGTAGTGGCTCGACCTTAAGTGTAATCCCTGTTACGGCTGGAGTCATCTATTCGATGGATAGCCTTTTTAAGGAACCCTACGTTGTTCCTTACGCAGTACTTGGGGCTTACACTGATTTTTTCAAAGAAACGACCCAAGGGCTTACCTACAGTGGTCAAACAAGCTACGCTCCTTTTTATTCCGTTGGAGCTATGTTTCAATTAGACTGGATTGATCCGGAAACCCATGACTCTGGCTACAAAGATTTTGGACTTGAAAATACTTTTATATTTTTAGAAATGAGGAGTTTTTTGGCATCCAACGATGCCAAATCTGATTTTTCTACACCCCTCCAGTTAAGCGGCGGCCTCAGATTTGAATTTTAAAAAAGGCCGACCGGGCGAAGTCCGTTTCTTCGGAACTTGAACTTCCACTGCCATCGTCGGACGGTTGCGGGTCATCGCTGGCAAAGCTAAATGTGGAAATCGTAATAACGAAGAGACTCATAAGTGCGAAAAATTTGACTAACTTTTTGCCTCTTTTCACAAACATCCCCATTTTTTAATTATACGCCTAAAAAAGGGTTCTTTTAAGAAATTTTAGCTCTTCTAAAATTGGCGGCCAACTACCTGAATTCATGCGAATTATAAGCTTCTGTTCTGGGGTGATCTGATATTTGTTAGATTGAGATGTGGCAAGCCTAATAATGCGATCTGGCGCTGCTTTGGTGGTCACATTAAAAAGAAGGGATAAGTTTTTAGGTCCAGCTGAAATGTCCCTAATACCCAAATCCTTGCATAGTCGCCTTATGAGCATAATCCCAAAAAGATTGGACACCTGCTCAGGTATAGGCCCAAATCGATCCACGAGTTCATCTTCAATTTTAACCAGGTCTAATTCGTCGCGTATTTCTGAGAGCATTTTATAGTAGGAGAGTCTAAAGCGGATGTCCTCGATATAGGAATCTGGAAAAAGGGCTGGGATGCGAAGATTGATTTCAGGCTCAACCTCCTCTTCTACACTTTCTCCTTTTGCTGCGGAAAGGGCCTGTTCCAAAAGCTCCATATAAAGTTCGTATCCCACGGTCGCTATATGGCCCGACTGATTCTCTCCTAAAATACTTCCGCTACCCCGTAATTCAAGGTCGTGATGGGCGATATGAAATCCGCTTCCAAGCTCAGTATTTTCTTGGATTATTTTCAGGCGTTCTTGGGCGATTTTATCAACCACTCCCTGAGGAGGAATTAAGAGATAGGCATAGGCCCTTTCTTTACTTCGCCCTACTCGTCCTCTAAGTTGGTAGAGTTGGGAGAGTCCAAAGGTATCGGCTCGGTCGATGATTATGGTATTGGCGCTGGGAATATCGAGTCCGGACTCAATAATGGTAGTGCAAAGAAGAAGGTCGAATTCATGATTATAAAAATCAAGCATCGTCTTTTCAAGAAGGGCCTCATCCATTTGGCCGTGGCCAACGCGCATTCTAACCTCAGGCACTATTTGACGAAGTTGATCGGCTATGGAGCTAACGCTCTGTACCCGGTTGTGGATGAAAAAGATTTGCCCTCCCCGTTTGATTTCACCCGTTATAGCTTTCCCTATGGTCTCCTCATCGAACCGGCTGATGAAAGTTCTGATACTTAACCGATCCTCGGGGGGAGTATTGATAATAGAGAGATCTCTTACACCCATCAGGGCCATATTAAGGGTTCTTGGGATCGGAGTGGCGCTCAAGGTAAGAACGTCCACCTCTGTTTTGAACTTCTTAATTTTTTCTTTATGACCGACACCAAACTTTTGCTCTTCATCGACAATAAGAAGACCCAAATCTTTAAACTGGATGTCTTTTGATAAGAGGCGATGAGTTCCGATAAGGATATCGAGTTTGCCTTCGACGGCTAATTTTAAATCCTTTTTAATTTGTGCTGGCGTTGAAAAGCGACTCACCATAGCGACGCTGATGGCTGAATCTGCAAATCGTTTTTTAAAATTTTGAAAATGTTGAAAGGCCAAAACTGTTGTTGGAACCAAAACAGCCACTTGTTTTTTGTCTTGGACCGCTTTGAAGGCAGCGCGGATAGCCACCTCAGTCTTACCAAAACCGACGTCGCCACAAACCAGACGGTCCATGGGCCTTTCTTTCTGCATATCATCGAGGACATCATCGATAGCTTTGGCTTGATCTGGTGTTTCATCGTAGGGGAAGGTCCCTTCAAATTCACGGAAGTCATCATCTGGAGGTGAAAAAGAAAAGCCCTTAAGACTATTTCTTTTGGCATAGAGATCTAAAAGTTCTCCTGCTAAGTCCTTTAGACCATTTCGAACTTTAACCTTGGCCTTTAACCACGAGGTTGACCCTAGTTTGTCAACAAGAGGATTGCCGCCAGGCCCTGAATACTTTTGAATTTGCGAAATACGATAAACGGGCAAATAAAGGCGGTCATTGTCTCGATATTTAAGTTGAATAAACTCGTTTTCCACTCCTTGAACGGCGATTTTCTTTAGTCCTTCGTAGACCCCTACGCCATGGAGAGTGTGGACCACATGGTCATTAGGGCTGAGATCACCGAAGCTAAGTGTATTGAGTCTTTGCTCCAGAGTCCCTTTAGTACGTCGATGTTCTCTGTGAGTTCGGCTCCCAAAAATATCTTCGTCGCGGACAAAGGCTATTTTTTCGTCGACAAAACGGCCGCTCTCGCTCAGAACTCGCGGAATAATATGAACTAGAGCTTTATTTCCTTCCTGAGCTTTGAACCATTCGGCCCAGTCCGAGGCCTCTCCTTCTGGGAGATCGGCTAGGAGACCATGAGTCTCAAGAAGATATTTTATTCGTTGGGCCTGGGTTAAAGAGCCTGACCAGATAAAAACTCGGAAGTCGAGATTACGCCATTCTTTTATTTTTTCAACGGTAGGAAGAATAAAATCCTTTTTTGCCTCCCTTGCCGCCCGAACAACAGTCGATAGGTCTGAGGCATCAAAGGCCTTAAAACTTATAACGCGATCTTCGAGGGTTTTCGAATCGTCGATATGAATTTTTTTAATTTCGACGGAGTAAGTCTCCATCCTCTTTTTCAGCGAATCAAAACCTTCATAAAGTAAGGCTGGATTTGGCGCGGCCATCTTATTTTTGATTTGGGAGTTGTATTTCTCTTTAAAGGTTTCATGCAAACCATCTGCGGCTCGGGTGACTTCCAAAATATCTAGCCAGTAGACTTGCGGGGGGATTTTAAAGGCATCCAGAGCCGCCGAAGGTTTTTCATAAAAATAGGGAAGCCAGTAATCGATCCCATGGGAGTAGATTCTCTGTTTTAATGGTTCAAGGAGGAGGTCCCGAGCTTCTTTCTGAATTTTATTTTCATCACAGAATTTTTTGATTTGAGATCGCCCGAGACCTAAGGTTTCATCGGTGAAGAGGATCTCCCGCGCGGGGACGATAGTCACCTCGTCTAATTCTTGCTCGGATCGCTGGGTTTCGGGATTAAAAAGGCGAATGCTTTCAACTTGGTCTCCAAAAAACTCTATACGTACCGGAAGAATTTGTGTCGGGGTAAAAATATCGAAGATCCCTCCCCGCCTAGAAAAAGCTCCTCCATCTTCAACTAAAGGAGAAAACTCATAACCGCTCTGCACGAGTTGTGAGGCAAGGGTGTCGAGATCGAGCTCATCGGATTTTTTAATTTTAATTTCAAAACCGTTAAAAATATCTAGAGGTATGGTTTTTTGTAAAAGGGCTTCAATGCTTGAGATAAAAATAAAATTATTTTTGGCATGGAGGGCTTGCCACAAGAAATGAGTCCTTGATTGAAGGGTACTCTTATTGGGGTAGAGTCCCGAATATGGGGATTCATCAAAAGGTTCAAAAATGATGGTTTGGGTTCGGGGCTCTAAAGCTAAGAGATCGGCCTGGAGCTGTAAACAAGCTTTGTGATTGTATGTGATTACGAGACGTGGACGCGAAGGTGAATTTTGGAGGAGAAGCCAGGCCAACCAGGTCGGATTTGTTGAACCGACAAGTTCCACTTTGCTTGACGAAATTTCAAAGGCACGATTGAGAGCAACAAGGGTAGGGCTTTTTTGCAAACTTTCGCTCATAGGATTTTAATAATGCAGCGCGGGGTAAACATAGCCACTCCAATTGTTTTAACAATCTAAGGGTTTACATCAAGTCCAGGCAATGTAAAAATCCAAAGCGTCATGCTTTATTTATTAGGTTACATCTTGGGTTGTTACACCGTTGTTGCTGGCTTGGGTTGGGGATTAGCTTATCTCCATCAGCGCTCTTCAATGCGCTCGCCGGATTTGGGGCGTATGGGTCCTCCCCAAATAAAATCCCGAGCGGTCATCTCTTTCTCTATTATATTGCCGTTTGCGGCGCTTTCTTTTCTTGTTCTTACCTTTATGCCGATGCGGATTGCCCAGACCCAGGGTTTACAGGGACATTTTCTCTTTGTCTGGACCTCCCTTGTGATTCCGACGGTTTGCTTCCTCATCGGGTTTTATTACTTTAGAAAAGTGGTCAAACCATGACGGAATTTATTTTTGGGGTATTAGGTTTTGTCAAGGTTATGGTGCTGATCCTCCTCATAATTGAACTGACTATATTGTTGGAAGAATTTTTGGCGGCCAGAATTGAACTGCGCCGGGGTTTTGCAGGAACCAAAACCTCGCTGATTCAAGTTTTGGCACGCCACGGCCTTAAGATTTTAAGAACAGAGGGACCGCTTTCCCGACAATTGGCCTCGGCTACTAGGTATCTGGTGATTTTTTTGTCAGCGGGTTTACTTCCAGTTTGGGGAGGAAAAATACCTTTGGCCGGAGCTCATTCTCTTTGGCTTTTTACGGCACTAGTTATCTTTGGTCCAGTATTTCATCTCATTTCCGATTGGGCTCGGCATCGAGGAGCGGGATGGCCCCTAGTTCTTGCTTCTGCGGAACGTACGGTGGGAGCAAGCACGGTACATTTTATTTTAGCTATAACTTTGGTAGCTATGACTGGGATAGATGACTTTGCCGGATTTCGCGACCTCCAGGAGGCCCACGGGTGGATAATTTGGCGTTACCCTTGGGCCATATTTATTCTCTTTGCCTACGCCGTGGCTAATTTATTTACGTCCTTTCAAAGCATATTCTCCAGGGGAAGAGAAGAGCGAGCAGAGGGTTGGTCATTTGATGACCTTCTTCCACACCTGAGAAGAGCTGTGTGGACCTTATTTGTGGTTGACGTTTTTATGGGCGGAGCTGGGAAGCTCGGTCCTCTGGGAGATCTAAGTCTCATTGTCAAATGTGTTGGGGTAAATGTGGTTTCTAAAGCCATATCTCAACTCTTTTTTCATCTCCGCGAAGACCAGGCTGAAAGCTTTATTTTATGGCGCCTCATGCCCATTTCTATTCTCATTTTGGGGTTGTCACTGTTGATCCCCGGAGGGGTTTTTTGAAAAACTTGGCATTTGTCTTGGGGCGTCTTGTCCTTGCAATAACACTTACTGTTGATATTGGCATATTTTTTAACGGAATGAAGGTCTTGGGGATTTTTTCTTTGATTTCAAGCTTGCTCGTTTTTGCTGCAGGGATGGTATGGCTCATTTATCGCGACGACGGCCGGGTCTATTTCAAAAGGAAGAGTCTTTTTATTCCCATAACACTGTTTGGTCTGTCCATCGTTGCTGCCTTAAGGGAAATCCCCATAGACTTCAAAGTGACCAATGAGAATCTTGAGGAGGTCGGCAATCTTCTGATGTCCCGATATCAGATGGCTCTTTTCATCGTGTCGGTTCTTGTTTTTTTTGTTTTTGTCATTGCAAGTTCTCTTCTGTCTTCGGAGAGACGCGGATGATGATCGCAATGGTCGTCCTGCTCTGCTTTTCTTTACTGGCTGTTTTTTGCTTTAGAAATTATTTTATTCATCTTGTATCGATAAAACTTCTCCTCGACATTCTTGTTTTGATGAGTTTTTCTTTAAGGGAGAGCTTTCAGCAAACTTTTAGTGTCCAGGTTTCAGGAATTCTTATTTCTTCTTTGGGGATCCTCGTTTTCTTTATGCTTATGGCTTCGGGGATTCACCGGTTTTCCAAATCAGATAGTTTGGATTTGGAGGTGGATAATGAATGAACTTTTGTTGTGTGCGATATTTATTCCCCTTCTATTTCTTGCGCCGAGAAAGAATGTTGGTGCAATAGGATGGGTTCCGGTGATTTGCGGCGTAGCCTGTACAAGTTATTTTTTTTGGCTACATGTTGGGGAATCCACAATGTGGGGAGGAGTGACCGTTTTGTTAGCGATGACGGTCAGTGAGGCTCTTGAGAAAAAGTCCTTGAGTGTTCCCCTCTCTATAAGCGCCCTCTTTTTTGCGCAGAGCCTGCTCACGCCGTCTACCGGGATTGTCATTCTTTGCATTGCCTTCGGCGATCTCTTTTTGAATATTGAAATCTTTGTTAATTCAGAAATCAGTGAAAAAAACAGGGCCATTCAAAATATTTGTAAGGGTTTATTTTCCGTATTACCGGTGACCTTTGGAGTCCTTCTTGGCGTTGGAAATATTGGTTTTATTGGTTTAATGGCCGTCACCACTGTTCTACGGCTCTTTTCATGGCCCCTGCCCCGTTGGATCTCTGAAAAACAGAAAGACCCTTCCTATTTTAAACTTCTGGTCAGCACGATCTCTTGTTTTGCTCTATGGCACGTTCAGGATTTTTCAACCTTTCCAGAATGGCCCATGATTTGGTTAGCCATTGTGGCCCTTCTCAGCTTGGGTTCCGAGTACGCTGAGGTCTACGCAGCGTTAACCTTAGCGGTGTTCTCGCTTTCTCCTGTTTACGGATTGTTGGGGGCTACTTTTTGGCCGCTTCTTGTTCATAGGGGAAAGTCGGCGTATCTTGTCACTTTGGTTGCACTCGCGTCAGGAGTTCTTGTTTGTGATGTTTCCTCAAGAATTTTGTCCGAGAATACGGTTTATACTCTTGGCGCCTTAACAGCTATAATTCTTGCACGTCCCTTTGCTTTCTATGAGATCGAAAATCGGCTTTGGGTTAATGAAAGCAAAGATATTTTTCTTTCTCTGGTCTTGCTCGGATTTTTCATCTACTTTCTTCCTGTCAAGGTTCCTGATATTGGACCCGCGGGCAGCGTTTTTGCGGGTTCATTTCTCTTAAGTTTTATTGTCGTAAGATCTCTTCGTTCAAAACACTTGAAGTTTTTTTCTCCTTTTCGCGGATTAAAAGACCCCTTGGATCAGAATGTTTTTGTCCCTGGAGTAAAATTTAATGAGCGCGCAGGAACTCAGATTAACTTAGACGAGGGATATTATTTGTCACGATTTTATAGTGCCCTTGAGAGCGAAAGTTATTTAGTCTGGTTGCTCGGTCTTTTGGGCGTAGCTATTTACTGGGGTCTAAAATGAAGCTCAGGGTCATAACGGTGCTGCTAGGGCTTCTCTCTTTTTCAGGTGTTGCTTTTTTTATGGCCCCTGCTTCTAGAGAGTTGTGGGTTATTTTGGCTTTTCTATGTTTTGGCGGCATTCTCGTTTTTGATCTCTACGATCAAATAGCGAGTCAGTGGATGAATCCCATTATCTTCTTACTCATTTATGCGCTGATCTTAAGCGCCGTTTTAGAAGTTGGCGTAGAAGGTTTTTGGAGAGATTTTGCAGGGGCGGTGTTCTTGGTATCTTTGCTTTTTGAGCAAAACGCCAATCAATGGACGGGCTTTGGTGCTCTCCGGACAACCCTGACGCCGGCATTAATTTTTCTTATGCTTGTCTTCGCGCAAAGCCTTCCCTCCCTACCTCCAGAGGTTAGCTATGGGTTTTCTTTGGCGGCTTTAATCATGGCGTCTTATCTAGAACTTTTTTGTATTTTTCGCGAAGGTTCTGCGAGTAATGCAGGTTCATTCATGTCGGCTTTACGGGTTGCGTGCGTAGGCGTAGGCGCTTTGTTTTATTGTTCAGTTTTTGTCCCAAATTTAGCCCACCAGATGCCCTATAATATTATGAGCGTCGTTCTACCGGGAATTGCTGTTCTGATTGCTCTTTTTTCGGCTTTTCTAAATCATTGGCGTCGGCGGCAAACTCTTTTTTTCTGCAACTGGTCGCTTTTTATTTTTTGGGAGGCCTTATCAGGTGAGGACTTCAGACTTTATGCGGCTATCGGCGCTCTTTTGGGCGGCGCATGGACGGTCATGATGACCCTACGAGATGAGATAGATCCAGAAAATTACAAGCAGCTCTACCTTAAGCTTTCGGCTTGGGGGATTCCGGGCTCATTTTTATTTACTATGATCATCTTCGGTATTTCGCCAAGTCAAGACGAACTGCTCCGTCGGGGAAGTGCGTTATGGGTCTTAAGTTTTTTTATATTTTGGGCGGGTTTGAGAGGTTTTAAAATTCCTAAAGAAAGGCCTTCAGCGCGGCCGTCGTGGTCTTGGAGAGAGAGCCTCGCCCTTGTTGTGACGTTGGTTGGGGCAAGTCTCCTTGCCGGAGTTAGAATTTTGCCAACCGTCTTTTCGGACATCTGGATCCGCGCCGGGGGGATTAAATAGTGAGCAATTATCAACTGCTCCTCCCTCAATGCACGCTTCTCATGGGCGTTCTCGTTTTGGCTCTTTTTGAAATCGTGGACAAAAAATTTCACCATTATCAGGGGTGGGTTGTGCATATGATTGCCTTGAGTTTGGCGATGATTCAGCAAACCCTTCTTTATCGTCTTCCTGCAAGCTTGTACGGTACGGGGGGCATGATACTAGATGGGACAACGCAACTTTTTTCCCTAAGCGTCCTTTTGCTTTCTATTTTGATCCAAATAAACAGGCGTGCGGGGAAATATTCTTCCCAATCACAGACGGCGATACTCACTTTGGGAATAACTTTTTTTTCCCTTTTTGCTATTCAATCAAACCGGGTTCTCTTTAGTGTGACATCGGTTCTTGCCATGATTTGGCTAAGTCACGGGGTATTAGCAACGGAGACCAAACGAAAAGAAGAATCCAATCTTATTTACTCAGGGATTATTCGAGGGGTGATCTTCTTGGTTGTTGGAACTCTTTTGGTCACTCTCTGCATGAGTATCTTTGGCGAAAGCCAAATGGATGAAATTCAAAGGGTTATAGTTAGGGGTAGACTGCGGCAGGGGCCAGTATTTGTGGTTGAGGTATTAATTCTTTTCTTGGGCGCCCTGGTTCTTGGGGCTCCCCCGTTTGGGGGGCTGTTGGGACGCGCCCGAAACCATGCTTCTTGGTCGCTATCAATGGGGTTGACGGGAGTTTTTGCCATCGTCGGGATCAATATTTTTATTCGATGGGGCCTTCTTGTTTTTACAAGACCTGCCATTGGCGTGTTAGAGCTTGAATCTCTTTCCGGTTGGAACATTTTGACGGTCATTCGGGTCATTGCTGTTGTGGGGCTCATTCTCACTCCACTCTTTGCTATTTTAGATCGAAATGTTCGGGGGAGTTTAAACTTCTTTATTCTCAATCCTTTTGTTCAGGCCTTGTTTGCCGCCTCTTTTGGGCAAAGGGAAATATTGGGCGGTGCTATGGCACAAGTTATTGTGGCTGTTATTATCATTGGACTGCTCATTTCTTCTTTTCAGGCATTGGATTTTTCACCGACAGCATCACTGAGCCAGTGGGTGGCCATGGGTCGAGTGGACGTGTTGACCTGCTTAAGCATTATTTTGGCTTTAAGTTCTGCTGCTGGACTAGCGCCCTTCTACGGAAGTTACTTAATGCAGAAGACGCTAAGCATTAACTCCGCATTTGCTGTGGTTTTGCTTTTTAACGTGGTTTTGTCTGGCTTCTATGTGGGACGTCTTATCACCCTCGCTTTTCAAAAGGGTGGCCTCCATGGAAATTTTGCGACCGTAAGTCGATCGCAGAAAATATGGTTTACCGTTCAATTTATCGCTCTTATTTTCATGGGAATCTTTTGGCAACCCTTGTATAAATATGGAGCTTATTCAATTCGACAATTTTTTGGAGAGACGTAGAGTATGCCAGTGGATCTATCTAATAATGTGATACAACAATTGGGACCCGTCCTGGTTTTGGCTGTCGTTGTTATTGGCTTTGCGGTGGCCATGTTGAGCCTCACTTTCATTGCGGGACCAAAGCGAAACCCCACGGCTGAAAAGCAGATTCCCTATGAGTGTGGCGTCCGTGGAGTGGATATGCGATCGACCAAATTTCCAGTCAAGTTTTATTTGACTGCGATTTTGTTTATACTTTTTGATATCGAAGTTATTTTTCTCTACCCGTGGGCTATAGTTTATGTAGATTTTCTCAAAAAAGGGCCTTTTATTTTTGTAGAGATGCTGGTTTTTATGGCTTTTCTTACATTTGGTCTCTTCTATGTTTGGAAGGGTCACGCCTTAGACTGGGATTAAATAAATGGGTAACGGACTTCTAGAATTTGCGATAAATGCGCTGAAAATTATCCTCGTTTTTGTCACCATCGTGAGCACTGTGCCTTTGCTCGTTTGGGTTGAGCGTCGAGGTTCGGCTTTTATGCAAAATAGACTGGGTCCCAATCGCGTGGGCCCTTTAGGTCTCCTTCAGCTTCTTGCTGATGCCATTAAGTTCATTTTCAAAGAAGAATTCATTCCTGATCACGCGGATAAAGTCTTGTATTTTATGGCTCCTGGATTAGCCCTTCTTCCCGCCGCATTGACCTTTGCCGCGATTCCGTTTTCTTCCCCCGTCACCGTTTTGGGATACACCTTTAAAATGCAAATTGCCGATATTAATGTGGGGATCATTTACATATTTGCGGTGGCTTCTCTTGCCGTGTATGGAGTTCTCACTGCTGGCTGGTCCTCGGGAAATAAGTATTCCCTCATCGGAGCCCTAAGGGCTTGTTCACAAATGATCAGCTACGAGATTGCTATGGGCCTGAGTTTGATAGGCGTTCTCATTATGTATCAGACATTTAGTCTCAACGACATGATTTCGGCCCAGTTTGGAAGTTTTAATTTTGTTTGGCGGGGCATTCATTATGTCGTCAGATTTTTACCAGCCTGGGGAATATTTTATCAACCGTTGTCATTTTTATTGTTTCTCACCTGTGGGTTTGCAGAAACAAACAGAATGCCCTTTGACCTTCCCGAGGGGGAAGCCGAACTGGTTGGGGGATATCACACGGAGTACGGGGGGTTTAAATTCAATATGTTTTTTATG
>Ga0207020_1063_pt1 | contig 21544 bp, 22 predicted proteins | sample Alteio_BWMinCont_48_FD_153500 | JGI IMG/M metagenome (GOLD analysis project Ga0207020, IMG submission 153500) | Enriched cells from forest soil in Barre Woods Harvard Forest LTER site, Petersham, Massachusetts, United States -... | ecosystem: Environmental > Terrestrial > Soil > Temperate forest >... | reverse complement strand
CCCATAATCATCAAATAGCGACAAAAAATCGATTTTAAGATGACCTCTGGCGTCCTTTCTTGGGGGAATAACTCCAAAGGCCTCTAAAGCATTTCTGAAAATGTAGTTTGAAGTATTTTTAAACTGTCTACCAAAAGTGACTAATTTCGAGTAGGCGAGGGCATCCCAAAACTTCCCCATGGCCCGTGAGGGAGACATTTAAACTTTAGTTTGGTCCTCAACTCGCGGGTAGCAGGGTTCGCGAGTAGGACGATTCTTTTGGAAGAAGTTACGGCATTATTTCAAGTGAAACTTCGGTCCTGGAAAGTTTTTTCTGGCTTCGAAGTGCCACATGAGAAAGAAAAATATCAGTATTCCACCTAGGATTTTTCCAGCCTGTTCGTTCGGAGGAAGAGTAAACAAAACAATTATGAAGCAGATCCAAGCTATGGCGATGATCGAGATCAAATTGCTTAGCTTGCCAAGATTCCATGGGCCTATCGTATCTGAGCCTTTGGTGAAACGATATTTAAGACGGGCCACAATAGGCAGCCCGTAAGAAACGTAGAGTGCAATCGTGGCTATTGAAACGACAGCGCTATAGAATCTCACTGAGAGGACAAGTGCCAGAGAGAGTAAGGTCAAACCCCAAATGGCATTCGAAGGAGTTTTATGTCGAAAATTTACTTTGGCCCAAATTTTTGAAAAGGGAAGACCGCCGTCTCGGGCAAAAGCATAGACCATCCTCGATGCGGAAGTCATCGAGGCTAGGCCGCATAACCACATGGCTCCGGCAATGAGACCCACGACGGCAGCCCCTTGTTTAACACCCAGTCTTAAAGTCATAATTTTTACAAAGGCGTCATCACCGAAGCCAACGGCTTGATCTAGATCTTTAATCGAGAGGGTGATGGCGGCTAACATTATAAATCCCATGATCATGGAGATAAGGACAGCGAGAAATATTCCCCAAGGCGCATTCCGCCTTGGATCGTGGGTTTCTTCGGTTACATGGGCTGAGGCATCATAACCGGTGAGCGTCCATTGAGTTACGAGAAGACCGATAAGAAAACTGTACGCAGGTTTGTACCCGTCTGAAAGTTTAAATTTAAAAAGAAAGTTCAGGGGTTGAGTGAAGCCCTTTAAGGTCAAAATCCCAAGAATAATGAATACGACAATGATGTGGTAAGCCGCTGAAAAATCGTTCAGCCAAGCGACCAGCTTAATTCCATAGTGATTGAGCAGGGCATGGGAAAGCAAAATACTCACGTAGATTAAAGTGACCAAGGCTGAACCATTGAGTCCACCCATTATATTTACAGGACTCGGGCTTATAGCACCTACACTGGAGAATCCCCCCATCAGACTTACGATAAATTGCGTGAGCCCATAATCGATTCCGGCTAAGATAGCAAATTGGCCAATTGTATTGAAGCAGGCCGTAAACCATCCCAGTCCCCTGCCTCCCAAAAAGCTACTCCAGTGGTACAGAGCTCCTGCAGTGGGATAACTACTCGCAAGTTCGGCCATGGACAAAGCTATCGCCAGTGTGAAGACAGAAACGAGGAGCCAGCCTAAACTGAATTCAATTGGACCCCCATGTTGTAAGCCATAGCCGTAGAGCTGAGTAGCACCGGTCAAAATGGAAATAACCGAAAAGCTTAGGGCGAAACTTGAAAACCCTCCCATATCGCGGAGAAGTTCCTGGACATAACCTAGTTTCTGCAGGTCACTTGAATCTTGATCCAATTAGAAATCGACCTTTCATATTTGTTTCACAAGGCCTAGCGACTGACTTGCTCTTCTCTTATAAGAAGAAAATAAGGAATCCATAGGCTGTCAGACAAGCCAGGTTCGATACGGCCACTTTGCGTTCTAATGGTCCCTCCGCCTATCCAGGTGGACACCATGCCAGTACTCATAAGGTTAGAGCCGCTAAGAAATCCAGGAGCGCCAAAAGAACCCACAAGAGAATTCCGATTATAATACTTAGGCCGGGTCATCTTTGCGTTATCAACAAGCATTTGTTGAACAAACTTTTGGATCGTTTCTGCCCTGGCTGTAAAAGAATGGTCCCCGACCTTAAGCGCATCCTCTCCAAAAGTTCTTACGGCGAGATTCCATAGTTGCCCGAGCTTTGTCTCCTTTTCATACTCATTTTCGTTGTGAAGTCTTTTCAGATCAGGAACAATGGTAAGTATGCTACCGGTGTTCCTTTTAATAATTCTTTCAAGATTGAATCGACAAACCTGAAAATCTGCGGATAACCCCCAACTTACTTGGGCAGTGAATAATAGTAAGAGTAACGATAGAAAAGTTTCAAAACATTTCATGCTGGACCCCGGCTTACGTTATTAAAAGGGACTGCGGCTCTCAAATGGAAGAATTGTGCCTGATTCTTTATTGGTTTGAAAGTCTTCTCTCGTGGTGCAATGAGATCGTCCAAGGGTGTTACGGCCATACTTGATATTAAATGTAATATGAATTACTAATCAGCCTCATGAGAGGGGCCAGGGCGCTTATCTTGCGGTCCCCAAAAACTTTTGTTTAGTGTGGATGTCAGAAAGGAATTTATTCGTGAGAGTAACCGGTAGAAATAAAATACTTTTTATTCTTTTCGCCCTTATTGGATTCATTTCCAATGGAGAAGCTCATGCAGAGATTAATCCGTTTTGCCAGTGGTTTTTGATCCAGTGGAAAAATACCTACGTAGAAAATATCCAGATTTCAAACCTTGCGGAAGAAACGAACGACCATTTGCGTGACTATGACAGCATTGAAATCAGGTGGACAGAAAAAAAGAAAGTAGAAAGAGAGTGGAAGCCCATAAAGGGAGCACATTTAGTGCGATATAGGCCTCAAAATATTCAATCGGAGTCTCTTGTCGTTTACCCTAACATCCGGAATGAGTTTATAGTTGATGTACGAGGTGTTTTCCAAGGCCAGACAGGGCAGATATCCATGCCATTGCAAATTGAGAAGGATCTTTCAAATGAAGGGAAAATAATCGCCTACTCAAAAGGTGAGCGAGTCGATCTTAGCGATCTTCTATATATCGATCTTTATTGGATTGATCAGACATTAAGGCCCTATATTCGGCCAAAAACAGAATATGAGGTTCGCCCTCAGCTGACCATGGTGAAGGCAAACGAAATCCAGAGAGAATTTAGAAACGAAGAGGACCTCGTAGCTCAATCTTTTAACGGAATTAAAAGCGTGGATGTAACTGAGATCCGAGGAATCAGTTATGAACCAAAGGAATTGAAGCGGTTCCGAAAATTCAAGGCTGTGCGAGATATTCAGGAGCTTAAACCGGGTGCACTATTTGCCTTCCGCAAGTCGGAACCCCTTGCGGTAAGGGGAATGCCGACCCGCTATGAATTTGGAAAAATACTACAGCTTTCGGCGGGAGGACGATTTGTGGTGGAGAATGAAGCGGGAAGAGTCTATACACGGACTTTTGAAGGCGGAGATTTGCGGACTCTTTAGATATCCTTGATGGCCACGTCGGGGGAATAAGCCTTGCGGTAAAAAGTGGCTTTTAATTATTTTTTTATCTCGATTTTCTTGTAGGCACGGCCCTGCATATAGACACAAAGATGGTCGCCAACACTGCATTTAGCGAGGTCGTGGGATTCTAAAATAACGAGATCTGCGGTTAATCGGGCGGCCTGAATTTTTAAATTTCTGCGGCAAATCTCGTCTGCTCCCCCTTTTCCATAAGAGTAAGTAGTGTCCTCCTCGCAAGAAAGGGGACCAAATTCATTGTACTGAGTCAGCTCGGTTACGGTAATCGCATTTGCAATGGGTATGCTGCTTGCTCTTTCTTGAATCGCCTTCTCTTCAGGGGAAAGCTCAAAGGCTGCGCATCCCTGAATTAAAAATAGCGCAATAGCTACAAAGAGTATTCTCACGTGCAAATCTCCTTAAAGGGTTATATACACGCTAAGAGATGAGACTTAAAGGTGTCAAACATATTTCAAAATGTGACAAGCGGCTTGCCCGTCACATTAAGAAGGTGGGGCCTTTTAGGCTTGTCACCAGCGCGAAGCTAGACCCCTTTGAAGCCCTCATGTCCTCGATCGTCTATCAACAACTCAATGGCCGGGCTGCCGCGACTATTTTGAGCCGAGTTGTTGCTCTCCATCCGGGTCGAAAATTTCCAACTCCCGAAGACATCCTCAAGACCACCGACGAAAAATTAAGAGCTGCAGGGCTGTCAAAAAATAAAACCCTTGCCGTTAAGGACTTGGCCCAAAAGACAATTGAGGGTCTTGTTCCGAGCGGTACCGCCATTAAGAAGCTAGATGACGAGACGATAATCGAAAGACTGGTCACCATACGAGGTATCGGCCGGTGGACTGTGGAAATGCTTTTGATCAAAATGGGTCGCCATGATGTCTTACCCACTACCGACTACGGTATTCGGCAGGGCTTTAAACTGGTTTATAAAACTAAAGATCTCCCGACGCCAAAGGAACTCTTTGAGTATGGAGAAAGGTGGCGACCTTACCGGACCGTCGCTTCTTGGTATCTATGGAGGGTTTTAGAACTTTAAAAGACCTTGCAAGCATTTCTGTTAGCCACCCCAGCAAATGGAAAGTGGTTATTCCCGCCCGCAAAGACCAGATTATGCTCCAACCTCGTATTGTCGGCTCCCGCATTCTCGTTCATTATTTGGACCAACAAGTAAAAAACTCGATTGGGATCTTTGACCTTATCGGAACTCTTATCAAAACGTTCCATTTCAGTGACATGGGGCTATCGGATACGGGTATGCTTTACTTAGACGGCCCAACTATTGAGTCACAAAACCAAGTTCAAAAGTATGTGCTTGGCTATTCTTGGGATACTTGGGCGCTTTATTCGGATTTAAATGCACCTCGTGACCGGGACGGAAATCTCGTTGGACTTCAGAAATTTTACAATTCCATTAATTCTTGGGCTCCCCTTAAAAATATTGGTTCACAAAAAACCTTTCGCCCTGTTCTCACCCTTTCCGGCAGCGCGGAGGCCACTGCAAGTCCTGAGCATTCGTACCTGATGCAAGATACTATCCGGCAGCGATTTGGAAGAGACAAGTGCGCGTACCTTCTCGAAGAAGCTGGGGGGCATCATAGACCAACAACGATTGATGAATTTTCATTTCTTACTGATATTTTAAAAATAGATAAACTATACCCCATAGAGTGAGTGAAGGTACGGTGTAAGATTCTTTGTGATTTTAGAGTGGAACGAATAGGGAAGGACCTGTTCCCAGGTTTAAGGCTTCAGGTAAGCCGGGATCAGGTCAGGGGATCGGTTCTTTGAATCTGGGTTCAGGGTGAATCTATGCAATCTAGGTGAATCAACCTCCCCCACCCTGACTCCCCAAACCGATGGCCGTTGCCTGAAAAAATCCACTCAGGGGGAGACAACCTCGGAAATCTCCAGTGGCCCGAAAGCAGGGCCCTTGTCATTCCCTTGACGGTCACCTAAGCTGTCTAAAAAATAGGCGACTTTAAATGTGTATTTTTCAATATTTAGGTGAGCCCACCCTAGGACTCAACTTCTCGTTGACGAATTATTGGCGAAAAACCATTGGCACCGCTTTGCATTAATCATCTGCGTTAGTTAGGAGGATAAATTGAAGATCCAAGCATTTTTCGTATTGGTGCTCGCTTTTGCAGTCAATCTTTACGCTCAATCGGAGCAATCTGCCAAAGATAGGTTTCCTATTGGGAAAACGGTTGGGACCATAAAGAGACTTCAGGAAGGCGACTCCGTTGCTAGTTGTAATTATGATCGTGGACATCTCATTGAGGTCTCATATTTGAAGAATCATCAAGATGATCCATTTTTTTGCGTTGCTGCCGGTACTACGATGGCTGAACTCAAAGAAACTCAAAAAAGGGTAACAGATAAAAATTCCGACGACTACATTAGAGCTTTTGACGAACTAGATGAAAAACTACGCTTGGAGGGGAAGAAAATATCTTTCGAGCCTCGGCCTGATGGCGAAAACAGCAAGATTTCAATCGTAATTAGGGAAGTTAGTTCCTCTGAGAACTGGCCAGACCTTACGAAAGAGGAAAAAGCTTTTTTGATAGGACTCGAACAAAAATACGACGTTACCATCACAATAGAAAAGAGAACTGAGGTTCAGAAATACTAGAGAATAAGCAGCCTAGTTTAAAAGCATTTATCTCTTACCCCGGGGCCCCTAGAAGTAAGAGAGTGTGGGGCCTGCCGTTCTGAGACCTGGGGACTTCATGTCTATTTAAGTTAAGTAGGGCCAAAAGGGACGCGATCCAGGTACTTTTGGTCCACCGTGGCTGTGGGGAGGGCGGAAGCCTCAAGGCGTTCTTTTTCTGCAAGAAGTGTTGAGAGATATCTCTCTGTGTAGCTAGGAATGATCGTGACAATGAGTTTACCCTTATTCTCGGGCTTAGAGGCCTGTCGTAGGGCAGCCGTAACCGCGGCGCCAGAGCTAATCCCGACGGGAATTCCTTCTTCCTTAATAACCCGTCGGGCCATGGCAAGAGCTTCTTCGCTTGAGACCTTTTCTATTTCATCGATCATTTTTTTGTTCAGATTTTCGGGAATAAATCCAGTTCCGATTCCTTGTATTTTATGGGGGCTTGGCGTGCCCCCTGAAATCACTGCTGACTCCGCCGGCTCAACAGCCACCATTTTCACCGTGGATTTTTTCGACTTTAAGACTTCGCCCACGCCTGTAAGCGTCCCCCCCGTTCCCACGCCAGCTACGACGAGATCGACCTTACCATCGGTATCATTCCATATTTCGAGTGCCGTAGTCTTCCGATGAATTTCTGGATTACTGGGGTTCTCAAATTGCCTCGTCATAAAGACGTTCTTGTTATTTTCTGCAATTTCTAGGGCTTTTGCAATTGAACCGCGGATTCCCATGGTCCCCGGAGTTAAAATAACTTTGGCCCCAAGGAGGAGAAGTAAGGTTCGTCTTTCTTGAGACATCGTTTCGGGCATCACGAGAGTGAGGGGATAACCCTTCGCCGCACAAACGAAAGCGAGAGCAATGCCTGTATTTCCACTTGTGGGTTCAACGACCTCCATCCCTTTTTTTAATACCCCGCGCTTTTCTGCATCTTCAATCATGCTATTGCCAATTCGATCCTTCACGGATCCGAGGGGATTAAAAAATTCCAGCTTCAAAACAATTTCCCCCGGCAGGTCTTTTCCTAACTTCTGTAATTTGACCAAAGGTGTGTTCCCGATCGTTTTTGTGATGTCAGAATAAATTTTCACTTTTGCACTCCTACGGCGGGTATCCCCACGACCGTTGTATGAGGTGGAACATCTTTGACAACTACGGCATTTGCGCCAACCTTTGAATACTCTCCTACAGTTATTCTTCCAATGAGTTTTGCTCCCGCACCTATGACGACATGATCATTTATTACCGGATGCCTCTGGGTTGCGCCTTGTCTAAGGCCCCCAAGTGTAGCTCCCTGATAGAGTACAACATTATCGCCTACTTCTGCCGTTTCACCAATAACGACGCCGATCCCATGATCAATGATCAGATTTTTGCCAATTTTAGCTCCTGGATGGATTTCGATTCCTGAAAGCAGTCGTCCGATTTCTGAAATCAGTCGGGCCAAGAAATAAAGCCGAGCCTTATATAGAATATGAGCCATTCTATGAAATAAAAGCACTCTCACACCCGGGTAAAGCAGTAAAATTTCGGCTAAACCTTTAGCCGCGGGGTCGTATTTTTTGTAGGTTTTTAAAAGCGTGATCAAACTCATCTTCGAAAGTGGCAGGAGGCGATGCCTCCCTTTTCAACGTACTGCTGGTGGTAGTCTTCTGCAAAATAAAAGGCGGACTTCGGCACGATTTCAGTAACGATGGGTTCTTTCAACTCTGTTTGGACGTGAGCTATGGTTTGGAGGGCTTTTTCTTTTTGGCTGTCATTAAAGTAAAAAATGACAGAACGGTATTGTTCTCCGAAATCAGGGCCCTGTTGATTAAGTGTTGTTGGATCGTGAAGTCTCCAAAAGAGGTCCAACAAAACTTCGTATGAGACTTCCTTAGGATCAAATTCAACCAAAACGGATTCCGCATGACCAGTAGTGCCGGCGCAAACTTGCTTATAGGTCGCGTTTGGAACCTTACCCCCAGAATAACCAACTGCGGTCGCTACAACCCCCCTTGTTTTTCGAAACTCTTCTTCTACTCCCCAAAAACAGCCGGCCGCAAAGGCTGCCCTTTCCGTAGACTCCGAGTTAGTTTGGGATCCAAATTTAGTTTTAAATAACTCCATACAAGATGCATCCTACCAACTGAGCTCAGAAGAGGTCAATGGTAATGGCCTCTTGAAAATCCACCCCTTTAATCATAAACTTCCAGAGGTTTTCATATGGTGAAAACAATTGTTGTGCAAAGGCGACTTTCTTAAAAAGGAGGCCCATGAATATTTTCACGAACGCTCTAGTCCTACTATCTCTAGCTTTTGCCGTCGTTCCCCGGTCTGAAGGGGCTCCAACGTCGAAGTTTACCCAGTCGAAGTTTACCCCAATGATCGACACCTATTTTAATGGCTATTTTGCCCACAACCCCACAGCGGCGACGGCGGCGGGATTTCATCAGTATGACAATCAAATAGAGGATTACTCAAAATCTGAAGTAGCAAGGCAAATCGAATTTGCCGATCAATGGTTAAGAAAAATTGAATCCTTCCCGGATAAGGATTTAACCTCCGATGAGAAAAACGATAAAGAGCTTCTTGTTAGTGGTTTAAAAGCGAGTCTGCTTGAGTTGGTCAACGTTAAATCTTGGGAAAAGAATCCAGACCACTATTCCAGCGGTCTAAGTTCAAGTATCTTTGGTATAATAAGCAGAAACTTTGCTTCCCCCGAAGAGCGGGTTAAGTCAGTCATCGCAAGAGAAAAGAAAGCCCCAGCGATCTTTGCGGCAGCTCGCGAAAACTTAAAAAACCCTCCTCAGATTTTCACTGAGATCGCCATGGAGCAGTTGCCAGGCATTGTTAGCTTTTTCCAGAATGATGTTGTTCAAGCTTTTAATGGTATAAAAGATGAGAAGTTGGCCCACGAATTCAAAGTCGTTAACGATGCCGCAATTTTAGAGTTAAAACGTTATGCTCTTTTTTTGAGGGATGAGATTCTACCGAGATCTCATGGCGACTTTAAACTCGGTAAAGAAAATTTTGAAAAAAAACTTCTTTACGAGGAGATGGTTGATATTCCTCTCGACAAGCTCCTGAAAATTGGCGAAGAAAATTTAAGAGCCAATCAAGCGGCTCTGAGAAAAGTGGCTTCTGAAATCGACTCAAAAAAGTCTTTTCAGGAAATCTTTGTTGAACAAGCTAAAGATCACCCTGCGCCAGAGGATTTACTCAAAAGTGTTAGAGATTTACTCCAAGGATTAAAGACATTTTTGCAAGTCCATCACATTGTCACGGTACCCTCACAAGTTCTACCCATCGTCGAAGAAACTCCCGCTTTTTTACGGGCTCTTACTTTTGCTTCAATGGACACCCCCGGCCCTTATGAGAGTGTGGCCAAAGAAGCTTATTTTAATGTAACTCTTCCCGAAAAAGATTGGCCTGCAAAACAAATCGAAGAACACATGGTAGGTTTCACCTATGCCATTACTTCGAATACGGCGGTGCACGAAGCTTACCCCGGTCATTATATTCAGTTTCTGACTCTAAAGAACGTGAAGTCTAAAGTCAGAAAACTTGTTGGATGTAATAGCAATGCGGAGGGTTGGGCCCATTATTCAGAACAAATGATGCTTGACGAAGGGTACGGCAATCATGACCCCAAGCTGAGAATGGGGCAGATTATTGACGCCCTACTTCGCAACGCACGCTACATTGTTGGAATTCAAATGCATACGGGCAAGATGACCTACGAGCAGGCGATCGATTATTTCGTCAATGAAGGGTATCAGTCACGAACCAACGCCGAGCGCGAAGTAAAACGTGGTACGACGGATCCCACTTATCTTTATTATACTCTCGGCAAGCTTGAGATCTTAAAGCTCCGAGAAGATTACAAAGCAAAATTAGGGAAAAAATTTAGTCTTCAGAAATTTCATGATGAATTTTTAAAACAAGGATTTCCGCCAATTAAGATCATCAGACGGGTGATGTTGGGAAATGATTCTCTCACCCTTTAAGGCCGTATTTTCAGTTAAAGTTTGTGACCTTAACGGGTACAGTGGAATCGGCCGTTGAATTATTTCCGAGTTGACCGAAATTATTGTATCCCCAACACTGAGCTCCCCCATTAAGGTACGCGCACGAATGATAGGTTCCAGAGGCCAAGGCAGTAACGTTTGATAACCCTGAAACTGATACAGGTACAGACGTGGATGTCGTGCCGCCGTTTCCTAGATTTCCAACGGCGTTATATCCCCAGCACTTTACTGATCCTGAAATAAGGGCACAGGCCGAGTATTGACCTACAGATAGGTCGGTTACAGAGCCTATGGATGTGACCGGCGTGATGGCCAATGTGGGATTGGCATTACCATCTCCTAGCTCGCCATAGGTATTGTCACCCCAGCAAGAAACCGAACCGGATAAAAGGGCGCAAGTGTTGACTCCCCCACTGACGGCCTTTTGAGCAAAGGTGACTCCCGTAGCTGCTACTGCTGTCGTCTGAGCCGTTGAGCTGGCTTGGTTTCCAAGTTGTCCACTGCTATCAAGCCCCCAACAACTTACAGCTCCGGTCGAAAGAGTGGCGCAAAAGTGATTGTTCCCGGCAGAAATTTTAACGGCATTTGTGATTCCAGTGACCGTCACTGGGACTAAACTATTAGCTTGAGACCCGTCGCCCAGTTCTCCAGATCCATTCAAGCCCCAGCATTGTACAATGCCAGTCTGTAAAACGGCGCAGGTTGTACCAAGGCTAGTTGCAATATCATATGCAAAGCTGCCTTCGACAGCAGCATGGACGGGAGTCCCTGTATTTGTAGACTGAACATTATTTCCAAGTTGTCCGTAGGTATCGTCCCCCCAACACCAAATGGCTCCTGAGGTGAGAAGGGCACAGGTAAAGTTTGGACCCGCCGATATTTTTGCAACCGTTGCAGGAAGGCCGATGACTGAAGTCGGAGTTAACGAATAGGTCGTAAGGCCACCGTACCCGAGTTGTCCTTGGGATCCCGCGCCCCAGCACTGAACCCCCAGGGCTGAAGTTATGCCGCAAGAGTGCTCGTAACCCAGAGCAAATTTGTTTGTGGCTTGAACCGTATTATGAATTGTCCCGCCACTAAGGCCAGAACTGCCTAGATTAACGTTGAAGGAACCTACGGTGGGACCGCAGTTTTGATAAAGGGAAGTTAGCGCTACCAAGAAAAGTAGGGCGATAAAAACTCTGAGTTTGACTTTGTTTTTCCCCATTTTTTTCCCCAATACCCTATATATATCGGAGCAAACGTTGGACCACCTGAGGGGAAAGTGGGGAGGCCTAGTGCCCGAAGTCCTGTCAAAGGTTTAGACACCTGTAAGTTTGCTAGTTGGTTCTTGACCTAACCCAAAGTCTTCACGCATAACTAAAGAGCCCGGGTTGGAATGCACGAGCAAACTGTAACTCAAATCAAGAGGTTTGAACACATGGCAAATGATAACGAGGATATGAGGTCAGAGTTAGAAAAATTGAGAGCCGAAAACGCGGCTTTAAAAAAGACTTCTGCTAAAGGCCTTTCTTTGAAAGTGAGTGAGAAGGGTGGACTTTCTGTTTATGGGCTGGGGCGGTTCCCCGTAACTCTGTATAAAGAACAGTGGAAGCGTCTTTTAGAAATGTCTGAAGACATTAAGGCCTTTATTAAGGCCAATGACTCCCAGTTAAAAGCCAAAGATTAATAGTTTGTTGAAGTCAAAAAAAACGCGCCTGGCTTAAACCTGGCGCGTTTTGAATTATTACAGACTAAAACTTATCGTCGTCCGTAACCGCCGCGTCCACCGCCGCCGCCGAAACCTCCGCCGCGTCCACCGCCGCCACCACCAAATCCACGATTTTCACGAGGAGCTTGGGGCTTTGCTTCAGATACAGTTAAGGCTCGACCGTCCATATCACGTCCGTTAAGCTTAGTGATAGATTCAGTGGCTTCTTGATCGCTAGACATTTCGACAAATCCGAAACCTTTGCTTCGGCCAGTATCACGATCCGTGATGACCTTTGCCGATTCCACGGTGCCAGTTTCTGCAAAAAGCGTGGCAAGAGTTGAATCATTAATTGAAAATGGAAGATTACCGACGAACAATTTTTTTCCCATGTGACCTCCTTAAGGCTTTGGGGCCGCTAAAGAGGACCAGAACAAAAATGCTCTAAAGGCTCTAGCGCGGACTGTAGTTTTCACCTTATAGCATACGAAACTTCAGAAAGTGAACCTTGTTTTTATTTTGACCCGTGAGGGATCAAAGCCATTGTAAAATGACAATCCTCGTCCCTATTTTTACTTTTTTTCATCCACAAACTTAATTATAGCAATTAATCCAATCCTATTGCACCTTTAGGTCCAATTTGAGGGTACAGAGCTTGCTCAATTCTAACGTGGAGAAAATCATAAAAATGCGATCGTGCATCGTCCTATTTTTAATTATGAGTTTTGTTGCCTCTAGCTCCTACGCAGCAGATGAGGCACTCAATGGTTTCAGCGTCGAAGCTTCAGGAACAGACGAATCGGGCCAGAGGGTAACTTTTAAGAGTGCTTTTGTGCAAGGCCTCGCTGCATACGGCGCAGCTCAAGCGGCGATCAATTATTATCGACAACTGCCGGGTCAAAAAGAGCTTGTGGTGAGCACCGACGATCAAAAAAATCCTGTTCTAAAAACTGTAGGCCCCCAGATTAATGAGTTTCCCGACGCACCCAAGTTTTTCTTTAGTGGAACTCCTAATCATCCCTTAGTTCAGACATTTAAATCCGTGCAACTTAGGACCTCTCAAGCATTTACTGCTATGAAAGACGACCCCGTAGGCGTCTTTGTTCTTTTAGCTATGACTGCGATGAACACGGTCCTTTATATCGACTTTGTATCTCACCCTGATTTTGTTTCTGTCGGCGTACCCGCCATTATTACATTTTTGGGGAATGCCCTGTATATGAAATCGAGCCTCTTTAAGCCAGTGTATAAAATCAAAGAAAAAGTGACCACGATTGCCAAGAAAGGGGAGTACAAAGTCAGTGAAGCCTTAAGAATAAATACTGAAGCCGAAAGATACGAGGATTACCGAGAGGCTTTTACTGTTGGCGGGTTATATGTTCTTGCAACCTATCTCTTTATGGGATTGACCAATCACAATTTTGGAGTTTCCCTCCCCGTACTTGGCGATGGTGTTCTCAACGGATTGTTTAATGCTCCTCTTATCTCGGTAGTGCGGCGATGGCAGCGGGAAGAAAATCCTCCCCTAACCGACAGGGGCATTGATTGGGTACTGAGGACTCACCGATTTGCCTTGGCCTTCTTATTTCCCCACTTTTATGCGGCTCACGATTGGGTCGGGTACGTTGGGTTGACTGCAGTAGGGGGAGTAGGTTGGCTCACCTTTTTTGGAGAAAAAACTATAAGAAGTCTTAAGGAGAGTGCCTTTGTGAAGGAGCCCAAAAAAGCTTTTGCAGATTTGCATCAATCGGTGGGAGAGCTTCTTATGCCTTCTAGCAAAAAAGCCAGAAACTCAAGTTTAAACTGTACTGAAAAGCTCAGGGACACTCGAAAAAATTAGGGTTTTAGGTTCTAGAGGGAGGCGTCGCTGTCCTTTTCTGCAACCATAAGAGGACTGATGATTTCGGTTTCTGGAGCCCTCGTCTTAACCAGTTCGGCGTAAAATTTTATGTAGCATGCCATGACTTTAGAAGTATAATGTCGTGGCCATAAATCTTTACCGAGAGCCCTATGAACATTTGTTATACCCATATTATAAGCGGACAAATAAAGTCGACTTTGGAAAGCAAAGCGATCCCTTAAATAATCTAAATAAGCGGCTCCAAGTTTGACGTTCAATACGGGGTCAAAAAGACTTTTTTCATCACGATATTTGATATCGTATTTTTTTGAAATCCAAATAGCCGTCTTTGGCTTAATTTGCATCAAGCCAATTTCACCGAAACGTCCTCGCGTTTCAGGGTTAAAAACACTTTCATGGGCGATCACGGCCATCAAAAAAACAGGATCAAATGCGTATTTTACACTTTCATCCATAAGGGCTTTCGCTAGTCGCCTGGCTTGAGGCTTCCATGGGTCCTTCAACTGTAGTCTGACTTGCTCAAAAATAAACGATTCGATATGCCGAAATTTCTCGCCGTTTTTTACGACGCTCCGGTTGTAATAAGAGCCTAAAAGCTCTTTGGCTTGACGGAGACGTACACTGCGATCTAGAGAGGGGAAGTAATTATTGGCGAGGGCGAAACTAGAGGTATTCATTATTAATGTAGTTAATATAATGGATTTAATATCGTATTTAATGCTTCTTGTATTCATACCCAGATATAGAGCAATTTATAGACCCATTTGGTCCTTCTAAAATTGATCCTGCGAAGATAAAGTGTCCACGTGTCTATAGAGTTTACAAGCAGAGGGGTGATGGTATTTAGTATTTCCCTATGAAACTTTTTTCTTGGAATGTGAATGGAATTCGATCAGCTGCAAAAGCTGGTTTTTTAAAATGGCTCTCAGAAGAAAATCCCGACATTGTTTGTATGCAAGAAACCCGAGCCTTAAGAACTGATTTAGAGGAACCCCTTTTGAGTCCATTTGGATACGACTCTTACTGGCATTCGGCTTTGAAGAGAGGATACAGTGGTGTGGGAATTTACTCCAAAATCAAGCCCCATAATATTATAGACGGAATAGGTCTCAAGAACTTTGACGACGAGGGCCGTACCCAGATCTTGGAATACAATGGATTCGTACTCCTTAATTGCTATTTTCCCAATAGTCGGAGGGATCATTCAAGATTGGGATACAAACTTGATTTCTGTGAAGCACTCTTAGAAACCATGGAAAAATATATTCGAGCAAAAAAGAATATTGTGGTTTGCGGTGATTTTAATATTGCTCATAAAGAAATAGACTTAGCTAATCCGAAAACCAATGTAGAAAATGCTGGCTTTCTGCCGCAGGAAAGGGAGTGGATGGAAAAGATAACGAAGAAGGGCTACGTCGACACCTTCCGTGAATTTAATAAAGAGGCCGGTCACTATACATGGTGGAGTAACCGGCCGGGAGTGCGGGAGAGAAATATCGGATGGCGTCTTGATTATTTCGTGATCAATTCCAAATTTCGTCCTAAATTGAAATCTGCCCAAATTCATTCTGAAGTTTTTGGGAGCGACCACTGCCCTGTTTCCCTTGAGCTGGACTTTTAAAATCAAAGATCAGGATTTCGAGGGCAGTTATTTAGAGCCGGATTGTAGATAAAGTTATACGGCTTCATATAATTGTGGGGCATTGTTCTTGGAATGTTTGCCGGGATGACGCTTTCTGAATCACGGGGGTTAATCTCGAAGTCCTTGGCCAGAAAGAGGGTAGGCAGCTCTAAGCCTGAAACTGTGGCGACGGTCAAAGTTGTGAGGTGGTAATCCCCAAGACTGGTCGACCTTGACCCGATCCACTGGTCTGGAATATTCCCAAGGGCTAAAAGCCTTACGCTCTGACCCGCTTTAACTTTGAAAAAATAACCCTCACTTGGACTTCCAGTGTATTCGATAGAGGGTTCAAACTCTACCTTACTTATGCTTATATTTCTGGCAGACTGAGAGCAGCTCTTTAGACCAGGAGTTACATTTGATGTAAATTCCCCCCAGACTTGGACGGCGAAGACAGGATTAAATTGAAGTGAAATATCGTAGGGAAGGGGATTACTAATTTCAAAGGAGTCTAAAACCAGTTGGTGTTTATACCGAAAAATGTACGGATCGTAATGTCCAATTCCGGCAATAGATCTCGGGATGGCGAGCGGAGGTCCAGAGTCAAATTTAAAGGTAACGGGGATATTCTTGGTCAGAGTCGAACCGGCTTTGTTACCGGCCGTGAGTTGCAGGGTACACCTTGGCTGCTGCGGCAGTTGATTAAGGCCATGAAATTCAGCCTCGGAAATTTTGAAGGTTTGAAACTCAGGATCACTGTTGAGCGTTCGTTTTGCATTTATAGTTAATGTTCCGCAGATGAGTTTCTTATCTATGTAGTCAATGCTTTGAATATTTATGGAGCTAAGGGAGTAACTGGGGCCCGAGTTTTCATCAGTTCTAATAATTAACCCTTCTTTTAGGTTTTCTTGGGAGGCCCTGAGCTCTAAACCAAACTGTGGGCCAGAGTCATCTACTTTTTTACCGCACCCCACCAGCTCCATTAGAATGATAATGCCAATTATGAGTTTCATACGATCCTCCTTAAGGAATAGTTTGAGACATTTCTCTAGTGCAAAGTGCGGGTCCTAATAAGATCGAAAACAAGGTGGAATGAAATCCTAAGGGTGTCCGGCCGGACAATATCTCGGATCTCCAGGAAAAAATCCGGAGAATTTTTCTACAATCTGGTATCAAAGACAATGCAACTTTAAAAGTGGAGGTTCAGATTGCTTATCATTGTCGAAGGGAATATTGGGGCTGGAAAGAGTAGTATCACAAAGGAACTCGCTAGCGCTATCAATGCGAAGGCTGTTTATGAACCTGTCGATGCCAATCCGTATCTTGGAGATTTCTACAAGAATCAAAAGAGATGGGCCTTAGAGATGCAGTACTGGCTTATGGCTCGCCGTTTTGAAATGCATGAAGAGGCCATCCTCCACATTATGAAGACTGGACAAGCTGTTGTAATGGATAGGAGTATTTATGGCGACTCTGTTTTCGCAAAGAAAAATTGGCAGGACGACAATATAGATGATCGTGGGTACAAGGCTTATCTGCAACATCGCCGGCTCTATATTAATAGACTCCTCACTCCTAATATTACCCTTTACCTTGATGTTCTGCCGGAAACATGTCACCACCGGATCCACAATCTTCGCAAGCGGAGCGTGGAAGCGGGAGTTCCCCTCGAATATTTAAAGGGACTGGATAAATGTTATCACGAGCTTTTAATGGAACTAGAAGAACGTGGAAGTGATGTTTATCGCATCCCATGGGAAAAATTTGGGGATATCGACGAGATTCTGAAAAAACTTGAAACAACCGAGCGTTTTAAGGTTTTTTGGAAAGGGTATGCAGCTAAAAGTCTTTAGCCGCTTTTAAAATCCTCTGTGGCTCTCAAAAGTGCATCCATTATTCCTGGCTCATCGGCCGCATGACCGGCATCCTTTATAATTTCAAATTTCGCCTCAGGCCATCCTTGAGAAAGATCCCAAGCATTTTTTATTGGACAGACCAAATCGTACCGCCCATGAACTATCGTTGCAGGAATATGTCGAATTCTACTTACATCGCTAATGAGCTGGTCATCTTTGGTGAAAAAGCAATTATTGATAAAGTAATGACATTCGATAAGGGCGAGTGAGACTGACATTTGGGGGGCTCCGAAAGCCTCAATGGCTGAAGGGTCAGGAATGAGCTTAATGGTCGCTCCCTCCCATGTAGACCAAGCTTTTGCAGCTTCATTTCTTATTTTTTCATCAGAACTTGTCAGGAGCTTGTAATAACCTTTGATCATGTCGCCGCGTTCTTCCGCAGGGACTGGACGTATATAGTCCTGCCAAAAATCGGGAAAAACAAGATCCATCCCCTTTTGATAAAACCACTGAATCTCTTCAGGTCTGCAAAGAAAAATTCCTCGTAAAATTAATCCAGAGACCGACTCAGGATACTTTTCAGCATAAGCCAAAGCCAAGGTGCTTCCCCAGGACCCTCCAAAAACGAGCCACCGGGTTACGCTGAGATGCCTTCTGATTTTTTCGATGTCCTCGACAAGATCCCATGTCGTGTTTTCTTTGAGACACGCAAAAGGAGTGCTTAAACCAGCCCCTCGCTGGTCAAATAAGATAATGTGGTAGTGGCTGGGATCAAAATACCGATGAGCTTTTTTTGACAAACCGGCCCCTGGTCCCCCATGGAGAAAAACAACGGGTTGACCCTTGGGGTTTCCATACTCTTCAATATTGAGTTCGTGAATTTCAGAAACCTTTAGCCGTCGGGTTTTGAAGGGCTGACTGGGGTCAAACAGAGTTCGCATTCTTTCTCCTTTAACGCGATGGATTAGATCTTTTTTTGTCGCTTTGCAATACTCAAAAAATAAGGCTAAACTTTTTTTGGCACATTAACAACCTTGGAGGAAACTAAAATGTTTTCACTTTTCACATATGGCGGTGCACTTTTTTTATTTCGATGGCTACACTTTTTGGGCGGAATAACCTGGATTGGAATGTTGTATTACTTAAATTTTGTTCACGGAGGCTTCATGGCCCAAGCTGATGCTCCGACTAAGAGTCAAATTCTTACCAAGCATTTTCCCAATGTACTTTGGTGGTTTCGTTGGGGGGCGATGTTAACTTTTCTCTCTGGTTGGGCTTACCTTGGAATGAACCACGTCAATTTTCATTCATCCTACGGGGTTACAATTTTATCGGGCGCTGCCCTTGGATCCATTATGTGGGCCAATGTTTGGTTTGTGATTTGGCCGGCTCAAAAGGTGAATATAGCGGTAGCGTCAGGTCAAATGCAGGCCCCTCCAACCCTCGCCGCAAAAATTGCACAAGCCGGGGTGGCTTCAAGGACTAATGTTTTGTTTTCAATTCCGCTCTTGTTTTTTATGGGAGCCGCCTCCCACCTTGGAATTCAAGTCTCTGAAACGGCCAACCTGGGTCTACTTGCGGCTGTGATTGGAGTTATAATCGCCGCATTAGAGTTTAATGCTCTTAAGGGAAAAACAGGGCCGCTGACGACGGTTAAGGGTGTAATTCATTGCGGGATCGCTTTAACACTCGTTTTGTATCTCATCGTAGAGTTCTTGACCCATTAAACAGCTCTTTAGAAAATATTATAAGCCCGGGAAGCGTAGCTTTCTGGGCTTTCTTATTCATAACCTTCAAGTTCATGTGTCGCTTCCTATTCTTTATGAGGCGGAGTTATACCAAAAGTAAGCTGGTACCTTCTGGGCTTTCGTCTGGTTTTCCAAAACTAGACTTATCGATCTGTCTCCAAAGTGAAAAGCTACAAAGATGGGGACAGCTTCAAAAATTGCCGTTATCAGCTTGGCTCTTATGTCAGTTGTGGCGTGCCACTCAGGAATAAATACAAGAGTTACTTTACCCACGAGCACTGGTCGGGGAGGAAGCACCCCAAACCCGGGGGATCAAATTTTTACAATCTGTTCACCCTTGGACTTTAGTCAGGTGACCTGGACTTCGGGCTTGAGTCCCTTTAGAAAGACTTCTGTAGAACTTGCCCTTAATATTTCCGGCAGCTTTGAAGGAGCCCAAGGTTGGGCTAACCTTACAAATAATTTTGACGGGCAGGGGTTGAGCATGGGCCTTTTGAATCAAAATTTAGGAACCGGCTCCTTGCAACCTCTTCTTTTAGAAATGGAAAATAATTTTCCTGGCATTCTTCAAAATATCTTTAGTTCGGCTCATCTTCAAAGCCTAGAGGCGATGCTCGCTCAGTGGGAAGCGGATGCAAAATCCTCAAATCTCTTGGGTCTAGATGGCATCGAGAAACTCTCCATCCTTGACGAACCATCTCAGTTTGGTCCACAGACCGCGGCCTCTAGCGCGAGTGTAGCTTGGGCCGTAAATAATCTTTATAGCGGGAGCAATTTTGTTCCCCAATGGGAAGCTGAGCTTACGGCCTTGGGTGAGAGTGCAAAGTATATCTCTGTTCAAGTTGAAGCAGCCTTGGCCCTTCATAACCAAACGCTCACACAAATGGCCCCCCTTCAGGTCAACGAGTTGCGAGCCTATCTTATGGTTTTCGATATTATGGTCCAAGATGGAGGAATTTATGCCCAAGACTTTAGCGATTATGGGACTTGGCTCAATCAAAACCCTGCTAGCAACAATACAAGTAGGCTCATGGAAATTTTAAATTTACGCCTTCGTCACGTGAAAAGTCAGTACGTAGCTGACGTGCAAAGTCGAAAGATGGCCATCATAAATGGCTCCGGAGTTGTCCATGGCGATAATCGTAATTTAGAACAGCAATACTGTTTTAATCGGCTTCTATCTTATCAGAATTGAAATAAGTCGCTTTCTGTGCCATTGTCTCTGGCACCATGGCACAGCAGCATTTTGCATATACGATGAAAGGTTTGGGCAAGATTTATCCGCCCAACAAGCAAGTCCTTAAAGACATCTATCTCTCTTTTTACTACGGAGCAAAGATAGGAGTCTTGGGGCTTAATGGCGCTGGCAAAAGTACCCTTCTTAAAATAATGGCCGGGTTAGAAAAAGATTTTATCGGCGAAGCTTTTCCCGGAGAGCGAGTTAAAGTGGGTTATCTGCCACAGGAGCCCCAACTCGATGAATCCAAAACCGTTAAAGAAAATGTTCAAGAGGGAATGGGGGAGGTGGTTGGACTCCTCAAGCGGTTTGAAGAAATAAATAATAAGTTTGCAGAAGAAATGAGCCCTGAGGCGATGGAGAAGCTCTTGGCTGAACAGGCCAAGGTTCAAGAGAAAATTGACCAGGTTAATGGTTGGGAGCTCGATCGAACTCTTGATATTGCTATGGATGCATTGAGGTGTCCCCCTGGGGACTCGGCTGTAAAGAATCTATCCGGTGGAGAAAAAAGGCGCGTGGCCCTTTGCCGGCTTCTGCTCTCTGCCCCAGATTTATTGTTATTGGACGAACCTACAAATCACTTGGATGCTGAGTCGGTGTCATGGCTTGAGAATCACCTTCGAGAATATAAAGGCTCTGTTATTGCCATCACCCATGATCGTTATTTTCTCGATAATATCGCCCAATGGATCTTGGAGCTTGATCGAGGAACGGGAATCCCCTGGAAGGGGAATTATAGTTCGTGGCTTGAACAAAAGCAAAAGCGGCTTGCCCAAGAAGAAAAATCTGAAAGCAAGCGTCAGCGTACCTTAGCGCGGGAACTCGAATGGGTCCGTATGAGTCCCAAGGCTCGTCAGAGCAAGAGTAAGGCGCGGGTCACGGCCTACGAGGAGCTTTTGGCGGAAGAAGCAAGGTCAACTATCGAGGATGTAGAAATTCAGATTCCTCCCGGACCGAGGCTGGGGGATATTGTCATTAATGGTGAAGGAGTTACGAAATCTTTCGGAGACAAAGTCTTGATCGATAACGCGAGCTTTGTCATCCCTCACGGAGCCATAGTGGGAGTCGTAGGCCCCAATGGAGCGGGTAAAACGACGCTTTTTAAAATGATTACCGGACAAGAGAAGCCCGACAAAGGGATCATCACCGTCGGTAGTACCGTGAAATTGGGTTATGTCGATCAGTCCCGTGCATCTCTAGATGCTAGCAAAAGTATTTTCGATGAAATTTCTGGAGGATCCGAAGTTGTTCTAGTTGGTAAACGAGAGGTGCCATCTCGTCAATATGTATCGTGGTTTAATTTTTCTGGAACCGATCAACAGAAAAAAGTGGGCACACTTTCGGGCGGTGAAAGAAACCGCGTCCAC
>Ga0207020_1060_pt1 | contig 22124 bp, 19 predicted proteins | sample Alteio_BWMinCont_48_FD_153500 | JGI IMG/M metagenome (GOLD analysis project Ga0207020, IMG submission 153500) | Enriched cells from forest soil in Barre Woods Harvard Forest LTER site, Petersham, Massachusetts, United States -... | ecosystem: Environmental > Terrestrial > Soil > Temperate forest >... | reverse complement strand
AGTAATAGCGCTTACCGAAGTAGATAAGTCCTGTATGGGGGTCGTGGCGTTTGGAGGCGAAGCGCCAGGGGTTGCGATAAGAGGTGTGGGGTTCTTCCCCGAAAGCTGTATACATATAGGATTCGTAAGTAAAGCCCCAGTAACTGATGAGTTTTTGCACATTGCCGAAGATATCGTGGACGGGGGCGTAGGTGTAGCCGTCGAGTTCGATGGCGACGGCTGATGCGTTCTCGAAGCCGTTGCCATTTCCGAGAACTCGTAGTTCTGTGATCGTACCTTGGGCATCGCAGGAGCCGATTTCACAATCTCCATCCCATAGGTAGAACTGGTCAGTCTGCTTCCAGCTTCCCCAGGAATACGTGTGGATTGTAGCGTGAAGGCGGCGGTCCCATGCGTCGTAGGCGTAACGGACACACCAGGCATTTTTCTTTTCGATCGCGATGAGACGGCCTAAGGCGTCATAGCGGTATTGGGTTTCTTCGCGATCGATTTTCTTGAGTGGGTTGCCACTTAGACCATAGCGGTAACTCCGCGCGCTACTGGTGAGCAATTGATTCAAATCGTCGGTCGTGCAGCTAAGAGCGTCCTTGGACCTCCTATTATGGAGGCTGTCGTAGCTATACGTATGTGCAGTTGGACCATCTTCATGTGTGAGATGGCCTAGCTCATCGTATCCATATTGGCGCTTCTGCCCATCTGTCAGCGTATCTGTTACTTTGCCGGCGGGATCGAAGGAGGTGATTTTGCTGTCTAGATAGGGGCTCGAGGCTCCGATCAGCCGCCCATTTTGATCATAAGAGTAGTTCTGCTCTGCGAGATTGTAAATGAGGCTTTCTTGGGTGAGGAGACTGCGGTGTGAGCATTGCAAGTAGCGATGAGAATAGAGGACTTTCCCTTGAGAGTCTGTTCGCGAGATCGCGCTAAGGCGGGCGCCGTTATACGTGTAGGCGATGCCGGAATTGTCTGGAAGGGTCAATGCGGTCCGGCGGCCAAGCTCATCAAGATCGGTTCGCGATACAAGCCCTGTGGCTAATTCCTCCTCGAGAAGCCTTCCCCAAGCATCATAGCTGCGGATACCACGTGTCTTTGTGACACGATCGTTGGCGGCGATGGGGAGATTGAGTGGGTTAAAGGAGTAGATGTAGTCGATCGAACCATCGCTGGAAAATTGATGCACGCAGCGCCCTAAAGGGTCGTATTCCAACGTGAGCAAAACACCGTCTGGCTTGAGGGTTGTAGCGAGCAGTCCCCTAGGTGTGTAGGTATAGCGTGTGGTGCGCTCAAGAGAGCTCGTTTGCGCCTCGGAGAGTTGGGTCATGCGCCCCATACTGTCGAATGTCCGCGACACGATGACTTGGTGGGAAGAAGAGGGGGTGATCACCATCGTGACTTCTCGGATCTTGCAAGCATTGCCATCGTAGTGTGCGGCCGTAGAGGCAAGCTCTTTTCCCAAAGCGCTCAGGGTCGTTTCTTGAGCCAGATGTCCGCGTGGATCGAATGTCTGCACGGTCCGTATCCCAAGAGGGTCAGTTGCGATGACCTGGCTGACATCCTGATCGTGTGCATTGCGGTAATGATCGTCATAGGAGATGGATGAGATGTGGCCGCAGGCGTCCATTTTTTGCACGGACCGATTCAGACCATCGTAAAGAATGGACTCCTGAACAATCCATCGATGATCCCAAATACGGGTCTCAAGAAGATTACCAGCTTCGTCGTAGGTGAACTGTTTGTGGGAGAGGAGATTCCCGGAGCGGTCTTCGATTTTTTCTTCCACAAGACGATCGAGGAGGTCGTACTCAACGGTGACGGTAGTCTCTCCTTGCTCCGTCGTGTGCACACGTCCAAGAGTATCATAGGAATAGCGCGTTTCTAGCGCTGCCTTTTCGCAGATTTTGCGCCCCGCATAGTCGTAGGTGAAGGTAGTGACGTTGCCAGCAGGATCCGTGTAGGTGAGAGGATGGAATGTAGAATAGGTGAAGGACTCCTCCGCGAGAAGGGTGCCTTCTTTATCATAAACGCGAGTGGCGATTTTGCGACCGAGATCGTCGTATTCATAAGTGGTCTTTACCCCTTCCTGGTCGATGCTTTCCAGGAGCTGCCCGCTAAGGGTGTAGAATTTTTGTTCCTCTGTGTGATCTGGGTACTCGGTACGGACTACTTGACCGCGGGCATTGTAAGCGATTTTCGTAGTATGGCCTCCTGCATCGGTGTGAGAGATAGGCCTGGCCTTGCTGTCATACGTGGAATAGAGTGTGTGTGATTGCTCGTCGCCATCAAGGGGAAGAGTGATCTCACAGGGTTGACCGTCGCGATTGTTTTTCAGCAAGGTTGTATGTCCATGCGCATCGGTTGCAGCAGTGACATGGCCAAGAGCGTTGTGACGAAAATGGAGGGTTTGCTCGAGAGCATCGAACGTGGTCAGTTTTTTCTTTTTGAGCCTCCCAGCTAGATCGTAGAAGAAGTCCAGCACTTGTCGGTTATTCTTCTCACATGTTTTACGACCTTCTGGAGTATAGGCATAGTGGGTGGTGTTGCCGAGAGGATCCTTTTTCTCGATCGCCCTCCCATGTGTATCATAAGTAGCATGAAGACTTCTTGCACAGGTGTCCTCATCCGTGTAATGATCCACACCTATTACCTTGCCATGGTTCCCGTAGTGCAGAACCTTCTTGACAAGCAGAACATCCCGATTGGCAGCAAAATCGAAAGCGTATTCGCGAATGATGGCAGGAAGGCCTAGGGCAGGCATTTCTTTGCGGAGCTCAAGGCGCTGGCTATGGCGCTCGGTCACGCCTGATAGATTATCAACACTTGGATCAGTGCCGTCATCCTCGATAAAGCGCGTAAGATGGTGGTCTTCATCGTAGTACGAAAACTCCCGTTTGTAGAGTTTGCCCCGCGCGTAGCTGAGGCGTTCGGCGATGAGATCGGTATCGTGGAGATAAGCAAAAGTGGTCTTACGTCCGTTGTCCTCTTCGCAACCGATGATGCGGTCTTTGTCATCATAAGTGTAACGTTTTGCATAGGATTCGCAACCGTTCGCGATAGGTCGGTTGTTGCTGCCCAGAATAAGGGACGCAGGAGATCTGCCAGAGAGATTGCCCCAGTTGCGCTCCTCGAGCACATTACCGCGTTTGTCATAGGTAAACGTACGGGCGAGGCCAATGCCGGTGACTTTGTCCATCCAGCTCGTGGAGGCCAGCTCACCTTGCCCAAAGGGCTGCCCCGATCCGTAAGAATAACCTTGATCCGCAAGGTGCACTTCTCCTTGTGGGCGCTTTTCGTAGTACTCGATTTTTATCGGCCTGTCGTGTTCGTCGTAGATGTACGTGGTGCGGTTATTGTAGGTGTCGAAGACATCGGTGATTTTGTCCATCTCCCAATGATTTTTGCGACCGTGTACTCGATAGGTGAACCTATAGAGGGGGATTTTCTCGTCGTTATCTCCACAGGGAGCGAAGATAGCCTTGATGCGGCCCTTGCGTGGATCGTTTTTTTCCTCCACATCACCCTGATCATTGTTTTTGTGCCAAAAATACTGGAATTCAAAATAGCGGCCGCTTTCCGAGGTTTGTCGTGTGAGCTCATGTTGATCAAAGTTGTAATCGTAGTGCCATTTTGGGGTACTCGAACCACAGACGTCGACGAGCTGCCGTTTTTCCTTACTTTTGTGATAACGATAAGAGAGAGATTGGCCGTCGCTGGTTTCGATATCGCAATGCTCTTCTTTGCCGTGGCGGTGGAATTTGACCCATGCGTACACTTTTGTCTGTGAAGGGTTTGTAGATTGGATTTCGATTAGATGATGCTTGTCATCGTACAAGTATTTATGATAGTGGCCACTTGGAAGGCGTTCGTGCAGAAGAAGGTAATCGCTCTTTTTGTGTTTGACATAGAGTCTCTCTCCGCCGCTCGGCAGTTTAAGAATCAAGTGGTTGTATGCTTGGACAAGTCTGTAGTTTTTTAAATTTGTGCGGGCGCTGATCACACCATGTGCTGTATTGGTAATGCCAGCGCTGTTATTTTGAAGACCCAGACAAAGGGGCATCCATTTTTTGCATTCTTCGCGCTTGAAGCAGAGTCGGGAGCCGTTTGTTTCATAGAGGATGATTTCTGTGTCATCCGTCATTTCGCCGTAATCGTTCTCGGTTCCTGCATACATATTCGCGATTTGATGAGGGAGAAGCCGCCACCCGCCATAGTTGCCCCAACTCCCTTGAAGAAATGTGCGGCTCAAGACAATAGGAACAACACCCTCGACCCTGATGTCCTCTTTTTGGACGCAGCAGCCGCCGCTAATTGGGTCGACAATACCGGCGACGAGCATACCCGGTTCGCCTTCCGTTGCGGCAAGAACGAATAGATCGACTTCTTCGGCGATAAGTGATGTGGTGAAGAGGATGAGAAATTTGAAGGATAAAAACAACTGTCGCATATTTATGTTTCATTCAGATGAAAAAATCGAAAAATAGACGATAATTTAAAATTTCGCAATTGAGAAAATATTTGAACAGAAAAAGTCTGGTGTTGCGGACATAGTGCAAGCAAGCCTTAAGATGTTTCCTGAACGACCCATGATAGGTAGCTGGGATTACCCTCCGCAATGTCGACCTGTACAATCTCGGGGACTTCATAGCTGCAATGCTGTTGAATGTAGCGCTGAACCACATTAAAATGCTTGGCGGTTGTCTTGAGGATCACTTTTACCTCTTGACTCTCTTCGATTTTCCCTTCCCATCGATAGATGGATTCGACTCCAGGGAAAATGGATGCGCAGGCGATGAGCCGTTGATCCAGTAATCCATGAACGAGCTTCTTGGCTTCTTGGTAGTCGCGGCACGTCCAGAAAATATAAATAACCTCTGTGCGCTTTGAAGCAGTTGAGTCAGGAGGTTTTGATAAAGGGGGCATTTTATCCTTTTGCGATGTGCTGCGCCAATTGGCTGAAAATGAGAGCATGAAATGGGTAAAGACTATACCAATAAAATCTACCCCACACCCCATTGGGGCGGAATGATGCCGTTTGTTTCAGTGTCCCTTCTATACCCTGAGGAATGATCTCAAACTCAAGCCACGCTTCACCAGGCAATTTCATTTCAGCATAGAGAAGTAAGCGTCGATTTTTTTCATCCGCTAACAAAACGCGCCAGAAATCGAGAGCATCTCCCACCTTAAGCCGTGTCGGGTGAGTACGGCCGCGCCGAAGGCCAATTCCTCCCACCAATTTATCCAGAAAACCTCTGAATTTCCAAGCCCAATTCATCGAAAGCCAACCCAGATCTCCGCCCAAAGACCAAATCCGTTTTTGCACTTGTTCTACGGGACAAGAGAAAGGAATAAGCCGTCTATCACTCAAGACACCGAATTTAGGAATGTGGACGTAAATGGAAAGATCCGGATTTAAAGTGGAACCACTTAAAGTATCTTTCCAGCTTGAAGGTACCCACTCTTCTTCGGTAGGGGTAAAAGCCAATTGTAGAGCCTCTTCATAAGAGAGCAGTTTTCTGGGAAAAAGCTTTTGAATTCGATTTTCTTTGCAAACCGCATTATTGATGAGACTTTCGACTAGGAAACGCGCAAGTGTAAAGCTTGTGCTGGTCACAAAAAATAGCCAATACGAAGAGAGGTGCGGCGTAAGGACGGGAACCGTAAAAATTTTCCGTTTTAAACCTCGCATTTTAGCGAAATTTAATAAAAGGTCTTTGTAGTTCATGACATCGGGTCCTCCAATCTCAAAGGATTGGCCCAAGCAGGCGGGATTACCCAAAACAAGCGTTAGGTAACTTAAGACATCGCGTATGGCGATCGGTTGGGTTAGCTGCTTAAGCCATTTTGGAGCAATCATAATGGGCAGCTTTTCAACTAGATCTCGGATAATTTCAAATGAAGCGCTTCCCGAACCGATGATGATTCCAGCCATTAAAATAGTGACAGGAACGTTTCCCATCTTGAGGATTTCTCCTACCCTTTTTCTCGAGGTTAAATGACGTGAAAGATGAGCTTCGTTGGAGAGACCGCTCAAGTAGATGATTTGTTTCGCTTGTGTGTGTTCCAACCGGCTCACAAAATTTTTTGCTGAAGCTGCTTCTAATTCGGAAAATTTTTGCGAATAACTCATTGAATGGACTAGATAGTAAGCTGCATGGATGTCATCGGGAATTTTCAACAAAGAGGAAGGATTAAGGAGATCAGCTTCAATGATATGAAGTTGAGAATGAAATTTTTCGGGGATTTCAATTCGAGAACGGCTTCTTACTAGGGCACATATCTCATGCCCATCGCCTACCAAGCGTGGAAGAAGACGAGTCCCAATGTACCCGTTAGCTCCAGTAAGTAGGATTTTCACAGGCCGAATGCGGTTCCCAGCGTATTCAATGCCGTCTGAACCACCGCCTGCGCGTTGCCATTCAGCGACCCAGTTGCGGAGCCCACAGGGCCGGTGCCCTCGTTGAGGCCCTGCATGACCCACCGAGAACCGGAGAAAATGACGACGGTGACACCGTTATTCACGCCGCCGGTTATTCCGCTGTCGGGGATGCCAAGCATTGCGGCCGCTTTAACCGAGGCCTCGCCGAGTTCACGCGAATCATTTTGCGAGGTGGTCTGATGATTCCCAGCCTGCGTATCGCCGAACACTGCGCCGATGACATTGCCTTTGTAGAAGATCAAAGCGAACTGAAGGCCCTTGATGTTGTGTTCGCGATAATAGAAATACGGGCATGGGGAGACCTTGGCCCAGCAGTTGGCACCCAACACATAGAAGGCAACATGGGCCGCCCCCAGTTGGGCGCCGCTACTGTCCTGAAATGCAGTCTGGTTCTGGTGGTCGGGATCAGGGTTGGGATCGCTGCCGTCGTCGTCGATAGCCATGCTAGAAGTGTAGGCGTAGACGCCAGAAGTTACCTCGTAGACGTTCACATTCTTCGCTCGGGTCATCGTATTGATGTGAGGCTTGGTGTTTACCTGAACCGACGGGGTCATGTGCGCGAGGACGGCCGCGATGATCTGTTGAGCAGTGTAATTGCCTGGCGACGTTCCGATGTTCCCCATCACCTGAACTTCATTTACAATCCAGTGGTAGGAGGTGTCCTTCGTACGCACCTGTCCGACCACCCGTGCACCGAGGATCCCGCTGACGACGGGTCCGGAAAACGTGTAGGTATTGTCGCTAGCGGACGCCGAATTCGGGTAGGCAGGAGTGATGGTCCAGCCTGAATTGGTCCAGGTGAAGCCGTCGGTTGAGAACTGGAGCGTGCAATTGGCGGTTAGGAAACCGTCCCCCCCGCTCGTCACCGTGCCATTGATGAAATCGACAGAGGTAATGCTCGCAGGGCTCGCCCAGATAACTCCGGCCGCTTCCCAGGCGCCGACCGTGTCTCCGTTTGGCTGTATATCGACACCGGTCGTCAGGTTGTCATCATTGAGACCAGGTTGAGCTGTTTGCCCACTGTTTGCAGTTGAAGACGCCATCCCGGACCAGCCGTAGGCCGTGCCGAGCGGAGCAATATTGCTTTGAGTCTCGGCCTCGTCTTGACCACTGACATAGGGTTGTTCTTCACTATGAAAATGATCATGTTCACTCCGACCAGCATACAGGGTAAAATGGCACGACAAACAGGTAACCATAGTACACAACACCAGGACAAGCTTAAAATTCATAGAGCTGCTCATGTTAAGTAATTTTTTGGCTTGTTTCAAATTATCGGAATAAAGGAACAAAATTCAAGGCGTATTTTTTAACCCAGCTAGCTCGCGTGTCAAAAGAGCGATTGCCGACCAGTCATATTTTTCCCTACCCATGTTCATGCTAGCTAGCAATTTTTCCTGAAGTTCAGAAAGAACAGGCATGGGGACTTGGGCTCTATCAGCACAGGCTTGAAGAAGCCTCATGTCCTTGAGTCCAAGATTTAAGGCAAATCCTCCATCTGCGAAATTACGTTTACATATCATGGGAGTATAACTGTGAAAAGCAATAGCATCAAAAAGAGAACTCCCCCAAATTTCCGATGCCTTCTCCGCAGAAATTCCCCCTTTTTCCAGCATGGTTGCCGCTTCAGAAAAAATCTCAACCAGGCCGAGAAGCATGAAGTTGTTGCAGAGTTTAAAGAGCGATGCTTGGCTGGGGTCTTCACCTAAATCAAACACCTTACGGCTCATCGTCTCCAAAATGGGAGAAGCTGTTTTCTTAGCTTTAGGATCTCCTGCTAGAAAGATCCATAAGGTGCCTTCCTTTGCTCGCTCCGGTCGTCCAGTTACGGGAGCTGCTAGAAAGGCAATTCCATTCTCTCGGTGTGTCTTTTCTAGTGAGGTGCTCAGATTGGGAGAGACCGTACTCATCGAGATATGGATCGAGGGCTTTTTTGAAGAGCGCAGAATTCCAGACGGGCCGTTTACGATCTCGTTTAAGGCGTCATCATTGGCTACCATGCTAACAACGATATCACATTGAGCAGCCAGCTCAGCCGGTGATGCCGCCCACTTGCCCCCCTGTTCCAATAATGAGGCTGCCTTCTCTTTTGTCCGATTGTAAGCTGTGAGGGGAAACCCCGCTTTTAGAATATTCTTCGCCATGGGAAGACCCATGTTCCCAAGCCCAATAAATCCCACTTGAATTCCCATAGTCTCCTCCTCTGAATGCTCGATAATTTTTCACAGTCAATTCTAAAATAGAGTAGAGACAGCTATTTTATTTCTCAAGGGTTGCATTCAGCGTAATTTTGGCATTCAAAAGCCGTGAGATGGGGCAGCCTGCTTTGGCCTCGTTTGCCGCTTTGTCGAAGGCTGCAGGATCAGCTCCAGGTACCTTGGCTTTAACTTCCAGGAGAACATCGGTGACCATCCATCCCTTTTCCAATTTATCCATGGTGACCGTGGCTGAAGTCTCAATTTTTTCGGGCTTCATACCAGCCTCGCCTAATTGAGCAGAGAGAGCCATGGAAAAACATCCCGCATGGGCCGCTGCAATGAGTTCTTCAGGATTTGTTCCGACCCCATTCTCAAAACGCGTCGTGAAAGAATACTGGGCATTCGACAGTGTTTTGCTTTCCGTCGAAATACTTCCCTTCCCTGTTTTTAAATCGCCATTCCAAACGGCTGCTGCTTTTCTTTTCATACTTAACTTCCTTGAGACTATCCCACTATTCTAAAGCAGCGCTTTTCGCGCCTTTTTCCGCATCTTTTAACGCCACTTCTTGGCCTACGTATTCAAGTATAGACCGCGAAGCGGTATTAAAACCTGCAAAAAAATTCATCAAAAATCGCTACTTTAGAATAGTGGGATAGTCTCTTATCTTACTTTTTTATCGTAGCGTCCTTCTATAGACGAGCTTTCCTTTATTATGCAAGCTTGAACTTAAATTATTTGTTCATCGAGTTATACCCCAGAAACATGATTCTTCATGTTTCTGGGGTATAAGTGCCTAACCCCAAAGTTATTAGTGAGCGTGCTTATTTAACATGCTCCTAATCAGCAACATGCATTAATTTATGAATTTTTACCTATTCACAATAGTTACAACTTTAATATCAGTTACTTTCGTTTTCTGAATTTTTTTTGTAAAAATAATATTTGTAAAATAATTATTAATATATTATAATTAATTTACAGGCCGCAAGTAAGGATGAGGGCTTTGTTACATAAAATTTTTAAGGCCCTATTTAACTCCTGTGCAAGGGGTGATAGAGGTGTTTTTTTAAAAGCTACCTAATATTCAACTAGTTACGGTTTTTCTGTCGGGAAGTGCTGATTGCTTTAAGGATAATTATTAATAAATAATATAGGACAAAACAATGTCAACTATTTTTACTAACCCAGCATCCAGTTCATCAAGTTCCAGCTCGGCTCATCATGCATCACCATCATCTAGTAGTAGCGGAGCACGTCTGTGGTCTATATCAAGGGAACCTTCTGTAATTCCAGAAGCGCTTCGTACAGCCTTAGAATCTGCGCAAATCACTGGCGATGACACGCAGCAGGCCGTAAGTCACCTCAACTTTATTGGACAGCAGCAAATAGACCTAGAACGAAGGTATGAAGAAGCAGGCTCACCGGCAATCGGCAGCAAATCATACAGAAAATTCGGAAAAGAGTTCGTAAACTTATTGGCAAAGACGGACCGATTTAATAAAGATCCTGTTAGCGCCTTACCTTCTTACACATGGCATCTTAACAAGCATCTTCTCAAATTGTTGGGCGCTTTAGAAAGAGGAAATAGTTCTCAGATCACAGCTCTCCATTCTCAACTACCTACGGATGTTCAAAAATATTTAAAAGAACGAGAACAAGTTATTATAGTCAGCAGACGCCTCGACAAAGCAGAACAACGAGAACTCGAACGAGAAATAACATTCTATGCCGTCATGGGACTACATAGTGCCCTTGAGTATGTGTCGGATACGCATTTCGATGGAATGAAAAGTATACCGCCAATACTAAAAAGTATACCCGTTCCTTTAGATGGTAGTGGCGGTATATCTTATATAGATGGTACAGCAAGCCCACAAGATGCAAGAGTTCTCATTTTTGCAGATCCAGCTCATGGCGATCGAGGCATACAACGGAACATGGATAGTATGGCAAGTGCATTTGTCGATAAGGATGTCGTTGTATTTTTAGAAGGAGTGGAGATGGGAGAGACTCCTTCTCAATCTGTAACAGAGAAAGAGTGGCCACTAACCGCCGCACGGATCAAAGAAACAGGAGGTGTCATCCAAGGTTGGGACCGACTCACCGAACGTCAGGAGAAGATAGAAAGTTCGAGACGTATCTTGGAGATGGCGGAAGAGGAATGTGCAAATCTGGAAGAAGAAGCAAGCGAATTGTCTTCAGGCGCAAGATTTTCAAGAGAAGTGATAGACGCAAGAGAAACGATGTGGGCCGCAGGCGACAAGGCAGCACGTGCTTTGAAAACCCTAAACAAATGGATGCTGCTGCGTAGAAATGCTACTTTGATGCGTGCCTTTGACAATTTTCCTCATGCGAAGAGATTCATTGTCCATGAAGGCGCTTCGCATAGCGAAGACCCGTTGTGGCATAGGCTAGGCATATCTTTTGCAAGAATCACCTTTAGACGATCAGCATTGCCTGGATTTACAAAAGGACGTTTAACCCTACCACCTCGTGCAACGACTACACCAACCTCCTCCTCGTCATCCTTCTCTGCAACATCTCTCCAGACAAGTGTGCCCGTATCAATCGTAAGTGGGACTACATCTACTCCTTCATTTTCATCACACTATCCTACCCCAGCATCGAGCTCAATACAGGGGACAACCCTTGTTGCTCTAGCAGCGGGGCCCCCTTCCCCCACTTCGCTCAGGGAGTCAGGTTAATATCCAAGAAACATGCAGACAACGTCGCTAAACTGCTGACGAGTATATATTTTCCTATCATATGAGCTTCTCCCACACTTCTTTTACCCCAGCAACCCAGCGATATTGGCCTTGGGGTCAATTGGGCAAAGTAGTCGCTGATGCAATTTTTGTGCAATGCCGATTCTTGAATCACGTTCGTTATAAGTTGTTTTTAATCACATCAAATAGCGGATTGTCCTGTCGAAAGGGATCAAGGCTTGTCTTCTGTTCAATAGCATCCCAATATTGCCAGCTTAGTTTGCCGGTACCTAATTCATAATCCATGTTGTCCCAACAGTCTTCCCGAAAGGAATAAAAGGCCCAATGCCATTTTTGAGCATCAAAAATCTGAATGAGTTGATCCAAATATTGTGCGGCGCCTTTTGCCGTTCGGTCACACCCAAACTCACCCACAAGAATTTGTGAGGGAGGAATGTTGAATTTTTTTTGCCATTCGGAAACGGGGTTTAAGAATTGCTGCAGCATTGCCTTATCCCAAAATAGGGTAGGGGGGGAAGGGTTTTTGCCTTCCCCAGCATCGTTCAGTTGTGTAGGGACGGTTCCAGGATATTCGTATTGGTCATTGTTGATTTTTCTGGTGGTATATGCATAGGGTTCGTACATGTGAAAAGAATAGACGACATTGGGATCTTTAACGGGTATTAAATAGCTGATTGCCCAAGGAGTGGCATACAGGCCTGTGTCTAAAATGATAGCGGTAGATAAGTCAACTTCGCGGATGGCTTGGATAATATTTTGATAAAAAACATTCAGATCTGCAAGGGTGCCTTTAATAGACATGTGCCATTTTTGTAAGTCAACCTCCCTAAAGTCTGCAATTCCAAATAAACGTTCTGGATGTGGTTCATTTAAAATATTGTAACCGACTACAGCTGGGTGATCCTTAAGTAGACAAGCTAATTGTTTCCAGAATTGGGCGGTTTGAGCTTGATATTCCTTGTTTTGCCAAATACGGAGATCATCTTGATCTTGGTTGTTTTGCTTCCAACGGGATCCTGGGAGTGATAGCAACGTGATGACGACTTTGATGCCATGGCGATAAGCTTGGTCTAATGTTCTTTTGAGTATTTCGAAATCAGCGACAGAAATGCTCTCAAAAGCATCTGCATCTCCCAATAAAAAATCCTTCTGTTCGGACTGCCATTTATCAGGTGCTAGCCTGGCAAATTGGATACCCACTTTTTTGGCTGCGATGAACCAATCCTCTGAAGGAGTTTGGTTGAAAAAATTAGCTCCTTTGTGAGGGGTGTCCCAATAGGTCATCTTATCTTCAGCAGCATGACTCAAAGTGCATGTCAGGAGCGGCAAAAGACAAAGTATCTTTACGAGCAAGCGTTTCATTTTAACCTGAACTTTAGGTTTATACCGAACATGATTCAAGAATCGGATTTGGTATAGTTTATAGGAAATTGCTGCATCTTTCGAGATGTTTTTTAAATATTTATTTATCGTGCAAAGTTAATTTTACTTTATTTCTCCAGTGACAGCAATCTAACAAAAACTTATACTATCTGCAAGAAAGATTAAATTATGTACGCTTTATCCACGATTCTATAAAAGTTTATATAGAACGGATGAAGAGTACGATAAAGCTGTTTATAAAAAATAGTAAAACTAGTTATGACTTTGAAGAATCTAGTGGAACAACTGCAATACATATCGAATAAAGTTGTCGAAGCTGAGTCATGTGGTAATACATTTTTAATTTACGAGCTATTACCACATGAAGATCTGGACTTTGTCAAAGATGAAGTTATATATCTACTTAGAAAAAGAAAGCGGGACTCGGGCCTTGTTCTTCAAGGGGTTGAACCGAACATTTGGCAAATGTTTGTAGTAGAGAAAGATGGCTCGGTTTCAGCGTTTTGTGGTAATGGCGCTAAATCAATCGCATTGTACATGTTTCAATATCATAAGTTAGATGAGTTCTATCTTATGAAGGATCAAATGGAACATTGTTTAGTCCGCTATCAGTCGGATTGTAATTTTCCCTCTGTTGAAATTAAAAATGTGGAATTAATAAATGGAATTTATTATGTATTTGGAGAGCCCCACATTATTTACGCCACATCGTTAATGCGCATAAAAGAATTGGCCAACACCTATGACAATGTGAATTTCTCATGTATTGAACAAATGGATCGGACTCGGTGGAAAATCATCACTTGGGAAAGAGGGGTAAATGGGGTCACACAATCCTGTGGAAGTGCTTGTGTCGCCGCTATGTGCTTTCTCGTTTCAAATGGGGAAAAAGCGACGGAAATAACTTTTGAGTGCCCGGGAGGAGACAACATAGTTTCGTATAGGAATGGCCTTTATGTTCTCACGGGTCAAGCTTCCTGCGACCCCAGAATTTAACAATTTTTCCTTTCAAGTAGGATCAAAATTTCTTGCTGTAATAGCGAGTTTTTGTTAAAATTATGAGCCTACACCCTAATGAGCATTCTTAAAAAAGGAAAAAAATATGCATAGGCCAGAACAGATGCCTTTATTAAAACTTCAGGACAGTCTCTGTACAACATTTCAATTTATTTTTTTCTTTTCCTCATTAAAGGCTTTGAAACGAAAGCCCTCTCTTGTTACTAAGCGAAAGCTTAAGTAACGCTTTTTTTACACAATTAATACTTTTTCCCAGCTTTAAAGATCGTTTTTTAACGTTATCTTTTTAGAATATTATTTTTTCGATTTATTCTGAATTAATTTAGGACTTTTATGTTTACACACGTTTTTCATTTTTTATCACGCGTGGATGCATTTTTCTGGGGGTATATTGGTTTTTTACTCATCGTTGTTTTGGGTGGTTACCTTACTATTAAAACACGCTTTTTTCAGCTTCGATCGTTCCCTGCGATCGTGAAAACATTTGCAGATTTTATCCGCTATCGCTCCGTTTCTTCTCGGGGAACTCATCCATTAAAAGTGTTTTTTACCTCAACTGGTGGGATGGTAGGTGTTGGCAATATAGTGGGTATTGTCACGGCGCTTCAATTGGGTGGTCCAGGAGCTATTTTCTGGGTCTGGATTGCGGCCTTTTTAGGGTCGTTAATCAAATATGCAGAGGTGTTTTTAGGATTAAAATACCGCGTTCCCAATGAAAAAGGAGGCTATGACGGTGGTAGCATTCATTTCTTACGAAAAGCATTTAATGTGCGCTGGATCGGGACCCTTGTCTGCATATTATTGTGTATTTATGGAGCCGAAATCTATCAGTTTTCCGTTCTCACGCATAGCATTTCAACGAATTGGCAGCTTGACCGTGTTTTGGTCTCTGTCGGCCTACTTTCTTTGATTTTGTATGCGGTGATTGGCGGGATTCAGCGGGTGGGGAAAATTTGCTCTCTACTCATGCCGGCGTTCACTTTAGCCTACATGTCGATGTGTTTTTGGGTGATCGTCCATCATATTCCTGAGCTACCGGGCCTGTTTGTGACCATTTTCAAGACGGCTTTTACAGGGCATGCGGCACTTGGCGGCTTCGTGGGAAGCTCCATTCTGGTTGCCCTACAAAATGGTATCGCCCGATCTGTCTATTCCGCAGATATCGGTATAGGATATGACTCGATTATTCATAGTGAGACGAGTGCAGAAAAAATAGTTTCTCAGGCACGCCTTACGATCTTTGGGGTGTTTATCGATAACCTTGTATGCACGTGCTCTCTTTTGGTGGCGTTATGCACGGGTCTTTGGTGTGCAGCGCCTCAGCTGGATTCATCGCTTGTTGTTCAAAAAGCATTGTCCTTGCATTTTCCTGGGCAAAAGATCTTTATGTCTCTTTTCTTATTCGTGCTGGTTTATTCAACGTTGATTTCGTATTTGCTTGTAGGGCTGAAGTGTGCTCGTCAGTTGCATTCCACTTATGGTGAAAAAATATACCTTTTTCTAGCAACTGCATTTCTTATGTGTTTTTCATTTTTTGATCAATCAAAAGCGCTGCTTATTATGTCACTTTCCGGATGTATGTTGCTCATCGTAAATTTGGCCGGGATTTTCCGTCTGAGAAAGGAAATCGAATTTTCGTTACCCGAGAAAGCGATATTTGAACGGGAGCGCTAACAAATTTTCTGGAGAAATGGGCGATTAGGGTCTTACTGTGTCGGGAGTGTATCGCGCCAGCGACAACAGAACCGATATTGATGTCTATTTAGCCAACTCGATATTGGCCGCCGCCTACGACGATAGCCTGACCAGTGATAAAGGCGGCATCATCTGATGTCAAAAAAAGAATTGCACCTGTAATATCCGTTGGCTCTCCTAGTCGCTTGATCGCTTGATATTCCCAAGTGGAGCGTTTTTGCTCATCCGTCTGCGATGCAGTGGCTGGTGTATTTATACCGAACGTGATTCAAAAATTGCACCTCGTTGCACCGTCTCTGCACCGCAGTTTCAATCTGCCCTATGAAAAAATTAATTTTTTGCTGTATACTAGTCAGCTTAAAGGAGTTATTTCCATCCACCTCAAAACCAAGTCATCTCGATGGAGACCCGCATGAAAAATGAACACGATAAGACAATGCCATGTCCTTGTCAAAGCGGTAAACAATATGAGGTATGCTGCCGACCTTTTCATTTAGGAAAGAAGCCAGATACAGCCCTACAGCTCATGCGATCGAGATTTGCAGCATATGCATTGTGCCTACCAGACTACATCATCCATACTACACATCCATCCAGCCCTCAATTTTGCCATGATGCTAGAGAGTGGACTCAGAAAATATCTGAATTCTCTTCACATACTGAATTCAAAGACTTAGAAATTCTAGGATTTCAAGAGAGTAGTTCCTTTGCTACGGTCACTTTTGTTGCTCATCTTATTCAAGACAAAAAAGACGTTTCGTTTACCGAAAAAAGCTACTTTAAAAAAGTGAAGGGCAAATGGCTTTATCGCAGCGGTCAATTGTCTCAAGGACGTGCGCCAATTTAATGACTAAAGGCCAGCTTCGACTTCTGCCTCTTGCTTATTGACGGGCTGTGTTAATTGAGCCAAATGGAATTACTAGCAACGGTGCATTGGGTAGTAACATGGGAATGCAATGAGTAACAATGGAAAGGAGGGATATGGTCAAGGAATGCCAGTGGTCCACAAATGATCCACGGGCAAAGGACTGTTAGGATTTACGATAGCAGCGAGCCTGGCATAGGGGATGAGCAAAGTCGTTGGATAATCGTCGTATCCGCTTACAACATAATTCTGAAAAATGAGTAGAAGGCCTTTTTCAGTCAGAAGGAAAGCATCTAAATCTTTAGGATTGAATCCTACCCAAGAATAATCGTCGTAACTGTAGTATCCGCATTGATTTAATTTAAAGTAGTCTTCGCAATGTCGGAAAAGCTGTTCACGATATCCAGGTAAGAAAAGATCATCCAAGGACAGTTCGCGAATTGTGTCATCTTGCTGCCAAAATGTTTTTGTTATGTACCGCACAGACCCGTGAACACCGCCGCAATATTGATATTTGCTGCCATATAAACTCATTAAGGCTGGGGTAGAATGAACCAAACTTAAGTCATAGCGTAACGTGCGCTCGTCTGCATCTTCCTCCCAAAGTTCTTCCTGCGGGGTACTCATCTCCTGCACAAAGGTATCGTGCGACTCATATGCCTCTTTTTGCACAACTTCATTCACATGCCGTGCAAGAAGACTGGTTTCTGGTACACGCGGATATGACACGCTTGCCTCAACATGGACATTCGTATCAAAGGCTGTTTCAAACGAATGCGATTCGCATTCAATTGGAGATAGGGTATCCCCAGCTCCGTAAGGAAGTAGAATCGTGAGAATCTGAGCGAAAAAAACATACATAGGGGAGGATGCTAAGCAAAGCACGGAACTCTTTCAAGCAAAAACTTAAGCGATGGCAGAGGGGACGATGAGTTGCTTGAAAGGCGTGCGGTGGTACTCAGGTCGCAGATAAGCGCCTGTTTTTGTACGCTCCACAATAGCGTGTAACCTGCCTGCTTCCGCAAGGGCGATAGCCGATGGTTTGTTGAACCTCAACTAAATAAATTTGTTGCTAAGGTTTAATTATGTAACACAGGTACCCAAGTATGTCAATTGGGTGCCTGTGTTACATATTAAATATCGAGCGGTCCCCCGTCATTGGAATGCCGGTGAGTCCTCAATCCTGATAGAAATAGGTACAGATGAATGAATTAAAAGAAATATGGGGCAAGCAGGATTTGAACCTTAGGGCCAGCGGGTTATGAGTCCGATTCCCTGGCAAACTCTGAACGCAATGGAGTTAACCAGAACCGCGGTTTCCTCTCAAGCTGAACGTGACCTTGTTCCAGCGGATTCCGGAAAATTCGTTTGGGTTCAGGTCATTTGCGTAAAAAATGCGTAAAATCGATCGTGGGTTCTGTTGTAAAAATTGTTTTTTATCCTCAGACAAAACACAACTTTTAAGTAATGATATCAGCAGGGGACCGGACTGATGATGGTAGAAAAAAATGGAACCGGATGCACCAATCCAGTATCATGTCGACCTAAATTACTCTTGGGCCTCAAGCGCACGTATTAACCGACCGCTTTGACATTTTTAGATGTATATTCCGAATCCGACACCGATTTTACGGTTAATTCACATTGAGAACTTGCCACTTCTGTTAACTAGAAATGGGTTGCATGCCCCTAATCATGTACCTAAAGATGGGTTGCCATACAGAGCCATCCATGATATTGAAGTCCAAAGAAAGAGGTGTGGTAGGGGGATTCCTTGCGGACCACAGGGGAAAATGCCTGATTATGTTCCATTTTACTTTGGATATCGTTCGCCCATGCTCTTGCAACATCATACTAATAAGGTCCCGGGTCATACAGAAGGGCAATCTCCGTTGATATACCTAAGATCAACTGTTCAGGCCATATCGGAACAAGGGTTGAGATATGTTTTCTCTGATGGTCATGGATTACAAAAATTCACTAGTTGGTTTGACAACATTAGTGAACTCAATAAGGTCGATTGGGATATGGTAAACAATAGACTGTGGTTTGATACTGATGAAGACAACGATCGCCAGCGAAGAAAACAAGCAGAATTTTTAGTGCATAGGTATTGTGATTGGTCCCTCATCCTTGATATTGTGGTGATTGATCAAGAAACCAAATCGAAAGTCCAAAAAATATTCAATTCATTTCCAGTTACCCTACACAGAAAGATAACAGTTCAAAAAAATTGGTATTATTGAAGCTATGCTAGAATATGCAGAGGGAGATCTCTTAGAAGCTGACGCAGAAGCCTTAGTCAACACTATCAATTGTGTTGGATATATGGGGAAGGGAATTGCTCTTCAATTTAAGCACTTTTTCCCTGAAAATTTCAAAGTGTATAAGAAGGCGTGTAAAGCGGGAAATATCTATCCAGGACACGTGTTTATTTTCGAGACTGGTTATTTTCAAAACCCCAAATTTATAATCAATTTTCCGACTAAGAGACATTGGCGTGACAGATCCCGTTTGGGGGACATCGAGTTAGGGTTGCGGTCATTGGTAAAGGAAATCAAGCGATTAAGAATAAAGTCCATTGCTATACCGCCATTAGGATGTGGATTGGGAGGACTAGATTGGAAAGAAGTAAAATTACTGATCACCCGCGCCTTTGCGGAATTAGATGAGGTGCACATATTGCTTTTTGAACCAGGGCAAGCTCATAATTTTTCTCGTATACAACCTGCCGTACATACAGCATTACCTAAAATGACAAGAGCACGGGCTATTTTCATTAAATTGATCGAAGGCTACAGGCAATCCGACTATCGTTTGAGTCTACTGGAAATGCAAAAGCTCGCCTATTTTCTTCAAGAAACAGGGGAGCCTTTAAGATTAAATTATGAGCATGCGCCTTATGGTCCGTATGCTCATAACCTAACTAAGGTTTTGGAGGTTTTGGAAGGGCATTATATTAAAGGATATGTAAATACAAATCTTAAGCCTGACGCAGAAATTGAGCTTGTGGGCGATGCGATACAAGTCGCAGATAAATTTCTCGCGGATGATGAGAATTCTATAAAACTTTTATGCAAAGTCAATGAGCTTATCGATGGGTTTGAAACCCCGTATGGCTTAGAGCTTCTTGCGAGCGTGCATTGGATAGCACATAACGGCGATGTAAGGGCAGATAATGAAGAGTCTGCTGTTAATTTGATTCATAGCTGGAATCAGAGAAAAAAAGAGAAATTTGCATCTGAGCATATTAAATTAGCGTGGCATCACTTAAGCGAGAAGGGGTGGATTTGATAGGCCTCAGCTGTAGATCTCCGTTAACAAATAGGTATGCTCTGGAATTTGACTGGCGACGCGATAAGTCATAGATATTGACTATTCAGAAATTTTCTCTTTAAAGAAGCTGCGTCATTAGCTTCCTTGTCCCGCCACTTTTGATATGTGCACATTTTTACGTGTTCACCTTCAGATCCTCCGTAGGATAGCCGAGGTGCGTTGTTCCGGTAGCGCTGCGTCAGCCTTACGATGGTATCCATGTGCAGAATAATCTCCTTATTAAGAAAAATATGGGGCAAGCAGGACTTGAACCTTAGGGCCAGCGGGTTATGAGTCCGTGGATTTCCCGATCTGGCCATCTCTGACCATTTGTTCACATCCCTATCTTACAATGGCTTAAGTAATGAGATCAAATGAAGAAATTTGTTGTCAGATGGGGTAATCAGATGGGGTAAATAGGGTCTAACTGTGCCGCTAGCGTGCCATAGACTTGGGAGTATGGTTGCGTTTATTGCGAATACAGGGTACTATTGTATCAAAGGGTGAAGGGGGACTCTATGACTGTTTCTATTAAAAAATCCGATCCGGTTTTGCCAAAAAATCGCGATATCAACCTGGCGGAGATTGCCTCAACGCAATTGGGTGTGTTTTTATCGCATGATGGAAAAAAGGACGTACAGTTTTCCTTGAGACGCTCCAATGGCCGGGATACAACTGAGTTTCTTCTGACCCCGACCATAGTGGACTTGATCTTTCGAACAATTATCCATATTGCTAAAGGCGACGCTGTTACAATTGTTCCCTTCCATGCAGAACTTACCACGCAGGAAGCAGCGAGCTTTCTGCAAATCTCAAGACCATATCTCATCAAACTTCTAGAAAAGGGTGCCCTCCCCTTTAGAAAGGTGGGCAGGCATCGCAGAATATTGTTTGAAGACATCGTAAAATATAAAGAAAAATCCAAAGAAAAAAGCCGCAAGGCACTTGATGAGTTAACCAAAGAATCACAAGAATTGGATTTAGGCTATTGATTGTTTACGCGTTTCACCTTTCTTTTCGACGCTTGTGTACTCTATCCGGCTCCTGTTAGAGATCTGATCCTCAGGCTTGCTGTGGATGACTTTTATCGAGCAAAATGGACTAAAGCGCATCCATGATGAATGGATCTCAAGTCTTGCAAGCAATCGACCGGATTTGGATCGAGGTAAGCTAGAAAAACTGCGATCGATTATCAATGAAAGCGTCGAAGATTGTCTTGTCGAGAAATACGAACCTCTTGCCGCCCCACTTAATTTGCCCGATCCCGATGACTGCCATGTCTTGGCTGCTGCGATCAAGGCACAGGCCCAGATCATCGTGACGTATAATCTAAAAGACTTTCCAGCCGAGATTCTCAGGTCCTTTGACATTGAAACGCAGCATCCAGATGATTTCTTTCTCAATCAATGCGACCTTCAACTAGGCGCTTTTCTGGTCATAGTCAAACGAATCCGAGAATCTCTGAAAAAGCCACCTAAAACAGCCAAAGAATATCTCGATATCCTAAGAAGGCATTCCCTGCCAAAAACAGCGGAGCTTCTAGAAAGTTACATCGACTTGATCTGATAGGCTGTCTGAATGATCAAATACATCCATCTTTGAATGCCTCAAGAATCGACGGTCTAATGCCAGCAATACTGTGATAGTTGCGCTACCGACCAAAAGATGCGTGGAAAAATTAGAAGAATTTTTGCATCTACCTTGAAAACAACTAAACGATGTATCCTGAAAACCCTTTAGGGAACGAATGGCCCATGATCATGAACATCATAGGGATCAAAATATGAACAATTTCCACAGGAGAATGAATATGAGATTAACAAGAATTGGTCTGTTGGCGATGACTGCTTTGTTCGTTATGACTACTGGTTTGCATGCTGGTAATGGAGGAGATGGAGCGCCAGGAGGACATTCAGTTGGGAATGGTGGAAGTGGTGGGAATGGAGGAAATGGGGGAAGCGGTGGAAATGGAGGCAACGGCGGAAACGGTGGCCATGGTGGCACTAGTGGAGGTAATGGTGGCAATGGTGGCAACGGAGGATAGAAATGAGAAAACAGCATTTTCTTAGAATCTCGCTTTCGATCTCAATTATAACTATGTTGATTTCGGCGGCTAATGTTCATGCTGATGGTGGTCGTGGGGGCAATGGTGGCGACAGCACTAATAGCTCAGGTGGCAAGGGAGGGAATGGTGGAAACAGTTCTTCCGGTCGTGGAGGAGATGGAGGCAAAGGAGGCAACAGCGAGCATGGAAAAGGCGGGAACGGGGGCAATGGAGGCAACGGCCCTGCTGGAGGTGGCAGAGGTGGTTCCGGAGGTCAGGGACCTAACGGAAATGGAAGCAATGGAAATAATGGAAACAGGAGATAATTGAAAAACATGAAAATTTTAACAGTTTTACTTGGAGCGTCATTGCTTTCTCCAATTGCACTTATGTCAGACGATAATTCCAAACCCGATAAAGAAAATCAGGATATAATTGGTTCCCTAATTA
>Ga0207020_1005_pt1 | contig 22292 bp, 24 predicted proteins | sample Alteio_BWMinCont_48_FD_153500 | JGI IMG/M metagenome (GOLD analysis project Ga0207020, IMG submission 153500) | Enriched cells from forest soil in Barre Woods Harvard Forest LTER site, Petersham, Massachusetts, United States -... | ecosystem: Environmental > Terrestrial > Soil > Temperate forest >... | reverse complement strand
TTTGGCAGCCGCTGTAAACGACTTTTAAATAGCAAACAGGCAGTTTATCCTCTACAGCTCACCATCGATAACCAAAGCGATTCTGATTGGGTTTTAGACCGCAAGAACATTGGTTTAAAGATAGCAGGGGTTGACTCAGTTGCCAGCAGAATAAAAAATGGGATTACACCAATACTTTATACATTGGCTATTGGCAGCACTGCAGCGGGACTCTCTCTTTATGGTGCGATCAAATTGAGCAGCATGACTATGAGTAGCGGTACAGCTGTTACGGTCTATGGGTTAATTACCTGCACAGCGCTTACGGCGATTTTCACCATCGGCACCCCGGCCCTTATCATTGCGCAAGCAATAAAAAATCGCTCGGTAAATAAACAAATTGCTCGAGATCTTTCACAAAAAACAGTTGAAGATGAACTATATATTCCTGCTCATTCAATCTCCACTACCCTGATCTTTGTAAAAAAGAAGAACTATTCAGATGATTTTACTATCACCTTAACTGGCGATAGTGATAAAGAAGAAGAGAAAGAAAAAGAGCTTGGATTTGAGGTAACATTATAAAAATGTTGATGCACAAGCAAAAAAAGGCCTTCGAATCAAATCGAGGGTCTTTTTTTGCCTAAAAATCTACAAGAACTCTCAGTTTCAGTATTTTTCAAAACGTCGATCTAATCAATCGCATACGCAGACCAAAAAAATATTTTCTCCTCAGCTCAATACGCATAAAGACCGATCTTAATTCTACCCCTTTAAAATCAAGCTTTTTATGTGTTTTTTTTCAAATAGAATCTATTTTAATTTTATATTTTTCATTGCAATTCATTCAAAATTTATTATAGTTATCAGCAGTAAGCAACATTAACCATATTTTCAATATCCTAAATTCACCAGGAGGAATTAACATGCTGAATGTAAAGCAAGCAAAAGCAGTACTTGTTTTTGCATTTGCTCCTTCTCTTTCCCTAAAATCGGTAGATCAATTTCTACAGCCCAATGGGTTCAGCGCGGCTGCATTCACGGCCAAACCACACAAAATAATCAGTTTTTTAAATGCATTTCATAAAGAAGGACATCCTCATAACTCTGAAGAGGAAGAGGGCCACCCGCTAGAAGAAGAAAATGATGTTTTCGCGTGTCAACGCGAGAAGATATTAAGCACAAGAAAAAGATCACGTAAGGAATAAATCCATACGCAAATCTGGCAGCTCAGATACGTCCAAGCGTATGAGCAGCAGGGCACAAGAGAAATCTTGTGCCCTGATTTTATGTATAACGCTAAAACATATTAAACTCATGAACTCCCATATTCATGTTGCATCGCCTGATACATTGGCTGAACATCAGCAACCGTTAAAAGCTTATCAACCCAACCAAGGCTCTTAAAAATCTCTCCCCATTTCCACGCATCTCCATCACGCAGATAGGGATTAACAGAAATTGGCATATAAAAGTTTTTAACATGGGGAATATCCCATTGCTCCTGAATTTCTTGGGTAGAATCAATTGCTACTAAAAGAAACTGCAATTGAGGAAATTTAAAACGTAATAAATCAACTAATCTCGCCGCTTGCGCTTTCGTAATTCCTTGGCGCACAAAATAAATATAGTGCCCAGATGCCAATGTTGTATAAAATCGCCTAATGCGCCGATCATATTTATTTTTAATCGATTCATAAGCTTTCAAGAAAGAACTGTCATACTTAAAATCATGCCGTAACAATACGTTATATTTCTTCTCCCAAATATGGGAATACTTTTTATCCACATACTGCCCATCATCATCGGTATAGAAATAGTTTAACCGCAACTCTAAGTTTGCTTTATCCATGAACCCAAAAAAATCATTTTGCAGTAATGCATACAGGGATTCAAATGGCAAAATAAGCCAATCACAGGGATAGGCAACAGAACGTATAGTATAGAAACGCAGCTGCATGGCGGGCTGACAACGATACCCGAGACTAATAACAATGGGATCTTTAATCAATTCATGCGCATACAAATGTGCTGAAAATAAACCAAATATAGCTAATACAGCTAAAAAAAACACATACCCTACCTTTACTATTTCACACTTTTTTAACATATGAAAATGGCTTTGACCAAGTGCCTGCCCAATGGTGTATTGCCAAAGTTTCTGGATTGCACAAATTCTTAACAACTTCAGGGGTTAAATTTTCTTTGCCCATCACTTGACTATGTTTGATTGGAAAAAAATAGGTTGGCGGTAATGCGATTACACGATCGGTAAACCCTGCACATAACAGCGTATAAAAACAATAATCAAAATGCTGGGGGCCACGCTGTAATGTACTCTTACCTTCCCAAATCGTTTTAAGTGTTTCCATATATCTTTTAAAAAGGGGGTGTTGGGGAACAGATGCTAAAATCCCATTGGCTAACATACCTAGATTTTCAAGGTGAACCATACCACAATATAGATCATACCTAAGATGCAACACATCAAGCGTTTTTAAGGCCTGAAAATCAATATCCAGATAAAGACCGCCAAAGTGATAAAGAAGCTCTACACGTAAAAGATCGCTGCGCTCGCCATAATTTTTTGAGATCATATAGAGCTCCTGGTTATACAGCGGAAAGTCTTTCACATCAACAACCAAAACTTTACCGCAGTATGCATCGTCACTTAGATACGTCGCAAGCTCCCTCAACTGAACAACTATACCTTCTTGATAATTTTTTGGGTTATCCACCCAGAGTATATAATGCCAGTGTGGATGAATTTTGAGCCACGAAGAACGCCACTCACGATATTCTAAAGGATATTCCTTACCCAGCCAAATTTGATGTGTAAGCAAGGGAATTGGCAAATTTGATACTGCTCTATCAGAGATACTAATGTTTTGTTTGTATAAAGCCTCGAGTTTTATCAGCATATCTCTGTAATACCCATTTCGCTTGCCTTTTTTTACGTAAAGATTTTCAAAATCTTTTTGGCCTTTGCCTAATGAAATCTGAAAATCTACGGTGATTAAAGATAATTCTTCTGCCCTCATGCAAGACCAACAATTCAAACCAAGCGCCATAAAAATAATTATAGACTTTTTCATTCCGTAAATCCCCTCCTAAAACCGCTAATCCCATTTCTAAAAATAGTAAATGCAGGTAAAATTTTGCAATGTTTTGGCGTTATACGAGGAAACTATTGATTCATACTCGTGCCAGCAGACATTATGAAAACATTAGGAGATTACGTATGAACCCATCACTTTTTGTCTTAATTACCTCTCTTGAGCTACTCCCCACGCTAACCTGGTCAGCCCCAGAGAAAAAATTAAACTCTATGCCCTGTATACACCTTTTGCATAAAGTCTTTTTAGAGGAATGATTTTTACCCAGCTTGCAAGATGATTACGAACTTAAAATTAAATATTTTGAACAAGAATGTGAAAAAGCAGAATTCATGAGTAATGACTGGAAAAAAACTATCGCACGTAAAGTAGATCTTATTCTTGAGGCGATCAACGAAAATTGGGGGTAAATGTTTATCTACTCAGATAAGGAGCTATTTCTAGCCTATGATAATTCGATCTTTTTCTAATTTCAGCAAGACAGGTAATTGTAAGTTGCTTTTCTTCGGGCAATTGCTGAATAGGATTTTCATCGTTGTACACATATAAAACATCAGGAATAAATTTTGCATGTTCCCCAGCCATCTCAATCATGGGAACCATAGTAGAAATGTCAGCACACCTTGGAAAAAAACGGCCATTAAAAAGTAAATCTTCCTCTTTTATACACTTGAAAAGACCCGCATAAAAACTGCGCAAATGAGTTGCCGTCCAATTTTTAAAATGCCGAATACAATTATTGGCAATCATCTTATCACTCAGTGGCGCTGCTTTACCTGGCTTACCGCTGGAATAGCGATATTGGCCATAGGTGAGCCAGATCTCAGGATCTTCGTACACATGATTAAGATGAGACAGCACATGTTTATGTGCAAAATGATCATCCGCATCAAGAATCGCTATAATTTGATCATTTTTACATCGGGCGATTGCATGGTACTGGTTATAAAGGTGCCGCTGCCGTGTTTTATTAAGTATAAGGGTTACTTTATCACGCATCTTATGTTCATCGATAAATTCTTGCACTAATTTACCGGTACCATCTGTGGAACAATCATCAATATAGTAAAGATGCCAATTATCATAGTCTTGATTAAAAACGGAGAGCAAATTCTCTTTATAAAAAGCCGCATTGTTATACGATGCTGAAACAATAACAATTGATTTTTGTTGTTCAGGTACACATGAAAAAAAACTTACAAGAGTTGCAATAATCCCACTTAAAAGATTCATTTTCTCCCCCTTAAATCAATCTTATATCGATAAATACGGCGCTTTCTTTATACGATCATACCGCTGTCTTTTACGAATTTCTTTGATACTCATAAATGAAAACGCACGTTCTTGTGGGCGCCGCTGAATTGGATTCTTATCATTATAAAGATAGAGGACATCTGGAATAAACTTTATATGCTCGCCCGCCATTTCTGCCATGGGAAACATAATGGCAACATCAGCACAGCGTGGGAAAAATGAACCGTTAAACATCAAATCTTCTTTTTTGATACGCTTGAAAAGCCCAGCATAAAAGGTACGTAAATGATCCGTAACCCATTTGAATTTGCGAATATTGTTTTGTTCAACAACATCTGCTGGCAATGGCACACAACGGCCAAGTCTTCCAGAACTTTCAAATCTGAATTGGCCGTAGGTCATCCATATATTAGGATCTTGATAAACTTTATTTAAATAGGTAAGAACTTCAGGGTGCGCTAACTTATCATCCCCATCTAAAATCACCACTACGCAATTATCATGACAATGATGAATTGCATGGTACTGATTATATAAATGGCGATGGCGCTGACTATTATTAATCAACGTTACCTTATCGTTCATCTTATGTTGATCAATAAAATCTTGCACGAGTTGCCCCGTACCATCAGTTGAACAATCATTTATATAAATCAGGTGCCAATTATCATAGTTTTGTGAAAATACTGAAGATAAGTTACCTTCATAAAAATCTTTATTGTTATATGAAGCGGTAACGATAACAAATGACGTTTTTTTGTTCAAAATGTCATTGCCAATTAATGGAATAGCCCCCATCAAGATAAACATATATAGGCCACATACTTTTTGCATTAATTCCCCTCGCTCTCCTGTACATTTTTAGTACAAATGAACATTACAAGTCAATTAATGATGTTTTATTGTTTATTTATATGCCTAACCTTTAATGGTATTGCTATAAGTAAGCCCGTATAGCTTCTATTTCTTTTTCAAACTCAGCAGCTTTTTGAGCATCTAATATGCCTTCATTTCTGCTATCAGAAACTTTTGTAGAAAAAGTATAAAAATTTTGAACAAATTGATTTTGTATGGTCTCTAAAAATTTAGGATCATCTTTTACAACATTCCTAACTTCATCTACTTTTGCAAATTTTTTTTCAAATTCTGCCTTTTCCTTAGCTTTTCTCTCTTTGTCCCAATTCTTATCCCCATTTTCATTCATGTATTCTTCCCAATATTCTTCCCGATTTGCACTCAATTCAAAGGCCTGCTTAAGGAGTAAGTAATCTAAAAGCGCAGCTTTAAATTCTCTAATCGCAGATATAAAATGTCCCTTATGAATAAAGGTATATGCATGCGAAAGTCTATCATTAACCATTTTAACCGCCCGCTCATAATCTTCTTTCCTAACCTTATTTTTAATAAATATTCGCAACTGGATATCAACTTTGTCAACGCGCTTTACCATTTGTTTAAAATCAAACTTAAATTCAACCATCATTTTATCAAGAGCAATTTTTGAAACCTGCGTCTTGGCAAGAAGACTCTTGAGTAGTTTCCATGCCTTAAAACAATCAAACGCTCTAGCTACCACGTCTACAGGTCGAGGTCGCTCAGATTGGGTGATTAAACTCTTAAATGCTTTGAGATACTCCAACAAGTTATTATAGAGAGCAAAAAACTGTTTTTTTAATTCCGGAACTTCTTTTGCATCATATTCAATCTGTTTTTTTAAATGGATCAATGCGTACTTGAGTGCTTTTACAAAAGTATCGAGGGTATCTGTCTCTGGTACCCCGAGGACCAATTTTATTTCAGCCACGGGTAAATTTTTTATTTCATCAGGATTAAGCATTTTTTTTAACTCGTCGAACACCTTCTTAGCCCCCTCATAATTCCAATTCTTTAACTCTTTAAGGAATACCTTATAAAGTCTTCCATATCCCGTTGCCCGTGGACTCATTGATACACGAGGAGTCCTTTGAGGAATTTTTCTTTGATCAATCCATGGAGCAACTAAATCACGGTCGTCGATATCAGAAATTGGTTGTGCCCTCGTAGACATACCACCAACTGATCGAGTTGCTTGATGCTTCATCTCACTTTGTTTTTTAGGTTCAACGGTCACCGCCATTGAAGCACTCGACATATGTTTGGGTTTTACAGGTGGTTGCGCAGGTGGTCTCGCAAGAATTTGCGACCCCCGACCTCTTGTTGTAGGTGCTGATTCTTGAGTATCTGTAATTGCAACAGGTTCTGCGCCCGACATAATTGTTGAGCTTCTTGATCTAGGTGTTGGCATATCAGAATCGTTCCATAGATCAGAATCAGTATCAGTGGTAACCGACGCAGCTGCGCTACTTGCAGCGGGAGGATTACTTGCGGTAGGAGTTGAAGCGGTAGTCGAAGCATTATTCGATGATGAACTTTCTGGTGCCATTTGAACGTTTAAACTTCTAGTTGTTGTTTGTGCACTAGAAGAATCTGACGCAACAAGATAAGTTACTGTGCACAACAAACTCAGAAGAATTTTTACCAATATTTTCATAGTAAAATTAATCCCACTTAAAAAAACAATTTAATTTACACTAAATATTTCTAAGCGGAATTATATGAAAGAGAAGAGAAGAGATTCAATGAAAAGAATGAAATGCTGGTTTTAAGAAGGGTTGTGTGGGAGGAAAAAGTGACCATGAACCGGTGTAGAACTTATAAAAAAGATAGCCGATGAGTAGAGTACCACCAATTGCAAGGCTACCCAATAAGATGTTCTTTGCAGTAGGAGAAATACCAACAACTCCATGACGGTGAGGCTGTCCAATGAGCGGAATAGGTTTTTTGGGCTTTGGAACAAATTTAATGTGATCAAAGTTTGGGAGATTAAAAATAAAAACCATATCAGTCTCATTAACAAGCGCAAACTGTGAAGCACCTGCGTTAAACCCCATAGTTTTTATCCACAATGTTTCTGTGTATTGAAGCTGAGCAACTTCTTGCCCATGACCACGATAATGTCCGTATTGATCCTTTAAATCTTTTTTTGTGATTTTGTAGATTTTGATCAACTTACGGGGGATAAACAAAACAGCAACATATTGGCGGTCGTTACTTACTATCGCTGGAATATCCAGCCCATTTAATTTGGTATCCACAGTAAATGTTATTACGCGCTTTCCATTTGATTTATCTTCAAAAATTTCTATCTGGCCATAACGCAACATAGCTTTGAAAGGAATTGATCCTGAACCTATCAACGGCTTTCTACAAGCTGGGCATTCCATTTTGCCTTGACGTGCTTTAGTAAAACATGGTGGACACGCATAGCTCGAGCAACAATTAAATTGAGCAGCGTTTTCTGTATCTTCCAAACAAATGCAACAGTGTTCTTTTTTATTTGGATCAGCCTTCGGTTTAAAATAACTCCCCTTAAGCATATCCCAACCAACACCAAGTTCAGCCGGAGAATTAGCCACGCTGGTAACTTCGATGGGGCGCATACCAAAACAACCGATAGTTGTCAGACATACAAAGGTAAGAAATAGTTTTGATAGTTTAGACATTTGCAACCTCGTTACTGTTTGTTATAGCTCTTCCACAGCCACCAACCTCCAAAGAGTGCGGCAGAAATTGCAGCCGTACCAAACGCACCTGTTAACAATTTATTTTCTTGAAACCATGCCAAGATAGAGTGATTTTTTTTCCAAAGAGCAGCTTCTGCTTCAGCTTTTTGTTGAGCCTTGATAGCAGCTCTTTTTTTAATGATTAAATCTCTTATTTGAGATTTTTCTGTCGCATCAATGATTAATTGTTGTCGCTGCGTTACAAAAAATTTCAGCCCGTATAGATCCCCACCTGATGAAACTAAGATTTGCCTATCAGATTTCCAAGCAAGTGCAGCAATCCATATTCCTCCACCATTTGGACCTGTATGCTCAAGCACCTGTTGACAGTTACCATCACAATCCCATATTTTAATAACACCGTATGCGTTTGCCGTAACTAAATACTTACCTTTTGGTTCCCACTCAATATTATCAACGCGGTTAAGTATATGATAAACCCTCTGTCCCATATCATTTTCATACGATGGAGCATCTGGGTCAAACTTAAATTTCTTTATTGTATTTCCGCTATTATCCCACAATTCAATAAACCCAAGTAAACTGGTCGTTGCCAGGATTTGACCATTTGGATGCCACTCAAAGCCATTTGCTTTTGTAGGCAACTGGAAAGTGTGCGTAGGCCTTCCATCCTGGGTAAATCGATAAATTTTTATCACTTGCCGGTACTTAGAAGCTAAATAGTTTCCAGTTGAGCTCCATTTAAAAATAAGCCTATCATTATAATCTACATCATGTACCTGAAGAGTATGCAGAAGGGAGCCATTTATTGACCATAATTTTATAGTTCCATTTGATGCACCGGAAGTTATAAGCCCATTATGAGGATTCTCGCCCACACAAGTAATAGGACTTCCATGGTTTATTATTCTAACCAAATTCCATTCTCTATCCCAAAGCTTTATTGTTCCATTGCTTGAACCTGAAACTATACCGTAATTTTTAAGCCACTTCACACAAGCAACTTTTGTATCATAAAGTACTTTGCTAAAATCACCTTCAATAGTAAAAATTCTTATAGTGTCATCACTAAAAGCCACCGCTGCATATTTACTATCTAAACTCCAAGACATTGACTCTATAGTTGCCTGATAAGAATGGTTTTTGGAAGGAGTTCCATTTTCCGTAAGAAACTTTACATTATTTTGTTTACCTAAACAATCGCACACCAGTAAGCATTTACCATTGGGACTCCAAGCAATGTTTGAGTAAACAAATTTGTATGGTAAAGTTTTCCCGGGTATTAATTTTTTTTCATCATTCAATAGATTGATAATCTTTTCTTGAAGATCTATAGATAACTCATCTATTATTCCACCGTGTGGCATCGTAATCGAATACTGCTGCAAACCATCTCGAAATACGTCAAGCCCGACATCTGGTACGCGTGGCAACGTATAAGGAGTTCTTTGGTGGGCAATATAGCCAGCTTGATGTGCTATCCGCCGCGGCAAATTATAATTACGCAATTCTGCTGGAGGGTTAAAAACGTCTGCGGCGAAAACTATACCCGCTATCAGACTTAAACAAAAAACAACTGTACAATATATCAGTTTAGTCGTGGCCATTTGCAACCTCTCCATTTACTGCCAATTCCTACCAATACTTTTTATACAACCACCAGCCGCCAAAAAGTGCTGCAGCACAAAGAACTGATGTTACTACCCAATTTTTTCTGAACCATGTTGCAAACGAAAATTTTTCAACTTTTGGTGTTGTTGCCGGTACTAATCTTTTGGCATTAATTTTGAGTAGTTCATCCGCAACCATCCAAATTCTAATGGTTGTTTTATCTGCTAATGAAATCAGGTATTTGCCATTGTTGCTCCACACTATCTGCGCATCTTTTCCAACTTCACCTTGTTCAAATGTTTGTAGGCATTTATCTTGTTCCCAAATTTTTATGGTGGCACCATCGCATGAGGCTAAAAGGTTATCTCGCCACACCACAGAACAAGCGGATGCGCAACCGTGATAAGTAAGATCTTTTCTCCAGTCACCATTTTTTTTCCAAAGTCTAACGCTATAGCTAAAACCACCTGCAGCAAGTGTTTGGCCATCACGTGACCAATTTAGTGAAGTAACCCCTGATCCATTATCAAGACATCTTTCACATGCCCAGCGATATTTGCCACGAGCAACTACTTCTTTCTTCCATAGAACAACAAAGGGACTCCGCCCACCAATAGCTAAAAATTCCCCTGCGTTGTTAAAAGCTAAGTAACGCACTTCAACGGGAGTTCCGCTATCATCGGTAGCCTGCATTTTTGTAAGCTCTTTGTGCGATAAATTTATATCTATTGACCAAATAGTTACCGTTTTACCACTACCTGCAGCTAAATAGGTGCCCTCCGGACTCCAAGCCAAAACTTGAACTGGTTGTTCTAGCGTTATAGGCTGCAAACAATTATCATGATCCATCGACCAATATTTGATAGAACCATCTTGGTGACCAGAAACTATGAGTGCTGCGTTGGTAGGATGCCAGGCTAATGTAGTTACAGCCGAGCCTGCAATTAAGCTTTTTACATTGTTGCCAGTTTTTATATCCCAAACCTTAATACCCGCATCGTCACCCGTCACAATCCATTTATTATCCGACGACACCGCAAAACATGAAGCTTTCGGTACTTGGATCAGTTTCATTGGCTTAATTACTGGTGCAGAATTGCCAGATTTAGGTGACGGCGATTGATCGCCACCATGGCGCGCAGCAAACGCACCAATAGTTGTAAAACACGTAAGAACTAGAATTAATTTTGATACTGCAGACATTGTATAACCTTTCATTTAATCACTTTGTTCATCTACTTTTTTCGATTTTTTGTACGCATCAATAGTCGCATTAAGCAACAATCCTAGAAACCCCAATCCAATAACTCCCTGCAATAGTGATATAGAATGTTTAGCTAAAAATCCTATGTGTTGTGCTCGAGAGCTCTTGAGCTTTTGCTTAGCGTGTCTAGAAGCTTTTACATGCGCAGCTGCCTTAGTTGTAGCCATTTCTTTTTCTTTTTCTAGTGCATCTGGTTTATTGATTTCTAGGAGCTGATGCCGCTGAGAACGCCAGCAAAGAATTTCATGCGGAAGACTCAGAGCGTATAATGAGGGAGAATTTGAAGAGAAGCTTAATGTATAAATACCTTTTTCTGTGTATCCTGTGTATAGGGTTTCGACTAATTCAAAAAGACCTAGAGCATTTTTGCAATATCGTCTAATTATTCTGTCATCACCGGTCAATATTTGCTGGCCATCACTACTCACGGCCACAGCATCTACAGTAGTAGACTGATGAATTAATACTGTTGCATTATCAGATAATCTATTATGGCTTACAGCCCTATAACAGATATTTTCCCCTGTGTCGCTAGAATATACCCCGTAATTATCATGAGCTCTAACCGCCAAATCCTTAATGCATCTAGCAGTCTGAACGGAATTTAAAATGTTAAAATTTTGAAACCTGTCCTTTTGCCAACAGTTAATAAATTTATTGTTCCTATTCACGTGAGCAGAAAATAATAGCTTACCATCAGGACTAACAGCTAAGGCACCAACATAATAAGTATGGATTATTTGTTGCGGCAGATAATCCCCTCTACCTCTCTCCCATCTTATTATCAACCCACCATATGCATTATTTGACGAATCACAATGCCCGGTAAATATCGTGTTACCATCTAACGTTACAGCCATGGCAGTACAAAAAGAATCAAAATGATTAATATCAATATTTTGATGACCTGTACCGGAAATTAAATGTCTATTTACTGCAAGATTTTTGATTGCAAAGTCTATGTTAAATGCTCGATGCTTCTGTTCTATAAAATCCCCATCTATATTTCGGTAGAATCTTATAAAAACACCGAAACCTTCTTTGCCCCGATCATCTGTCACTAATATTTTACCACCGGAACCTTCTTTGCCCCGATCATCTATCACTAATATTTTACCATCCGCGCTAAAAGTAGAAGCCCTACCTCCTACAAATCCAGCAAGTTGTTTGTTTGATTGCTCCTTAACATACCCCAAGTTATTAATAATTTTTGTTTGAACTTCAGGTGGAATTTCAAAATGGTGTAGTTGCATGACAGAGCTTGGGTTATCGGATTTATATTGAAGTAAAACGTTACGGAATACGTTAAGCCCCGCATCTGAAACTCCCTCTGGGAGCGCCTGAAGTGGCTGTACAGTATAGGCAACTGGAAGTGCTTGGCGCTGTGGCAGATCATAATAACGAGCATCCTCAGCAGGATTAAGGTAATCTCTAAATGGCCGCCCCGCGCCCGCGGCAAACATGCCAAACGTTGTTAAACACGTAAGAACTAGAAATAGTTTTGATAACCTAAACATTGTATGACCTTTCATTCCATTAACGCAGGAAACAACCCGTAAACCTTCCATAAATCTACTCCATTAATATTCTATCTGAAATTATTAATTTAGCAACCGCTAGCACCCCCTTAACCCCTTGCTTTTTGGGCAAAAATGAATTATTATTCAAAATATATTCAATTTTTATGAAAACATGGCGCCAGAATGGCAGATCCAGCCTACGCCTAACCCTCTAAGGTTAACTCTCGAAGCTATAGGCTTCGGCGGACAAGTAAAAAGGTAGATATGGAAAAACCTGACAAAGTAACTAAACGGATTGCAGCCCTTCGGGAGCTGATCAAAACCCATGGGATTGAAGATCAGCAGACCCTAGTGCAGATGATCCAAGAGAAATATGGAATAGAAACGAATCAATCGATTGTTTCACGCGATTTGCGCAAACTGGGGGTTACCAAGCGGTTGGTAAACAATAAAATGATCTATGAACTGCCGGGCATCGATGCGAGCGCTGAGATTTTGCGGCTTGGGGTAGTGGATGTGGTGCATAATGAGACCATGATCATCGTAAAAACGATGCCTGGCCTTGCCGATTTTGTGGGAGATTTTTTAGATCTACAGGAAGATATTGGCATTTTAGGCACCCTGGCGGGAGAAAACATGATATTTGTGGCGCCTGAATCAGTAAAAAAAATTGGGGCGATCTATGAGAAGATTTGTAGGGTTTTGATGGTAAAGAAGTGAGGGGAATTTTATGATTTTTTTAAATCCTACAAGTGACATCGCCTTTAAAAAATTATTTGGCAGTTCTGAACACAAAAATGTTCTGATAAGTTTTCTTAACAGTGTACTTGAGCGGCCTGAAGGGGAAAAGATTGTTGATGTTGTTATCAATGATCCGAACAATCTACCCGAAACTTCTGAGGCTAAGGCAAGCATTGTTGATGTAAGTTGTACCGATCAGGCAGGTGCGCGGTATATTGTTGAAATGCAAGTGGTAAAACAACCCGATTATGCAATTCGCTGCCAATATTACACCGCGTTGGCTTTAAGCCGTCAGCTCAAACAGGGTGAAAAATTTGAGCTCTTAAAGCCGGTTATTTTCATTGGCATTCTCGATTTTAATCTTTTTCGATCATCCGATTTTTTGAGTCATCATTTGATTGTAGATATTCATACCAATGAACATACCTTAAAGCATCTTGGATTCCATTTTGTTGAACTTGAAAAATTTAATAAAACTGAAGATGAACTCACCAATGATCTTGAAAAATGGATCTATCTTTTGCGTAATGCGCAAACGCTCAAAAAGATACCATCAGTGCTCAACAAACCAGCATTTCAAGAAGCCTTTGATATTTTAGAACAAGGCAGCTGGACTACCAAAGAACTTCAAGCGTACGACCGCTACATTGATGCCATTCGATCAAAGCAAAATCAGCTCGAAGGTGCTTATGAGGATGGCAAGGTAGAGGGTCTAGCAGAAGGAGAACTAGTTAAAGCACGATTAATTGCAAAAAATCTTCTGATCAAGTCTTCTTTGAGCATCCCAGATATTGCCGCAATTACTGGATTAAGTAGTGAAGAAGTTAAGCAACTCAAGAATGAAATAAAGGAACCAAAATGAACGTAAAAAACATATGTATCATACTCATTGTCGCCGCCGCCATCGCCAGCACGTACCTCTATTTAAAAAAGAAATCATTAGCACCAACTACCGATCCCAATGTTTTGGTAGTTGGCACAAGCGCAGACTTTCCACCTTTTTCGTTTAATAAAGATGGAGTCATTGTAGGCTTTGATATTGATCTTGCAACAGAGATTTGCAAACACCTTAATAAAAAAATGGTTCTTAAAGATATGCCATTTGATACCTTGATCCCACAACTACAGTTGGGCACAATGCACATTATTGCAGCGGGCATGACCGCAACACCAGAACGAGCACAAAAAGTTAATTTCACCAAGCCCCACCTTCTTAGTGATCCGCTTATTGTCATTACGCTCGCTAAAAACCCACCAATTACATCACTTGATGAACTTAATGGTAAAGACGTGGTGGTAAATGAGGGTTACACAGCAGATACCTACATGAGCAAACTACAAGGGCCCATTCTAAAACGTTTACCAAGTACCTCCGATGCATTTATGGCGATTAATAATGGCCGCGGCTATGCATTCGTAACTGCGCGCAACACGGTAAAAGCATTTTTTGATCAGTACGGAGCGCAAAAATATAATGTGTATGAAATTCCTGGAACTTCAGAAAATGATGCGCTTCTCGTTTCTAAAAAATATCCTGCGCTATTAGATCAAGTACAGAAAGTGCTTGATGCCATGCAAGCTGATGGCAGCCTACAAAACATAAAAAAGAAATGGGGGCTTGCATGATCGATAGTAACGTATTTTATAAAGCACTCCCCTACTTATTGCGCGGCGCGGTTGTCACCTTAGAAATTGCGCTAGCTTCTTGCGCCATCGGCCTAACCCTTGGCACAATACTGGGTTTGCTGCAATCGGGGCACAATAAAATAATTCGCGCACTTATTCATGTGTTTGTTACCATCATTCGCGGCACACCCATGCTTATTCAAATTGCGTTTGTTTATTTTGTGTTACCCGAATTTGGTATTATGATTCCTGATTTTTGGGCTGCGGTGCTAGCAATTGGCCTTAATAGCAGTGCGTATGTGAGTCAAACAGTACGTTCTGGGATTGCAGCGGTAAGCAAAGGGCAACGCGAAGCGGGCAAAGTGTTGGGATTAAGCAAAGCACAAACAACTCGATACATTATTTTGCCTCAAGCATTAGCAGTGGTGCTGCCGGCATTGGGTAACGAGTTGATCACCTTAGTAAAAGATTCGAGTTTGGCCTCCACCATCGGCGTAATGGAACTGACCAAAGAAGGTTCGATTATTAAAAGTCAGACTTTCGATGCACTCACCATTTATTGCGCAATCGCCCTCTTTTACTTGGCAATGACCAGTGTACTTTCTTATTGTCTTGCGCACCTTGAACGAAGGATGACCCGCCATGTTAGCAATTAAACATCTAACTAAAATATTTAACGGCAAAAAAGTGATCGATGATATTTCACTTGCGGTTGCACCTGGTGAAATTGCGGTGTTGCTTGGTCAATCAGGCGTCGGCAAATCTACTATGTTGCGCGTGCTGAATAATTTAGAAACGATTGATGCTGGCACCATAGAATTAAACGGCAAATCTTTAAACCTACAAAATGTTAACCAAGAGCATACGGTTGGCATGGTGTTCCAGCATTTTAATTTGTTCGATCATATGAGCGTGCAAGAAAACATCACCTTTGTGTTGGAAAAAGTTGCTAAAAAAAGCAAAACGGAGGCAATCGCAATTGCGCAAGCGTTGCTCAAAAAATATGGGTTACTCGATAAAGCAGATACCTACCCGCAGCAACTTTCTGGCGGCCAAAAACAACGGCTTGCTATTGCACGTACGTTATCGCTCAAACCTAAAGTCGTGTGCCTCGATGAGCCAACATCTGCCCTTGATCCGCTACTTACCACCCATGTGGCTAACAGCATTCAGGATTTGGCCAAAGAAGGGTACATTGTGATTGTTGCATCACATGATATTAGTTTGCTGGAAAAGTTGCCCTGCACCATTTATTTAATGTCTGCGGGCAAGATTGTGGAGAGTGCAAAGGCAGAAGAATTTTATAAAGATAAAAGTAAGTATCCGCTGCTTAAGAACTTTGTTGCAGGGACAGGTGAGTAAGTTATTTTTTCCGTAATGTTTCTGCTGCAACATCTATAAAATCATCAATTACTCTGCTTAATGATTGACCTCGCTTTTCAGCTTCTTTGGCAATGATATAGTGTCGGCGAGATGTTGTTCTATAAGCAATGTTTCCCTGAAATTTACTTTCGTCAACAGGTTGCGGAATTTCTTCGCCAGCTGCCAAATACATTTCAAAGGCAAGCAGCATTGCTTCTTTAATTTCTTCCATTGCTTTAGGAATCGTAGGGGCATCAGTACAAACACCAGGTAATTCATTTACTCTTACCACATAGTGTCTATTACCTTTAGTGTCTACATCAGTTTCTATGCTATAAGTCCACGGCAAGTTAAGATAATATTCCAAATTTTTTGGAACTTTTTTTATATTATTTTTTTTCTTTATAGCCATGTTTTATCAATGCCTCCTGTAATTCTTTAATTTGATAAGGTAGCAGTTGTGATCTCCGCTTCAATATTATATTGCTATAGCCCAATTTTCTAAAACCATGGTGTGAACCTCTTATTTTTAACGTATAACCCAGATTTAATAAAAGCCGTTCCGCATCAGCGTAGGAAATGAAAGACCCAGCCAGAATTTTTAAGATTAATTTTTCTATAGAACTCATTTATACCACCTAAAGATGATCGATTTATAATCATGATATCGTATTGATATCAATAATGCAATAGTAATCCCTTGTTTGCAGGAATCTAAATAACAAAATCCATTTTTTGACAAAACCATAACCATATACTATCGTATCCGCAGTTTGAATATCCTATAAAAAACTTTCGGAGAAGAGTATGAAAAAATTGGTAATAAGAATGGTTTTTGCTAGCATGTTAACTGCAGTTTCTGTACATACACAAGCAGCTACCCAGCTTTCTGGTCACCGCTATGCAACAACATTTTGCATTGGTGGTCTGGTAGCTGGCGCGCTGTATCAAAAATTTGTTTCAAAAACTCCGATGAACGTACCCTATTGGATGCCTCTTATAACCATTGGCGCTGGCTATTTGTATCTTTATAATGCCTACAGCCAAGATAATTCTCTGCGTACCACTGCAAACTACTTAGAACCATTAATCTTCCCACTTGGCGGCGCACTCGCTGTATTACTTGGTGATAAAGCATTACAATTTTTTGCAGCACGTTCAGCAGTAGCTAAAACTGATACCCCCATTGATAAGCTCGATACACCTACTGTAAAATCAACTTCTTTGGTTGGCACACGTTCTAAAGCAGCTCTTGCAAAATTAAATTAGTTATTTCACGCAAAAAAACCCACAACGTAGAGTTGTGGGGTTTTTTTTGAAAATTGTTTTCTTCCCTGATTTTTATACATTTAACCTGAGAAAACGATTCGAGAAGCATTCATGGGTTTAGTTGAAACCTAATAATCTGTTCGACTTCCCCGCATACTAACATCCTGCACCAAAGTCCACAATCCTGCCCCACCGATGCCAATAATCCCCAGCAGCATCGAGGGTATCTTTACCCACCAACTCTTATGCACATAGGCAACACCAAATAAACCACATGCAGTAGCCGCTAACACCGTAGGATCTTTTTGTTCAGATAAGGCGAACCCCGTAACCCCAACCAGCGAAAGCCCTCCAAGTATATATGCTGTTTTGTTACTTTCATCCTCTTCCTCTTGCCCTTGCTGCTGCTCTTTTTTCTTCTTTCCAACATCACCCTCGTGTTGCATTGCCATTAGATTCAACGTCATCGACAGGCAGAGAATTGTAAATAATTTTTTTATCATAGTTTCCTTATCATCATAAAGCAATTCGCATAGAAACAATTATAGCGAAATGACCACATATAACAAACGAATTTTATGATAAAAATTTACTTATTGAAATTATTAGTTTGCTTCTTGCTTACAAATCCCTGCGGCTTTAACCAGCTGCCTGCCCAATGGTGCACAGCAAATGAAGTTGGTTTCAACCAAGCTTCAGGCTCCATGCCACGTTGCTCGTAACTGCAGGGATAAAAGTAGTCAGCTGGCAAGGCAACATCAATATTATTGCTACGCCCTGCAACCAAGAATAAGGATTTGGTAAAATGAAGTGGGCCTGTTTTGAGTACAATTTGCTTTTTATCACGATCATCTTTGATCGTTTCTACACAATGCTTAAGGATCGGATGGCCAGCATGAGCTGCAAAGAGCGCCGCACCTAACTGCACAATGTTGGTATCAAGCGGTTGAATGCCAACATAAAAATCATAGGTATAATGCAAAACATCAAGTGGCTTTATACATTCAAAATCGGTATCTATGTAGACTCCGCCAATGCGATAAATAAGTTCCCACTTTAAAATATCCGACTTTTCACCATAATTAGTTGCTTCATCGTAATAATGCTGATTAATCAGTGGAAATTCTTTAACCTTTTCATCGGTCCACAAAATATATTCCCAATCTGGGTGATTATCTTTCCAACTTTGCACAAATGCTTTGTATTCTTCTGGCAATGGAGAGCCAAGCCAGACTTGGTGAATAATTTTAGGAATTTTAAGCTTGTCTTGTACCTGCACTTTTAAAAAACTATTTTCGTTATACAAATTCTTTAAAAATGCATATAAGTCTTTTGATCGTGCTGCGATTGCAGAATATTCTGTTAATGCCATTGCGTGGTCAAAGTCAACGTAGTGTGAACGAAGTTGTTGTTGATAAGTAATACATTGAGTAGATATAAGGTTGGCATCCAAATTTGCAGTACAAAACAAAAACAGCAAAAAAAATACTAGCATCGGTCACCCATTCCAGGTTTGCACCTGGTGATCATTTTTAATTACTTTAAATTCTTCTTTTCGGCACTGTGACGGCATCCAACTTCGCGCCCAATGGTGCACTGCATATGCACCTTCCTTAATCCATTTTTCCCGCTCACATACTTTTGCAAAACAGGTCAACGGATAAAAATAGAGAGCCGGTAGTGCAATATCTCGTCTGTCACCTTTACCAGCTAACTCAAAAAAACATTTTGTTAAATGAATCGGTCCCGTTTTTGCCGGAATACTTTTAATGTGCTCATTAGCCTTCATACCATCTATACATTGTTTTAAAATTGGATGTTTTGGGGCAGAACCAATCAGGGCATTATTAAGCTGTAAATAGAATGAATCGAGCGGCTGAATACCAACATAGAAATCATAGGTATAATGGAACAAATCAAGAGAGCGCAAACATTCAAAATCCATATCTACATAGACACCACCAGCACGATAGAGTATCTCATACCGCAGAATATCAGACTTTTCACCATAGTTGGTGGCTTTATCATACAGCTCTTGGTTGTGCAGTTTTAATTTTTTTACATCAGCATCCGTCCACAATTTGTACTTCCATCCCGGATGATTTTCTTTCCATGTTTTTATATATTTCTGGAATACTTCAGGTACAGGACTACCCAACCAAATTTGATGGATTATGCGTGGTATACGCGGTTGATCATCTGGTGTAAATTGTAAGGGTGAATGCTCGTTATACAAATTTCTAAAAAATTTATACAACTCGATACCATCAAGCCCAACAAATTTTTCGGTACTTCTGATGGATTGCACATACTCTTTTACCCGCATCGCATTATTAAAATCATGGTGAATCCAGGGAGCAAATTCTTGTGCAGGTATGGTTATAACACTGCAAAGCAACAATAACAAAAATAGTTTATGTACCTTACACATTTTGTTCCTTAAACCATTTAATTGTGTGCCGCAAACCAACGTTAAGCGGTGTTTTTACCTGCCACCCGAGCGCACTCAATCGGCTACTATCAAGCAATTTACGTGGCGTCCCATCCGGCTTAGTTGCATCAAAAATAATTGAGCCTTGAAAACCAACAGATTCCTTAATCTCACGCGCAAGATGAGCAATCGTATACTCGGCCCCACTACCAACATTAATAACTTCATTTCCACTATAATGTTCCATTAAATGGAGTGCTGCATCAGCTAAATCATCGACAAATAAAAACTCACGCAACGGCTTGCCAGTTCCCCACAGCAAAACTTCATCTTTGTTTTCAATACGTGCTTTATGCATTTTAGCGATCAATCCAGGAATAACGTGTGAAGTTTGCAGATCAAAATTATCACCTGGGCCATATAAATTTGTTGGCATGCAGGCAATAAAATTGGTGCCATATTGTTTATTGTAGGCTTGGCATAATTTGATACCAGCGATTTTGGCAATCGCATATGGCTCATTCGTTTGCTCAAGTTGATCTGTTAACAAATATTCTTCTTTAATGGGTTGTTGGCAATTGCGCGGATAAATACAGGATGAACCAAAAAAAAGAAATTTTTTAACACCTACGCGATATGCAGCGTCAATAACATTGAGTTGAATAGCAAGATTATCGTAAATAAAATCTGCAGGATAATCGACATTTGCCTGAATACCCCCAACTTTTGCAGCAGCTAAAAAAACATACGCTGGCTTGTGGGTTTCAAAAAATGTATGCACAGCATGTTGCGTGCGTAAGTCTAATTCTTGGGGTGAACGTATCACAAGATTCGTAAACCCTCGGCCACGCAAGGCACGCATCAGCGCAGAACCTACCAATCCTTGATGGCCTGCAACATATATTTTTGCACCTTTTTCCATCATAACATGCGCTCACGATGTATAATACCACGTACCGGATATTGCTGATTAATCTCTAAAGCTTTTATTAAAGAAAGATCGCTTTGTACCATCAAGGTAACTAGCCCATCAAAATCCATAGTTGGTTGCCAACCAAGCACTGTTTTTGCTTTAGTGATATCACCAAGCAAAAGTTCAACATCAGTTGGTCTAAAATAGCGCGGATCAATTCGTACCAATGTTTTACCGCTATGAGCATCAACCCCTTGTTCATGCACACCTGTGCCATGCCAGGTAAGGTGAATATCTATTTCATTAAATGCTTTTTGCACAAATTCGCGAACCGAATGGGTATGGCCCGTGGCAATTACAAAATCTTCCGGACATTGATGCTGTAACATGAGCCACATAGCCTCAACGTAATCTTTGGCATATCCCCAATCACGCTGCGCATCCAAGTTACCCAAATAAAGCGTTTCCTGAAGACCATAATGAATCCGCGCAACTGCTCGTGTAATCTTACGAGTTACAAAAGTTTCGCCCCTGATAGGCGATTCATGATTAAAAAGAATACCATTACAAGCAAACATACCGTACGCTTGGCGATAATTAACCGTAATCCAATAGGCATAGAGTTTTGCAGCTGCATAGGGAGAACAGGGTGCAAAAGGAGTGTGTTCATTTTGAGGCGCTATCTTGGTGTTACCATACAGCTCACTCGTTGATGCTTGGTAAAAACGAGCTTTTTCTGATAAGCGCAAAATACGAATAGCTTCTAAGATACGCAAAGTACCTAACGCATCTGCATTGGCTGTATATTCTGGCGTCTCGAATGAAACTGCCACATGACTTTGAGCTGCTAGATTATAAATTTCATCCGGCTGCACATCTTGAATTATGCGAATAATGTTGGTGGCATCGGTCACATCACCATGATGCAAGATAAAATTACGTTCTTTTTCTTGATGCGCATCTTTAAAAAGGTGATCAACACGTCCTGTATTAAAGCTTGACGATCGACGTTTGATTCCATGAATCTGGTAACCCTTATCGATTAAAAATTCTGCTAAATATGCACCATCTTGACCGGTAATACCAGTAATTAACGCTCTCTTCATTACTCAACTTATAGATAGTCTTTGCAACTACTACTTTTTTTTAATTCATTCACTACTAAACGTACTTTTTCTGTTTCATCACGCCGCGTGATTAAAAGCGCATCATCGGTTTCTACGATACACAAATCATCAACACCCACAAGTGCAACTAACTTGTTATGCACTTTAATGAGATTGTTTTTTGCATTGATCGCGATTAGCTTTTCATCAGCTTGTTTTTTTCCGTGTTCATCGGCAAGAGTTAGAAATATCGCCAAGTTACCCACATCACACCAAGGAAATTCTACCGGCAACACACAAACTTGCTTACTTTTCTCCATAATCGCTGTATCGATCGGTTCGGATTTAATGCTCCCATATGTTACGTGACCCTGCATAAACTCAACCATTGAATCATAAATAGAGGGCGCATCTTTTTTGTAGGCATCAAAAAATACCGAAAGTTGAGCGCAAAAAACACCAATATTCCATAGCTTGTTACCTTCTTCAATGTAGCGCTGTGCAATATCGCAAGCAGGTTTTTCATGGAATTTGGTT
>Ga0207020_1059_pt1 | contig 22473 bp, 27 predicted proteins | sample Alteio_BWMinCont_48_FD_153500 | JGI IMG/M metagenome (GOLD analysis project Ga0207020, IMG submission 153500) | Enriched cells from forest soil in Barre Woods Harvard Forest LTER site, Petersham, Massachusetts, United States -... | ecosystem: Environmental > Terrestrial > Soil > Temperate forest >... | reverse complement strand
AGAAATAAAGCGGGATCTGGAAAATAGAACTTACCGCCCAGGACCTTATACTCAGTTTGAAATCTTTGAACCCAAGCGAAGAAAAATTTGCAGTTCCGTCTTCAGGGACCGCGTTGTCCATCATGCCGTCTGTAATTTCGTTGAGCCCTTGTTTGAAGACAGAGCCATTCACGATAGCTATGCGTGCCATTAAACGCTGCCAAGAATATACGAGGCGGTTCCAGTATTATTTAAAATGTGACATTAGAAAGTTTTTCGAGAGCGTTGACCATGGGATTTTAAAGAGCCAACTTCGGCGCATTATTAAAGATGATAAATTGCTTACACTTTTAGACCTTATCATTGACCACTCTGTTCCAGGTGCCCCCTTGGGTAAGGGTATTCCGATTGGAAATTTAACAAGCCAGCACTTTGCCAATTTTTACCTGGGAGAACTCGACCATTTTATAAAAGATAAGCTTCGGATCAAGGGATACGTCCGTTACATGGACGATTTTATTTCTTTCTCGAATAGCAAAGAGGAGCTTCATGGTCTCCTTTATGAAATCGGTTTATTTTTAGAGAGAGAACTTAAATTAAAGCTTAAGGACAAGGTGACAAGGCTCTCTCCTGTTTCAGAGGGTGCCCCATTCTTGGGGTTTCGGATTTATCCACAGTTAATCCGTATAAAGCGGGAAAACCTAGTTCGTCTTAGGCGCAAGATCAAAAGGAAAGAAAAACTTTACCTTAAAGGGAAGATCACTGAGGAAATGCTTGTTCAGTCGGTGGGAAGCATGACGGCTCATGTGTCCCACGGAGATTCCCTTTCTGAGAGGAGGCATATATTTAATACGTCTTTAAAATTGGCGTAATGACCACTACGGGCTCCAATCGCGTCATACGCGGTGGTAGTTGGAACAACAATGCGCAGAACCTCCGGTCGGCCTATCGCAACAACAACGGGCTTGGCAAACGCAACAACAATGTGGGGTTCCGTGTTGTGAGTACAAGGTTTTTGAACGAAATGGTCAGAGGGCGTGGTTTACGGATCACGTTCGCGTACCCAGGCTTTGTCCAGGTCATTATTCCTGCGCTGATGGTTGATCCGTCAGACGAATATCACTAAAGCTGCACCGTCAAGTAGCCCCCAGCGTGGAAGTCGAAAGCCGGTGCGGCTCCTTATTTTATAAACTAACATATTACGACCTACCGAATTACCATCCTTTAGTTTCAACCCGTATGCTTTCTCCTAAAGCGAAAGGAGAGGGATAATGCCCCGTGTGAATAAAGCGTATGAGGACAAGCACCTTAAAAGAATGGTCAAGCAAGTAGGCGTCATGCTTAGGTACTTTAGGGAAGAGGCAGAACTTTCTCAAAATGCGTTAAGCAGGGAATCTGGTGTTTCGATTTCAACCATCAATGAGATTGAAAATATGATCGTCAATGACATTAGACTTTCAACCATATCGACGTTGGCTAGGAACTTAAAGAAAGACCCTATCCAATTGATCGCTTCGCCAAAGTTTAATCTGCCGGAGGTTGAAGTAGCGGAGTTTAAAAAAGCTGTAGAGATTCTAAGCAAGATAAATAGGCGGCTGGCATAGGTCAATGCAGTCCTAGTCTTAAATTCCGCCTCTGGACTATAGTTTTGTCCAAAATCTTTATGGTACAGATAGTTTAGATTTCCGTGCCTGAATCCGATACCAAGGGTGGTCTAGAATATGAGGAGAATGTTGTGGTCACTCTGCTAGTGGTGGTCTTAATCGTTGGAATTTTGGGAACAGCTTATCTGTTCCTACAGAGATCATTGGACGCGGCGTACTTTAACTCGTTGCCGAAATCGCTGAAAGATGGTTCGGGAAAGCTTCATATCCATAAGAAACTTGTAAAACACATTGAAGCTCAGAAAAATGAACTCTTACTTTCTGCACACTCCAAGTTTTTATCGGATAGAGGGCCTGCCCGTACTTTAGAAAATCCAGAAGTAAGCGCCTATGTTGAAAAGTTTGCTCATGTGTACTTTGACGACTTTAATAATGACATAAGCAGCGGAAAACTTTACCTCCATCAGGAAAACACAAAGCTGTTTTTTGAACTCATGGAGCACAAATTTAAAATTACCAACCGGGCACTTTTAAAGACTCTCTTATACCTTCGACATGAGATTGGTTATTTCAACTATCGAAATTCTGTTGGTCTGATGAAACCTGACAACTTTAAGACGCTTTTGAAACAGTCTATAAAGTATAGAACTACAAATGAATTGGCCTACCTTGATATGTTTTTTATCAAAAGGGCAGCCTGTGAGTTTGGGATAAAGCTACCGCTTTTTATGGCCGATCAAAAACTTATTCAACGCACCAAAAAAGAACTTGAATTAGAGCAATTCGACAAAGCGTTTAGTGCCAATAATAAGAAAATAACAGAAAACTCCCAGCAGCGATTGACACGAGTTTCTTGGGAAGAATTTCTTGCCATTGCTTCTTCGGAAGGTATTAATATCTCGGAGTCAGAATACATAGTTTTGCCAGAGGATTATTCCAGAGATAGCAGGGTGGACAGGTTTTTTAAAAATCATTTAAAGTTTATTCTCGTTCAGCACTTTGACGGCAAATGTGTCGATTGCGGGGCTCTTTCGGACCTTGAGTTAGATCATTTCTGGCGGCCAAAATCAACGGGTGGTAACTTTGCCATGCGCTCTCGGCAACACTTTTATGTCAATAACTGTATTCCTCTTTGTAGGTCTTGTAATGCTTCTAAAGGTGCGAGGAGCATCTTTGAATATTTCGATTCTGATAAGGTTAAAGCACTTCTCAAAACCAGTCATTCATTTGGGTCAACTTTGAACACATTTTTACAAAAATTTGATGACGATAATTTTAACGAGATTGCCCTCCAAGCAACACAAAACTCTACATCACAAGCAATAGAGAAAAAGAAAGCTGCTTAAATATTTGGGAGCGATGACAGTGAACTCTTCGGAAGTACACAAAATCTTAAATCAAGCGCACAAACAAAAAAAGCGCGTTAAGGGGAGAAGGAAGGATGGATCTTTCTTTTTTGGATTCCCACAATACCCAGAATCCCAAGGCCCTACGGTTTTGTGGGACGTATATGAAGGCCAAAGGGTTGATACACCTCCAGAAAAGGTGAACATCGAAGATGTTGTGTCCATTACTATTGATGAATAGCAAAGCGAGCCATGTACGACATAAGAGGAATATTTCTAAGAATTGCAGCGAGTGAGGGTTTCTTAAGGCAGCGGGCAGAATACTGGGGCTTCCTATTGGCTTTTTCCGCATTGATCTCTGGCCCAGAGGGATTCAAAACATCTTGGTGGAATAAGTCGCTGGCACTCTCGGCCTTTGTTGGTATGGTCACGACCATGGTGAATAGACTTCTTTTAGAAGTCACAGAGTCTAATCCAAGAAAACTTAGAGAACGTTTGATCGGCCTTGGGCTTATTTGCGACTTCGTATTCATGTCCATTACTTTAAAGTTATTTTTGTCTTGAGACTAACCAAGGTAATTACCCATGAAGATTGACACTAAAGCCTTAATAGCAAAATCTGAAAAGAATCTTAAGGAGGAGCTTGAGGCCTTACGACTCCTAGTGTTTCCGCAAGTGAATGAAGTCTTGGATTTTAGAGTGGATGATGAAGTTTACAAATTGGAGCCAAAGGCGATCCAAAAACAAAAATTGTTGCCTCCCAGAGGGAACCAGGTAATTTACATATTAAGGTTTATAGATCAGTTCCAAACTGCCGAGGACCTTGAGTTCTTGAGGAAAGAAGCACAACAGGTGAAACAAAAAGACCATGATGGCCACCGGCAAGTCACTGGGATCAAGGATAAGAATTGGGAGTATCAGTTGAAAAATCTGAAAAATGTTACTTTATATACGGGGTCATCCAAGGCTTTTCCAAGTCGTTTGCGCGAGCACATAGGCTGGGCAAATAAGGGAACGGCAACTCTTCTGTTGCGTAAATGGCCATCCCTAATGAATAGGCGCTTCAAGGTTACGTTTAATTATTTTGATTTTGGGCCAGAGATTGGTTCAGCGGCAATAAAGTATATTGAATATCACATGGCAAACGAACTGAGACCCTTAATAGGCCATAATAGGATAGCGTGAAAGACTATATATTTGTAGATTCTTATCAGATAGTCCCCAAGCCGGCATTACAGGGCGGCGCTAAAATCAGCAAGAGTGTGTCCCAAAACCTTACAGCGATATTTGGTTTAGATTTAATGAAGCTTGGGATGAAAGCTCCGTTTGTGAGCCTGTATAGCGGTCTAAAATTCGTTTCACCATTTGTGGATGCCAACGCTGCCCCCGGCATTTTGTGCGGACACCAGTTTGGCTTAGGACCTTTGCTATTTGGCGAAGGCTCAAATTATTCCTGTTCATTTCCTTGATGGCATCAATGACTTTTTGCTCAATGTTATGGGGAACTGAATGTCCGTTCCAGGTTCTAAGTCCATAGCAGGTCTGGGCGGGTCTTCCATGAGGTTTGTGTGGTTCGCGGATCTCGATACCATGAAGGGAGAGGTGCTTTAAAATGGTGCTCTTACCAGCAGAGGCTACTAATGCAATCTGGGCAGCAGAAAGGCCCTGTTTAACATATTTCTGGTATAAGAAGGCCCTATCAGAGAACAGTTGATAAGTGCGAAAGGGTATGGATATATTGAGCTTTGCGCGGAGAACGGGGTTTAGTACAGAGATCCGTCCGCTCCGCCATTTACTACACCGGAAATAAACTAATCAAAACAAAAGCTTAAGTAATAAAGTGGGTCCATACCTAGGACCAGTTTGGGTGTAGTGGGTGTAATGCTTTTCTCGAAGCTTCCGACAAGAAAGATGGGAGAACGAGATGCAATACGAAAGACGCAATAACAACAACGGCCTTTACTTCTCATTTGTTTGGTACGACACCAGAACAAAAAAGAGAATACGTCTCACCAGAGCTGAAATCAAGAAACGCTTCGGCCATGACATCACAACAGAAGATGAAGCCATAGAATGTCTCAAACTTCTCCATGCCCAGTATGAAACTGAGAAAATCAAAATCGAACGCCGACTATCTTGGGAAAAAGAATATTACAATTTCAACAAACTTTTAGACCAGTATGAAAAGGCTCAGAAAAAGAGTGCTCCCAATTCGTGGATGAACAGCGTCTTCTACATGAAGCATTATGTCCTGCCATTTTTTCTGACACAAAAAAAGTTGAACAATATTGAGTTGTGGGAAGACGGTTTTGATGACTTCCGCGAGTGGCTTGAAAAGAAAGCTAAACTCATTCCCCAAATCCGAAAATAGATACGCGTCAACCGGGTTAAGAAATCTGAAAAGAAATTTTTTTGAATTTAGATTCCCGAGAGGGAATCGAAAGGCACCAGTGTGCCTAAAATTTGAACCACCACCTCTCATGCCAGTGAAGTTACAAGCAGCGTGCTGGCAGTCAGGGCTGCTCGGGTCTCTTTAAGGCAGACCAGTGCCTATGACGGAGTGTAGTCAAATGGTTTTTCGAGGTTCGAATCCCCTAATCCGCCGCGATTGACAACCTTCAGCTCAAGCTCTCCTCCAGTTGTGTATGCGGTTGTCAGGGAACTCAGCTATTTCCCAGAATCAGGCTGGGAGCCGTGGCGGATCAGAGGTTGCCGCCCACCTCTCAAGCATAGTTTGGACCTCCTTGTAATAGTGAATTGGAATTCTCATTGTTAACTGCCTCGATCTCTCAAGAAACTTGCCAGGCAAGTAGATAAGACGCTGTCTTATTTTTTTTGCAAAGTGTGGTTTCTCTGGATTTGTTAGATGTGCTATGGCTCTTAAAAAATTATGGGCAACCAAAGCCAAAAGCCCGTAGACATGATTAGCCTTCAAACTCTGGCAGGGAAAGTGTTTGAGGTCATAGTTGATCTTTCCCTCACGAATAAAATTCTCCATATTTCCGCGGCCCTGGTGAAACTCCAAAATTTCTTGAGGAGTTTTAGGATAAATTCCCATGAGGCTCAAAACCCCCCAGTACTTATAACGACCGTCTTCAAAGAGACTGCTCTGTTCCTGCTCTTTAAAAGTTCTCTTGATAATAATGGGAAACATAACCCCTGGGGCCCACCCAGGCTCATACATCCAGTAGCCCACATCAACCTGTGGGAGTTTTTTATCTTTCTTTTTTGCTTCTAGAATTTCTTCATCAGTGTAAGTCCACGGCTTCCAGTTGGTGACTTCATTTAGGTGCTCCATCCACTTGGTGTTGCCATGGGCCGTGATGGTTCCTTTTAGATTTTTGGATAAAGCCACACGAATAAAGTCTTCCCGACAAAAATGCCGAATCCATTCGAATGTAATGCTGAACGTGTAATCGGTCTTGAAGCTCTCCGCTGATCTCGCTCAACATGTCTGCTGCCCCTTCAGAGCTAAAGGTGGCACCACCTCTTAAAACCATATCATAGGCATAACCGCGCTCATCAAAGGCTAATAAACTCTCAAGGCCGATCAAACCATCTCGATTTTTCTCCAACCCCTCCATGAGCTTTCCTGATTGTTCGTGAAACGTTGAGTCCATATCAATGGTCATTGATCCCTTGTGCCCGACTTGCCTGCGACAGGAAATAGCCTGTCTTGTCAAAAATTGACGGAGATCATTTGTATTTTGATCGCTGAATTCTCGTAAATAGTTCCCAAAAGTCTTAGCTGTGGCCAGCCCCCCAAGTTTTTCTTCAACACTAGGGTCATCTTCAAATTGTTCAAGATCATCAAGTGAGTCATGGCCGTACCAAAATCCCGCAATGAACGTCAAAGCCAACTGTTCTGTGGAATAAGAAGAATTACTAATGTGTTCGGGTAAACACTTTTTAAAATCTACAAACTGCGGTGACGCACAGAAGATATCAATCAATGGGCCAAGCCCGGCATTCGCAGTAAGCTTTTCTTCGGTAGGTTCGTAGATAAATTTCTTGGGTTTCCAGGGATTTTTCTGCCATTTGCTGATATGTTTTAACAATGCTGCCCCTCCGTTTTGAAATTGAGGGCAACTTATCATAGAATCTTTAGAACTTCCAGATGCACACCAATTTGGTGAATGAAAAATCACTGACTAAATTCAAATAACTTCTACAGGTAGGCCTTCACAAAGAATTCTCCTAAAAACCTACTTTCAGATGCGGGTCATTCGTTCAAGCAATATCATTTCTTATTCCTCCAAGAATCACGCCATAAAATCCCTAAACACATTTTTAGCCCACCTCTACTCTAAAAAAATAATCCACCGACTTACCAAATGTGAATCCTTCGGCTCCCACCTTGTCAACAAACGCACCATTGATGATGTGGTTCATCCTGATGAAATGGAACTTATCTATAAATCCCTTATGGAGCGTGGTCATAAAAAAGAAGCCATTTTCTTTCGATATCTCTTTTTCTCAGGAATGAGATTTAGTGAAGGTTTAGCGATCAGTATGGTTGATCTTTATCAAGGTGAGTTGCCGTCAAATCAACTTCTGGCAAAGAGAATCAAGATTCACAATATGCTTTATTATGGCTACATTGTTTCAGACTCTCAGGTGGATGAGAAATGGAACCGTCGCCCCTTCAAGGGTAAAAAAGAAATCAGCGAAAATTATGCAAGGACCATCCCAATCACCGACAAAAGACTCTGGAATGACCTGGTGGATCTTGCCGAGGAGCAACACAAGAAATGGAATGGAAGTTCTACTGACAAAAAGAGCTGCTTTCTTTTTCGTGGCATTGATGACACCACTTCATCCAGGCGGCTTGAAGAGGCTTTCACCTCATGCGAATTACCTTATCGGTCTTGGCATTGCCTCAGACACAGCAGAGCCACATGGCTGATTGGTGAAACCGGAGATGAGGTGTTGACCAGGGCATGGCTGGGGCATTCCTCTTCTAGGACTTTAGAAAAATACAATCACATGTATCAGGCCATTGTTAGAGAAGCTAAGTCGAAGGAATATATTGGGCGTGAGTTCAAATTAAAGAAAGTCGACTAACTCTGATACTACTATTTCACCAAACAAACTAAAATTAGCACCTGCGCCCCCAGAGCATTCGCACGCGATGAGCTCCTAGCCAGGGAAATTCCTTGAAAGAGTGTATTTGGTAAAATCAAAGTTAAGCCGGTCAATTCTCGCGCAGGGCTAGAAGTGTATCCGCTTTAAAAATAATTTGAATGTTACCTAAACAAAGCAATTTCACTGGGGATTTTCAAATTCTTATTACCCAGATCCAGGCTCGCAGTGAAAAGCTAAGTCAGAATTCGATATACTATATAAATCCCGGCAGAGGTGTATTTAGCGCGGTTTTGCCGGGAGACTGCGCGGAAAGGAGTTGTTGTGGACAACTCTAAAACCGTCAACGGGGCATCAGTTGAAGGCCAAGATCTCGATGGCTTTAAAATGGTCGAGAAGGATCTACCCAAGCGGATCTACGAACTTACGAAACCACTTATTGGAGCCTACAAAGGGAAGAGTAAGAGCACCCACAGTGCACTCTACACCATAGAGACCCAAGACGGCGTAGTAAGACTCATAGGTTGCACCGACCTTGATTCCCAAATGAGCAAGGTTGAAATCGGAACGATGGTCAAAATCGTTTACGAGGGTGAGTTCAAAACCAAAGCCGGGCATTTTATGTCCCGGTGCCAAGTCTTTACGAAATAGGTCTTGGTCTAACAACTGTGGCGAAACAAGGCCACAACTTTTAATCTACCAACTAAATCTGTCTGATTCGCTAAAGAACAAAATTACACAAATGTTCTTTAAACCTCCAAGCTGTTGATTTCACAAACTGTAACTCACCCAACCCAATTTCCGATGTACGATTCCGAGAACATTTTTTATTATTAACTATAGAAATGTTCTGTTTACGAGGGGGATTTATGATTTCCGCTGACCGAGTTCTTTCAGAGCAACAACTATCAAAACTTTTGAAAATCATTAAAGTCGAAAAAGAAAAATCAATTCTGGCAGTCCAGGGGTCGTCGAAGCGCAACCCCAAAGAAGTCCGTAACATCATCGACTACTTCCTCTTTAGAATCATCAGCGTCACCGGCCTAAGAATCTCTGAAGCCCTCACGCTTCGGTGGTCGGATGTTCATACTGAATTCTTAGTGATCCAAAAACAAAACAGCAAAAATGGCCGGAAGGGCACGGTCTACTTTGGGGATAAGGCCAGTTCTCTTTTTGATGAACTTCGTCGGCTAAAGTCGGAGACAATAAAAAGAGGCAATCCAGATTTAGTTTTCAGTTTCACCGGCATCGTCCCTAGTCGGTCTTATGCTCATTCAAGATTTAAAAAGTGGCTTAGTCTCGCTGGACTTCCACTACAACTCTCAATTCATTCCCTCCGCCACACGTATGCCACCCTCTGTCTCGATAAGGGACTATCACTCGCCTTTGTGAAGAATAATCTTAGACATCAAAGTGTGGCCTCGACAAGCGCCTACCTGCACCTCACGCAAGAGAGCCGTCAGAAGATCAAAAGCCTGTTCTGAAAGAAAAAATCCATTTTGGAATATAATAGAACTTTGGAGTTGTAAAAAACCCTACCAACAAAGGCTTGAGAAACAGACTAAGCCATTAATTTTAATCAGTTTAATTGAAAAGTGGAGTGCCCACCTTATTAGGAGTTGTGTATCCAATGTTTACGAAGAATCAATCCCTTAAGCCCAAGCTACCCCTTGAGCATCAAGCGAGAAACGAAGCTAAAATCAATAAAGCGAGATGGTCCCATGGCTGTTTTCACTTTCTCCTCCAGAGAACGACTACCCAATACAATCACAAGACGACTACCCATCGACGACAGCTCCTGGAATCAGTCAATAATATATCCCTCCCTATCATTGACGACGCCATGCTACTTTCCCTTTATCGCTTAGCTTGCTTCAAATATTTACATTCTTGTTTTCACAAATATCTCAACTCAGGGTTTGAAAGGACCTACCATGAGAAAATGTTCCTCTCAACGCTCCAAAATATTATTTCGACCAACCCCAAATTCAAATACCTTGAAATCTATCCCAGCAGCTTTCTCTCAAAAGATTTATCGCCTCTCCAAAAAATGGTCATTGGAATCCATGTACCAGACTTCTTGATATTTGGTCTTAAGCATCCGGGCTACTCATCCGTCGTTATTGAATTGGATGGCGACTCCCACATCGAAAAGTACTCTAAAGATAAACTTTATTATGATCACCTTCAAGAGCTTGGGATTTTCTGCTGGTCAATTCCCAATGATAAGGTGACGGACGAATCCTACGTCACCAAAGGACTTGAAAGTCTTTATCGCCACCGATCAGGCGCCTTGGATAAGCAGATCAAGAAAAACAAAAGAGAAATTCAGTGCAAGACGATTGCTTGTAACTTAACTCTCCAAGAAATTGAATCCTTCGTTGAAAAACACTTTAAGACGGCTCTCAATTTGAGGGTCGAAGCCAGCACCCTTTTTAAAGATCCAACTTGCCCTCGTAAAATTAAATCCGAATTAAAAAATCTCTTCTCATTGAAATTCCAACGTAAAGCCGGTTGACGTCAGGATCATCGCCACAGCAACCAGAGCCAATCAGGTTGCATCTTTCGGGTACGGCATAGTTGTTTTCATTCTATGGAAAATTTAGGTACCATACGCGGGTATCCCGCCATGGGCCTTCATAATATTTTTAAAAAGGGCGTCATTCTGTCACCTAGACTAGGATGTGCAACCACCAAGAACGATGTCAAAATGTTTGAAAGCGGTATTGAATGGAACTATGGGAATGATGCCAATTCAATATTTGATCCAAACAAAAGACGGATTCTTAATCCATGTGGGAGACTTTTACCGGACTGACAATAAAGACGCCGACGATCAATTCCCTTTATTTTGCAAACTTTTTGAATATCCGCCAGATTTTACAAGATACTTGGTTAATACATACCTTGAAGAAGGTGGGACTTTCTACGCCCTTGAATTTGATGGAACTTTAATTACGTTGGCTGAATCAGATTTTGAATGCGGTTGCATTTTCGGAAAAAAAGAAACTATCAAGTTTTTAGGTTATGAATTTGTTGAGGCTGCATGAAGGTCCAGTTTCAATTCCCACGTTACCCTTTAGCAGTCGTTTTCTCAAGACATTGATTTATAGTTCCGACGAGCGAGTTATGATCCGTGTAGGCACAACTTTTTTGATCTTGATTATAATAGTCTCGCTGCCAGTTTTCGCCTCGAGCCTAAAAATAGATCAATACCTTCGTCAAGCTGGCGCTGCAAATGCGGTGACCAGAAAGTATTGGCCAAATGGTAACCTTGCTATGATTGCGACAGATACTAATGGCGACGGTACTCCCGACGTATTCGATTATTATAATGAGCAAGGCCAGATCGTTAAAAGAACCCATGATCGGAACTTCGATGGCAAAATCGACGAGATCACCATTTTCTCATACGGGGCCGAACCCAAAATCACTATCGAGAGAGATAATGAATTTAAAGATCACTTTGATCAAAAGGAGCAATGGGAGCGAAAGGGTGCTTACTTTGTTGTCTCAAGGAGCATTAGAGAAGGCTCTCGGAATCCGTTTACACTTCAGGAAATCAATCGGGTGGAAGCAGAGCAATTTCAAACTACCAACGAAGAGGGTTGTAATTGCAAAGTCCAAAATTCTTCCAGTTTTGACCAATTTAAAGAGCTTTCAACTATTTTTTTAGGGGTGGGAACGCTTGGCAGTCTAGAAAATGATTTTTACTCTACCAATTATGGTTTCAAAATTCAAAAGAAGTGTGTTGATACGCTTGGAGCTTCAACTATTGATAGCGTCGTTCAAAATATGTTAGCCCAAGGCATTCTATGTCAATGGGCCTTAGGCACGAGTCAAGCACGTCTTAATGTTCATAAAATTACTTCGCTCCTCTACAATACCGCGAACCCAATCAAATTATCGTGTGGTGATGGAGAGCCGCTTGACTCTGGAGAATTGGGGCATGCAACAGCACTTCCTACCGAGAAAGGTTATCCAAGCATAACAGTAAATTTAGACGAAATCTTAAAACATGAGAACATGCAGGGAGACCTTACATTTCTGCGCAAGATGACTCACCCTCTGGCAACCGGTAAGGTCATCGATCAAATAACGAATACACTCTTTCATGAGCTAATGCACCTTACAGGTCATGTCCACGAAGTGGACGTCGAATATCCTTATACTTGCGAAGCTTGTTGCTTTACTGCTGCCGGCATTCAGGCAAAAGTACTTGGGTGCAAAATCTGTCGCGGAACTTATCAAAGTGCCACAGATCCCAAGTATGTAAACGATGCGACGGATTTCTTCCAGAAAGACAAACATAATTCTCTTGCTGACGGTGTCATCGCAAATTATCTAAAAAAGTTTCCGCAGGATCGATGGGCACGCTTTAAGTTGGTTGATTCAATGTCACAACCTGAGTCGGGTCTTGCCGGTGCGGCACTAGCTTCTGCATTGGAAAGAGAATACAAAGATCTTTCACCTGAGGAAAAAAGATTGCTTGTGAGGGCACAAGATATATCCAAAGATCCCTATAGAGCCTACTTGCCAATTTATAAAAATGCGACAGCCAGTTACGTCGCATTTCTCGATGGAGATTATTTAGGAAGTGAACAAGCGTTATTAAAGGTTTCGTCTCCCAATGACGCGCCCGATGCCATAAAACGCGGCATTAAACGCTCAATCGAAAATAGAGCATGGGCACTTTATGACCATTACAAACTTCTCTCCGAAACAGATACAGTCCCGGACCAGCAATTGCGGGATGAACAGAGTCAGGAGAGAATATTCTCGGAATTTCTCAATAAGTAACTCTCTAAATTCTAATCTCCAACAAGGTACGGGAGCTAACTCCATAAAATAAAACACCAAGAGCTTAGGCCTTCTTCTTAAGAATAATCTGTTCTAGTTTCTCAAGTCGTTCTTCAACGGAGTCATGAGAGGTCATAGCTTTGTGCAGATACCAGTTTAAGAAAGTTTGGTATCCCATCCCCTGTTTCTCTCCCTCCATTTCCAGCCACCCAATCACTTCTGGATCAAGACGAAAAGTTTTGATGACTTTCACTTCCTTTTCTTTTTTAGCTTTCTTGGCTTTTGAAAAATCATAATTGTCTCTCATATGTCACCTCGAATGGTATTCCTTTTCTTCATCCTTATTGGCCTTCCTGGCTGAAATGATTCTGGTCAATTTCCCTTCAACCTTTTCACAAAAAACCACAACCAAAATTCTAGTTTGATTGGAGTAACCCAAACGAATCCATCTATCCTCATCATCGGAGTGGTCAGGGTCATGCATTTCAAGGGCTGACTCATCAGTCCACACGGTGACCGCCTCACTAAAGCGAACCCCATGTTTTTTGAAATTGCTGTCAGCCTTGTTGTCATCCCACTCAAAATCCATCAACTACCATAATATTATATTGTTATAACAGTGTAAATACATTTGTTTGTCGACCTTTACCTTCCATATAGGAGGTCTCAGAACTCCAACGGGTATCAGTCTCAAATCATTAACTCAATGCATCTGAACAATTTCTAAATTTCGGCCGTCGGGAAGCTTTAACCAACCGTTTTCTTTCAGATTTTTTAAAACCTTGTCGAGACTCTCGCTCATCGGGCCATTATCAAGCGCTTGAAGCTCCACTTTTAGAGCCACCTCGCCCTGATAAATGCGGCCGGGCTGACGACAGAGGTTACGAATCATGCTCAATGTCTCATCTTCTTTTGTATGATATTTTTTAAAAATCTCCTGCAGCCATTTTTCAGCGTTGTAATTTACTGCTTTTACGGTGTTGATGAGAAGCCTTCTTTTCTGCGCCATGATCACATGGTCTTCTTTAAGAGAACGTTTTTCTTTTGTGGGAATCGTTTGTCTTTTTCTCTCTAAAATATCAATGTCGACTTGAATATTTTTTATTTTAAAATTTAATTCCTTTTCTCTGTCATAAAATTCTCTGATCGTTTGCGAACTTCCCTCACCACATTCAAATACTTTCTTTGCAAGCAATGCCCTGGCCACCTCAAGTTCCCGCTTCTTCGCCGTCAACTCACCATTTACAATTTTTCTCTCAGGGTGGGGCCGTTCAATGATCTTATCTGGAGCCTCTTCAGTTTTATATGTCGTAAGAAGATCAATTCCAAAATGTTCAATCATATATTTAAAACAATTCTCTTCTCGCCACCGACGTTTAAGTATCTGCACAACTTCTTCTGGTTTTAAATAGGGATTGGTCGTAATAATAGGAATCTGTTTGCCGTCTTCAGAAAGTAAAATAATAGTTCGAACTTTTCCGTACCTAGTCTCTTTAGCTTCCTTTTCATAAAGTTTGTAAATAACCTCATCCCCGTCATCGATAATCAAAAATTGTTTAAATAAGGCCTCTTCAATAAGCCGCTCCTTTTTTCGATTCTTCAGGTAACTGATTAAATACATTTTCTTCCCGCGTAAAAACTTAAAGTTCTTCTGACTCCACCCACCACGGTCAAAACAAAGAGTTACTCCTTTTAAACCAAATTCATGTTTTTCTAAATCCCTTACTAAAACTTCAATGTCTTGACTTAGGGTCGTGTTCGTCGGGCTTTCAAATAAATAAACATTCTCCCCATTTGAGTTGTGACAATAAATCGCATTTCTCCCTCGATATGGCATCTGCCGACGGGGGTCAAACCCCTTGGGAACGGTATATTTTCCGTAGTAAGTGCTAAAGTGACCATCGGTATAGTAAAGCTTGTCATCCCTATATGTTTTAGAGATCAAGTTTTGATAGTGAACCTTCATAGCTTGATCAAATTTATCTTGTTTAACAACCTCGTCAACACCGTACCTAAGCCACTGGCCCTTTAAAAAATCTCCACCCACAATCTGCGCAAAATCCCTCCCCACCAAATGCTTTGTCTGCTCTACACTCTTAAGCCTTAGTGCATGGAGAAAAAATAATGTCAACAACACCCGCTTCACACCCCAAGATTCAGTTATATTTGAAGTCAGATTATTAACAAATGATTTTAGAAACTCACCCCGGCACAACATCGCATACAACACCATACTGCCGGCATAAATGTTGTAAACCCATTGCCCCTCAACTACTTCACACCTCTCTAAAGACACCAGTTCAGCCTCGGGCAATAAATCCCCCACCACTGAACTTGGAATATTGTTCATCTCTTTTAACTGCTTTTTTCTTTCATAAATCCACATCCGAAGAGCCGTCGGTTTAATCTTCTTTTTAAATCGAAATCGAATAATCTCAGATATTTCCTTGTATGTTTTTTCCTCAGACCTAAGACTTAATACCTCTTTACCAATTTTATCGGTGATCAATAAACGGTTCCTATTCGATTTGTGACGCCGATCCGCGATCCCCTTAATTCCTTTTTTGCGATAATCAACAATGATCTTTGAACAATACTGGTATCGCATTCCAAAAATTCTCGCTAAATCCTTGATCTTTATCCGGCCTGACTCGTGAAGCTGAACTAAGAAAAAATTTCGCGAAAAATTATCACCCACCCCATACGTCCCACAACAAAATCCACGGTGAAAAATAGAAATACGTCTCTCATCACTCAAAATTCGAAGCTCTTCGATATCCATCGGCCCCAGTTTCAACTGTTCAATTTCTCGTAAATTTTCATCATTTTCTATCATTGCTGGCCGCATCAAAGAACCCCCAAAGTGCTTTTTAAATTCCCCATCCTTTAACTGATTACTAATTTGAGGTCGATCTCAGAGAAATCAATGACTTATCGAAAATTTTATTTTACTTTGAAGTGTCTCCGTTGGAGTTCTGAGGTCTAAGACTCCAACTTTATTTTGAGGTTTGGTTTACCTACCGCTTGAAATTGAGGACAATCCTTTAAATTGAATAAAAACAAAAAAGACATGATTTCAATGATTTAGGTGTCTTTTTAAATCGTTTGTGGTACTTTGCTTTTCGTTGGTGTCGAGTTTGGTACACCCCGCCACTCATCCAAATTGGTGACATTAGCAAACATCGAGAAGGGCATTTTATAATCATACCGCACACTTCCATCTTTCACTTGTGGGTTCGATAGTATCAAACTCAACACTTCTCGTTTTTCATCGACAGTCAAATTGGGAAAAATCTCAGCCGCTCTTGAGGCAAGGTCCATCAAACGCATACCTTCCACAAGATACGCTGTACTGGCTTCTCTGTGGGCTTGTAGCTTGATCTCAATGTCTTGCTGTTCTTGTTTCCACTGTGTTGTTTTGGCTTCCCACAGGTCGGTTCGATACGACCTTCGAGTTTGTCGTCGTAGGCTTTTGAAATATAGCTGTCGAGTTTCTGGTAACGAGAAGTGAGGGTTTTGATCGCCGTTTCACGGAACTCTTGCTCGTCTTTTGAGCTTTCAAGAAGGGCAAGTCTTGTCCACTCGACGATGTCGGGGCTGATTTGGATGCCTTGTAAAGCTCTAGCAAAAGTCTCGGCTAAAATCTCTTCTCTGAGAAACACGACATGATCGCAAGTGCCTTTGCCATTGGTGCAGTGATAGTAAATATAAGTGATGCCCGACTTCTTGCGCTTTTGCTCAGCTGTGATGGCGCAACCACAATGACCACAGGTTAGTAAACCTGTGTAGGTGAAGTTGCGTTTTGTAAGTCTTGGCTTTTGAACAAAGCCCATCGCTAATTGTGTTTTGTCAAAGAGGTCTTTCGAGATAAGTGGGGTATGTTTGCCAGTGTAGAGGATGCCTTTCCACTGAAACGAGCCATAGTAGATAGGATTTTTCAGCACACGAGACATGGCTTCTTTGCCAAGTTCTCGACCTGCGCGGGATGAGCGGAGCCCTTCGCGGTAAAGATCACGTTTCAGTTTTGCCAACGAGTAAAGACCTGTCGATGCAAGTTCAAATGCTTTTCTTATCAAAGGTCCCTTGTCTGGATCAGGAATAACGGTGTGATCATCGAGTTTGTTCAAATAACCAATGGGAGCGCAACTTGGGTAGATGCCTTGACTTGCTTTTTCGCTCTGACCTTTACGAACCTCTTCACTGAGATTGTCACAGTAGTTCTTAGCCATTAGCACTTTGATGCCGTGGATGAACTTCTCGTTAGACTTCGAGTTCTTTGAGAGGATCACACTTTCTTTGACGAAATGAAGGCGAAGGTCCATTTCTTCTGGGTCAAGCTCTGTGTAGTCTCTGAAGTTGCGATAAGCACGATCGGTCTTCTCGAAAAGGACATCTTTCACATCTTTGTTCTGAGATAAAAATGAAAGCATTTCTTTGAACTTTTTTCGTCCAGCGGTCTTTGCTGTTTCAGCTTCTTCAAAGACTCGAACGACGGTTAGTTCTTTTTCAAGAGCATACTCCCGCAGAAGTTTTTTCTGTGCAGGGATTGAAAATCCGTCTCGCTCCTGATCTTTTGATGAGACTCTGGCATAAATGACAGCCTTCACACCGCCCTCAACTGCGTTAGAAGCTCTTCGAGAATCTCGATGTCATAAAGGCGATAGTTGTTCATCGGGTGTCTGCGAACCGGGAGCTTACCGGCTTTTTCCCAACGTCTGAGTGTGTCGCAGTGGACTCCAAGGAAGTTCGCTGCATCCCTTACCGTCATGACTGACTTCAAGTTTGAGTTCTCCATTTTTACGTTATCTTTGTGCAACATACCGCATCCCCCGTTTTGTGAAAAGTGGTTTTGCGAAACGAACCCATTGGCTCATGTTTCTCGAAGCAGTTCTAACAGCCTTGCGAACCTGGAAAGCAGATGAGGTTCATACCGCATTGAGATGAGTTCATCATCTGCGAACTCAGCTTTTGGGAGAGTTGCGGGATCACCAGCTTTGACCAACTCTTGCTTATAGACGCCTGGGGAACCCATATCCATTTCAAAGGGGTAGGGTCGAGGCTCCTCAACCACAACCGTTTTATAAACTGGTGGGTTCATGGCTGCTCTTATCGACTCTGTTTCGTATCGGATGCACCTCCCCATCCGAACATAGGTTATGGCAAGTTGTTCGATCAAAACTCTTCGTGAGGGTTTGGAGTCGTCAAACTCCTCCGCAAACTTCTGATAAACATCTTGCAGGTCAACCCAGTCGTAGTCTGTGGCTATGCGGCTCAAGATGCCATGTTTGATCGAGTTGCGAGATGACACAGCTTTGCCTTCTGGGGTCTTGACCCCTCCCAGTTTCCCGTTTTGACGGTTTGCGGTTATTTGTTTTTCAGTGGTAGGCATGTAGGCTCTCCTTTTTTATAGTGTCGGAAAAATACTGTTTGAGTTCATTGGTCAGGACTTCGTGGGGCTGAGGTTCCCACGGGTGAAGAGTCATCAAACTTCCATAGTTGCGTTGGAAGTTGCCGTTAACGTCTAAGGTTTTTCGCGCAGACAACAGCCCTTCCCTTGACAGAACAAGGTCAAGCTGACGGCGGCGTTCTTGATCTTGTTCTCGTGGGATGGTTATGGCTTCTATTAGGTCAACATCATGCAACGATAAGTTCTCAAAACCTGTTTTAACCTTGCCAGCTGAAGTTTTGGTCTTCAACTCATTAAGAGTTAATGATGGAACTTTTGCTCCGGTCAGTTGCACTTCTATACGAGTGCAGGGGATTGCTGAGTTTAAGTCGCGGCTCTTGTCATAAACGACGACCTTCTCCGAACCTTTGCCGATCATCACTCCGGTTTTTTCTGAACCCTTGGCTGTAAATTGAGTTACGACCTGCTTGTTCGCTACATCCAACCCTCGCAATAAGCTCACAAGCGTCGTGTCGTAATCGACAGCAAAGTCACACCTAACAATCTTGGCTTGATCCATTAGGTTGCCGCCAAAAGAAGTGTTGAGATGAGCTTGATAAGATGCAAAGTCGGAGAAGGCGGAAGGTCTTGTCACAATCTTTGAAGTCCACTGGCTGTCAAACTGCCCAAGATGAACAAATGTGCCGCTGTCTGAGTCACCCACGCGGATATACCACTTGTGGTCGCGGAGCTTCACTTTGACACATGCGATGCTCTGAGTAGAAAGTTTGTGGTATATTTCAGCAACCGAAACTGGCGAAGGAAGTGCAAACGTCAACTTGTCGATACAGGCACGACCTTGTTTATGTCTTGACTGAACTTTGAGGGTTGATACGGAACGGGAGTCTCCTGTTTGCAGCAAAGTGAAGAAGCGGCTCAAGGCAGAGCGACACGAGCAATCGGCTTTTTCGGGAACATTATTACAGACTGGGCAACTCCAAGCACCTTCCATGAACCATAAGCAACCATATTGAGCTTACAGAATATGCTCAGTGATTTTTCAAAACTCGGTGTGAACTTTTCAGAGGCTTGAGAGCTTGAGGTTCTCGACATCTCCCCAAACATCATACTTGGCAAATATGTTCGGGTGCGTAGAGGGATAATCGAGAAGACGCTCTACGACTGGATCACAGCCCCGCAAATAAGGATACTTCGTTTTGAGCTTCTTAACTTCCTTTTGAATGACATTTCTGAATGTAGGTGTATCGGGAATCATATTTCTTTCAACCATGATCGAAAGCGTAAGGTCTGAAGCTTTGCTGGGCTTTTCAATGATTTTTCTCTTGTAAGTCTCAGAAATGCCCCAATAGGCGCAAACGCAGTCCAAATAATCTTCTCGTTCACTGTCTTTAGGCATTGCCGCGTAGTTTTTAATACAAGCGAAGACCTCCTGATAATAATAATCAAGTGACCAATAGGGATAGAGTCGACTTTTCTTGCGTCGATCTCCCTGCAAAGTCATGTGGAGCTTTTTCAGAAACGCTTCACCTCCTTTTCTATCACGCCCTTCAGCGAAGCGGCTTTTGTAAGAGGCATTGCTGATTTGAGACTGGATGTATGGACATGACAAATAACGAGGGGTTACTTCAAGTAAACGAAATAACAGCGACTCGTCCAGTGTGAAGATCGCTGCAACTTCGAGAAATGCAAGTTTTGCCCTGACACGAGGTAGAACCGACTTGCCGATTTGAGATGCCGAAACAGTAGCCTTTCTTCGCAGTTCACTTGACGGTTCATTGAGCTGCGCCTTTAATGCCGGAGGCATAGGATCAAACAAACTCAACTGCTCGTCAGTCATCTTGTCGTGACGAGACAGAAAGAAGTGCGTGATCAACTCTGCCTTGTCGAAGTCGTCTATCAAGAATTGAGCTTGATCTGCCCACTCGATCCATTTCTTTTTGTCTGCGTCGCCGAACTTGTTTTGTTTTTTCTTTTCGATAGTCTCTGTAATGTCCTTGACGGGGACCAATTTTGTTTTTTGAAAAAGATAAAGCCTTCCATACCACTCGTCAGGTTGGTTAGTAGGAGGGAGCATAAACCTCAAAGTTCCAGGAACTCTCACGGAACGAAAAGTAACACTCACAAACCTGCAAAACAAGCTGGATACGGGATTTACGGCATAGGTTTTGTATTATGAAGAGGTTGTAGGTATTGTGCAAGCCAGGTTATTTGGCGTTGTTTAGGCAATTTACACCAGTATGCCGTTTTTCGGCTACTTTAGTCGGTTGAGGAGATCACATGTCAAAGCTCAAAGTTATTATGTTTCTACTTGTGGGTTCCGTAGCCATGGCGCAAACAGGACCGACTCAAGTTCAAACCATCGATGAGGGTCAGGCTACAGCACAAATGAAGACGGAACATTTTCGTCAAATCTTATCTCGTTATTCTTGTCAGTATGAAGATCAGCAGTTAGACCCATCCTCTATTGATGACCCGAAGTTATTTTACAAAGAGTTCCCAGCGTTCCACTTCCGGACTCCTTGGGAAGACCATCAGATTTTATTGAGTCTGAGGTGCTTTAAGAACGACATCCCTGAAGGAAGGTCTGATCATATGGAAAAAAACTGTGTCTTCAATGACCCAAGCCTTCAAATTATGGTTCGATTTGATGTCCTTGAGAAGAACTGGCGCGGGAAATGGACCAACTCAGCTGATGGAGGTTCTTCACTCTTTCTTAACTCGCTTGATAAGTTGGAGTATTTTGAGGGTGCCGATTTGCCGAATGTAAAATCCAAAGTCCGATTTAGGTTCTCTTGTAAGGCAAGAAAGTAAGACGTAACTAACTTACTTTGGATTGGCACCAGGTTCTGAAGTCGTCCACTTTGCCCCGCCATTTTGAAGTGAAGACAAACCAGAGTATCCTCCCTCCCCAGATGTGACAGCGGGGACTCCAGTCGCGGGTAGCGACCACAGAACCCGAACCTTGTTGTCACGGAAAACTCTAACCTCTTGGAAAATCTCGCGAAGTAGCTCTCGTTTTTTTGCAGGCGGTGCTTGCTCCAGCGTTGCAAAGATGCGCCCCATGGTGGTGCGTACTTTTTTGAGTTCCACTTTTGTCGATTGGAGGTACTCCCGCTCGCGTTCCAACTGTCGCAGCTTGCCTTCTTGTTCCTCCTTCTGTTTTCGCAATCCCGTCACCTTCCCATTAAGCCATTCCAAGGTGTCCAAAGTCGGCTTCTCCGACGTCAAAATCCCAACAAGCTTTTCCTCGTCTTTTTTCGTTTCCCTAAGCTGTGCCTGCACTGCCTTGATTTGAGTCTCGACCAACTCCAGTTGGCTCAGTTTGCAGTTTTGGACCTGTTCCACGCACAGCCGCCCCACAGAACACACAACAACTTTCTGGGTAAGAAGGTTCTTTTATATCTTTTTTAATTTTTGTAGATCGATCACTCTTGGATTTTTTTTCTCAGGCGATAGGACCTTTGATGGGCTTTGTTATTCTCTCTTCCAACCAAAGTCCTCCGATAATTCTTCTGGTTAATACAATGGCGCTCCCAGGAGGCAAGCTTTGAACACTCTTCACTACAATATTTTTGATTACGCCAACAAGACTGACATATCTTAATAACTTTCAAACAGCGGAAACAGCAGCGCTCTACTCCAGGCTTAGAATGATGCTCCTGCTCGTGACCTGATTCCATAATTTAAGTTTAACATCAACTTGGGTGTCCCTCAAACTCCGGTGACCACCTCTAGACCACAGTCCCGGTACTCCGGTGGAAATCATCCCTTTTTAAATCGGTACGTCCATCCATATTCTTCGTATTTCAAAAACATCTTTCTAAAATGGCCTTAAGATTTAACTCGAATCGTTTCCGATCACCTACAATGTGATCCATTTCTCTTTCGAATCTCTCAACCAACAACTCTCTTTTAACCTGATTTTTCTTACAAATCTCCTGAATCACCTCAAGATCGTGTTCATAGCCCCTTATAGTCTTCATCAAAATGAAATCGTGTATCTCGGGGACCTTAACTACGAGGTTTTTCAGAGCCATTTTTTTATATTCGACAAGTCGATCTTCAAAATTGTAGGGGCCGTCGGCCACGCCAGCTTGTGACAACGGAATATCAAGTCCGGTCTCTTTCTTAGCCTGTTCGTAAGCTTTTTCGAGCGCCTTCACGCTGTTAAACGAATCAATGTCTTGCGTGAGGCGAGTCGCTTTGTAAGCCAATAATGCGGCTGCACCACCAATTAGGATTAGTTCCACTTTCT
>Ga0207020_1057_pt3 | contig 22518 bp, 17 predicted proteins | sample Alteio_BWMinCont_48_FD_153500 | JGI IMG/M metagenome (GOLD analysis project Ga0207020, IMG submission 153500) | Enriched cells from forest soil in Barre Woods Harvard Forest LTER site, Petersham, Massachusetts, United States -... | ecosystem: Environmental > Terrestrial > Soil > Temperate forest >... | reverse complement strand
AGTTCATATCCAATAAAGTTTTGATGACCAAGATCCAGCGTTGACATAACAGAAAGTAGTGCCTGAACGGCTACCCATAAACCATAGATTTGCACGTTCCAATAAGTCAGGTACAATGGCACCAAAGCCATTTGGGCCAGGAAAATTATCAGTATTTTAGCCCAGGAGGCTAAAGTTCCTGATATCAGTCGCTTTGAAGTGGACATGTCTTAAAATTCTTCCGAATAGCAATGTAGCAATGAAATCATATTGAATTTTATGAATCAGATCAGTAAAATTTGATTAGTCGGCAAGGTATTTATTTATAACATCCACTATATAATCGTAATGCTCCTCACCTAAACCCGGCCATACTCCTAACCAAAACGATTGGTTCATGATAATATCAGTATTAACAAGCGTGCCCGATACACGATGTTTAATGTTAGCATAGGCCGGCTGCCTCAATAAATTACCGGCAAATAAAAGGCGTGTCCCAATTTTGTTTTGCTCAAGGTGTTGAACCAACATGTGTCTGTCGGCAGCATCTCCGTCTCGTAGCGTAACTAAAAAACCAAACCACGATGGATCACTATTAGGAGTAGGTTCCGGCAGTATAAAATATTCTTCAAACTGCTTCATTCGTTTATAAAGCGCTTTAAAATTTTCACGCCTTTTAGCAACAAAACGATCAACCTTATGCAATTGGGATAAGCCAATAGCAGCCTGCATGTCTGTGACTTTTAAATTAAACCCAATATGTGAATAGGTGTATTTATGATCATAGCCATAAGGTAAACTGCCTAATTGTTGAGAAAAACGACAACCACAGGTATTGTCTTTCCCCGGTTCGCAATAACAATCACGGCCCCAATCTCTGAAACTTTCTGCAATTTTTGCCAGTGACGGATTATTGATTAAAACAGCCCCCCCTTCGCCCATAGTTATATGATGTGCCGGATAAAATGAAAAAGTTGAAATATCACCAAATGTACCGGTCTTTTTACCATTATAAGTGGCTCCAAGTGAATCACAGTCATCTTCAATAACCCAAAGGTTATATTTTTTAGCAATGCGCATAACTTCGCCTAGGTCAAAAGGGTTACCAAGTGAATGAGCTATCATAATGGCCTTTGTTTGTGGCGATATTGCAGCTTCAATCAAATCTGGATTAATATTATGTGTAGCAATATCAACATCAACAAACACCGGCACAGCACCAAACTGTACAATAGGATTAACCGTTGTTGGAAAACCTGCTGCTACAGTAATTACTTCATCACCAGGTTTTATAGCCCTTTCGCCCAATTTTGGGGAAGTTAATGTGTAAAACGCAACAAGGTTAGCCGATGAGCCGGAGTTGACCAGTAAAGATTTATAAGCGCCAAAATAAGCTGTAAATTCTTTTTCAAATTGATTAGCAAAGCGACCTGCTGTAAGCCAGCCGTCGGCTACAGCTTCTATCCCCATTAATAAATCATCTTCCTCTATTATTTTTCCGGTAACAGGTATATAGTCTTTTCCGGGCACTGAGGTTTTGCTTAGATTTAATTTAATATTTGCTATATCTTTTAAATAATTATCCATAATTGATTGAGTTAATATAGTCGTCTATATTGGAGAAAATAAAGTTGGGGTATTCTTGTCTAAATTTAGAAGCAATAAGCCCTGCAGATAGTGGACGCAATGCCCGCTGATTTAAGTCAGCGGTGCTTTTTGCAATAATATTTACCCGGTTATTAAAATATTGGTTGATTTTTTGGAGTAATTGTACCCTGGACATATAATCTGTGCTGCTAAGATGGTATATACCAACTTTATCATCCGTAATTAAAACATCAATTGCCCGGGCCACATCCAGCGCATTTATAGGTGTGGCTAACTGGTCAAAAGCAGCATCTATTGTTAAAGTATTGCCCACATTCAATTCATTAACTATCCTTGCAAGAAAATTCTTTTTTCTAATTTCATCTCCATAAACATTCGTTACCCTGATAATTAATGAGTTAGAATAGGTTATTGACAATCTTTCCGCCTCCAATTTATGTTTGCCATATATATTGATGGGATTAGGAGCATCCTGTTCATAATAAGGACCGTTAATTCCGTCAAAAATATAATCAGTTGAGATGTATATAAACCTTGCCTGATCTCTTTTCGCCAGGTCAAGCAACTTTTTATTTGATTCAACTGTTGATCTATAACTTAAATCTATATTGTCTTCACAAAAATCCACATTGGTTAACGCCCCGGTATTGATTATCACATTCCATTTAGTGTTTTCTATATAATCGGGAGCTGTTAATAACGGATCATAATAAACGGTGTTATTACACGGAAAACTTAAGTGTGTTGCGGTTATCTTATTATAATTTAAATTACTCGAAAGCACTTTATTTATGTTACTGCCGATAAGCCCCGAACCACCAATTATCAAAATGTTCATATAAAATATTGTCTGTTTTGATCAAATAAATTAAACTGTTGATCGCGATAGGACAATATCGGTTCACTAACATTCCATTCAAATCCAAAAGAGTCCCACCTTATACCTTCCTCGTGCGCTTTACTTTGCGATGTTGACGTATGATATTCGACAATTGTATTATCATTCAATGCCAGAAAACCATGAGCAAATCCTTTGCTTATATATATCCCCTTTCGATTTTGATCTGATAATTCGACACTAAAAAACTTTCCAAAGGTTTCTGAATTCCACCTTAAGTCAACAACCACATCAATTATGCCACCACTTACAACATACACCAATTTATGATGATCACTGGGTTGGATTTGATAATGCATACCTCTTATCACATTTTTGTTAGATATAGAGTAAAAACTTTCAGCAAAATGATAATCTAAACCCGCATCACTAAAATTTTTGTCATGTATTGTTTTAACAAATTCTCCTCTATTGTCTTTAAAAGAAGCATATTCAATAACAAACAAATCATTAAATGGCGTAGTAATTATGTTCATTTTTAATTAGCCCAATTGATTTGTAATTGCCGCGCTTTACTAACGTATATATTTATTTGTTCAATTCGTGTACCTAAAATTTCATCATTGTTTTTAAGGTCGGCCATATAGCCTGCAACGGTAAATTCAACCGCTTCTGCAAAAGTCAATACAGGCATCCATTTAAGCCGGTTTACTGCTTTAGATATGTCTAATTTCAACAAATTTGCCTCATGCGGTTTTTGATCTATATCTGGCGAAGCATAGTTGATCGAAGGTGTAATTTTTAGCATTTCATCTATCAGTTGCTTGACTGAATAATTAGAAGTATCATCAGGGCCAAAATTCCATCCGCCAGTGTAAACTTTCCCTTGAGTTAGCAATGTTGCTGCTAAGCATAAGTAGCCACTCAATGGTTCAAGCACATGTTGCCATGGTCGTGTGGCATAAAGATTTCTGATTACCAAATCTTGTTTTGCTTTTAAGGCCCTAAAATAATCTGGAACAATCCTATTCTCGGCCCAATCACCGCCCCCTATTACGTTGCCGGCTCTTGCCGATGCAATATGACACGCCTTTTCATTAGTAAAAAAAGAATGTTTATAAGCATTTGTAATTAATTCGGCACACCCTTTTGATGCGCTGTATGGGTCTTTCCCCCCCATTGGGTCATTTTCACGATATCCCCACACCCATTCCTTGTTATCATAGCATTTATCACTCGTTACGTTTATTGCTACTTTAACCGACGGTGTGTGACGCACTGCTTCAAAAAAGTTAACAGTGCCCATTAAGTTTGTTTGAAATGTTGTAACCGGGTCTTCATAAGATAATAACACCAGGGGTTGTGCAGCCAAATGAAATGCAATGTCAGGTTTAACATATTGAAAATACGTTAAAAGTGCATTATAATCTCTTATATCGCCAACCTTATGATCTATTTCTTTATCTAATTTACAAGTAACAAAGTTATCTAAACTACTATTTGGTGGCAATGCATAACCATATACTTCAGCCCCGAGTTGTTTTAGCCATATCGCTAACCATGAACCTTTAAAACCAGTATGACCTGTGAGTAATACCTTTTTTCCTTTATAAACGTCAAAAAAACTCATAATCTACCAATTTTTCCATTTAGCCGTACCGCTCAACCAATCATTCTCCAGTTCTTGCTTGTCTCTTAAAGTGTCCATTGGCTTCCAAAAACCGGCATGTTTAAAAGCCATCATCTGTCCATCAGCTGCCATTTTTTCCATTGGCTCTTTCTCCCAAATTGAACTGTCTTCGTCAATATATTGAAATACTTCTGGTTCGCACACAAAAAATCCACCATTTATCCAGGCACCATCTCCTTTAGGTTTTTCCAAAAAGGATATGACAGAATTATCTTCAGCCATATTTAATGCTCCAAATCTTCCAGACGGTTGTACTGATGTTACCGTACATAGTTTGCCATGTTTTTTATGAAAATCTACTAGTTGTTTTATATCTACATTTCCAACTCCATCTCCGTAGGTTAACATAAACGTTTCATTGCCTATATGAGGTTGTATTCTTTTAATACGTCCACCAGTCATCGAATCATTACCTGTATCAACAAGTGTTACTTTCCATTGTTCGGCTTGTGAGTCATGAACCTGTATTGTATTATCACTCATATTAATAGTTACATCTGATTTATGCAAAAAGTAATTAGCAAAGTACTCTTTAACCATATAACCTTTATAACCCAGGCAAATGACAAAGTCATGAAAACCATACGATGAATATATCTTCATTATATGCCATAAAATAGGCATACCTCCTACCTCAACCATAGGTTTGGGCCTCAAAGAGGTTTCTTCAGATAACCGTGTGCCCAATCCTCCGGCAAGCAATACTACTTTCATAAATAAAGATAAAATATAATTATTAAATATGTATTTCTACACTATCCAATAGCGGATAAGCACAACACAATAAATATTCGTCATGTTCAAGAGCATGTTTGGATTTTTCGGGTCCTATTTGCTTAACTACTCCATTTACTAGTTTTCCTTTGCAAACCGAACAATTACCTGTTTGGCAAGAATAGGGCATTTCAATTAATGCATCAAGACCTGCTTCCAATATGCTCTTTCCTTTGGTAACCTCTACTTCAAAGCTTTTGCTATTATAAACTATCTTTACAGTACGTGCAACAATATCTTCAAAATCTTTTTCGCATTTAACAAGTTCAAAATCTTCTGAATAGATATCGTCGGGCGAAACCTGCAAATCAGCCAATACTTTTTTAATAGAAAGTTTTAAGTCCGACGGGCCGCATATATAATGAAAACTATTTTTCACTTCGTTATCATTCTTTATTATATCCACCACTTTTTTTGCATTGATACGCCCATTTATAAAATTTGAATCATTTGGTCGGTGTGTAGGTTGGGTATGAAAGTGATGGATAAAAAACCTGTCGGAATAAACTTCTTTTAGGACATTTAGCTGTTCATGAAAAATAATTGTTTCGTGATTTCTATTCCCATAAACCAATGTTACCTTGCTTTCATAATTTGCAAGAACATATTTTAAAATAGAAAACAAAGGTGTTATTCCGCTGCCGGCACCCCATAAAATCAAATCTCTTTGGTCAGAACTGTTACAGAATGAGTCAGACAAAACAAAATCACCCATTGGTTCGATAACCTCTACAAGATCATCAATATTTATTTTATCAAGAATATGATTTGAAACTGCACCTTCACTTACTCGCTTCACAGTTACTTCTAAATTTTTATCAACACCCGGCGCAGATGAAAAAGAATATGGTCGTACATATCGCCGGCCATTAATTTTAAAAATTAATGAAATGTATTGACCAGCCTTGTATTTAATTTTTTTTAATCCGGGCTGTTTAAAAATGATAGTAACGGCATCAGATGTTTCTTTACGTAATTCGGCAATTTTTAAAGTATAGTTTATCATATTACAACTATATCATTACATTATTATTAAAACCGATGCTAAAATCAATTGCTTAATCATTATAAACCACTATACACGCTTATTTTCGCCCTCCAGTTTTGCTAAAAATATTTTTGAGTTTTGTGAATATGCTGCTCTTACTTTTTAAATCTTCTGTATAGCCGTAGCCATAACCATAGCCATAGCCATAACCGTAGCCATAACCATAACCATTACCGTAGCTACTGCTATAGCCCAAAGTACCTCTTGGTTTCAAACCATTAAAAACTATATTCATATTTGTAAGTTCTTTGGTTTGATAAAGCTCATCAATCATATTCAAATATGCCTTCGGAGTATAGTCATGTCGTATCATATACAAACAAGCATTTGCATATTTATTCAATAATTTAGCATCAGTTACTAGCCCAACAGGCGGTGAGTCAATTAATATATAATCAAACTTACTACGTAAGCTTTCCATTAATATTTCAAGCTTGCCGTTTAAAATAAGCTCGGTTGGATTAGGAGGAATTGCACCAGCTGTTATTATAAATAAATTAGGTATTTCAGTATATGGTTTTATTATTTGGTCTTCTGTAGTTAAAGTTGCTAAATACTCTGTCAATCCGGTTTCCCTGACAATATTAAGCATCTTACTTATTTTGGGTTTACGAAGGTCAAATTCAAGTAATATTACTTTTTTGTTCATTAAAGTAAGGGTTACGGCAAGGTTAATAGCCATAAAGCTTTTTCCTTCACCAGAAATTGATGAGGTAAAAAGAATAACTTTGTTTTCATTTTGAATACCAATATAATTTAAAGAGGTTCTTAATGCTCTAAACTGTTCGGCAATTACCGTGCGTTTACCATCTTTAATTACAATGGTCTCGTCGGTTGGATCAAATAATATCTCAGCTATTATTGGCGCTTCGGTTACCTGTTCAATTTCTCCTCTAAATAATATTTCCCGGTTGTATTGTTCTCTAAGCAGTACATAAATAACTGATAACAATAACCCGATAGCCAGAGCTGCCATATAAATATTTGATGGCACAGGTGATACTGGGCTTGTTGAACTTTCTGCCTCGTCAATAAGGCGGCTATCTGCAACTGTAGAAGCATAAGAAAGCGCCGTTTCTTCGCGTTTTTGCAGCAAAAATGTATAAATGCTGTTTTTAACAAACTGCTGTCTATTTATATCAATCAATACTTTTTCCTTCTCAGGAACAGTACTTAATAAAGTATTGGTTTTTTTATTATTACTTTGTAACTTTCTTAGCGTAGTAAGCATGTTTTGACGCTCATTATGCAAATTCTCTAAAAGCTCTGGCTTAATCTGGTCAATCTGTGTTTTTATCCGTTGTACAGATGGTGAGTTTTCGCCTGATGTTTTTAAAGTTTTATTTAGTAACAATTCTTGCGTTTGTAATTCTTCTACAAGTTTTGTAAAATTATCCGGTGATATGCCAAATGTTGATGGAACAATTCCCTGATTATCACCTTTTTTGATAACATATTTTTCAATCTGATCTAAAACAGAAAGTTGGATCTCTATCTGCGATATTTTAGAATCGTCTTCTTTGGATTTGTCCAAAAACAATTTACCCTCTTCGGATAAGTCAACAATACCTTGTTTGGATTTGTAATCTTGAATATTTCCTTCAACCTTTGAAAGTTCACCCGCTACTATTCTTAATCTGTCTTCAACAAAGGCCAAAGTGTTAGCAGCGATTGCATTTTTATCTTCAACTCCAGCTTTATTATAAACCCTTATTAAATTGTTTACTATCGCTTCTGCCCGACGAGGATCAGGGTCAGTTAATTTCAATGAAATAACCGTTGATTGCTTTGAAATAGAGGTTACTTTTAGTCTACGTAATATACCTCCGGCTATTGACTTTACAGAACCAATTGTAAGGTAATATGGATAAGCCCGGTTAACGGACCGATTAGAATCTATATTTGTATTTTGCGGGTTAAAGTTTATACGAAAGATGCCAAATGGGAGTCTTGCTGTTGCACCTACCGGATATTTTTTGCCTAATATTACAATTGCCTTTTCAGCTGAATAATATTTAAATGGGATTTGCTGCGGTATATTTTTTAAACTATCCGGATCTAAAGCAATAAAGCTTACTTGACAACCGGTGAAGGTTACAACATCTCTTACATTTGCCTTTTGATATATTTGCGCATATAACCCCATATCCTTTACAACCTTAATCATGGTTGTTCTGGACTTCATTACTTCAATTTCATTCTCTACTATTTTCTTGGATCCAAATACATTTAATGCATCCAATACGCTGTTTGCTTCGCTATTTCCTTTATCGTCTTTAAGCAAAATGGACGCATTAGCCTCATAAATTGGCGTTTGGTAGCGGATATACAACCATCCAATACCCAGGGCTAAAATAATAACTACTAAAAAAACAGGCCAAAATGGCAGGTAGCGGTATAATATATTCTTTACAAAATTATTTGATTCTGTAAGTCCTGCGGACCCAGAATTGCTATTTTCAGTATTTTTCATTCAGTATGTTACTTATGAACTAAGGTGGTAATAATTAGAGTAACCAAAGACAAGGCACTTAAAAAAATTGGCAGCAGCTGGGTCGTCCGGTCTGATAATCCAGCTTTAGCTTTGTTGGGCTCTACATAAATAATATCCTGATTTTGTAAGTAATAAAAATCCTTATTAAACATTTGATCATCATTTAAGCTAAACCTTTTTAATACCCTTTTGCCTCCAATTTCTCTAATCAATAAAACGTTGTCCCGTCTGCCATATGGAGTTAAGTCACCTGCAAAACCAAGTGCCTGGGGCAAAGTAACTTCTTCATTAGGTATAGGGATAACTCCCGGTTTATTAACTTCACCCAATACAGTTATCTTATAATTAATTATTCGCACACTCACTATCGGATCAATAGCAAATTTCATAGATGATAGTTTATCAGCAATAGTTACAGCTAACTGGTTTTTTGTTAGACCAGATGCCTTTATCGTACCTATTAATGGAATTTGTATGGTACCACTTTCATCAACTAAAATCCCGCTCAAAAGTCCGATAGAATTATTACCTGTACTTTCGGAAATAAAGTTCGAACTATTTAACAGTCTTGTAGTTTCCTCATCCTGAGTGGTAATGGCAACTTTTAAAATATCATTTTTATCAATAACAGTTTGTAAGGCTTGAGGTTGAATATTAGTAACAGTGTCGTGCGTAATATTTCTAAAATATGTAAGTTGCTTTGTGCTTGCACAAGACGATATTATAACTACAAAAACCAATCCCATCCAAAACCGCGTTATGCAATATTTATTTTTTTTCATTTAAAGTTATACAGCTGATTAATTTAGTTAAGTCAAACAATTACAGTTAAAAATTATTTTTCAACCAGTAATCACACTTTTTTACAATAATACCAATAAAATCGCTTTTTAGATATTGATATGCAATTCTATAACATGTTTTTTACCATTCTATACACTTATAAATAGCCTCGATCTATTTTAAAGTATATATAAAATAGGTGTTTATTTTGTCACAGATGATCATTGATATATTACCAGGATAAGAGTTATATTACGTTCGATATAACTGTTAATCGATATAGGTATTGTTTTAGGCTTGTCCCATTGTCCCGCCAAAATTCATCGGAAAACCTGACGGATCTTGCTGTATCTTAATACGTCCGTTTACGGTTTCAAATTTTTCAATATTATCTTCTAATGCAGTTAATAAGCGTTTGGCATGCTCGGGTGTTAATATAATTCGGGATTTCACTTTTGCCTTTGGCACACCCGGCATAACACGAATAAAATCAAGCACAAACTCTGAGCTTGAATGGGTAATTATAGCCAGGTTTGAATAAATGCCTTCTGCTATTTCTTCAGAAAGTTCAATATTCAACTGATTTTCTTGTTGTTCTTCCATGGCGCTAAAATAAACAAAGCCTTCGTTTACCGGAAGGCTTTGTCAAATTAATTATTTTTAGTTGTCGATAGGGACAACGATTGTTACAAAAAAAGCTAGTGCAAACCTTACTTGTGGGGCGAAACATAATCTATTTTTTTATTACTTAATTTAGGTTTCAAGGTTATCTTCTCTAAAAAAGATTTAAATCTATTCGTTTTAAACTCTGTCATTGAAGCCACCAGGTAAGCAAACACATAAGAAACAATTAAAACCATGAAAAATAGTAAAAATGTTCTAATTGATGGGTCCATCGCAATGCCGCTATAAAAATAAAAGTGAATTATTGTTAATGTACATAAAATAAGAGGCAGATGCACCAGGTACAATGTATAAGAAAAAGAAGCAAACCACTCATTTAACTTATAAAACTTACTTTTATATTTAAATTCGCCAAAACAGCATAACCATAGTGAAAATATAATCCCTATAGCTAAATCATAACTATAGGCAGAAAATTTTTCTATGTGGGTTCTTTGATAAAAAAGCATACCTAAAAGTATCAGAGGCAATATGTAATTAAACGCTCTAAATCGTATGGTTAAATAAATGGGGACAATGCCCAATAACCATAATGAGAAATAGATAATTATGCTGCCGGGCAATATAAAAAACAGTATGATGCCGCAAAAAATGTATAACAGGCTTTTGAAGTTCTTGCCACCCTTTAAAACCTGCAAAAACGGGATGCACAAGCACGGGAATAACAGATAATAAAAAAACTCATAGTTCAAACTCCATAAAGGGCCGTTGCTTCCAAGTGGTGGAACTACTATGTTCTGTAACATGAATAAGGATGCAACGAAGTATAGAAAACTACTGCGGCTTTCAACTGAAAAGCCCATGGCAGCAAAATGAATTTTGTTGGTATACACTCCGATATTATCAAAGCCGCTTCCAAAATGATCTAAAATTACGGTTAATATTAGCGCGACAATCAAAACAGCATAGAGCCGGCTTATCCTGTTTATTGCGTAATTTTTAAAACTAAATTGCTCTTTATCAAATTGCTTTAGTATTGAAGAAATTATTAAATATCCACTTAAGACAAAAAATATGATTACAGCCTGATGGCCTAAACCCGTTATGAAATAAAATAGCTGAATAGCTTTCTCCTTATAAATTGCCGACTGCCCATAATTTTTAAAAAGTATTGATCGTAAATGAGATATCAATACAAGAAAAGCGGCAATCCATCTTGACAGGTGAATAAAATTTGACCTGGATATCATTTTATGAAACTACTAATCAACAGTTTATTAATATTTTACTTCGTCAAATTTCATAAAGGGGATAGTGCTAAAATAACAAAGCCTTCCTATAAACGGAAGGCTTTGTTAAAATAATTATAAATACTTACGCTTCTACTTCTTCAGTTTTTGAAGCCATTAGGCGATCAAATTCCTCTTGCGAACCTACGCGGATATTTTCATACTCACGCAAGCCGGTTCCGGATGGAATAAGGTGACCAACAATTACATTTTCTTTCAGGCCAAGCATCATATCTTTTTTACCTGCAATAGCTGCTTCATTCAGAACTTTTGTAGTTTCCTGGAACGATGCTGCAGATATAAATGATTTTGTACCTAACGATGCCCTGGTAATACCTTGAAGTATCGGGCTTGAAGTTGCAGCAATAGCATCACGCACTTCAACTAATTTTAAATCTTTACGTTTTAAAATTGAGTTTTCGTCGCGCAATTTTCTTACTGACAATATCTGTCCGGCCTTTAAGCTTTCTGAATCTCCCGGATCAACAACTACCTTTTTATCAAAGATATCGTCATTTTCCAGCATGAAATCCCAGCTGTCGACAGCCTCGCGCTCTAAGAAACGGGTATCGCCCGCATCTTCAATCGCTACTTTCTGCATCATCTGGTGAACAATAACCTCAAAGTGCTTGTCGTTTATCTTCACACCCTGCAAACGGTAAACTTCCTGTATACCGTTAACCAGGTACTCTTGTACTGCTGCAGGGCCCTTAATTGCAAGGATATCCGCAGGAGATATGGAACCATCAGATAAAGGCATACCAGCCTTTACGAAGTCATTATCCTGTACAAGGATGTGTTTAGACAATGGAACAAGGTATTTCTTGATCTGCCCGTCTTTTGACTCGATAGACATTTCGCGATTACCACGCTTAACACCACCTAAGGTTACCACACCGTCAATCTCGGTTACTACCGCCGGGTTTGATGGGTTACGTGCTTCAAACAATTCGGTTACACGTGGTAAACCACCTGTAATATCGCGGGTTTTACCTGTTGAACGAGGTATTTTAGCGATAATTTGCCCGGTTTGTAGTTTTTCGCCTTCATCAACCGCAATGTGGGCACCTACCGGAATGTTGTAGCCTTTGATTACGTTTCCTTTATTATCAGTAACCTGGATAACCGGGTTCTTGGTTTTATCTCTTGTATCGATAATTACCTTTTCGCGGTGACCTGTTTGCTCATCAGATTCTTCACGGAATGTTATTCCTTCTAAAACTGCCTCAAACTGGGTAACACCTGCAAACTCAGATATGATTACCGCGTTATACGGATCCCATGAACAGATACGGTCGCCACGTTTGATCTTGCTGCCATCTTTTACATACAGGTATGAGCCGTATGGAATGTTATTGGTAACAATTACTTTGTTGCTTCCTTCTTCTACGATGCGGAACTCGCCTGAACGGCCCAATACCACATCAACAGCACCTTCTTCGGCAGTTTGATAAGTTACGGTACGAACGTTCTCGAATTCAATTATACCATCAAATTTAGCGTTGATCTGTGATTCAGCCGCAATGTTTGATGCGGTACCACCCACGTGGAAGGTACGTAATGTTAACTGTGTTCCTGGCTCACCGATAGACTGTGCAGCAATTACACCAACAGCTTCACCTTTTTGCACGCGTTTACCGCTTGCCAGGTTACGTCCGTAGCATAAAGCACATACACCCCGCTTGCTTTCGCAAGTTAATACCGAACGTATTTCGATACCTTCTAATGGAGAGTTTTCTATCTTTTTAGCGATCTCTTCTGTAATATCATGACCGGCTAACGTTAACAATTCATTAGTAATAGGGTCATGAACATCATGTAGTGTAGTACGACCTAAAATACGATCATATAACGGCTCAACAATATCCTCGTTATCTTTCAATGCGGTTGTGTAGATACCTCTTAAAGTACCGCAATCAACCTCACCAACAATCATATCCTGGGCAACGTCATGCAAACGACGGGTTAAGTAACCAGCATCAGCAGTTTTTAACGCGGTATCCGCCAAACCTTTACGCGCACCGTGAGTAGATATAAAGTATTCCAATACTGACAAACCTTCTTTAAAATTTGAAAGGATCGGGTTTTCGATAATTTCACCACCTGAACCTGATTTTTGAGGCTTAGCCATCAAACCACGCATACCTGCAAGCTGACGGATCTGCTCTTTAGAACCACGCGCACCTGAATCAAGCATCATATATACCGAGTTAAAGCCTTGGTTATCTGTAGACAGAATCTCCATTACATTGGCTGTTAAACGGTTGTTGATACGTGTCCAAATATCGATGATCTGGTTGTAACGCTCGTTATTGGTAATGAAACCCATGTTATAGTTACCCATAACTTCTTCAACTTGTTTAGAAGCTTGTGCGATAAGTGTAACTTTTTCAGCAGGGATATTGATATCCTTCAGGTTAAATGATAAACCACCCTGGAATGCCATTTTGAAACCTAATTCCTTAATATCGTCAAGGAACTGGGCCGCACGTGCCATACCAGTGTTTTTTACTACCTCGCCAATAATATCACGCAGTGATTTTTTGGTAAGCAGCTCATTAATATAACCTACTTCTGCCGGAACGTGCTGATTGAACAATACACGGCCTACAGTAGTATCGATAATTTTATTTACAATGCTACCATCTCTTTCTTTAACCAATGCTTTGACCTTAATAAAGGCATGCAGATCAAGTTTACGCTCGTTATAAGCAATAATTACTTCTTCGGCAGAATAGAAAGTTAAGCCTTCGCCTTTTACAACACGGTCAGCATCAGTTTTACGGCCTTTGGTTATGTAGTACAAACCAAGCACCATGTCCTGAGATGGAACGGTAATAGGTGTTCCGTTAGCAGGGTTCAAAATGTTGTGTGATGCAAGCATTAACACCTGGGCTTCCAAAATTGCCGCGTTACCAAGTGGTACGTGAACGGCCATCTGGTCACCGTCAAAATCCGCGTTAAAGGCGGTACAGGTTAATGGGTGCAACTGTATAGCTTTACCTTCAACCAATTTTGGCTGGAACGACTGGATACCTAAACGGTGCAACGTAGGCGCACGGTTTAATAATACCGGGTGTCCTTTTAATACGTTTTCCAATATATCCCAAACTAACGGGTCTTTACGGTCAACTATCTTTTTGGCAGATTTTACTGTTTTAACCACACCACGCTCAATCATTTTGCGAATGATAAATGGTTTAAACAGCTCGGCAGCCATATCTTTTGGTAAACCGCACTCGTGTAATTTAAGGTTAGGGCCTACAACAATTACCGAACGAGCCGAATAATCAACACGTTTACCTAATAAGTTTTGACGGAAACGGCCTTGTTTACCTTTCAATATATCTGAAAGGGATTTTAAGGCACGGTTACCTTCGGTTTTTACCGCGTTTACTTTACGTGAGTTATCAAATAACGAATCTACAGCTTCCTGTAACATGCGTTTTTCGTTACGTAAAATTACTTCCGGTGCTTTGATCTCGATTAAACGTTTTAAACGGTTGTTACGGATAATTACACGACGGTAAAGGTCATTCAAATCTGATGTCGCAAAACGGCCACCTTCCAGCGGTACTAACGGGCGCAATTCAGGCGGGATAACCGGAACGATCTTAACGATCATCCACTCAGGGTTATTTTCGATCCTGGTTTTTGCACCACGGAAAGCCTCAACAACCTGCAAACGTTTTAAAGCTTCGTTTTTACGTTGTTGTGAAGTTTCGGTAGCAGCCTGGTGGCGTAAACTGAATGATAATTCATCCAGGTCAATACGTTTCAATAATTCTTCCAAAGCTTCTGCACCCATTTTGGCTACAAATTTCTGAGGATCCTTATCATCCAGGTATTGGTTTTCTTTTGGTAGTGTATCCAATATATCCAGGTATTCTTCTTCTGTCAGGAAATCCATTGTGTTGATTCCGTCAGCTTCTTTAATACCGGGCTGAATAACTACATATCTTTCATAATAAATGATCAGATCGAGTCTTTTTGTTGGCAGGCCCAATAAGTAACCAATTTTGTTTGGCAATGAACGGAAATACCAGATATGCGCAACCGGAACAACCAGGTTAATGTGGCCCATACGCTCGCGACGTACTTTTTTCTCAGTTACTTCAACACCGCAACGATCACACACGATACCCTTGTAACGGATACGTTTGTATTTACCGCAATGACATTCGTAATCTTTAACGGGACCAAAAATACGCTCGCAGAATAAACCGTCGCGCTCAGGCTTGTAGGTCCTGTAGTTGATGGTTTCCGGTTTTAAAACTTCACCGCTTGAACGCTCCAGTATAGATTCAGGCGAAGCTAAACTGATCGTAATTGTGGTGAAATTACTTTTGATTTTATTATCCTTTTTATAAGACATAGTCTCCTTTATTTTAATTATTGATTGAGTGAATTATTGAATGAGTGATTTCATTTAAAGGGATTGAATTAATCAATAATTCAATCCCTCAATAATTCAATAATTATTCCAGCGTGATATCCAAACCTAAACCTCTTAATTCATGAACCAATACGTTGAATGATTCAGGAACTGATGGTGTTGGCAGGTTTTCACCCTTAACAATAGCCTCGTAAGTTTTAGCACGGCCGATAACATCATCCGATTTAACGGTCAATATTTCCTGCAGTATGTTTGATGCACCAAATGCTTCCAGTGCCCAAACCTCCATCTCACCAAAACGCTGACCACCAAACTGGGCTTTACCACCCAATGGCTGTTGTGTAATTAATGAGTATGGCCCAATTGAACGTGCGTGCATTTTGTCATCAACCATGTGACCTAATTTCAGCATGTAGATAATACCTACGGTAGTTTGCTGATCAAAACGATCACCGGTTAAACCATTGTATAAATAGGTACGGCCCGATTCAGGTAAGTTGGCCTTTTTAACCCACTCTTCCACTTCTTCATGGCTTGCACCATCAAATATTGGAGTAGCAAATTTAATGCCCAGCTCTTTACCGGCCCAACCTAATACGGTTTCGTATATCTGGCCCAGGTTCATACGTGAAGGTACACCAAGCGGGTTCAACACAATATCAACCGGTGTTCCGTCTTCCAGGAAAGGCATGTCTTCGTCACGTACAATACGTGCAACAATACCTTTATTACCGTGACGTCCCGCCATTTTATCACCCACTTTAAGCTTACGCTTTTTAGCGATGTAAACTTTAGCCATTTGTACGATACCTGAAGGTAGCTCATCACCCACACTGATAGCAAATTTATCACGACGGTAAGCGCCCAACTCTTCATTAACCTTGATGTTGTAGTTATGAAGTAAGGTTTTTATCTGGTCGTTCTTATCATCATCAGTTGTCCATTTTGTTGGGTTGATGTTTTCGTAGCTCAGTTCAGTTAATATTTTCTGAGTGAACTTAACACCTTTAGGCACATGAAGCTCTTTGTAAACGTTAAATACACCTTGTGATGTTTTTCCGTTCACGATCTCGAATAACTTTTCAATCAAAGTATTTTTAAGATCTTTTACTGCTTTATCATGTTTGGTATCCAGTTTCTCTAACTGTGCTTTCTCTTCAGCCTTAGTTGTTTTCTTGGCACGTGAGAATAATTTGGTATCAATAACCACACCCGCGATAGACGGCGGAGTTTTTAATGATGCATCTTTAACGTCACCTGCTTTATCACCAAATATGGCGCGTAATAATTTTTCTTCCGGTGAAGGATCAGATTCGCCTTTCGGAGTGATCTTACCTATCAGGATATCGCCTTCTTTAACTTCGGCACCTACACGGATAATTCCGTCTTCGTCCAAATCTTTAGTAGCTTCTTCTGATACGTTAGGGATATCCGGTGTCAACTCTTCCTCACCACGTTTGGTATCACGTACTTCCAGTTCAAATTCTTCAACGTGAAGAGAAGTGAAAATATCCTGCGAAACCACACGCTCAGAAATTACGATCGCATCCTCAAAGTTATAACCCTGCCAAGGCATGAATGCCACTTTAAGGTTACGTCCTAAGGCAAGCTCACCATTCTGCGTTGCATATCCTTCGCAAAGCACTTGTCCTTTTTCAACGCGCTGGCCTTTTTTAACAATCGGCTTTAAGTTGATAGTGGTGCTTTGGTTGGTTTTCTTAAATTTAGTTAAGATATAGCTTCTGGTATCACCGTCAAAAGAGATCAAACGATCCATTTCGTTACGGTCATACTTAATTCTTATCTCGGTGGCATCCACATACTCTACAATACCATCGCCTTCTGCGTTGATCAATGTACGTGAATCCTTAGCCACACGGCCTTCCAAACCAGTACCTACAATTGGCGCTTCAGGACGCAATAATGGCACGGCCTGGCGTTGCATGTTTGATCCCATCAATGCACGGTTAGCGTCATCATGTTCCAGGAACGGAATTAATAGAGGTAATCTGGTTAGGGGCGATATCCATTAAATCAAGCCTGTCAGGCTCGATGATCGGGAAGTCACCTTCAAAACGTGCTTTAACTTTAGGCAATGCAAATACGCCTTTATCATCATAATGCGCGTTGGCCTGTCCGATGGTTTTACCATCTTCATCCTCAGCTGACAGATAAATAACATCTTCCTGCACCTGAACTTTACCATCAACCACACGTTTGTACGGCGTTTCGATAAAGCCTAAGTTGTTGATCTTGGCGTGTACGCAAAGCGATGAAATCAAACCAATGTTGGGTCCTTCCGGAGTTTCGATGGTACACAACCTACCGTAGTGGGTATAGTGAACGTCACGAACTTCGAAACCGGCACGCTCACGCGATAAACCACCGGGCCCTAAGGCTGACAGACGACGCTTGTGCGTGATCTCTGCCAGTGGATTGGTTTGGTCCATAAACTGTGACAACTGGTTTGTTCCGAAGAACGAGTTGATCACAGATGATAAGGTACGTGCGTTAATTAAATCAGTTGGTGTGAACACTTCGTTATCACGGATGTTCATACGCTCGCGGATGGTACGGGCCATACGGGCTAAACCAACACCAAATTGCGCATATAATTGCTCACCAACGGTACGCACACGACGGTTTGACAAGTGATCAATATCATCCACCTCGGCTTTTGAGTTGATTAACTTGATCAAATATTTAACTATCGCGATGATATCCTGTTTAGTTAAAACCTTAGTCTCTTCAGACGTGGTTAGCTTTAACTTACGGTTGATGCGGTAACGACCTACATCACCCAGGTCATAACGTTTATCAGAGAAGAACAAACGATCGATGATACCACGAGCAGTTTCCTCATCAGGTGGTTCAGCGTTACGTAATTGACGGTAGATATGCTCAACCGCTTCTTTTTCTGAGTTTGAAGTATCTTTTTGTAAAGTGTTATATATAATGGTATAATCACCGCTGGTTGAAGCATCTTCCTTGTTCAGGATGATGGTTTTTACACCTGCATCAATGATCATATCAATGTGGTCATCTTCAAGCATGGTTTCACGCTCTAAAATGATCTCGTTACGGTCAATAGAAACAACTTCACCGGTATCTTCATCCACAAAGTCTTCAACCCATTTCTTCAGAACCCTGGCTGCTAACTTGCGGCCAATGTATTTCTTCAGACCTGATTTGCTAACTTTAACTTCGTCGGCTAGTTCAAACAACTCTAATATATCTTTATCAGAGTCATAGCCAATTGCACGAAGCAGGGTAGTAACCGGGAATTTCTTTTTACGGTCAATGTATGCATACATCACGTTGTTAACGTCGGTAGCAAATTCTATCCATGATCCCTTAAACGGAATTACACGGGCAGAATACAATTTTGTACCGTTAGTGTGGCGGCTCTGGCCAAAAAACACACCCGGCGACCTGTGTAGCTGTGATACAATTACACGTTCGGCACCGTTGATAACGAAAGTACCTTTAGGTGTCATGTAAGGGATAGTTCCCAGGTACACGTCCTGTACAATCGTTTCAAAATCTTCATGCTCAGCATCATTACATGATAAGCGAAGTTTTGCTTTTAAAGGCACACTATAAGTTAATCCGCGTTCAATACACTCGCGTATATCATAACGTGGCGGATCAATAAAATAATCAAGAAACTCTAAAACGAAGATATTTCTTGAGTCTGAGATCGGAAAATTTTCGGCAAATACTTTAAACAGCCCTTCTTTATAACGGTTGTCTGAAGTTGTTTCCAATTGAAAAAATTCCTGGAAAGATTGCAACTGCACATCCAGAAAATCAGGGTAATCAAGTACCTTTCTACTGGTTGCAAAGTTTACTCTTTGATTGATTTTGTTTGCCAAGGTATTATAATTTTTAATTATTAATGTAGATGTGAGTATTGAGATGTGAGATGTGAGATGAAAAAATCTTTAATTTTGCCAGTCGGCAAGAATCTCAAATCTCACATCTAATATCTCAAATCTCCTGAAACGGCAATAGACCCCGACCAAATGGTCGGAGTCTGATGCTATTTAGGGTAGTATGGTTAAATTACTTAACCTCAACTACAGCTCCGGCTTCTTCTAATTGTGCTTTCAGAGACTGAGCTTCTTCTTTAGTAACACCTGTTTTTACTTCTTTAGGTGCTCCGTCAACAAGATCTTTTGCTTCTTTCAAACCAAGACCGGTTAAATCTTTAACTAATTTTACAACAGCTAATTTCGAGCCACCTGCTTCTTTCAGGATAACGTCAAATGCTGTTTGCTCAGCTGCAGCAGCAGGAGCGTCGTCGCCACCGCCAGCAGAAGGAGCAGCAACTGCAACTGCAGCAGCAGCCGGCTCAATACCATACTCGTCTTTTAAGATCTGAGCTAATTCGTTTACTTCTTTTACTGTTAAGTTTACCAACTGTTCAGCAAACGCTTTTAAATCCGCCATTTTATTTTAATTTTACTTTAATGCTTTTTGTTTTTTAATATCGAACTTTAAGGTGTTCGTTAACCTCTTTCCTGTAATGTTTTTACAACACCTGCCAGTATATTTCCGCCTGATTGTAATGCAGAAACAACGTTTTTGGCTGGTGATTGCAATAAACCGATGATCTCTCCAATCAGTTGTTCCTTTGATTTTAGTTTCATCAAAGTATCCAGCTGATTATCGCCAATAAATATGGCTGAATCAATATAAGCTGCTTTTAAAACTGGTTTATCACCTTGTTTTCTTAGCTGTTTGATCAGTTTTGCCGGGGCAGTTGCTGATTTTGAGAAAAGAATAGATGATGAACCTTTTAATACATCATATATTGGAGTGTAGTCACCGCCGGCAGCTTCCATAGCTTTTTTAATTAAGCTGTTTTTTGCTACCTGCATCGTAATGTCGCTTTCAAAGCACTTACGGCGAATGTTATTGACCTTTGCAACAGTTAAATCAGAAGTATCGGTAATATAGAAATTACCATACTCTTTCATTTGTGCAGAGAGGGCAAGAACAAGATCGTGTTTTTCTTCCTTATTCATGATTAGATCCCCGCTACTGTTTTAGTTTCAATTTCAATTCCTGGTGACATGGTTGAAGAGATATGAATACTCTTGAAATAGGTTCCTTTCGCTGATGATGGTTTTAATTTTGAGATAGTCTGCAATACTTCTAATGCATTCTCATAAATTTTATCAGCAGGGAAAGATACTTTTCCTATTGAGGTATGGATGATACCGGTTTTATCAACCTTGAAATCGATCTTACCACCTTTTACCTCAGTTACAGCTTTACCAACGTCGGTAGTTACTGTTCCTGATTTTGGGTTAGGCATTAAGTTACGCGGTCCGAGTACACGACCCAAACGACCTACTTTAGCCATAACACTTGGCATAGTGATGATAATATCAACATCAGTCCATCCACCTTCAATTTTGGCAATATAATCATCCAATCCAACGAAATCTGCACCTGCGTCTTTTGCTTCTTGTTCCTTGTCAGGAGTGCAAAGCACTAAAACACGTACAGTTTTGCCGGTTCCATGAGGCAATGTTGCAATACCACGTACCATTTGATTGGCTTTACGCGGGTCAACACCTAAACGTACATCTATATCTACTGATGAATCAAATTTTGTATTGGTTAAATCTTTAACCAATGATGATGCATCCTGTAAGCTGTATGCTTTATTTGCCTCAATTTTGGAGAGTGCCACTTTTTGATTTTTTGTTAATCTAGCCACTGTCTTAAACTGATTTGTATAAATTCTGTTAATTTGATTTCGAATTTCGGATGTGGGATTTCGGATTTACTCTTCGTCCTCTTCTTAGTTCGAAATATTCAAAATTTCAGCCATTCGTGTTTTCAATTTCTAAATCCGAAATCGAAAATCCGAAATCCGAAATTTGTTAGTTCCAGGGAGCCGTACCTGATACGGTAATCCCCATGCTGCGAGCCGTTCCGGCTACCATCTTCATGGCTGATTCAACTGTAAATGCATTCAAATCAGTCATTTTATCCTTGGCTATAGTTTCAACCTGGCCCCAGTTTACACTGGCTACCTTTTTACGGTTGGGTTCGGCCGAACCACCTTTTAAACCTGATACTTCCAATAACTGGATTGCAACAGGAGGAGTTTTGATGATAAAATCGAAAGACTTGTCGACATAAACAGTAATAACTACAGGTAACACTTTACCAGGTTTATCCTGGGTACGTGCATTGAACTGTTTGCAAAACTCCATAATGTTCACACCTTTTGCACCCAATGCCGGGCCAATTGGAGGAGATGGATTTGCAGCACCGCCCTTAACTTGCAGTTTCACCATCGCACCGACTTCTTTTGCCATTTTGTTTATTATTTAATTATTCAATGTTATAAAGTGGAAGCTATGTAACATTTAAAGCTCTTCGAGCAGTGATTAGTTGATTGTAGATTAGTTAATTAGTTTCTCCGTTCAATTATCAGCAACTCTTTTAATATTTTTATATCGTTAGTTTATGGCCCGGGATAGTAACTAAATCACTAACCTCTAATCACCAATCTCTAACTACTCTTTCTCAACCTGCATGTAATTCAATTCAAGCGGCGTACGGCGCCCGAATATCTTTACCATCACTTTTAATTTCTTTTTCTCTTCGTTAACCTCTTCAATTACGCCGCTAAAGCCATTGAAAGGGCCATCCATCACTTTCACATTTTCGCCTACATAATAAGGCACATTCATGGTTTCACCCTGTGCGCTCATTTCGTCAACCTTACCTAAAATACGGTTAACTTCGGCCTGGCGCAATGGGATAGCATTACCTTGCTTGTCGCCCAAAAAGCCAATTACACTGTTAACATTTTTTATAATGTGTTCAATTTCGCCATTCAGGTCGGCTTCCATTAATACATAGCCCGGGAAAAAATTACGTTCTTTAGCAATTTTCTTTCCGTCGCGCATCTGGTAATATTTTTCGGTTGGTATTAAAACCTGCGGAACCAGATGCGTAACGCCTAAGCG
>Ga0207020_1058_pt1 | contig 22941 bp, 16 predicted proteins | sample Alteio_BWMinCont_48_FD_153500 | JGI IMG/M metagenome (GOLD analysis project Ga0207020, IMG submission 153500) | Enriched cells from forest soil in Barre Woods Harvard Forest LTER site, Petersham, Massachusetts, United States -... | ecosystem: Environmental > Terrestrial > Soil > Temperate forest >... | reverse complement strand
ATACTCAAAAGTATGATGAGTAATGCAAACTTTTTGTTGGAAAGAACCGACATTCCTAAAACCTTTCTGTATGCAATAAATTCTTGTTAACGTATAGCATCTTTACCAGAACAACGTCAAATATTACCACAGTTGGGTAAGTTCGTGAACAAGACCTTCAGCTGCAAAATAGAGGATAACAAGAGCGGTTGTCATGCCAATGAGTGTCTTTATATTTTGTCCTGATTGCCATTCTGAACGTATCGTGAGTAACGTAAAAATAGAAAGTAAGAAAGCGGTGACGATGCCAAGTGCCGTTAAACTAAAAAAGAGATCAGGATTTTTAAGCGTGACATAGCTTGCAAGAATGCAAAGACCAATAACAAAAGCGCTTGTTCTTTGATTTACCCAACCACGGGCGTTGAGTGTTTGTATAGATGAACAACGTAATTTATGGGTCAATGCGATTAATAAGCTGCTGGAACTCCAGACCATTGAGTGTATAGTGCCGATGATTGCTGAAAGAATTGAAAAGTGAATGACAGCAATAAACCAATGCATGGTAGGAAAGATAATGTTTAATGTTTGAGAAAGTGGAATGCGTGGATCGGTAAAATAATGGAGCGGGGTGGAAAGAATGATTGAGCTGACAAAGAGAGTGTAGATTGCACCAACCATCATGATTGAATAGGTGAGTGCACGCGGGACATTTTTTTGTGGTGATTCCACAATATTAAATAACGATGCGGCGCATTCAAATCCAAAAAAGCCAAAAATTACTACACGTGTTGCTTTGAGCACATTGCCAAACCCGTAAGGTGCAAAGGGAGTAAGGTTTGCAATCTGTGCTTTACTTAAACACATAAGTGTAATAGCGAGCAGTGGAAATAACGTTGAGATAATTAAAATTATTTGCCCAGCTTGTGAAAGGGCTACGCCGAACATGTTAAGAAGTACAAGCACAATTAGTGCTCCGATGCCGAGTGCAAAGGGAGAAAAAGGTAAAAAGAATTCTAAATAGGTGCCCGCCATTTGCGCAAGCAAGCCCATCGCGATAAGTAGACCAAACAGATAGAAAAATCCCGCAAAGAGTCCAACTTTGTGTCCTGCCCATTGTTTTGTGTAGGCGTAAAAAGAACCTTCTTCGGGAAAGAGTGCGGCAACACGGGCAAGTGATTGTGCGATAAACCATACTGAGATGATAACAAAAACATACGCTAAGATTCCTGCAGGGCCAACATATGCAGCCATGGTTGCTGGTGCGGTGAAAATGCCGGAGCCGATCATGGCATTCATGCCGATAATTGTTGCGGTGGCAACGCCAATTTTTCCCTGTGCGGTCATTATAGACAGATCCTTTTTACTTACGTGCTCTGCAAATATATACTTAAGGCTTTAATTGTTACATATTACGTGACCCTTAACAAGAGAAATAGATGGATTATTGTCATTATTATCAAGCAAGGATTGAGCCAGCATGGTGTTGGTATTTTGTGGCGATTTTGCGCAGCATAGAACATGTCGCATTTGATCGTACCCTTGATGCTAAAACAAGTACCTTCGAATTTTTTGTTCCAGTTGACATGGAGAAATGTTTTCTTAAAATTATGTCATATTTCGAGCAAAAAGGGGTGGCATCAAATGTTATTCGCTTGCCAAATCGGTTGGCAGATGAGCCATCTTAAAATTAAATTATTGTGCATTTTGATTGGAGGAATGAGTGATTCGTTTTCGTTTTTTAAAATTGTTATTTGTTCTTTTGTGTTGTGTGACTACTGAACGTGTACATGGTGACATGGGTACATATGTAAAACAAGGTATTCCCGCTTTAGGTGTTCTAGCTGGTATGGGCTGGGTTACGTGGCGAGTTTGCAAATGGGCATATACAAAAGAGAAAGTTAAGTACTATTGCGATACGTACGCAGGTCCTTCAGCTGGTTTTTTGATGTCGATATTTGTATTAGGTGGTTTGATAGTAGCAGGATTTGGTGAAAATCCCGGCAAGATGGGTAATTTAAATTCGGCATCACCCGGAAAAACGGAGGCGGAACCCTCGTCCAAATCTGAAGAATTCTCGTTAAGTGCACGAGTGGGCAGCGGTATGCTATCGCTTGCAGGTTTATATCTGGCGTGGCACTTTTTGAAATTTGCGCGTCCTGGGATAAAATTTTTTTATGTAGGTCTTTTACCACTCGGAGTTGTTTTTTCAACTATTGCGATTGGTGGACGTTGCATTGCAGCGTCATGGATTCCTGTTGAAAAGGAATCGAAATTTTTATATAAACTGACGGAAAAGCAACCAACGATTTTTAAGATGTCGATTGGTGTGGCCATGATAGTTGCGGGTATAGCAACTGGTATAGTGAGTTATAACTATTACTGGAAGCCTTTAAGAAATTCCTAATTACTTGCGGGACTTTCTACAATTCTACGTGCCGCTTCTTTAATCCCTAAAATCTCTATCAATTCTTTAATGCTTGGTCCTTTGGTGGTGCCCATGAGTGCAAGTCTGAGCCAGGCGTAAAGATCTTTGTGATTAATTTTGTGAGTTGTGCAATGCTTTTTGAGTACTTCCATAAATTTTTCAGGCTCGCCGAGCAATCCCATTTCATTGAGAACCATGGTGCGGAGTGAAATTGCCTGTTCTCGTGCTATCACATTTGAAAAATCAGAAATGCTCAGCATTGGTGCCTGGAAGTAAAATTTAAGAATATCTACCACATCCTTTAATGTGGTGAGTTCTGTTTTAATTGCTTGAATTAGACGGGTTACGGTCTGTTTTTCCATCGTTGCTATTTGTGGGTAGGCAGCCGTGAGGTAGGGTAAACAAAGATCAGTAAGTTGTGCAGGGTCGTAGGTTGCTAGCCATTTGCGGTTCACCCAACTCAGTTTTTCAACATCGTAGCGAATGTAACCTGCTGAACTAACGTTTTCAAAATTGTACTGTGTACTCAATTGCTCAAGGCTCATGATCTCTTGCTCAAATGAAGTGCCGATGATTGCCAGGTAGTTGCAAATTGCTTCGGGCAAGTAGCCGGCTTCACGCAGATCGCCTAACGAAAAACCAAAGTCACGCTTTGAAAGTTTTTTGCCTTCTGTGTTGCAGATAATGGGCAGATGCCAGAATGTTGGTAAAGGGACGCCGAAAATATCATACATGGCTGCTTGGCTTGCGGTGTTTGTCATATGATCTTCGCCGCGCATTACATGGCTGATTTGCATTACCATATCATCGACGAAATTTGCAAAAATAAAGGTGTAGCTGCCATCAGCACGAGTGATGGGGAAATCAGAAAAATTGCTCATGTCAAACTTAATGATGCCGTGTCCCATATCGTGAATTTCATATATTTTGCTTTGATCAAGCTGTACACGCCAGATGAAGGGTATTTTTTGTTCGAGTTTTGTTTTAATTGTATCGACTGAAAGTTTTAAGCAGGTGCGATCGTAACGCGGTGGCTTTTTAAGAGCTATTTGGCGTTGGCGTTTAACATCGAGCTCTTCTTCTGTGCAAAAGCAGCGATATACGGCCTTTTTATCTTGCAGTATTTGCAATTTTGCTTGATAAATACTGTTACGTTGCGATTGATAGTATGGTGCATGCGGGCCGCCAACCTGCGGACCTTCTTGATAGGAAAGACTTAACCAATGCAAATCAGCGATGATCTGCTGTGCATTTGGATCAAAATTACGGTTTTGATCGGTATCTTCTATGCGGAGTATGAAGGTACCTTTTTTATTATGGGCAAAAAGATAGTTGATTAATGCGGCGCGCACATTGCCAAGATGCATGAACCCGGTTGGGGATGGCGCGAAACGAACGCGTACTGAATTGGTCATCTAGTTTCCTGTTATTAAGTGATTTGCTCATGATTATTTTGACATACTTTGCTTCATTTTGCTACTCTCCTGAACCAAGTAAAGGGTTCAGGAAAAAAAGGAGAGATGATGATGCAATGTCTGCGGATAATTATTATTGTTGAAAAAATGGATGATCTGCTGTTTGATTTCATCCAAAAAAATGCGCAACAAAATAAGATCGAGGGGGTTGTGCAGGCAATGGGAGCCGATAAAATACGGATTGCAGCATGTGGCACCAAGCAAAACATGGAAGATTTTATGGATGCATTGCATAAAGGTGGGCCCAAGGTACCCGATATGAGTGATTTTGAGCTTGAGCCGTTTTTAAAGGATAAGGATTTTAGGGGTGTTTTTAGGGTTATTAGGTAGAGCTTTGAGTAGATAACTTCAGCCGCTCGTAATTGGGCGGCTTTTTTTATGCCCGAGACAGTAGATTTTTTTTCCTTTGTTTGAGGCGGGTTGGCGTATAGTTGCCATCGGAGAAAGGTTATTCAGAACGAGTTAATTCAAAGTCTTGCGAGTTTTTAAAGAAGAACAGCAGCGTTGTCATCATTAACAAAGCGGCAATGATATAAATAGCTAGAGGATTATAGAGATATATTAAGCCAGCAGTAAAGGGGGCAAAAATCTCATATGAAGAATGCAAACCTTGATTGACCCCCTGTAACAGCCCTTGCTTATTTTCACTTACAGAGTGTGAAAGTATATTATTATAAGAAGGATCAAACAAGCCTTCTCCAACCGTGATAAGCACAATAGACAGCCACAATAAACTAGACATGCCTAGATAGCCGCTTAACGCTATGCAAACAAAACCTGTTATCATAAGAATGAGGCCACCAAAAATAATGCTTTTCTCAGAAAATATGAGAAGCTTTGGCAATAAAATTGCCCGTGAAATAATATCGCACAATCCTATAAGAGCAAACAATACGCCAATCTGAGTTGGCCCCCAAGCAAAGACATCTTTTAAGTATACCGGAATATTACTTTGATAAAAAAGTAGAGCGATAAAAAAGGAGGCCCCTAATATAAAAACTTTTCTCGCCTGTTTTAGGCTAAAAATGTCCTTAAAATGAGAAAACGGATTAAGAGCATTGACGGTTATATTTTTTGTGCGCTTCTCTTCTATAAGGGTTTCAGGCAAGGAAACATAGATAAAGAGCGCTGTAATAATTGAAATTCCTCCTGCAATATAGAAGGGAAGCGAAAGATATTTAATGCCTAACATCCCTCCAATTGCGGGTCCTATCATGAAACCGATACCATTCGCGGCTCCTAAATATCCATAGAGCTTTGTCCGTTCCTTCCCTTGCGTGCTATCTGCTACGTAAGCATATAATGCGCTAATATCCCCGGCTGAAATTCCAGCAATAATCCTGCCAAGAAACAATACCCAGAGAGCTCCGCCAATACCAAGAGTAAAATACCCGACCGCGGTTGCAAGCAAACTAAAAAACAAGATTGGTTTTCTGCCAAAACAATCGCTAAGAGCACCCATTATAGGAGCCATAAAAAACTTACAAACAGCATAGATTGAGACTAATATACCCAAGTAAAGAGCGACTTTTTCTGCAGGAACATACAGACTAATAAGAAAGGGAAAAAGTGGAATAACAATAGTAAGCCCAATAGCATTAAGCAATGCTATGATTAAAATTAGCCAAAGTTTTTTATTCATTGTTTAGGTGCTTTGGGTTAACTACTCGAAAAAAATGTTGTATCAAACGCAAGACAATATAGCAAAGCTACCGACTCTCGCAACCTTAACAGGACTTTAACACAGGGTTGTTTCATCCCAAGGGAGTGTAAACAAATAAGAGTGGCTTTTTTTATGCCCTAGGCAGTAGAATTTTTTCCGCCTGCGCCAACCCTCCTGCGTTTACGCTCTGGCGAGATTTTGGCTTCGGCGAGACAGCCTACGTATTTTGCTATCTAATTTTCCTTTGTTTGCTTGCCTAGCCCCTTCGGCAAGCTCAGGACATGGTTTACTCCTGCTTTCCCGCCGTCCTTCGGCAAGCTCAGGATGAGCGAAAATTCCTTAGCAGCCTTTAGTCCTGAGTAGGCCAATAGGCCGTATCGAAGGGTTATAACTTCGAGAGTTATGCTTAGCATGTTATGGGTAGGCTGGGAGTAGGCGTTAGCCGTATCGAAGGATCGTAAAAGCGTAGGCTGGTTCTACAGATCGTGTTACAATGAGCTTATAGGGGATGCGTTGGTTATTATTTCTTAACATATTCTCCGATTAAATTTCACAATCCCGCTCGTGGTGAGCTTGTCGAACCATCTGAGCGGGCAAATGTTCGCACTGTGGGCTCATTGTAAGTGTTTTTAGAATTCAAATTATCCTAAAGCCTTTTATAATGCTGCGTAGAACATAGCCGTAAAAATATGCACTGCTCAGATCCTTCGACGGGCTCAGGACGAGCGGTGGTGGAGCTTTGGTTGCTGCAACAACCTTTTTGGTTTGCACTGTATTAAATATTTTATTTGCAAGCTTGATTTATGAACCGCTTTTTTTACGCTACCCTCGTAATCTTCACCTTTTCTGCAGCCGTGCAGGCAGATCCAGCTCAACTGCGTCTTGCGCTCCCTCTTTCTGATGAAGTTCAGCTTGCCCAAACGATTCAACAGACATTTTCAGACCCCTTTATTCTTGAAGATCTTACTTTTGAATCGGATGTAACATTGAGCCAGGCTGAATTTAACTACTTGGTTGATTTGCCCAAAGGCGAGCAGATAGCTGCTGCACAGATTCAAAAAGCGGTTTCCTATTTGATCAAAAAAAATAGGTTTGAACAGATTGAATTGGTAGTAAAACAGGGGCAGTGTGGCAAACAGCTCCATTGGATGTTGACCGGGTTGTGGAGCTTTGATCGGTTGAATATTACAGGTATTTTGTTGGGCAAAGATGCCTATCGTTATTTGTACATGCTTGAACATGGGCAACCATTTGAGCGGGAAAAGCATCGGCTTTCACTGCAGAAAATTAAAGAAGCCTTTGCATACGATGGCTATTTTAATGGGCAGGTTAAAGATGAGATTATTAAGGACGCCCCGTCTAAATCTATCAAGGTTAATCTTATGCTTAATCGTGGTGAGCGTTTTGTAATGTATGATGTACAGATTTTGTGGCTTGAGGTTGAACATTTACCTCTTGATGTACTGGTTGAGATGCAGCATCAGGTAAAAAAGCAGTTTGTTAATAAGCTTATCAATAAGTATTATCAGCAAAAAATTATTAATAAAGCGACCAAGGAGCTGAATCAATTATTGGCTCATGAAGGTTTTTTGGATGTGGGCATTGAACTCGAAAAGCAGATTGATCATCTTAAAAATAAAGTGACACTTGTTTTCACCATTAACCTGCACAAAAAAAAGCCGATGGTTTTTATTGGTAATCATTTTTTTTCAAAAGCCCAATTGTTGGATGCTATTGTTATTTTTGGGCGTTCTGCGGCGCTGTTGCCTTCCTCTATACTTGCGCAAGAAATTGCTCACAGGTACCACACTAAAGGATTTTGGTCAGTGTCATTACAGGCGGCTGAAGAACAAGATCGGTTTGTTTTTGTCATAGATGAAGGTGCGCGCGTATGCGTTGATGATATCATTTTCAAAGGGATTAAGGCATTTGATACGCAGCAGTTGGCTGTGCCCTTTTTTAAGCAGCAATTAAAACAATTATTTTATGATGAATTACTTATTAAGCAATCGATTGATAAACTTTTAGCATATTATCTACAGCAGGGTTTTTTGAAAGCGAAGGTTTTGCGTCAAGAGTTTGTGCCAGCAGAGGAGGAAAATCATTATCGCTTGGAATTGACGCTTGATGAAGGGGATCGTACGTATTTGACGCGTATTAGCATAGAAGGGTTTCCTGAATTATTAAAGTCTGGCCCGTTTGAACGTTTTAATAAGCCGACGTTGCATGTTCCTTTTGATCCGGCAATTATCGTTGAGCAGAATAAATTTTTGCAGCGGCGCATGGGCAGACAAAGGTATAATGCGGCGCATATCCATCATGAACTTATGCGGCAGGGCGATGCGGTGCAGCTGACATGGAAAATTGATCGAGAAAGTTCGCAAAATGTTAGTTTTGGTAAAACAGTAGTGGTTGGTGATTGTCGGTTGCCGTTTGAATACATTAAACGTGAGCTTCAATATCAGGAAGGGGATGCGTGGGATAAGGAGAAGCTCAAGCAATCATTGTTACGTCTACGTACTCTTGATCTTTTTGAGCAGATCCATTTGTATCCATATCAACCGGCAGTTGTAGAACCAGAAAAAACGGTCCTTTTAAAAGTTTGTGAAGATGATCCGTTTGAAGTACGGTTGCGGGGAGGGCTTGGCTTACAGCAGGTGGGGAAACATTATGTTTTAGGGCGTGGGGTAACATTTGCTGCTGGGATAGGGTTGGTGGGTAAATCACCGCTCAATATTGGTGATCAAATAAGGTTTGATGCTGATTTCACCCGTTCTTATCGTAAAATAAATGGCTGTTATTCTATTCCGTGGCTTTTCAATCAACCAATACGCACGCTGTTTAAGGTTTATAGCAACAAGTACTTTCAACCCACATTTATTGAGAGCACGAAAAACTTGTATGATGTGACCCAAGAGGGGTTTTTGGTGAGCTTTGCGCGTAAATACAAAGTATATGATGGGGCATTTGCTCTCGGCATTGAGTGGATGGAAACAGATTTGAAAAATGCTGATCCTGATATTTGTGCATTGGCAAACCAATTAGCCCAAGCAATCAGTTTTACCCCCCAGCTTGCAGATAAAAAAGTGCCATTTTTTCAATTTGAGCCGACATTGTTTATTGATTATCTTGATGATCGCCTTAACCCAACCTACGGATCCCTTACATTGTTTTCTTGTAAAGGCATGGTACCACTTAAACGGCGTTTTTCCGATGTATATTTTTTTAAACTGCTTATTGAACAATCACTCTTTTTTCCGTTTGGTTTAGATGTTGTGGGTGGGCTGCGTATACGAGTAGGCCATATTTTTAGCGCAAATTTTAATAATGTGATGCCCCTTGAACGTTTTTATCTTGGAGGTGCTCATTCGATCCGCAGTTATGATGTAGATTTGTGTCCCCCCGTTGGTTTGTTTCACGATGCAATGAATAAAGCGCACATTGTGCCTCAAGGTGGTCAAACAATGGTGAATGCGAATTTTGAACTGCGGTTTCCTCTATTTAAGGGATTGGGGGGTGTGGTGTTTCAGGATATAGGAACGCTTGTGGGCGGTGAACATCAACAAAGCTTTGATGCACAAAGTTTGCTAGCAGGTACTGGTTTTGGGCTACGCTATAATACACCTATTGGGCCATTGCGATTTGATATAGCGTTTAAATGGAAAAGGCGTGACGCATCGGAAAGCTCATACGCGTGGTTTTTGAGCATGGGCCATGCGTTTTAAAACTTTTAGATTTCTTTTGCATTCTGATTGAAAAAGATTTACCTTAAAACTACTACCTGTCGTTGAAAAATGGGGTCTTTACGGAGGGTGGTTGCAGCTTTTGTTTATTTAAATGGGACGGTCAAGGAGTTTTTCTTAATGAATCATGATTACAAAGAAGTTACGCACAGCCACGATCACGCAACATGGTATACCGAAATTATTTGTCACGCGCCATATGCGATTTTTTCAGTTGCGCTTAGTTTAGCGCTTGTTACGTTTTTGAGCTGTTTTGCACTCGGTTCTTCTGATAAAAGTCTCGTGGTTCGCGGAGCGCATTTGTTGTTTCATAGTTTTCACTTTCTCCATATTATCTTTGCAGCTACGGGTACGGTGATTACCTTCTTTAGGTTTTCGCATAATGTGCTGCGGGGCATACTGGTGGGTATTTTTGCACCAATGATTTTTTGTACCCTTTCCGATGTTGTATTGCCGTATATTGGTGGGCGCATTTTGGGTGTGCCAATGCACTTTCATTTGTGCTTTGTTTCAGAGCTTTCCAATGTAATACCATTTTTGTTTGTCGGTATAGTGAATGGGTTTTTGATGAGTAAATACCACGAAAGCAAGCAAAGTTTGTATTCGGTGTTTTCACATTTTATCCATATTTTTGTGAGTTCTCTTGCTGCAACGTTCTATTTGGTATCGCATGGATTCGTTGAATGGTACAGCAATATGGGCATAATCTTTTTATTTTTGACGGTTGCGGTGGTGGTGCCGTGTACACTAGCTGATATTGTTGTTCCTATGGCATTTGCGAGGGCGGGTAAAAAGAGATGAGAAGTATTCGCTTAGAGGGCATTAAAAAGCTCTATAATGGTGAAGTGATCCTTGAAAATATAAATTTAACAATTCCGAGCGGAAAGTTTTTTGCTTTGTTAGGGCCGAGTGGTAGTGGTAAAACAACGCTGCTTCGTATTATTGCTGGTTTTGAAGCAGTGGATAGTGGCAAAATCTTTCTGGGCAATCAAGAGATCACGCATGTGCCAATTAATAAGCGGCGAATAAATACCGTGTTTCAGAATTATGCATTGTTTCCTCACTTTAATGTGTTTGATAATGTTGCCTATAGTTTAAAATTAAAAAAACTGCCAAAAGAAGTTATTGAACAAAAGGTGATCAAGATTTTAAAATCGGTGCATCTTGAAAAGCATATCTATAAATCTATTCATCAATTATCTGGCGGTCAGCAACAGCGTGTTGCATTAGCACGAGCAATTATTAATGAACCAGATGTTTTATTATTAGATGAACCATTAGCAGCACTTGATTTAAAACTACGCGAAAAAATGTTGCTTGAATTAATCGATTTACAAAGCACGTTAAAGACCACCTTTATTTATGTTACGCATGATCAATTTGAAGCACTTACGGTGGCTGATACCATGGCGATTATGAATCAAGATGGTGAAATTGAACAAGTTGGTACACCAAAAGAGATTTACGAATTTCCTATTTCTACCTTTGTTGCAAAGTTTGTAGGAACTACAAATATTTTAAAAGGTACGTTGCGCACGAGCGAATCAACGCCCAAGATTGAACTTGAGGGACTTGGTGCTTTTGAAGTTGCGGTGCCAGCAAGCAAAGAGTGGGGACGGGATGGAAGTATGGTGTATCTGAGTGTGCGTCCTGAAAAGATTGACATCAGTAAAACACCTTTGCAAGGCTTTTCTAACAGTTTGACGGGCATTGTTGAATCGATTGTGTATCATGGGCGCTCAACCCAATATAATGTGCGGTTGAAAAATGAAACGCGTTTGCATGTGTTTGAACAAAACGAAGAACACTTTCAACAAGAAGTTATCGATTACGATAATGAAGTATATTTATACTGGCAAAAAGAAAATGCGGTGTTATTAGAAAAATGAAAATGCGTATTTATTCATTGATTGCTAAAGAATTTCCCTTTTTTTTAGTTATGCCAGCGCTTATTTGGCAGGTGCTCTTTTTTTATGTGCCTCTTTTATGGATAGTATATCTGAGCATTACGCACGTTGGTGCACCGTTTTTTAATTTTACGTTGGCACATTACACCGGACTTTTTGAAGCTGCTTTTTTTAAAATTATTGCTCGCTCATTATTCTTGGCTTTTGTTAATGCGGTGATTTGTTTATTGATAGCATATCCGATTGCCTATTTTGCTGCACGCAGCCCACGCAATTGGCGTAACTTTTTTTTGTTTTTACTCATTTTGCCCTTTTGGACCAGCTTTGTGGTGCATGTGTATGCATGGTTTTATGTGCTTGATACCAATGGGCTTATTAATTCAACGTTATTGAAAATTGGTTTGATTAAAGAGCCATTGGCGATGGTCAATACGCTGTTTGCGGTCTTTTTGGTTATGATCTATTGTTATTTGCCCTTTATGGTAATGCCATTGTATAGTGCATTGGAAAAATTTAATTGGACGTTGTTGGAAGCATCAATGGATTTGGGAGCAACGCCCGCAAAAACCTTTTTTAAAATTACGGTTCCGATGACATTGCCCAGCATTAAGACAGGATTTTTCTTGGTTTTTGTGCCATCGTTTGGTGAATTTGTGATCCCTGCTTTGCTTGGTGGTAGCAAAAAAATGTATGTAGGCTCTCTTATTTATCATTATTTTTTAGTCGCACGTGATGCAGTAACTGGCGCAGCATTCACTTGTTTGAGTAGTCTTATTTTAGTTGCGGCATGTTTGATCATTGCATGGGGTTTTAGAAAAATATTTGCAGGGTCAGGGGGAGTTGCTCAATGAGGCCATGGTATTCTAAAGCAATTCTGCCAACGTTTGTGGGGCTTGCATATCTTTTTTTATATATTCCGATTATCGTTTTAGTTGTGCTTTCATTCAATGCAGTTGCATTGAATCTTGGTTGGCAGGGATTTTCTTTGCAATGGTATTATGAATTATTTACTTCAGCAGAAATTTGGCAAGCATTAACAAATTCATTAGTTGTAGCATTCTGTGCCGTTGCTTTAAGTTTACTCATGAGTGTAGTACTTGTCTGTTATGGCTCCCCGTTATTGCATTCAATCCGATGGTTTTTTTATGGCACTTTGATAGTTCCAGAAGTGGTACTTGCGGTGAGCTTGTTGAGTGTTTTTAGTTTTTTATCGATACCGCTGGGATTAACTACCTTAATCGTGAGTCATGTGCTGCTTGGTCTAGGGTATACCGTGCCAATTGTGTATGCACGGTATATTTCATTAGATAATCGGTTGTTGGAAGCTTCATTAGATTTGGGAGCAACACCAACGCAAACTTTTTTTAAAATTACGCTTCCTCTGCTTGCGCCTGCACTTTTAGCTTCATCGCTGTTAGTATTTATCATTTCGCTTGATGATTTTATTCTCTCATTTTTTTGCTCAGGTGCTACTGCACAAACGTTACCGATGTTTATTTTCTCCGTGATTCGTTCAGGTTCTTCACCGGTGGTGAACGCACTTTCAACGGTAATGTTGATGATTAGCAGTGTGTTAGTATTTATCTTTTGCGCTCTCCAGGCACGAACGCGGATATTATAATGAAGAGAGAAACAGTAATTTCTGTTCTTGTTAGGTGCTTGATCGTGGTTGGTTGGTGTGCTGCAATTGGGATAATGCTCTATGTACCCAAAGTTATTAAGCATTTACAACCACGAAAAAGTATTAATCTGTTTTCATGGCCACAGTTGATTGATAGTGAAACGCTACAAGGTTTTGAAAAAGAAACGGGCATTAAGGTTAATGTGAGCTACTTTGAAGCGAATGAAGAATTATTTGTAAAGCTCAAAGCAACAAAAGGAGAAGGGTATGATATTATTATGCCTTCTGATTATATGGTAAAGGCATTGACTAAAGAAGGGTTACTTAAGAAAATTGATCATTCAAAATTAGAGTTTTTTAGGGATATTAATCCTGCGCTGCGTGGCCATTCATATGATCCAAATAATGCCTATTCAATTCCATTTTTATGGGGCGTTTTTGGCCTTGGTATCAATAACAAGTTCTTTAAGAGTAAATTATCGAGTGCGAGCTGGGATTTGGTTTTTACCGATAAACTTGCACCCCATCCTATTGGTATGATTGATGATGCACGGGAAGCATTAATGATTGCAGCGCAGTATTTATTTAGAACGGTAGATAATTTGAATGCTGAGCAGGTGCAACAGATTAAAAAACTGTTGGTAGAGCAAAAAAAACGGGTGGCGATGTATACCGATTTGCGTACCGATTATCTCTTGCTTGCGGGTAAATGCCCGGCGGTTGTTGGATTGAGCACCGAAGTGTGGAAAGCGATGCGTGTTAATCCAGATATCGATTTTTTCATACCAGAAGAAGGGGGATTTATGAATATTGATAGTATCGCGATCCCTGCATCTTCAGAAAATACTGAATCTGCCTATAAACTGATTAATTACTTATATCGTGTTGATATTCTTAAACATTTGGTAGAAAAGTACGCATTCTTTTCACCGCTCAATACGGTTGTGGGCCAAGTACCCGATCCGCGGCGCATGCCGGTGCCGACTGCTCGTCAAATTAAAAAACTCGATTTTTTCAGAACAGTCTTTGCCGAAAAGCAATTAAATGAAGTGTGGATTGCCGTTAAGGCTGAGTAGGTATCTATTTTTGGCTTGAGCTACTTTTACCGATTTGTTAGGTACTTTTGCGGCGTTGTCTATTTTTACGAGCTCTGTATGTAAGATTTTTATATTTTGCTAGATTAGCGCTTGTTTTATTCTTATGTATAGTAAACTTCAATTTTTTAGCTTCAGCCATTTTTGTAGCACGTTCCAACCTGTCACTTCTCTTTGTGAGTTCAGGCGTACGAGATTGTGCTGTCGCTGTGTCAGATGCTTTTATAGATTGAACTGCAGCAGCGAATAGTCGAGTAGGGATAGCTCTAGCTATCGCATTACGTTTATTCTCAGCATCAGTTTCTTTTTTGGCGGCTAGAGCTCGAGATATTTCACGTTGAGCCTGCGCTGCAGCAAATTTTTGAGCAGCTAGAGCTTGAGCTTTAGGGTTAATTCTCTGAGTACGAGCAGCAGTTTTGTGCTGAGCATCAGCGCTGGCAGCAAAGCTTGTTGATGTGCTTACTGCTAATAAAAGAGCTGCTACTATGAATATTTGTTGAATAGTCTTCATAATAGGTTCCTTTATTAAACCATTCCATAAAAAATGAATACAATGGGATTCTATTTTTGAGTAGCCGTGGAGTCAACAGGTCCTATAATGACAGCTACAGTGGTTAATGATGCACTGGTTCCTGAGGGAGCAGTTATTGGAGCCGGTGCACGAATAGCTACGGCGGCAGCTGCTATAACAGCAGGATCGTTAGCATCTTCACCGGAAGCATACTTGATAGCTGTAGCAACATGGGCATCCTTAGGGGTAGTTTTTGTATGAGTACCTGTAGTTGCGGTTCTTAGTTCAGCTTCTCTTTGTACGGTATCTAAATGCTTAGTATCAGCAGCTGCTATACCTGCTGAAGTTGTATGATGTGCTGCGGCTGAAACAGCTGCACTTGTAGAACTTTCCACAATAGCTGTTGATTGAGCCGATGTTGTTGCAGTAGCTGCTGTAACTGTTGTTGCCGCAGGTTCAACAAATAATGCGTACGTTTTTGGTGTATTGGTACAACAGGGTAATGCAGTAATTGAAGAGAAGGTATCAATGTTTTGCCCAGAGGAAAAATCATACATAGTCCTCATGACTTTAACAGTTCCCGGTACGCGTGGATAGAATTCAAATGCACGTCGCTTGAATGTTTCAATAGTATCACTAAGTTCAACATGGCGGAGGCCTGTATAATAATTACCTTTCCAACAGATTGCAAGGAGTGCTTTAGATGGACCGGCATTTTGGGCTGACGCAGTAGGACGTGATTTATCCTTGTAAGAACGCTTCTTAGTAGTTGCAATTGCTAAGGCGGTATTAGCCTCACTAGCACCTGCAGCAAAACTTGTGGCTACGCTGGCAGTTAACAAAAGAGCTGCGAATCTAAGCATTTGTTTAATTGAATTCGGCATAAGTTTAATCTTCATGTAAATAGACCCCATTATACAAAGATTGACAATAAAAAATTAATTCAAAAAACATATTATTACTGTGTATAGTATAAAATGATTTTTTGTTTTTGTACAAAAGGGTTTAGAGTGGTTTAATGGTGAGTTGCTGTATTTAATTCGCCGAATATATTTATTGAAGACCTATAGTACCACCACCAATGCTTGGCGCGATAGGTACTACTTTTTCAGCTTCAACCATTGCTGCTAACTGCCCATTCGAGTTACTGCGATGGAGCGCAACATTCTCCGTTATTTTATGAGGGCAGCACATTATGCCACAACACATGCAACAGTAGAATTTATTTGCTTTTGAAAGTCTGGGATCTAAATAAAATCCTACGGTACACGTTGAAGTTGCTTTATCTGTAGTTTTTAATTGATGTTCTGTTGATCTAATTTGTTTTGCAAAGCTTTTAAATCGTCTTACGAGCTCGCGATACTCCGATTTCCCCGATGCTTTTATTGATTTTCCAGTCCTCTGAGGTACTGTTTCTTCAAATAAGGTCATTGCTTGAAAATGTTTTGCTATAGCATTGCACACGGTAGTTGCACTTGGTGTAATACCTGTAGAGTTACCAATTGTTGTTTGAATTTTAGACATTTTGGAGTTGCTACTCCCTAATTTGGCGAACGTTTTTGCTGCTGTTTTTAATGCTGCATGTGCTTTTTTGAGGGCCTCAGCTGAGTGTGGTGCGTTTGCTGCGGCGCTTGCTGTTAAATGAGCTGATGTAGTCTTGCTCTCTGAACCAGCAGCGCCCTGTAACGGAGCGTATACACTTACTAATACAAGAAGCAGAAATATCTTATTCATTTGAACCCTTGTGTGACGCTTTATAAAAAATTTTAAAACATTCTCTCATTTTGAGTAGTATAGGCATTTTTGTTAGCTCAAGCGACTTCTATGCGTAATCTGGGTTATGAACAACGAATACTTAACTATTTTATTGACGCAAGGGGTTGTTCTCCTATAGGTAGTCATATATATGAATGATAAAAATCGGGAGATTAAAAAAAGGATGGGTATGAAGAACAGAGCTCTTTATAAATTAGTCTTGATTCTCAGTATTGGTTGTTTTACAAACCACCTTAATGCTTTGGTTTCGTGGAACAATACAACGGTGACTACTGATGTAACAGATGATAATCTCGATATTCGAGGTACCAACATGTTAAGTGGTGGTATCCATGTTTCGGCACTCACAAAAGATATTCTTATCACGGTACAAAATGGTGATTCGGTTGTGCGTGGCACGCCAACAGGGCCATCGCGGCTTTATTTATTTGCCGATACGGGGCGTACTATTACTGCATGTTTGCAAGATACCTTAACGTTTCTTGGTTCAAGTGGCGGCACTGATTTATTAATTACAGTAACTGGACCTGGTGATGTTGAATTTTTTATTCAGGGTGATGAAAAGGTTGTATTTACTTCAAATCCTGGCGAAGGTGGGGTTGAATTTTATGTTGCTGCGATACCTGGGCCAGCAGGAAATCAACAACCACCATTTCCCGGTATTCCTAAGCTGCATTTTAACCGTTTTCCCTGCAATGGGGTATTGGATTTGCCTAAAAAACATGTGGAAGTTGTTATTGGGCCAAAATCATTCTTAAGTTTTTTTGGTGCAAATATTATTTCTATTTTTGGTCAATCAGGAATAATCTTTTTTGATCCAACAAATAATGATAAAGGCCGCATGGTCTTGCGTATTCAAGACACGGGGGCTTTCATCTTAGATACTGTGCTCTATACCCCAGCAGATCCAAATAATATAATGATATCTGACATTAATCGTGCTCAAAGACCATTGGAGGCCTTTACATTTACACAAATTATTAATAATAATTTCGCCCAAAATACTAACGCTAGTTTGTTAGTAATTAATGAGAATAATACTTTAGGTGATATAAGAGCGGATCCTTGGTTTACTGGTATATATAATGGTATTCGTTATGGTTTTGTACTTGATGTTGGGCAGCTACAGATTTTAAGCAATGCTTATCTTGATTATGTTGGTACTTCATTAAATCAATGCCCTAAGCCAAACATACCGGAAGAGATACTGGAAGGGCGCTCAGTGAGTTCGGTGGTGAAGGTACGTAATCCTTCGGCCTTAGTTATGGACGTTTTTGGTACTGTTGCTTGTCAGCAACCATCCGCATTGTTTTTGAGATCCGGTGTTGATGATGATGGTAACGTCCTCGAAAAGGTGGTAGATAGCGATGGAGACCTTGTGTTTTCATTTACTATAGATCCTGAGGAACGAACTCCTGGAGCAGGTAATATTGTATTGGTGGCAGAGGGAGATGGTACGATTGATAGCGTGGGAGATACGCAGGATCTTATAAATGCAAAAATGGAAGTTCTTTCGCTGCATGTAACTCCGACTGGCGGGTCGGTATTAATTAATACCGCAGAAACTATTTTTCCTACACGTGATTTTGCGGTTAATGAAGATGGTGATTTAGCACGCTACAACAAGGGCTGTTGTCTTATAAATACGACTGATAAATATGGATTCACGATTCGTCAAGTTGCTCTTGTGCATTCAGATGTAAACCATCAAGTATTTGAAGAGGATGATATACATTCAGAACCAACTTATATCGGCGGTGACACCTGGAAAATTGCTCAACCAAATTTAAATCGACCAACTATTAATTTTAATAGAGCTTTATTATTTGTGCATAGCGACATAGCGAGTACTGGGGTTGATTTTCTTATACCAGAACGAGATGGCAATCATACGAGTGGCGGCAATTGTACTGAATTTACCTTTTTCTATAATGGCCGTGTAATTGATGATGGTACAGGCCGACATATGGTTTTGGGAACTAATGTTGGTTCTCATGCGTGTGACGGTTGTTCTATTATCGATAACAATGCACATCTTGATCTAATCCAAAAGGGTTTTTTACATGGATTTTTATCTCGGCCGATAGGCGATGAAGCAGAAACAATAAAACGGACTTCAGCAGTGAATATGAATCGTATTTGTCCTGTTGGTGCTGGCGCACAAAATCAGCAACTTAACTTGTTAACGCTTCCAAATAATAACACTATTACGCAGGGCATAACGGGAGATATTACCGATCAATTTTCAGTGCAAACTATTTATTTAGGCCATAAAAGTAATATATCGGTTGGTGCCGATAAAAATTCGCCTATAGTTCCGCCAGACCCATTTTTTGGGCCGAGTTTAGAAGCTCAACCTAATTTGATTATTGATGGTAATTACTTTGCATTCGAAACTCGAGGTGGGCGTGCTCATTCACCGAAGTTAAGTACGATAACGGGCGAAGGTGGCACCTTTGTGGATCTTCATGGCACTATTAGTATTACGCCAACACGTCGAGCAAGTATGGGTACCATGGTTACTAAGAGCAGAGATGCGGTGATTGATTTGCCAAAGAACCAGGTATTATTTAAAGATCAAGTAGGGATTTCGCAATGGTTGCTTAATTTAAATGATCCTTTTCAGCGCGTGATTGTTGATTTTGGGCAAAATCTATCTGACTATACGCTCAATTGGCGTAATGTTACCAAAGACTTTAGTGTCTTTACGCCATATGAAATTGGAAGTTTTGATCCATTTAGTTGTCCGCCAGTAACCGCGGCGAATATAACGGCAATACCAACCGTGTTTGGTTCTGTTGACCAATTACAAATATTAGGTTCGCGATTAGGTGACCAAGCACATGTTCTTGTTGGTTGTGGTGGTACCGTTGGTGAGTTGGTGTTCTTAAAGAGCTGTGATGCTGGGCAGGCACCCGTGGGCGTAGTGGTTCTGCAAAATGAAGGCACTATTGGCCTTGGTTCAGCAAATCGCAATACTGATTCGGTAGAATCTGAAATTGTATTGGGTGTGAATGGAGTAACGCTTATTGCTAACGGTGATGGGCATGTTGAGTTAAACCAAGACCTTATCATTAATAATGTATGCCATATTTTAGCCGGCCCTGATTTTGGATCGGAGACACAACAGTCACTGGAATTTGATGCAGATTGTTGCCGCACGATCTATGTTAAAAATGGTGGGGTACTTGATCTAAGTTCATTCACCACAACAAACCAAGTTGTTGAACTGTCTGGGCAAACACGCTTAGTGCTTGAACCTGGAGCGCAGGTTGTTATGGGTGGTGGTATTCTGCAATTGAACGATGATGCAGCAATTATTGCTGATCCGGAAGAACAATGTCAGCTCTTAAAAATATTTGGGCCTTCGGTAACTGATACAGATGCTCAACGTGTCAAATTGATTGGAACCGGGACTATTATCTTTAATGATAAATCTTCATTTGTCATTAATAACAATTCATACGTTGGTGTTGAAACATTTGCTTCGTATACTCAAACTACGAGCTTGAGTTTGGTAGTGCATGATAATGCGAAAATCGAAGTTGGTCAGGCAGATGGTACGTTGGGTGGCACATTCCAGGTGGGTAATACGGTACCTAATAAAACGCCATCAACGATTTGCTTGAGCATTGTTCTGGATGGGCCGGAAGCAAGTTTTAATATTGGTTCGCAAGGATTTGTGGGCTTGGGTGTTGGTGTTGCATTTAAAGATGGTGCGCCGAATAATTGGTTGATCGATACGCTGTCTAATGTTGCTTCGGTAACACTTGATTTACAGCAAGGCAATTTTGCGCACAATCGCGTGTATGATGGTAATTCTGAACAAGGTTCATTGTTTGCCGTGGGACCAGATAGCAGCTATGTGTTACTGATAGATAATGCCAACGGGATCAATGGCTTTAACTCGCGTATTATGGGCGGTGGTAACTTTATCGCATTCTTGGCAGGAGTTGGCCCAATATCACCATCAGTGACAAATATTAATGGTGTGGTGAATCCACGAATCACTGTTGGTCTACTTTCATCAACTCAAATTGTGCTTCCAGATAACGGACAGCCAGTAAATCCGATGACCCAAGCACAATTGTTTAGTTATTGGTCGATGCCAGAATATACTGCACAGCCAGCAGACTTTAAACGAGCCACGGCAGGTAGAAATGAAACAGGTGATGTGAATATTGGGTATATCGATTGTGGATTTATTCAACGAATAACTACATCACATATAGTTCGCACCGATGGTACTGGCGCATTAGCTGAACCAGATCTTTCTGAGCGGCGCAGCGCGGTGCAACTGAGTTTGATGGGTAGTGGATGTCCACGCAGTCCATTTGGTGTGTTTGAGTATCTTATTCCTGCATAGTGATAGCATTATCTTTAACTTTTTCTACGAAATTAAACAGGGCATCTTGAGCTCAAGATGCCCTGTTATAAAAAGCAAAAGAGAAAATTAATTTGTTGACATGCAGTATTGCGTATTTCTATAGTGAATTATTGTTGTGGGTAAAATTATGTCTTTTTTGCTCATTAATGGCTTTAGATTGATATAATGCAATAGTATGTATTTCAAAAATTCACGAAAAGGTTGACAGGTAAAAATAAAAAAACTATGAACTAACTTATAGTTTTCAACTCATAGCTTTTGGAGTAGTACATTGAGAGCAGAACTTTAATTTAGTTATAGTGGGGCATTTTAAAAACCATTTTTCAAAAAAAGGATGAGCGTATGAGAAAAAGGTTGTTGGTCAAAGGCTTACAATTAGCATGTCTTGTGGTGTTATTTGGTTATGCACCGGCTGCGCATGCACTAACTGAATGGAATAATACTACGGTTACTACAGATGTAATCGATGATGATCTTGATATTCGCGGTGATAACCAACTTGATGGTGGTATTCATGTTGAATCTATCACGCGAGATATTCTGATCACCGTACAAAATGGTGATGCTACAGTGCGTGGCACAGCTTCAGGCCCATCACGTTTGTATTTATTTGCAGATGTAGGACGTAAAATTACCGCATGTTTGCAAGATTCATTATTTTTTAAAGGATCTAGTGGCGGAACCGATTTACTTATTACCGTATCTGGTGGCGGTTCAGTTGACTTCTATGTTCAAGGTGGTAAACACGTTGAATTTACTTCTGATATAGGTGCTGGTGGCACAAAAGTGTATGTTGCCATGGAAAATGGTAAATCTGTTCATTCACTCGGTTTCCATCGTTTCCCTTGCAATTCGGTTGCTGATTTACCAAAACTACATCCAGAAGTTGTGGTTGGCCAAGCATCATTAATAAGTTTTATATCAACAACTGCTGTTTCATCAGGCGCTGCGACTGAAACTGCTACTATTTTATTTGATCCGACAAATAATGATAAAGGCCGTTTGGTATTGCGCGTCCTAGATAAAGGTGGCTTTATCATTGCAGGTCATTTAACAGCTACCTTAATTGATCCATTACTTTCAGATATTGATCGCACAATACCTGCAGGTTTTGATGCGCATGTTCAAGTAATCAATAACGGAAATTTTGATGGTACCGGTTATGCTGGATTATTTGTTTTTAACTTCAATATTAGTGAATTTGATTTGCAACAAGATCCTTTCTGCACCGGTACATTCTCAGGTGTTCGTTGGGGCTTTGTATTAGGAGCAAATGCATCACTTGAAGTTGGCCCAAATGCCTATCTTGATTATGTTGGGTTGGGATTAAATCAATGTCCAACACCAACCATTCCATCCGAAATTTTAGAAGGACGTTCACGAAATTCAGTTGTTAAAGCACGTAACTATTCAGCATTCTTTGTTGATGGTAATGCAAATTCAAATGCTACACCTGCAAGCATCCGTTTCCATACACCTGGCGCATTGTATTTCCGTTCTGGCATTGATGACGATGGCGTTGTTAATGAATTAAAAGTTGATGGCGATGGAGATACGATCTTTGATTTCACCATTAATTTTGAACATGAACGAACAAAAGGTGCAGGCAACTTTGTGTTTGATGTTGAAGGTCGTTTGAATGTGTTTGGTGATCCAATTCAAACAAGTCCAACACGTGCATCAACAATCGAGATTCTTTCATTAGAAGTAACATCAACTGGTGGCCCAGTATTAATTGATTCTCCTGAAACAACGTTCCCTGAACGCACATTTGCTGTGAACAGTGATGGAGAATATCTCCGTTACAATGCTGCGGCATTCTTTATTAACAATCGTTTTAATCTCTTTGATATGTCATTGAGACACGATGATGAAAATCATAAAGTGTTTGAGAAAAATGATGTTACTTCAGAACCGGCATATGTTGGTGGTGATACATGGAACTTAAAAGAGCCTAAATTGGCAAGACCAGTATTGGCATTCTATAACAGCTGGATGTGTGTTCACACAAGCGTTGCATTTACTGGCTTTGATCTGCGAATCCCAAATCTTGATGCGGGTAACGTATCGATCTTCTGGTTCTTCCAAAATGGTCGTGTAATTGACGATGCTACTGGTCGTCAAATGATTTTAGGTACACTTGTGGGTTCAACAGCATGTGATGGTTGTTCTGTTATTTCTAAAGATGCACACCTTGATGTATTCCAAGATGTTGCACAAGGTGATCCTTCAGCACACGTTTTCTTCTTAAATGTGTTTGCAAACAATGCTCTTATTAATCCAAATATCGTCGGCGATATTTCACAACAATTTAGTATCCATACGCTTTATCTTGGCAACTCTTCTAATATCTCTGTTGG
>Ga0207020_1056_pt1 | contig 23413 bp, 24 predicted proteins | sample Alteio_BWMinCont_48_FD_153500 | JGI IMG/M metagenome (GOLD analysis project Ga0207020, IMG submission 153500) | Enriched cells from forest soil in Barre Woods Harvard Forest LTER site, Petersham, Massachusetts, United States -... | ecosystem: Environmental > Terrestrial > Soil > Temperate forest >... | reverse complement strand
TGCACTGATGTCATCCTATTCCCATTCAACCTAAAATGGAAGAAAAAGAAATTGGCTATTTTTTGTAAATTTTTTATTCTTTGCTACACTTTATCTTTGATGTTAAAAAAAATTATGTTTAATAGGTTTTAATCAACAAAATTTTAAAAGGGATGATTTTTATGCAACACAAAAAATTTATCAAGATTGCACTTTTGGTTACTCCATTAGCGCTGTTGCCAGGGTGTGGGGCAGTCGATTGGATTAAGGAAAAGTTGGGCGGCGGTTCAGCAGATGCCGGCGTGGCAGTAAAAGCTGAAAGCAAGGAAGCGGGTGCTGCGGCCGAACCAATGTCGGGCGAAGTATTGGCAACGATGAACGGCAAACCAGTAGTTACCGTTTCAGGACTCAAACAACAAATGAATCAGTTGATGGAAGAAAATCCACAACTTAAATCAGTGTTACCGTTTATGCCTGATGTGGAACAGAACGTATTCAAGAGCATGGTAAGCCAAGAAGTGGTGAACCGCTATGTGGTGGAAAATAAGATTAAAGAAAAAGATGAATACAGAAAAGATAAAGAACGCGCAGAAAAAGCATTAGAAAATGCGTTAAACTATAAATATTTTGCGCTCGCCAACCCAGTGAAGATCACCGAAGCTGAAGTTAAGAACTTCTATGAAACCTATAAAAACTCAATTCCTGAATTGATGATTTCTCGTGGCGGTGTACAAGCAACAGGTGTAGCATTTGATAAAGAAGCTGGCGCAAAGACATTCTTTGAAAAAGTAAAAGGTGGCAAAGCTGATTTTGCTAAAGCTGCAAAAGAAGCTGGCATGGGCGATAAAGTACGTGACTTTAAGTTAGTTAATGCTCAAAGCGTGGGCATTGATCCTGTGTTGCGCAATAAGATTGTTTCGACTACTAAGTTCCCATCAGTTGATATGCTCAAGGCTGGCGAACAGTACTGGGTAGTTGCGGTAACTGCTAAAGAAGATGCTAAATACAGACCATTTGAACAAGTAAAAGCAGATATCGAACGCGAAGTTGAAAAACAAAAGCGCATGGAAGTATTCGAACAACAAATCGGCAAATTAAAAACTGAATACAAAGTTGTTGAAAACGATACCTACTTTAAAAAGCAACAAGCACAACAACCAAAGCCAGGCCAAGCAATGCCAGAACAAAAACTTGAAGAAGAAACTGAAGAGATGGCAGTAGCAAAAGGCAAGCAGTCTGCCGACGTTAAAACGGTGGCGGCAGGTAAGCCAGCAGGTAAAGCTATGGCGAAAGCACCAGTAACAAAAGCAGCGTAATAATCTGTAAGATATAAAGTATGAGAAGGGGAATGACCGCAAGGAAGTTCCCCTTTTTAGTTAGGTGGCTATGAAGATAAAAAAAATAGTGAGTGTTATTATTCTTGTTCTGAGTTGTATGCCGTTTTGCTTTGCAGATAGTGTAGAGATGGAAGATATAGATGAACCAGCACTAGAAGATGAGGAATGGGTTCAAGAAGAATCATCATTCGATGAACAAAAGCAAGCAGATGAGCAAACAAAAGAAACGGTTACGCAATCTGTAGTTGAACAAGAAACGCAAGCAACAAATGATGATACTTTTGTTATTGATCGGATAGAGTCTATTGTCTTTGGTCCGGAAGATACTGATATCATTACCCTTTCTGATGTGCAACGGTCAAGCATCGATGGTGCACCACGCACAATTGATGATATTAAACTCGAGAAGTTAATGTATCAAGATGCTAAAAAATATCGGATTATTCCTGATGAGGAAGCGATTGATAAATATCTGGGGTCGGTGCAAAAACAGCACAACATTACGTTAGACCAACTTAAAGATGTTTTTAGAACTGCTGGCTATACGTATGAAGAAGGGCGTGAGCAATTTGGGATAATGTATACGGTCAATTCGATGCTCGATTTTAAAATTCGTTCTCGCTTGATTGTTCCTGAACGCGAAGTGGAAGCATATTGCAAAGCCCACCCGGAGTTTGAAGAGCCAGCATACCAAATAAGCCGTGCCTTTATTCCCTTTACTAAAAAACAGGATAAAGATGAATTACGAGTGCAGGTTGAACAGTTTGCAACAACGGGTAAAAGCAAAGAACTTAAGGGGATTGAGTGGGAAGAACCATTCTGGATTAAAGAGGGTGATGTTTCTGAAGATAAACAGTTTATTACTTCGTTAAAGCCCGGTACAATTGCACAGCCCATTGAAACGGAACAAGGCTTTGAGCTCATCAAGCTGACGGCAAAACGGGGCAGGCGCGAGCGACCATTAGAAGAACGGTATCGTGAAGTTTCTGATATTTTGCGTAAACCAAAGTATGAAGAGTTGATGGGGGAATATAAAAAAGAGTTGTTTGCGCAGTCAGCGGTGGTTGACTTTTAGAATAGCGAGATACGTATGAATACAAATACTGCAGCACTAGCCTACGCATATTATTCTGCCATGAGCAAAAAAAATATTGCTGAGTTGGAAAACTATTTGTACCCTCAAGTTCAATTGAGCAGCCCTGTTACGCAGTTTACGGGAAAAATTGCCGTTCTTGATGCAATAAAGAAATTTACCGATTTTTTTACATCTCTTACTATTCGCGCACATTTTGGTTCAGGCGATCAAGCAGTAGTGGTGTATGATGTTGAATTTGCTGCACCTAGCGGTAAAGTACGTTCTGTAGCCTTTATGACCTTTCAAGATGGTTTGATTGCAACGATCGAACTTATTTTTGATGCGCGGCCATTTGATAAGAAATAAGATGAAATTTTTTCATAAAAAAGCGGAGTAGCAAAAACTACTTCGCTTTTTTATGTTTGCAATTGCAATTTTAATCTTGTTGCGATCCTGTTTTTTAAGAAAATATCCTTTCAAACCTACTAAAATTGCTGTATTCTGTGTTGTTGAAATATTTATCAATAACAGAAAGGTTCATTTATGCATTTTAGTAAATTTTTTATACTACTCACGGTTAGTTTGACTTCACATACTTTTGTGCATGCAGCGAATGCTGCTGCGAAGGATGCTGCGAAGGATGTGGATGTTAAGAGTTTTGAAGCTGAAGTTGCAGCAATAAAAGAGCAACTGCCAAATTGGTGGCAGGTAGCTGTATTGAAAGACTCTAAAAATGAGTTACATTTTGGGGCAGAAATCGTAGGTATACCCCAAGGCGCCTCACTTGAACAGGCCAAAGTAAAAATTGGTAATGCATTGAAACGTACACCTGAATCATTCAATCTCTACCCATCCTATCGTGTAAATGATGGTGCAACACAGATTGGAGGAAGATGGCCTTTCAAGAACGGCGCTTCCGATGAGATAGAGCAACCCTTGACGGATCTAAGCCGAGTAAACCCTAAGGTGGGAGTTTGTGCCTTTACTCAAGCAGACGTAAAGGCAATTAATGATTTTAGAGCTGCTATCTTGGCAAACAAAAAACAAGCAGCCCAGAAATAATGTAAGAAAGGGTCATTTATGCATGTTGGTAAACTTTTTATACTGCTCAGTATAAGTGCGATAACTTTATGTTCTTCTTTTGTAGATGCGGCGCGCGCTTCTGCCACTGCAGCAGCTTGCGCTGCTCAAACCCCGGCAAAAGCTACTATTTCTGCCGCTGCCGCATCGGCTGCAACTGTGGTACCCGAAATGCTTAAGTTATCAGTGGTGAGATGGGTAAAAAGTAAAGACCCAAAATATAAACACGACAAATATTTCATAACAAGAACAGTAAAAATACCTAAAGGTGCATCTTTAGAAAAGGCAAAAGAGATGATTGGCTATACATTTTGGTTCGGGACTCAAGAGTTCAATCTTTATCCAGCCTTTCTTGCCTCTAATCTGAATTCCGCAACATCTCTTGGTGCGCATCCTTTTAAAAGTGATAGTTGCGAGGTACAGCCTTGTTTAACGGATCTGAGTAAGATAAATCCTCGGCAAGGTGTTTGCGCTTTTACACCGGATGAGGCTAGTGCAATTCCAGGGTGGAAAGCTACTATCATTGCAAAAGAAAGAGCTGCCAAGGCGCACGCAGCCGCAGTGGCCAGAGCGCAAGCAGAAGGGAAAGCGCCAGCAGCTGCAGCTATAAGCAATGCTAAGTGAACAAATAGCTCCGTAAATGTAGATCTGAAAACTTAAATCTTTATAAACAATAGAAAGGGTCATATATGCACGTTGGTAAACTTTTTATACTCCTCAGCATAAGTATAGTAACTTCACACTCTTATGTGCAGGCTGCGAGTGCTTCTGCTGCTCCTGCGCCAGCTTCTACGGGTGTGGTGAAGTCAACTTCAAGTGCGACTGCTTTTACTCCTGCGGCAGCTCCGAATACTAATGCTGGTGCGTGGCCGGTGGCTGGTGTAAGTACAGCAGCTTCTACAGTTATAGATACGACTGTGCTAACTTCTTTTGGCAGTCACGTAACAGCACCTCCTCATATAGATGTAGAGAATTGGACAGTGGTTAGAGTTGCATGTGAGGGCACACAGTATGAACAAAGAACGGTGAAAGTATTGAAACATTCTTCGCTTGATCAGCTAAAAACAGCAATTAGGCAAAAGTATGAATGGGCATCACACCACCCTTTTGATCTTTATCGAGCATATGAGATTATTCTTACTGCTAAAAATGGAAAAAAGATTAATGGAAGAACTTCACACACTAAGGAAGATAATTATGTAACAAAAAATCCTCTAGCGAATTTAAATGGAGTAGATCCTAGAATAGGAGTGTATGCTTTGAGTGTGAGTGAAGTTGAAGAAATTAATCGTATACGAGCTACAATTCGTGCAGAAAAAGACAAGAAAAATGATGCTGCAAGCACAGTTGCGGTGGTAGCGGCAGGAGCTGCGCCCGCAGCTGCGCCGAAAAAAGTAACTACTAAAAAGTAACTACTATAGCATTAGCTAAGAAATAACATCTACGTTTTAGATTTTATGAAATGAACGTTTATAAACAATAGGGTCATATATGGATTTTGCTACACTTTTTATACTCCTCAGCATAAGTATAGTAACTTCGCACTCGTTTGTGCAGGCGGCGAGTGCTTCTGCTGTTCTTGCGCCGGCTCCGGCGAGTGTTGCAAAAGCAACTCCTGCAAATGCTGCGGCTTCGAGTGGTGTGAAAGCAGCTGTTATTGCACCGTCTAAAATTGCGGCAGCAGGTAACGTTATGTGGTCAGTCAGTAGACTTCGGAAAAATGGAAGAGAGACTTCAAGAGTTGCTATGGAAATTCCTCAAGGAGCATCTGTTGATCAAGTAAAAGCAGAAATTAGAAAACAATTTGGATGGCCTCCTGCTCGCACATTCGAACTTTATGAGGCATATTTTAATGGAAAGTATAGGGATGAGGCTCAAAAGTGTCCGATAAGAAATCCTTTCAAAGATAAGCATATGACAATGATTCCTTTACGTAACTTAGATATAGTAAAACCTGCAGTAGGTGTTTATGCTTTTACCGATGCTGATGTTAAAACAGTAAAAGAAGTAACGGCTACCCGCTTAGCTGAAAAACAGAAGCCTGCCGCTGCAAGTGCAGATGCGGGTAAGAAGTAGCAGGGTAATTTTTTGGTCTTGTGATTTAAACATTGTATGAAACAAAAAGGATTATTATGCGTTTAAGTAAACTTTTTATTGTTCTTGGTATTACGCTTGGAGCTTCATATTCTTTTATGTATGCTGCCGATGCTGCATGCCCTAAATCTGCTGCAATCTCTCCTCAAGCCAGAGAAGTATTAGAGCGTGCTTTATCAATCCAAAAATGGGCACAACAACTTGTAGATACAAATCCTCACAAGGAATCACATAAGACTGCGTTAGTATTAGCAAACATAGTGGTTGCGAGTGTAAAAGAGGAACTGAAAAGAAAAAAATTAATATCGTAAATATTAAATTCTAAATTTTGCCAAGCCTTAAGTATCTGCCCATGTATTGGCCATATTGGATCAGGTGGCACATCAAGTGCAAACCATTCCATCGCATCATGTTGCTCAGGTTCTTTATTAATCGGTATTCCTTGCCAGGTGCGTGCAACAAAAGTACACGCGATGAGAGTTTCTGTGATTGCAGTTTGATTCGGCGGGGTTGCTGTTACTTTTTCCCACGCAACATTCACAAATGTTAAATCTTCTTGCTTTAAGATAATGCCAACTTCTTCATGCGCTTCACGTATGGCACATTCGATTGGTTTTTCGCCTTGCTCGATCTTGCCGCCAACAAGGCCCCAATGCCCAGGTGCTTTGAAAATATTTTTATTGCGGCGATGTAGAAAGAGAACTTTATTTTCTTTATTAATTAAAATGATGAGTTCGTAATGAATGATTTGCATTGCAACGATCCAGTATCAAACACCCAACTTTCTCTTCACCACATCCACGAGTTCAGGAAACGTAGGCTTGTGGTAATCACCGCCAAAATGGCCCTGATCAGTAAATTCATAATAATCGGGAGCAAGTTGTTGATTGATAAAACGGGGTTCAGCAATAGGAATCCAAGGATCATCGGTTGATGCAAAAAGCACAATCCATTGTTGATTGTTCTTGATTGCTTGCCAATCCCACGGCCGATTATAATAACCGCTGAGTTTTTCATTCTCGATTCCTAAATCGGTTTGCATGGCGCCGATAAGCACCGAGCCCAATAGTTTGTTCTTTTCTGCATATCTCATCGCCGCAACGGCACCAGATGAATGGCCAATGATGATAGAATTTTCATCGGCCTTGAGTTCATCTTTTAAAAAAGGGAGCCAATAAGATTCGCGTGCTAAGAGTGCATCAGGAAATTGAGGGGCGATAACGGTGAAGCCTAATTTCTCGAATGCGGCTTTTGCCCACGGTATCCAATTATCATTCGGTGTGCTGTTACCATTGCCGTGAGCGAAAATTATTTTTATTTTTTTGTTGTTCATAGTGTCCCAATTAAAGTAACACGAGTTTGAGCTAAGAATATTAAAAACATTTTATTCTAAAATATAAATTCAATCCCGTTTGTGCCCCTCGATAAGATTGCTAACGCAAACACTCGAGACGATCGGAATGGAAGAAAACGTACAAACTTAAGTGAATTATCTATATCCCGTTCGTGCCCCTCGATATGCATGCTTACGCATGCTACTCGGGACGATCGGAATAGAAGAAAACGTACAAACTTAAGTGAATTATCTATATCCCGTTCGTGGTGAGTGATTTACGAACGAAGTGAGTAAATCGTATCGAACCATACTTCATTAGCCGCGAGCTTGCGAGCTCGATGAAAGTTCCTTAAAAAAATAATTTTTACGGCTCGCGTGCTCGCCATTATAAGGAAGTATGGTTCGATACACCTCGGCCTACGGCCTCGGCACTCACCACGAACGGGAATAGATAGTTTGTACGTTCTTTTCCTTCCCGATCATCCTGAGTAGGCCAATAGGCCGTATCGAAGGGCACGAACGGGGGATAGAAAGTCTTCTTATTTTTGTGCATTTGCTTTCTTTATCAAACTACATTTAACGTCCGCAAGAGCGCTGCAATACCAAATCCTATCAAAAGTATCCCTGCGATCTTATTAACAAGGTTCAATGTTGCAACTGAAAGTCTTTTACGGCAAAAATGTAAAAATAAAATAAGTGAACCAACAAGAGATGCAGCACCGAGGATTACACCGATAACGAGTGCTGCAATCGTTGATCCTGCTGCGCTTTGTCCGTCGATGCCGAGTCCCGCAAAAATCATGCTGTAACTGATAATGGTGACTGGATTGGTGAGTAGCAATAAAAAAGTTGAGCTCCAGGCGGCGGCCAATCCTTTACCTTGTACGCGAACTGTTTGAAAAACGAGGGTGCGGGCATAGGTGGTTATGCCAAGATAGATTAAAAATGCGCCACCAATGCCGGTAAAGATATATTGATAGCCAATTAAAAACTGCATGAGGTATGAAAATCCAATTGCAGCAACGGTTGCATACAAAGCTTCTGCAGTTACGGCACCAAGACTGCAAAATGCGCCAATCAAGGCGCCTTCTGCTAACGTGCGCTGGATTATAAGAAATAAGATGGGGCCTGGAATTGCTGCCATGGTGGCGCCGAAGGCGAGCCCTTTTAAGAAAGTGTAGAGTAGTGTGTGCATTTAAAGTTCCTCTCTCTCATCCTTCGTCTCTTCCAACAACTCCAACGTCTTATTAATCAACACCTCTTTTTTATCCCGCCACTCAGCTTTCGCTTCAAAATAACTACCAAGCAGCGTTGCAATATCCATATCCACTTTGAGCGTTGCCCGCTTTTCTCGTGTTACCACTTTGCGGATCGGAATAATGCCGACCAAATGCATGGCAAATGCGCAGGTTTTTTGGATTGCATGGATATTGACCATATCTTTTTTATCATCCGGTACATGATACAGAATTTTTACAATCGCATCATTAATATCATGTTTATTAATAGCATCGATGATCTGTTGTGTTTGATCGCCCGTTGATTGCAGCTCAACTTCAATTTGGATAAAAGGGCGCATGGGCGATTTGATGAATTCATACGTTGCCTTATTTTTTTCGGGAATTTGCACCAAGCAATATCCTTTATCTTCTTTGCGTTCACCAAAATCTACCCGTTCAATGGAACCGGCATATACCAGCGGCGGATAACCGTTCGGATTTAAGTTTTGGTTGCGGTGCAGATGGCCGAGCGCCACATAATCAAAGGGTGGTATTGCGAGTTGCGAAGGAAGTAACACCGGATCGTTACCATAAATGGCCCGTTTTTCAGAGCCAGAAAAGATGCCAGAACTCACCGTAAGATGGCCGGCAAGAACTGCGGGCATTGCAGGATCAAGTGCTTGCGCAAATGATTGCACGATCGTGCCAACCGCTTGTGAAAGGTAGCTGGCGATTTCTGAAGTTGATTTAATTAAATGTTTGTTGGCAACCGCAACATTATTGCGTGTTGGCCAGGGGATACCCACAATTTGTATCGGACCACTTTTGGTCAACAGCACAAATGAGGTTGGTTTGGCAATTACATGAAAACCATCGAGTGGTAGATCACCGAAAATGTCGAGCGTGTGTGCTTTGCCAAAACTTAAGGGATTATCGTGGTTGCCCACAATAATCACCATAGGAATACCAGCTTTGTGCAGGCGTAAAAAGCAGTTGAGGAGTAATTTTTGTTGGGTGGGACTTGGATTGGTAGTTTTATACGCGTCGCCAGAAAACAAAAAGAAATCGACAGACTCAGCAAGCGCACGGTCGATGCATGCGTTCAATGCACGTTCAAAATCTAAAAGACGAGAATGAATACCTGTTTTGGCATCAACTCTTCCATAATTTTCCATGCCAAAATGAATATCCGCGGTATGTATAAATCGAATCATGAATTTTCAGTAATCGAAGAATCTTTATCTGTTTTAACTGCAGGGATAAACGGTGTTTCGTCAGCATTTTTTTGTTGAGCGGTACGGCGCTTTCTCAGTTTTTCAGCGTAGCCTTCTTTATTAATTTGGCGTGCTCTGCCAATGCCTAACGCATTATCAGGAACATTATCGGTAATGACCGAACCTGCGGCGGTGAATGCCCCTTTGCCCACCATTAATGGTGCCACAAGGGTATTATTAGAACCAATGTAGGCATTATCTTTAATCGTAGTTTTATGTTTATTGGCTCCATCATGATTGCAGGTAATGGTGCCAGCACCGATATTAACATTACTGCCCATAACGGTATCTCCAATGTAGGCCAGATGTTTCATGCGGCTATCAGGTCCAATAATGCTTTGCTTAATTTCAACAAAATTACCAACTATCACCTTATCACCCAGCATACTTTGATTACGGATATGTGCAAATGGCCCTATGGTTGCTTGGGTTCCAATTGCCGAATCTTTAATGATACAATGGGATAAGATAGTGGTACTATCGCCAACTATTGCATTGTCGAGCGATGAAAATTCTTCTATTTTACAATTATTACCTACTTTGGTGCCTTTTAAAAGGATGCTGCCGCAGCCGATGTAGGAACCTGCCCCAATGCTTACATCAAGATCGATGTGCACATTGTGGGCAATAGAAAAACGTACGCCGCGATCCATCCACATACTAATAAGTTCTGATTTTTTAATCTGTTCAGAAACCCAGAGCTCTTTGAAGGTATTGATGCCGCGAATTTGATCAAATGGAGCAGTTATGGTTGCAATAGTGTGGCGGGCATCGCTTGCGATTTTGATAAGATCAGTAAAATAAAACTCTTGGGCAACTTCACTTGGTTGTATGCGGTTGATATGTGCTTGCAGGAAATCTCTATTGATTAAATAGATGCCAGCATTGATGCAGCAATGTTCAGTCGGATCGCCTTTAAATTCTTTTGCTTCTACAATTTTAATGTTTTCTTTATCTTGGATAACACGGCCATAGCTGCCCAGCAAAGGATCTGCATGTGAGGTGACAAAGCTAATCACTGCCTTTTTTTCATGATGTGTTGCATACAGTTTTTCTATGATCTCTTGGGTAACGAGCGGCATGTCACCATTAATTACCAAAATATAGTCTGCATGCCATGTTGGTTTTGAACAAAGCACTGCATCGGCCGTACCGCGTTGCGCTTCTTGGTAAACGATGTGGCAATGTTCATGTTCGCAATTTTGTATAAGTACCTGCTCAACGAGCTCTTTTTGATAGCCCAAGACAAGCGTGATAGGAATATGCATGCTCTTAAAGAGCTTGATGGGGTAAAGGACCATTTCTTGGCCACAAATTTTTTCGATCAGTTTTGTTCTGCCGGTATTAAAACGGGTAGATTTCCCTGCTGCTAAGATGATTGCTTGAATTTTTTTTGCTATCATTAGGTATCTCCTTATGCGGGCGCGAAAAAACTGAAAAAGATACTAACATAAAATAGGCAGAAGTCTATTTGGAATGCGCAGTTTACTAATTTTCACAAACAACAATGAGTAAGTGATGTATGTGGGCCAGGTCTCATTGTTTTTTCAATAGAAATGTTGCAAAAAATATAAAACATTATACCTTATTGCCAGTTGTTTATTTGTTTAACTATTAGGAGTAATCATGAGTAAGTTGATAGGTGGTAGCGTGTCTACTAAGCTATTGTTGTCTTTCGTATGTCTAGGCGTACTTGCAAGTGGCCAACTCAATTGCGCAGCTGCGAGTGCGGCGGCAAGTGCACCTGCTTTAGCGAGTGCGGCGGCTAAAGAACAACCAGGATCAACTGCGATGGTTGCAGCAGCGGTTGTTGCAAGTGCAGCATCTGCGGTGAATGTTTCGCTTACGCAAGCAAAAGAAAACGCAGCTAAGAAATGGAAGGTTGAGCAATGGCAAGAAGATGGAGTAAAAAGGGGTGGTTGTGTTGCTCAAGTATCTTATTTTAACCAACGTGATCCTATAAGCTTTTTATTTGAACAATTTCCTCTCTTCACAAACACTAAGTTGTATGTACTCAAAGCTCTTAATACGAGGGAATATTCTGATTTGCGACACTATGGATTGTCGTCTATAAAAGCGGGTAAGCACGAGGTTTTTCCTGCAGATACGTTAGGATGCTTTGAAGATTTAAGGCCTTATGCGAGTGATGGCAATTTAGTTGTGCTAACGTATTCTCCTTATCCATATGCAAAGCTTCCTAAAGAGTGGCAGGAAAATTGGAAGAAGAAGCCTGCTGCACCAACTACAGATGAAGCTGCAGCAGCAATAATGCGGATGAACCTGAATCAACAATCCGCTGCGAGTGCAACATCAGCCTCTGCGAGTGCAACAGCTGCTTCCGGGTCAGTTACATCTGTTGCATCTACTACAGGCAACTAATCTACTGCATAACTTTAATAAAAAGGGCCTCGCACAGAGGCTCTTTTTATTTTGATACCAGAGAACTGGTAATAAACGACGCTTGAAAGCTTTTAAAAAGGGCAGAATCGGTTATGCTATACCATAACGCTGAGGATCTTCTAGAGTTCCTCTGAAATTATATTCACGCAGGATTGTAAATGACCACCGTAAAAACTTGTATTCGCTTTCTCGTTATTGCATTTTTAATGATTAATATGCCGAGTGTGGCGTTTTTTGATAACCGTTATATTCCTCTTTTTGAACGCACGTATACGCGTACGATAGAAAAACCGTCAAATGCGTATGCTGAACCTTTTTTTACCACCGCCGATCGAGCATTCGATCAAAATAATAATGAAATTCATATTCCGTTGCTTGAAGGAAAATATGATCAAAATGATCTTGCCAATGCGATGGTAGCAATCGGTTTGCCTAATCCGCTCAGACCAGAATGGCAGGGAGCGCGGTTACCGTGGAAAATTCATGGCAAAATCCAAACGCAAGGCGTTACATTTGCGTATAATCAAGCAGTTGGCGATTGGGTTTCATTAGGACTTGCATGGTACATTGTGCGTGCAGATTCAGCACACGAATTTTTCTTAGAATTAGGGAATGTTTCTGGGGTAAGCTTGCAAGCCGGAGACATTATAGAACTTGATGAAGTACGCCGCATGATGCACACCCAGCTTGGATTGAGTAATAACCAATCATCACAAGTGAGTGTGGGTGATATTGATTTTTATCTGCGCGCTGGCCACATCTGGGAATATGTACTGAAATGTCGCCGCGTTGATGCCGGGCTTAAACTTGGCGTCTTGATTCCAGCAGCACAACAACGGTGCATTAATGTGCCAGCTTCAATTCCATTGGGGGGAAGCGGGCATTGGGGTTTCTATGCTGCGGTTGATGCTGAATTTGAACTAAAAGAAGATTGGAATCTTGGCTTTTTTATGCGGTTGAGCAAGCGTATGACGCGCACGCGCAATGAACGCATGCCGGCAGCAGGCGAACCGCATATATTTGGTGCACTTTCAGGACTAGTAGAAATTGAACCGGGAGTGAACTTTGTCTTCTCTCCTTATTTTGCGTTTGAAAATCTGCGTGATGGGCTTGGTGCTAAAGCCCAACTGACACTGACCCATCATGATAACGATTATTGGGCTGATAAACGGCCTGACCGTACCGTTGAGGCAAAACTGCGCGAAACAAATAGGCTGTCTGAATGGGCAACAGATTATGTGACGCTTAATGTTTTTTATGATTTTGGTAAATTAAAGGTCGATCGTGGTTTTTCACCTGTTCTTTCTCTCTTTTGGGATATTCCACTTGTGTACTTTATCTCAGAACAAGGCATAAAAGCACATCGCGTTTCAGTAGGTATCGAATTTAAATTCTAGCCAAAGCTTGTAGTTAGGAATGTATGAAATTATTTTCCCCCGCAAAACGATTATTTAGCATTTTTTCTAATGATTTGGCGATCGATTTAGGCACCGCAAATACGGTCGTCTATGTGCGAGGCAAAGGTATTGTACTCAATGAACCTTCTGTGGTTGCCGTGAGAGCATCAAATCAAGATGAAGTATTGGCGGTGGGAATAGCAGCCAAAGAGATGCTTGGTAAAACACCAGAAAGTATTGTTACCTGTCGTCCGCTGCGCGATGGGGTAATTGCTAATTTTGAATTGACCGGCAGTATGTTGCGCTATTTTATCCGCAGAGTGCACGACAATCGGCGTACGTTAGTAAGTCCCCGCATGATTATTGGTGTACCATCAGGTATCACGCAAGTTGAGCGCCGGGCCGTTGAAGAAGTTGCAAAACAAGCTGGCGCGCGAGAAGTTCATATTATTACGGAACCGATGGCAGCAGCAGTTGGTGCAGGATTGCCAATTCACGAAGCTGCGGGAAGCATGATTGTTGATATTGGTGGTGGTACTACTGAAGTGGCGCTTATCACTTTAAAAGGTGTGGTTTTTTGTCGCTCAGTGCGTGTAGGTGGCGATGAAATGGATCGTGCCATTGTGCAATATGTTAAACGAAAATATAATTTACTTATTGGTGAACGCACTGCAGAGCGCGTTAAAATGGAAATTGGTTCAGCAATGCTTGTTGATACCACTAAAGAATATGTAGAGGTTAAAGGACGTGATTTAGTAACGGGTGTGCCAAAAACAATTTGTTTAACCGCGCCAGAAGTTAATGAATCATTGTTAGAAACAGTTGCAAGTATTATTGATGTTATTCGTGTGGCATTAGAAAATACACCGCCTGAACTATCTTCTGATTTGGTTGATACCGGGATTGTAATGGCCGGTGGGGGTTCGCTCCTTAAAGGTCTTGATAAACTTATTTCAAAAGAAACTGGTTTACCGGTGCGTATCGCCGATGATCCATTATTTTGTGTGGTGAACGGTGCCGGTAAAGTTTTAGAAGAGCTCGAATTCTTCCGCGAAGCATTGATGAAATAAAGATGGCACAAGCGCAAGGTATTTATCTCAAAAAAAGATACGGGCAACATTTTTTGCGCGATCAATCGATAGTTGATCATATGATTGAGCGTGTAACGCTTGATGCGCACAGTTCAGTTTTTGAAATTGGTTGTGGTGATGGTTTTTTAACACGAGCCATTTTGCATACCAATATTAAACAACTGTGGGTTTTTGAACTTGATCCTGAATGGGCTGCGTATGTGCGCAAAGAACTGCCAGACCCGCGTATGCAGATGCACGAAGTTAATATCTTAGATCAAGATTTTTCTATGTTGGATGCTGATGCACCGTGGACATTGCTTGCAAATCTTCCCTATCAAATTACATTCCCTATTTTACATCGCTTGCAGCAAAGCAGGCACCGGCTACGCGAAGGCGTAATCATGGTGCAAGAAGAAGTTGCACAAAAAATTGTTAAAACACATGGCAAAGGCTACGGACACCCTTCCCTCTTTTTTCAATATTACTTTGAGTGGGAGATGCTGGATAAAATTCCGCCAACAGCCTTCTTGCCGCCACCAAAAGTCTTTTCGCGGCTTTTATATTTCAAGCCACGCCAAAATCTACAACCAATTCCAAACGAAGATGCGTTTTGGGATTTTATTAAAGTTTGCTTTAAACAACCGCGCCGTACACTTAGAAATAATTTAGTCCAAACACATTATGATATTGCAAAAATACCTGAAAGCACCTTATTGCTGCGCGCGCAGCAGATGGCGTTTGATGATTTTCTTAAAGTTTGGGGATTGATTTCTTCCTCCCCGTCAGTGCCCTTCGACTCGCCTCGCTGTAGCTAAGGCGAAGCGGGTACGATTGCGTAGCAATCACTCAGGGCGATCGGAAAACGAAGACATTCTCTCTCCCCGTTCGTGGTGAGTGTTTTGCGAGTTTTACGAGCAAAATGTACCAGCCTCGCCGGGCTTTGGCTAGGCGGGTCGAAACATCAGTCAATTATAAAAATACATAATTTAGAGGGATTATTAAAATGAATAACAAAATTCTAATCTTGTTGATCGGTAGTATGGCTTATGGTAATCATATCCATGGAACAGCTAACCATGTTAAATCTTATTTTTCTCTAAGACCAGTTGCTGTATATCAAAAATTTCAAGAAGAGCCGGTTGAAAATGGTCAGCAGGGGCGCGTAGTGCAGCCAGTGCAAGCTAATGTATCAAATCAAGGTGCTCCACAAAATAATGCTCAACACAATGTCCAGCCAGTGCAAGCTGTTCAACAAAATAATCAGTGCTTTACATTTGGCCAAAGGGCTACCGCTATAATGCATTATCTATTTCCTGTAACAACTAATAACTCTACTTTCGAAACAAAATAACTAACTTTTTTTAGGGGTCTTTAGGATGTTTTTATATACATCTATTTTTTGTCTGATGTTTTTAACTGGAGTCAATTTTATTTCTGCCGCCGATCAGGCAATCTCGCGGGCTTGGGCGTATGTGGTAACTGCACAACAGCAAGCAAAAACTCAAGCTGCAGTTCAAGCATCGCGTTCTAATGATCCTGCGATGCAACCTCTATTGGGTCAAAACCAGGAGCACGATAAAAAGAAAGCAGCGAATGTAGTTAAGCCAAATCTGCACCAACCAACAATGGTATATAAAGCAACAACAGCCGTGACTACACTCAGTGCAGAACATGCACAAACTATTGACCCGCAAGTGCAAGCGCAATTGGCACATGACGCGCTCGTGTATGAAGTACACAATAAAAGTGAGTTCTTTATACCAGCGGTAGTTTCTTATGGTGGGAATGGTGAATTAGCAGCATGGATATGTATGACGCAAAGAAGAGCAGTCGAACAGGCAACGTACTCGTGTTGTACGCCGGCGCCATGGAATCGTCGTCTTGTGAGGCGGCCTTGGCTTACTTTTACGGAAAAAGTGGGGCGAACGCCGAATGGAATTTCACATTTGGCAGGCAATTATGGTATTTCGGATGAGGATCTTGGTAATGCCTATGCAGGAGCGCAAGCTTATAGCGACGGTACTGTACAATTTAAGCTGACTGCAAAAAAACGGCGAGAATTGGCAAACGAGTGTTCTTCTGAGCAACTTTATTATCTAAAAACTCTTTTTCAAGCTGATATGGCTCGAAGAAAAAAGATCGAAGAGGTGCCATTGCGCCTGAATGAGAAACAGTTTGCAGATCATTGTTCATTACTGCCTGAGCGCCGTACACTAGTTGAACGCAATTACAAAATTGAATTGACGGATAAACAAAAGGAAGCGCTGGCAGGATTGACTTAACCCGAGTGATGGGTACACAACGGTGATGATTAATGAATGGGTCAAAAGCGAGCGCCAATGACCACCCTGTTGAAGTACATCAGCTATTTATCTATGCTCGAATAAGGTAGGGTAAAACAGAAGTACCTCTAAAAACCTGATTTGAGGCCTAAAAAAAATGAAAAAACTCCCTATTGGTATTAGTAATTTTAGAACGATGATCGAAGAAGATTATCTGTATGTCGATAAGACACAGACCATTTATGATCTTTTTAGTCAGCAACGGCTGTTTTTTTTGTCCCGGCCGCGCCGGTTTGGCAAATCTCTTCTGATTTCTACTCTCAACGAATTATTTTCAGGTAACAAAGAGCTTTTTAAAGACACTTGGATTGGTAAAGAGAGTGATTACGCTTGGCCAAAACATCCGGTTATGTACTTGGATTTTTCAGCTTTTTCTGTAAAAACAGCAGCAGCATTTGAAATTAGTCTTAATCGTAAGCTTGAAGTAATCGCAGAAGAGAATGCTATCGATGTTTCTAAAGATTCATTACCCGATCTTAAATTGGATACGTTGGTTCGTGAATTATCAAAAAAAAATAAAGTTGTACTACTTGTTGACGAATATGATTATCCATTGCTCCAAAACCTCGACTCTATTGAAATAGCCCGAGCTACTCAAAAAATCTTGAGCAGTTTTTTTGCAACCATAAAGAGTCTTTATGGAGCTGGAAATATACACGCTCTTTTTATCACCGGTGTTACCAAATTTTCACAAACCTCTCTTTTTTCCGGCATGAACAATTTATACGATCTCACTATGGCGCCTGAAGCTGCTACATTGCTTGGTTACACCAAAGATGAGCTTGAAGAATGCTTTGAGGAATATATTCAAAAATTTGCGCAGCAAGAAAAATTAACGGTAAATGTTATGCGCAAGGAAATTAAAAACTATTACAATGGCTATCGCTTTTCTAAAGAAGAAATCAAGGTGTATAATCCTTATTCGGTATTGCTGTGTTTATATAAAAAAGAGTTTAGTAACTACTGGCTTAGAACAGGAACGCCCTCGTTTCTCATAACACTAGCCAAGGGGCAATTTGATAAAATTAAAAACCTTGAAACGATTGAATTAAGCAGCGAAGCTTTAGGCACATTTGGTCTTGATAGTATTCACATTATTCCTATTTTATTCCAGGCGGGTTATCTCACTATTCATGGTTTTGATAAAAAGACCAATAAATATCTGCTTGGCCTGCCAAATATCGAAGTAAAAGATTCTTTTTATAAATATCTTGTGGTTGCACTTGCCCAATCATCGGTACCCGATGTTGAACGAGCGTTAGATGATTTCCACCAAGCATTGGCTAAAAATGACATTGAGCTCTTTTGTACAACCTTGACCAGCTTATTTGCCTCGATTCCTTATCAACTGCATGTTGCCAAAGAAGCCTATTACCATTCCCTGTTGCATTTCTTGACCACACTTATTGGCATTGAAAGTGAATCAGAGATTAGTAGTAGCAAGGGGCGCATCGATTTAGTAATCAAAACTAAAAAGCGCATTTTCCTTTTTGAATTCAAGTTCAATGGTACGCCGGCCAAGGCACTTGCACAAATCGTTGCTAATAGGTATTACGAGAAGTATCTACGATACAAAAAGCCAATTATACTGATTGGCTTGGCATTCAATGTTAAGAAAAAAATGTTTACGCTTGATTGGGTGGCTGAAAAATACAAGAAACCGACTAAAAAAAGAGTAGGAATGGCAAAAAAGAAATAGCAGATTAACGTACAAATTTTTAAGGGACAACAGATGAAAAATAGAGCTTTGCCTATCATGTTACTCAGTGTGCTCTTTTGGATACCAGTGATTCACGCCGCGGATAAACCAACCCTACCAGATAAACCAAATCCACCTGCTTTTGCAGCTCCTGCTGCAAAGGCTGCGCAAAAAGATGTTGATCAAAAACAAGGAGCACAAACAGATATCTTGGAGCGACTTGGACGCGATCATAGTGATGATTTGCAGTGGTACGTAGCCAAATACTGGATGAGATTCCAGAGTCACTTGGTACGTGATAATGTGATGGCTCTCGTTCCAATGGTGGTGAAGGCGGATAAAAAAGGGCAGCTATTTGTTTGGATTGGGCAGGCGCAGAAGGACTACGATGATGAGTTAAAAAATTATCGTGCTGGACAAGCGCGAATGGCCCAACAGCAAGCCCAAGGCCAACCAGTACAAGCTGCTAATCCCGTTATTCTGTTACAGATGGCGTGCCATGGAAATCATAAAAATTTTAGTACGTCTACCGAATTTCAAGGTGTAACGCCACATGGTCCAATGGTTGAACTCAATGGTCCGAATGGTATTGAGCGTGGCGTGGCAGCAATTGGGCGTGCAGATGGCACCTTAACATTTAAATTACATCCAGGAAATACGGGCACGATAAAACAATGGTTATCGATTACGCAAATTGAATATGGTATTAGTCTTTTGAGTAATGCTGCGAACAATTTTGGCCAGCGCACGCCTGATGCACCGATTCAACTTGATGATAGGGTATTTGCAACCCATTGTTCATTGCCGCCGATGTATCGTAAAACGCTCGAAACAAATTATAATTTTGGTTTCACTGATGCACAGAAAAAAAGTTTAGAACAATTGAATAAAGCGCAAGCAGCCTTGGTACCAGCACAAAAATAACTGATTTTTATAAGGGGTTTTCACTATGTTATTACCGTATATTTTTTGTCTGCTGTTGTTAACTGGGGCGAATTTGATCGGCGCAGGAGATTTTCTTTACGTGCATGAGTCAGCGGCGGCGCAAGAGCAAACAAAGACTCAAGTAGCTAACCAACGAGCTCATGAACGCTCTGATGATGCTATGGCTCAGTCTCTGCTTGAACAAAGTAGAGAGTATGATAAGAAAGCTGCAAGTGTTGTTAAGCATGCTGGGCAAATGATTGTAATGAGGGCAAGTGGTAAAAATAGTAGTACCGCTCCTCCTCCTCTGGATTTGCAGACGCTAGCTTATTTGCAACGAGATCATCATCAGCATCAACTTGCTGCGACACCTGAAGTTTTTGTGGCGGCAGCAATTGTTGGGCCAGGGAGTAAAGGACTATTCACAGTATTCACTAAATTAAAGCGACAAGAATTTGAGGATCGGTTAAGCAGATATCGTCCACCTAATCCTACCCGGTGCTGTTTTCCTGCTGCAGCACTTCCCCCTGTTCGTCTGATACAAGCAAAAGTTGGTCGCGATCAAGATGGTGGTTGGTTGTGGAGTAGTGGTGACAACGTTGATCTTTCTGAGCAAGGCATTGCTAATTTTCTTGGAGTAGAAGGATTCTCAGATGGTAGATTGCAATTTAAAATGAGCCAAGTGCAGCGTAAGAAATTGCGCAGAGAATGCTCGGATGAACAACTTTCTTACTTGAGTGATCTTCACCACAGGGCTATGGCAGGGCAAGAAGATGGAGGAGAAGTACTGCATCTTGATGCTCAGCAATTTGCAGCCCATTGTTCTTTGCTTTCTGCGCGCCGTAAAATAGTTGAAAACAATTACAACATTGCGTTTACGGATAAACAACAGGAAGTGCTGGCATTGTTGCCACACCAGAGTGAATAAAAAAATGTTGATCTAAAAAAAACCCTCGCAAGAACTGCGAGGGTTTTTTGTGCGTTTATTGTGCATCAATTTTTTACCGTAAGCGTACAATCACCACCGATGCGGCAACAGATTCGGTGCCGCCGGCTACTGGCGTTATGGTAAGTGAATTGGTTTCACTTGCCGGGTTGCGTATGGTGAGCAGAGTATTTATAGCCGTAGTAGTGATTAGTCTGCTACCAACAATCTGTGTTGTGAGTCCAGAACGGCCAACTACCGTTTGTAATTGTTCTACTGGGCCACCACCAATATCGAGCGCTATTGTAAGTTGGCCTGGTTCATCAACGCTTACTTGCCAGTTTACAAGATAGGTGCCTATTGGTCCTAATTGAAACTGAGTTGTTGAGAATGGAGTAATATCAGTACCGCTTGTTGGGCCAGCATGAGGAAATGCAATTGCTGTGCCTGCTGGAATTGCAATTGGATTATCTGGTGGCATGAGTGCATAAAAATCAGCAAATGCAAGTAAACCAGTTCCTGCAGGTCCCGTTGCACCTGTTACGCCCGCTGCGCCCGTTGTGCCGGTTACGCCCGGTACTCCAGAACCAGTGGCACCAGTTGCACCCGTAGCACCTGTTCGTCCTGTAATACTCGTTGTTCCTGTTGTTCCGGTTGCGCCCACAGCACCTGCAGTACCTGTAGTTCCTGTTGTGCCAGCTGCTCCTGCAGATCCTGTGGTGCCAGTTGTACCCGTAGTACCCGTTGAACCAGTTGTGCCGGTAACACCAGTAACTCCTGTTGAACCGGTACGGCCAGTAATACCCGTTATTCCTGTTGGGCCGGTTGCCCCGGTCATAACACCCGTAGAACTACCAGCAGGGCCTTGCGGTCCAGTTGCACCTTGCACACCGGTAGTACCTGTTGTACCAGCAGCGCCAGCGGTACCGGTAGTTCCCGTAACGCCCGCAACACCTGTTGTACCGGTTACACCCGTAACTCCGATGCCTGTTGAGCCAGTGTGCCCAGTATTACCAGTTACTCCCGTTGCTCCTGTTATTCCGCTCGTACCGGTAGTACCCGTTGTCCCAGTTATGCCTGTTATACCTGTGGTGCCTGTTACGCCTGTAATACCAGTAGTACCTGTAGTGCCCGTTGAACCGGTACGCCCACTTATTCCTGTAATTCCTGTGGAACCGGTAGCGCCAGAACTACCTGTAGTTCCCGTAGTTCCTGTTACGCCTGTTGTTCCGGTTGACCCAGTAGTGCCCGTAGTACCTGTGGTACCTGTTGAACCGGTACGGCCGGTAATACCGATGATGCCTGTTGGACCGGTTGCGCCAGTCATAACACCCGTAGAACTACCAGCAGGCCCTTGCGGCCCCGTTGCACCTTGTGTACCTGTAGTACCTGTTACGCCAGCTGCACCAGCTGCACCTGCGGTACCTGTGGTTCCTGTAACGCCCGCAACACCTGTTGAACCGGTTACTCCGCGTACGCCAGTTGAACCAGTTATGCCAGTAGCACCACTAACACCTGTGAAACCAGTATGGCCACTATTTCCAGTTATTCCTGTTGAACCAGTTGCGCCAGTGATACCTGTAATTCCCGTAGTTCCTGTCACCCCAGTAGTACCAGTACAACCTGTGCGGCCAGTAATACCAGTAATTCCAGTTAAGCCAGTTGCCCCAGTCATAACACCAGTAGAACTGCCAGCAGGACCTTGAGCGCCTGTTGAACCTTGTGCGCCGGTAGCACCGGTAGCGCCGTGGATACCAGTAGAACCAGTTATCCCAGCTGCACCAGTAGAACCAGTTGATCCGGTAACACCACTAGTACCTGTTGTGCCTGTGCGCCCCGTAAATCCTGTACATCCTGTATTACCTGTTAATCCAGTAATTCCATGAGATCCAGTACCAGAACCAGCTGGACCTTGTGGCCCCGTTGCTCCGGTGATCCCTGCAGCTCCTGTTGTACCGGTAGTTCCTGTACAACCAACATGACCTGTAGCCCCAGTTGTTCCAGTAGTTCCTGTGCAACCTACGTGGCCGGTAGTACCAGTTGCCCCAGTAGGATCAAGTAAACCAGCTTTGACTGCACGTGTATCTTGAATGAGGTTGTAAATAGCTTGTAAAAGTATTGCGGCCTGATCAGTAGGTACTATTTTTTCTAGCTCTGCATATGCTTTACGTACTTCTGGCGAAAGATTAGCAATTAATTCTTGAACTTGCGTATGTGTTGTTGTTGGATTTGATGTTTGCACAATGTTTTTCAGTGCATTTGTGCCCCAAAGTGGCAGTGTACATGTTAAAAATAATAATAAAATAATTTTTTTGTTACCCATTTTTTTGTTACCCATAGATACTCCTTTTTTAATACCGATCTCTTTTTTTGAATGATTACAAAAATAGGTACATACCTGGGATAAGTCAACACTTCAAAAAATAATTACACAACGAAAGTAAGTATTAAAGTAAGATTCTGACCGCATAAATAATGCATAAAACTAAAAACCCCCGCAAGAACTGCGGGGGTTTTCTATTGACGAGAAACTAGATGCTAACTAGAAGGAGGTGCTCCCTCAGGAATCGATATCTCTAAGAAACCGGTTCCCAAAAACTTTCTTAAGTCACCACCCATGGTGACTGTTAGCTCATATTTGGATACTACCTCACACATCACCTTACTCAGAGTTAACATAACGTCCTCCTCATTAATAAGTGAATACGAATAAGCATCAACTGGCAACAGTGTATACCCATCGTGAGCGCGAGTCAAATTATTAAGATTAGGCCCTAATCAAAGGACTTTTTTTAGAAAAAGTGTTCGCCATTTTTTTGTACGTCCGGCGTTCTTCGCTCACCATCGGCGGGACTTTCTACCATCATGAATAAGCTCTACCAAACATCTATAGACAAACCAACAAAAAATTATTTTTATACATTTGGCTGGTCAGGCGTTTTAAGCCCACACGAACGATATCTGGAAGCAAAAAATTTCTACACAAACCTTACCACTGAATTGAATAAACTTGCTCAGCTCAATATCACTCCTAAAGTACGTTTATGTGGGTATAGTCATGGCGGCAATCTCTGCCTCAACCTTGCTGCAGTAAAACAGCGGGAAAATATCAAGCAACACCTCACGATTGATGAAATGATTTTGTTTGGTGTACCAATCCAAGAAGATAGCGATCATTTGGTAGCTGATCCTCTTTTTAAACGGGTGTATCTATCTACGGGTGCAAGCCTGAATGCCTGTTCTTTTAATGCATGTAAT
>Ga0207020_1055_pt1 | contig 23728 bp, 23 predicted proteins | sample Alteio_BWMinCont_48_FD_153500 | JGI IMG/M metagenome (GOLD analysis project Ga0207020, IMG submission 153500) | Enriched cells from forest soil in Barre Woods Harvard Forest LTER site, Petersham, Massachusetts, United States -... | ecosystem: Environmental > Terrestrial > Soil > Temperate forest >... | reverse complement strand
ACTCCAGGCATTTCACCACCTGCCAAGTGCTGTCTTTGCCCCCGCTGACGGGAATAATGCAATCGTAGCTTGTTGAATGGGCTTTGGCGCTGTTAACGACCTGTTGAAAGGCCTTTTCACGTGCTACCCAGTCGATTTGCATTTTTTCTTCAAGGCGCGCGCAGTTGCAATTCCCTTCTTGATCGAATTTGATATTCGGTCGAGTCGATGGAATTACACACACCTTACAATAAGTCATTGTCATCTGTGGTCATTTTTGTATTCGAACGAGGTGCTAAGTGCAACAGTTAAGTGTAAGAAAATTCAAGCCTTTATTGACTTTAAGGCGATATTCGATCTATTGCTGTTGGGATGGTTAAGGGACTCATAATTGTGCAAGCCAGAATGGGGTCTAAGCGTTTACCGGGTAAGAGTCTTGCTTTAATGGGTGGGAAACCGCTTTTAGGCCACGTTATCGAGGCTCTTCGAAGTAAGTTCAAAGAAGATATTATTATAGCGACCTCATCTCAGTCAGACAGTGATGCTATCATTGAGTTTGCGGAGAAAAATGAGGTCGAAGTATTTAGGGGGGATGAAAACAATGTAGCCTCTCGATTTTTAGAAATCTCAAGGTCAAAAAGCGTGACTCACCTTGGGCGCGTTTCTGGTGATAGTCCGTTCATCGATTGTGAAACTATTAAAAAGGCATTTCACGTCGCTATGGAATCAAATTCTGATTTGGTTTCGACAACTGGATCGGCCTTCCCGTCTGGATTTAATATCGAGGTTTTTAGCTCAAAAATATTTCAAAAAAATTACCCAAATTTCTCAACGCCTCAGCATTTTGAACACGTCACCAAATTTTTCTACGAAAACGAGAATAATTTCAAGATTTGTTATCTACAGTGTCCGGTTAAAGACGGCCGTAAATATAAATTTACCGTGGACACCGCTGAAGATAAAGTCCGTATGGATATTTTCTTTTCCCAACTGAGTCGACCTCCCTATACTTACTCGATGGAAGAAAAATGTGAGATTTACTTAGAACTCTTTGGGGATAAGTCATGTTGAGAGCGGGGGTTATTGGTCTTGGAGTTGGCGAACAACATGTTGTTGGGTACAATAGCCACCCCGACTGCGAGACTGTTGCGGTCTGCGATTTCTCAGAGGAGAAGTTGCAAAGTTTTAAAAATAAAAACCCAAAAATTAAAACGACACAATCTTCCGAAGAAATTTTGAAAGACCCCAATATCGATGTTGTATCGATTGCCTCTTACGACAATTTTCATTTTGAACAGATCATGCTTGCTCTTCAGAATAACAAAAGCGTTTTTGTTGAGAAGCCCATGGTCCTTTTTAGAGAAGAGGCCATCAAGGTTAGAGAGGTTCTCAGCGAAAAGTCTCATCTCAGGTTATCTTCAAATTTAATTTTGAGAAAATACCCTCGGTTTGTCGCTATAAAAGATCTGATCGCAACGGGACAGTTAGGGAAAATATATTATATGGAAGGCGACTATCTCTACGGGCGCCTGCACAAGCTCACTGAGGGGTGGCGGGGCGATATTCCTTTTTATTCAGTGGTATCTGGTGGCGCCATTCATCTTGTCGACCTTTTGCTCTGGTTGACAGGTGATAGTCCGGTAGAAGTATCTGCTTTTGGGAATTCAATTTGCACTCAAGGTTCGAAATTTCAACACCCCGACTTTGTTGGTGCGCTCATAAAATTTAAAAGCGGAGCTATGGCGAAAGTCACTGCTAATTTTGGTTGTGTATTTCCCCACTTTCACGGTGTTTCAATATTTGGGAATAAGGGAACGTTTAAAAACGGGTTTAAAAAGGGATACGTCTACACTCGGCGCGGTGAGGCAGGGAGTGTACCGCGTCGCGCCATAGAGACTCCTTACCCAGGTGCTAAAAAGGGGGACCATTTACGTGCCTTTATAAATTCTTTAGCTGGGAAAGCGTCGGCGGACCTAGTAACGACGGATGAAGTTTTTGGTGCCATGTCGGTATGCTTTGCGATAGAAAAAGCGATGAAGGAAAATGCCATAGTCAAAGTGGGGTATATTTGATGATTGAAAAGAGAGTTATTCCATTCGGTAAGCCTCTTATCGGTGAAGCAGAAAAACGAGCGGTGGCCCAAGTTCTTGAAGGAGATACCCTCGTTCATGGCCCAAGGGCTAAAGAGTTTGAAAAGGTTTTTGCCGATTACACGAAGGCCCCCCATGCGATTTCTGTCTCATCTTGCACTGCCGGTCTTCACCTTGCCTATTTCTATTTAGGAATAAAAGCGGGGGATGAGGTCATTGTCCCGGCCGAAACACACGTCGCGACAGCTCATGCTATTGAACTCTGCGGTGGCACACCTATTTTTGTAGATGCCGAATCTGAAACTGGAAATATCGATATCGATCAAATTGAAAGGGCCATAAGTCCAAGGACGAAGGCTCTATCGATTGTACATTATTTGGGTATGCCCGTTGATATGAAACGTATTATACAAATAGCTTCCAGGCATAGACTTTTTGTGGTTGAAGACTGTGCCTTGGCTCTTGGCTCTTATTTTGATGGAGTTCATGCTGGCCTTCATGGTGATGTGGGTTGCTATTCATTTTATCCCGTAAAACATATTACTACAGCCGAAGGCGGGATGATGATCACTCGCCATGAAAAAATCGCAAAAACTATTAATTTTCAAAAGGCTTTTGGAGTCGACAAAACTCCTGGGGAGCGACCCCTTCCAGGGGTGTATGATGTAAAAATGTTAGGCTTCAATTATCGAATGAATGAAATAGAGGCCGCTCTTGGGATAGAGCAAATGAAGCGCATTGATGGGTTTCTTGAGAGGCGCAAGAAGAATTGTGACGCCTTAGAAAAAAAGCCTTCAAGAGGTTGATGAGGTTAAGCTCTTTAAATCTTCAAATGGCAGATTCCAGAGCAGTTACTATTGTCTCTCGGTTCTTCTTCAGGGGAAATTATCTCTTAAACGGACAGAGGCTTTGACTCTTTTAAAGGAGTACGGCGTTGGTGCCAGCGTTTATTATCCCCAACCCGTTCCTCATTTTACCTATTACAAAGAGAAATACGGATATAAAGACAATACATTTCCGGTTGCAAAAATGATTGGCGATACTTCGATTGCATTGCCGATTGGTCCACACCTGAACGATGACGACATGGCCTATATAAGTCAAACTCTGAAAAATGTTTTACAAAAACTGAAATGAGGAAATCATGGCTTCAAAAAAGATAGCGCTTATAGGTGGTGCAGGATTTATTGGTCACAATCTTGCTCTGAAATTGGCGAAACGAAATCACGAAGTTCATGTCATTGATGGGTTACAAATCAATAATCTCCTGTACTTTGCGGACACCGCCCATAATATCTCGAATCGGGATCTTTACATGAAGATTGTAACGGATCGCCTAAATATGCTGCGTGAGGCTCGGGTTCCAATTATTGTACAAGATGCCAGAGATTATATGAAGCTCTCTGAAGAGCTTTCGAGAATTAAACCAGATGTCGTGATAGTCCTGGCGGCTGTAGCCCACGCCGACAGATCTAACAAAGACCCTCATAGCACTTTCGACCACAGTTTGCGAACTTTAGAAAATGCTCTTGATTACTCCAGAAATAATGTCGACCACTTCATTTATTTTTCATCAAGCATGGTTTACGGGAATTTCCCGGGGGGGTTCGTTACTGAAGAAACTCCTTGCGAACCCAAAGGCATTTACGGTGCTCTAAAGTTTGCCGGAGAGAAAATAGTTATGGCCTACAATCAAGTCTTCGGACTTGACTACACTATAGTTCGTCCCTCCGCCCTATACGGAGAACGATGTGTGAGTCGTCGTGTGGGCCAAATTTTTATCGAAAACGCTCTTCAAGGGGCTGAAATTACAATAAACGGAACAGGCGAAGATCGACTGGATTTTACTTATATAGACGATCTTGTTCAAGGTGTGACTTGTGTCATAGAGAACAAAGAATCCAGAAATCAAATTTTCAATTTAACTTATGGTGAAGGTCGATCTATCGCTCAGATGGCTTCAATTCTTAACGAACACTTTCCAGCTGCAAAAATTAAATATTTACCTAAAGATATATTAATGCCCGATCGGGGAACTTTATGTGTAGACAAGGCAAAACAACTTATTGGGTATAAGCCTGAGTTTCCTCTCGATAAAGGGTTTGTGAAGTATATCGAGTGGTACAAGTCGATGGCCTTATAAAGTAAATGCACTGGGTTTTTAAGGAGGACAAATTTCTCTCAGACGTTTTAAATAGAGACTGTTTTGTCCTGGAGATAAAAGAAAATCTATGTGGAATTATTGAAAATGCGAACCAGTTTAGAATTTCTTTAATGGAAAAGTCATTCGTTTACGCCAAAGTGTCTGCGGATCAAATCACAGCCATCCGGTTTTTAGAAACCAACCGCTTCAATCTCATTGATACGAACGTTTCATTTTCTGTAGATCGTGGTGGATTTAGAAAAATTCCTGCTGATGAAACAATAAGATTTGCCAGACCTGAAGATGCAAGCTCAACTACAGTTTTGGCTGGCGAGGTTTTCACTTTCTCCCGGTTCCATTTGGATCCAAAGTTCACAACTGAGGAAGCCAGAAGAGTTAAGTCAGAGTGGGTGTCCAATTTCTTTAGAGGGAAGCGGGGAGATCAATTCATCGTCGCCGAGGTTCAAAAAAAAATTGTCGGTTTTTTGCAAATGCTCGAACGAGGAGAAAATAACTGGATTATCGATTTGATAGGAGTTCACCAAGACCATCAAAGGAAAGGTCTTGGCGCGAAAATGATTAATTTTGCCATGGAAAACTGTGGGTCTAAGACAGAAGGTGAAGTTAAAACGATGCAAGTCGGCACGCAATTAGCTAATGGCTCGTCCTTACGCCTCTATGAAAGGCTCGGTTTTCGGTATTCACACTCTGCGTATGTCTTTCACTACCATAACACCTAAGTTAATTTAACATTTCGGGTAAAATCGGATCTCCCGTCTTAACGGTAGATTTAAGCGTTTTTCCTACAACGAGATTTTCTTCACCGGGTAAAAGGCCAACCGCCGGTCTTATCCACATCAGGTCTGCCAGTTGAATTTTATGCCCTTGTTTAAGGGGCGTCTTGGCAACTATGGATCGTCTATAGAGTTTGACACCCTCTGCCTCTCCCGGTTGAACTGTTTTAAAACCTGACCCCAACAGGAGCTCCGCTTCTCTGATCCGAGTCACCATTTCTTTAAAATCTTTGGGGTTAGCTGAAAGTTGATGGTCGCGAAAATCAGAATAGTCATTTCGAATTGTAAAGTGCTTTTCTATGATTCGAGCTCCAGCGGCAACAGCCAGTACGCACGCATTTATTCCCAACGTATGATCTGAATACCCAACGGTGCACTTAAGATCGCGAATTAAGTGACCAATGGCGCTGATATTAGCTTCTTCTGGTTTTACCGGGTAACTCGAAACACAATGCAGGATTGCTAAATCCTGCAGCGTCTTATTGTTCTTCCATATCTCCTCAATAAGATTCTTAGATTTTCTAAGTTGTTCAATGTCTGCAAGGCCGCTTGAGAGAAGAATGGGTTTTCCGGTGCCAGAGATATATTCCAGTAGAGGATAGAAGTTGTTGTCACCGGAGGCCACTTTGAAGGCGGTCACGACTCCCTTGAGAAAGTGAGCGCTTTCAAGATCGAGGGGAGTCGAAATAAAAAGGAGCCCGCTTTTTACGGCTAATTTTTGCAAATTGTTAAATTGCTCCTGAGAGAGTTCAAAACTCTTCATGCGCTTAAACCTAGCTTCATCACTGGGATTGACAAAGAGTTCCGTCTTAAAAGTCTGAAATTTTATCGCGCTTGCACCGGCAGTGACGGCAAGGCCTACAAGTTCCTCGGCTAGAGTATAACTGCCCTCGTGGTTATTACCCACCTCAGCAATGACGAAGACTTCTTTATCGGTATTTATGGGTCCTAGGCGCATGGGGCTACATTAGCTGGTTCAGTTATAAAAGGTCAACCCCATGATTGCGGCGGGCTTTGCAAAAATGTAAACTGCCTTTATGAAAAATAGAACTCAAGTGGACTATGTCATCGTCGGCGCAGGTGTGGTGGGTGGGGCTGTGGCAGCCCGACTATGCGAGAAGTACCCAGAAAAAGTTGTGATTCTGCTTGAGGCCGGGCCAAGACCTGCAGAGGGAGTTACAAGTCGAAATAGTGGTGTGATTCACGCAGGTATTTATTATCCCCCGCGCTCGTTTAAGGCAGAAACCTGTGTCAGGGGTAAATTGCTTCTTTATGAATGGGTTTTAAAGCACAACGTCCCCCATCGTCGTTGTGGCAAATTTATTGTGGCAACCACTAAATCAGCAATATCAAATCTTGAGGCTTTATATTCTAACGGTAAGGAAAGTGGCGTCGATGATCTTAAACTTGTGGGACCTTCAGACGTCATTCACAGAGAGCCTTACCTTAAATGTGAGGCGGCAATTTGGTCTCCGTCGACTGGAATAGTTGATCCCGCTCAATTGACCCGGAGCTTTTTGTCTTACGCTATTCAGAACGGATTGGTATTTATGCCGAATCATTCTGTAGTGAGAATCTTTGCTCTGTCACCGCACAATTTTGAAATTGTTGCCGGTGAAGAAGAGATCAAAACCCCTGTCATTATAAACTGTGCGGGACTTTATGCCGATAGGGTTGCCAAAATGGCGGGAGTGGACAAATACAAAATCTTTCCATGCCGAGGGGATTATTTTTCAATGAAAACAAAAATGTCATTTAACTCTTTAATATACCCCGTTAAGGATCCAGATTCGCCCGGCCTTGGCGTGCATCTGACAATTGATCTTGCGGGAAAATACAGGTTGGGGCCAGACACGGAGTATGTAGAGTCACGAGATAGTTTTTTACCTCGTGAGGATAAAATTGGAATCTTTAAAGCAGCAGCTAAAAAACTTTTGGGAGAAGAAATTGAGTTTGAACTGACCTATGATACTTGTGGTATTCGCCCCAAACTTAGAGCTCCAACCGAAAGTGTCGAGAAGGACTTTGTTATCTCCGAAGATCTCCCGGGACTGATTAACACCGTGGGGATTGAATCTCCGGGTTTAACAGCGTCCCTAGCCATAGCCGAGAGAATTGTCTTTGGGGTATAGGCCGTGCTCTTAATGGTCTTGATTTTGCTTTCTGTTATGGAGTAAAGATACGAAATGTCGAAGATCATTGATTTATCTCATCCCATTCACGAAAAAATGACGACATTCCCTGTGTCGTGGCACCCTCGAGTTGAGGTCGTAAAAATGGGTTGTCATGAGATTGAAGAGAGATCCACACAAAAAATAACTCTGGGAACTCACACAGGAACACATATAGATGCCCCTAGACACTTTTTACCAGATGCTCCCACTATCGATCAGATCCCTTTAGATGTGTTCGTGGGGGAGGCAAGGCTTCTGGATTTATCTTTCGCAAAACCCGGACAAGAAATCCAGATTAGCGATTTAGAAAAACAACTAAAAGACCAAAAGCCACTGAGACTTATTTTGCGCTTTGATTGGTCGGATCATTGGGAAAAGGATGATTTCTACACCGGGCAACCGTACTTAGCTGAAAACTGCGGCCAGTGGCTCGTTGATAAGGGAATTAAACTTCTTGGGTTAGATACGCCCCAGGCCGACAGTCCTAAGAACGGCCGTGGGAGCGGGAACGATTCTCCCCTCCATAAGATATTTTTATCTCATGGTGTAATTCAGCTCGAATATCTTACGAACTTAAGACATATTGAGAAGCCTACGTTTCAATTGGTGGCTCTTCCGCTTAACATTCTTGGGGCTGATGGGGCGCCGGCTAGGGTCATTGCGATAATTGAATGAAGAGAGAAATTTTATGGATATTAAAAAGGAAGTCATCACTTTTCTTGAAAAACAAAACCCTATACCGGGATCTTCCGAACAAGAAAAACTCGACTGTTACTATTTGGATTCGGGTGTTATTGATTCTTTGACCATTATTACCTTGATAACTGAATTTGAAGAAAAATTTCAGATCCGTTTTGAAAGTGATGATCTTCAATCCCAAGAGTTTCAAACCGTCGGTGGTCTCATCGGCATCATTGAAAGACTTAAGCAAAAAACAAACAACTAATATTATGGATTATGATTATTCATTAGAATCTTTAAAGGCGTCTCTAGATAGTGCGGGTGTTAGAACTGGAGACACGCTTTTTATTCATGTAAGTCTCGGTAGATTAGGTCGACTCAAAGAGGGCGCTACTATTGAAGACATGAATAGAGTTCTTTATAGGGCGCTGACGGAGGCTGTTGGCCCCAAGGGGAATGTCCTTGTTCCCACGTACACGTATTCAATTGGGCGAAAGCAAGTCTATGATGTTATGAACTCTCCCTCAATCATTGGTCCATTCTCAGAATATTTTCGATTGCTTCCTGGGTCGGAACGATCCATGGACCCCATGCTTGCGGTTTCAGGGCAAGGACCTTTAGTGAGCTCTCTATTTAAGGAATTGCCAAAAACTTGTTATGGTCAGGACTGTGTGTACGAACGTCTCAGGGAGATTGGCGCAAAGATTTGCACTCTTGGTGTGGGGCTTTATTTTGCGACCTTTCGGCACCATATTGAAGAAATGGCCCAGGTGCCATTTAGAGCTAAAAAGAAAATGCGCGGAATCGTCCGTCTCGACGGCCTCGATTTGGAGCAAGAATGGATTTACTTTGCAGCCCCGTTTCTTAGAAACTGCCAACCTAATGGCGTACCACTCGAAAAGAAAATTAGGGCTGAAGGGAAGTGCCAAACAGCATCAGTAGGCCGATCAGAGTTGGTTGTGATTGGAGCAAAGGAATATTTCGAGTTTGGGCTAAAGGAGTTGGCTCGCGACCCATGGTTTACTGCTTTAGGGCCTCCAGCAACAGCTCCGGAGATGGCCGAAAAAATGGATCATCCTTGACATCCTAAGTCAAACTAGATATTTGTCTTTATTAGGTTTTTTTGAATATCGAAAGAAGAAGTAGTGAAAAACCCTTATACCCATACGGATATTGATGGTCTCGCTTTTTCACACGCCAGTAACGATCTTGTAAAAACTGAAAGCGATAGCCAATCGGACAACAGCCAAGCCTTCCGAGTGGCTCTATTGACCGTTAATCTTGCCAGACGGTTAGGTATCAAGAGCTCTTCTGCAAACCACCATGACGGGCTAAACCGATCAGAAAAGCACGACAATCTTGTTTTTAGCGCACCACTTCTAAGCGGCATGGTTGGGCAAGACTTGAAGTTCCTAAGGGGATGGAAGCAATATGATAGCTGTGTGAAGGGTTTTAACTCCTTGGGTTTATTAGCGGAGCACGCATTAAAAGCCGAAAAGAAAATTTCAAAGTATAGCGCTGACGAACTTAAAAACCTTAGACTCGAATACCTCCGAACTCGTTTGCTGTCCCCCAAGAATGGTGAACCCCTTAAACCCGTTTTTTCTGAAACAGAAATTAGAGATTTTTCTTCTAGGGATTTAGAGGCGATTTCGCTCTTTGATTTGGCTTTATGGGATGCTTTTGCCAAACGTCCCATCGTTTGCTCAACCTCTTCGAATATGGGCATTTCCCTTCACCAAGCCATTCGGGGTTTTCAGAACGTTAAGCTCAATCTTAAAGGTCGAGATATCACGCTGCTCAACTTTAACGAAGGTTGGTTAATTATCTGGTGCCCGGACGAACGCGCCGATTTCATGAACAGTGAAAAAACTGAGACTCTACGGAGAATTGAAAGCGAACAACCTCCATTGACAGCCCTGCATACCTATATCAATAGGAGACAAAGAGATCCAGGCGCTTTGAGGGATGCTCTTGTGGACGGAGGCTACTTTTTCCCCACAAACCCTCAATCTAAAGAAGAAATGCAAAACCTTCTCTTTGTGGCTCTCACTGATATTGCAAAGGAGCGGGGGAAGAGCTTTAAAGAAATACTATCTGACGAAAAAATACTTCAGGCATTGAAGGGATTAGATTGCCAGGTGGGAAGTGATTTTGTGACCGTTACCGCCGGAGTTGAAGGTGGACTCTATGGTCTAATGGTCCCGTACCTGATTCTACTAGAGGAGACTTGCCAAACTGGGAATCCCCAAGGGATTTCAACTTGGAATCAAGCCTCTATCGGGGCCGCCCTTGCGGCTGCCGTCCTTGCGGACCTAGTTATTAGAGATTATTCTAACCTTCCAGCTGATTTGAAAGCTGAGGCAGCCGAATTATTTCCTGCCTTGGGAAGATTTTTGCAAAAAAACAATCTTGGAATTGACCTTCAGACGACGGTTCACGGCGTCTTTGATATTGCTAATCTCCAATCTCTGGCGCAACTATTAGGCGTTGTGGTTGAAAAACACGTCTCCGGGAGGGGGACAGCCCTAGTAGGACTCGGTTCTAGTTCCTACGCCAATGGGAACCGATGTTACGACGTTCTAAGGGAAAGCATGACAAACAATGGCCCTTTTTTAGGTAAGTCTACGTTTCACCCCATGACCCATACGTTAATTCCAATTTCTCAAGCTTTAATTTACGCCGAAGATTTTATTCGTGTAGTGACATCGAGGGAGTATTTGGCTCTTGAGAATACTGATAAAATAGATTTTATAAAAAAACATGTGAGTAAGCCAGAACCCGCAGGTGCGGCGTCTTTGGCTGGTTATCTTCTGGCAAGACTTGATTCAAAAACTCTTTCTCTTGTCGAAATTGCTTATTCTCTAAAGATATGCGGATTCAACACCCAACGCCTGCTGAAATTTATGGGAATGGGGCTACCTGGTGCCAACCAGTTTATCCAGGAGTGTTACGAAGAAGGTCACTACATGGGGCAATTGGCTCAGGCTTTTCTTTCAACAATGGATTGGGATTTGAAAAAATTGAAAGAAGTGAGCTTTTCCGAAAGAAAATTAAGCAGGCAAAATTTTAAAACGAAACCCTTAGATAGGGGATGGTTTGAAAATAATTCCTACGTTGTTCATCTTTATTTGACGGGGGATAACACGAGACAACCTTCAAGGAGTTTTATTGAGGAACTTCTAAGCGGCTGTAATGATCATATTGCTGAAATTCGAAGAATAGCTACAGAGCCTTTAAGTGAATTGGGTCTTAATGGTCCTATAAGTGTTGATTAATGACTGCGGCGTCGCTGCCTTTAACTTGCGTCTGGCTCGGTTAGCCCATCCCTTAAAAGAACGGTCCCGTTGTCGAAAGCCAAATTGAAGAACCCACCTTTCTCCGTTTTCAACCATGCCCCCGCGATGAAAAGTTCGTCCGCCAGTGAAGGCGACACAATTTCCCATCTCAGAAGTCACTTGGAGTTCGTTTTTTAAAATGAACTCGGACTGTTTAGATCCATTGATGACGTCATCGCCCAAGGCCGATGTCCCACGAAGGATTGACGGAATTTTCCCAAACTCTCTTCGAAAGTTTTCATTTTTGAATTGTTTTCTATAGTAAGAGAAGCAGAGGGTGGGGTCGTCATACAAAACTTGAGAAGCGACGTCCAGCCGCATTAAAAATGCATTTCTAGACGCAGAAAGTATCATATCGTGGCTTCCCGGTATAATTGAGAACGGAGAATTCTCCTTTGTAACAGGTTGAAGATAAATTATGGCTTTTATGACCATAAAGTCTTGGTCGTAATGGAGGTAGGCCGTCTCACTCGTTGGCAACCCTATGTCTTCGTAGCATCCCTTCCACCAATTTTCATAGGGATGGGATAATTGTAGAGCACAGTAGTCTAAGTCTAATGGATAATTTGAATATTCGGTAACAGCCTCTGGAATTCCCGTCTCGTAAATGAGTGAAGAAATTAATCTCCATGCAGGTCCTTCTTGGGGTAGTGGTATATTGCACGACGCCATTCCCTCAGGGCGGTGTGAATCTCGAGTCGTCTCGAGCTGTCGTCTCCAAGGCTCAATCATATTCCAGTATTGAGAAATCTTGGCTTCGTCAATTCGCTTTACGACGAACCCCTTCTTATCAAAATCTTTAACCATTTCGCCGATATTTTCTTTTTTTGATCTTTTGATTTTCAGGGCTTTACCCAAATTTCTGACGCGGGCCTCTTCTCTGAGGACGGCATAGAATTTATCTATTGCGTCCAAAGCCACAGGGAGAAATACATCTTCTTTTTTGAGTTGATCTTGAACTAATTCGCCAAGTTTTCTAGTGAGTGGAGCAATATTGACTTTGAGATAACCGTCGATAGAAGTTAATTCCCGAGCCTTCTTGTCTACAATGAGAGACTTAAACTTGTCGTCTATTTCTCTAAACAGTTCCATGCCACCAAAGTTATCCGGTGTCGCGAAGTCTTTAAAAGCCGGATGCTCTGCGTACCTAATTAGAAATGGATTTTCCATTTTCTTCTCTCTTTTTTAGTTCGAAGAGAACCCATAACGGGAACTCTTTTGCAAAATTAAAATCTCTTTCGTGACCAGTGTAGGGCGTAGTGGAATAAAGCTCGTCCATCCACGAGATGACAAACCCATTTTCGGTAAACGCGCGCCCCATCTCACTGAACGTCGGCACGACTCCTGTCTTTTTGTTTCTGTACTCCGTCTTAATGGTGAATGGAGCGTTTAAATCTCCAAGCCAGGGAGCTTGATAAAAGAAGGGGTGGGATTCGACGCTGCTAAAAATACCGTTTGGCTTTAGTAGTCTTTTTATGTCCTTGAATAAAACACCGAGGGATTGCTTATCCTTTTCAGAAATAGGAACAAAATAAAATAAGAGAGCATCACTCATAAAGATGAAATCAAACGATTCATCAGCGAAGCGGGACAGATCCCCTTCTTGGCCTATTTTTGAAACTTCAAACGTGGCAGAGTGGCCAAATTTTGTCTTTGCGATCTCAATGTAGCTAGAGTTGGGATCCAGACCTGTCACTTCGACCCCTGTTTCCGCCATCAGAGAAGAAAAATATCCAATTCCGCAACCCAGGTCTAGTGCCCGCAATTGACCTGAAAGTTTTTTCCTAAAGTAGCCCGTGAGATAGTTTTTCTCGACGGCTGTGTAAAGGCTATCATCTTTAGTCGAGGAATAATCAGCCCTAAACTTCTGTTCCACCCACCAATCCGAAGGTGATGTGCGCTTGGACAAGGTTACAAAGGAGCCAATTTGATCATGAAGGTTACCAAGATGACGACTGTCTAAAATCGAAGATTTTCGGCCGAAAAAACTTTTATATTTGGTAGCGTCGTCGATAAGAATAAAATGTTTTTTCAGAATTTGCACAAACTGATCATCGTTGAGTGTGAGGGGTGTTTTCCAAGTCTTTGAATCTCGAATAAATCGACTTGGGTCAGCAAGCAACCCATCTTCATTTGAAAATCTGGCGATCTCCCACACTGTGAATTTTTCTGTGCTTCCAAGTTTCGCCTCATGAGTTCCACTCTCGCCGCAGGCAAATGAAGAGAGTCGTTCAACGCCTCGAGCATCAATAGCGAGGCAAGTCCTTGTAAAGACGTTCATAGCGATCCAAACGGTTTGGGATCCTTCGGGGGACATCTCTGGAAACAAAGCTAAATCCCTAGTGACAAAGATCGTCACTTTTTTGCCGAGAAAAGATTTGTCTGGTTAACAAGATTGGATTTTATTTCACGGGAGTTAGGTTTGCTTTTGGCTCGATCTATGTAGTGGGCCTCCCGAAGATCTCCTTTGGAGATCCCGTTAAAAGTCATAAAGATGCTTCTTCTTGGGGAGTTTGATTTGTTAACTTTGCTTAAGTGTGGCCAAAACATGTCAAAGATGAAAACCGAACCTTTGGGACAAAGTAGGGGTTTCCAATCTAGTTTGGCCGCCTCTGTTTCAAGTATTGAACCATTGGGATATCGGTCAAGGATTTCATTTTTTTTATAACCCGAACCTAATTCCATACAACCGTTTTCCTCGGTAGCCTCATCTAAAAAAATTGTGATGTTTCTATGATAAGGCTGAAAGGCGTAGATCGAAGAATCGGCAGCATGCACGTCTTGATGGGGAGGATATTCCCCGGTTCCTGGATATTTATAATTGATTTTTTCTTTAAAAAGTACAGTGGGCTCCCCAAGTATTTCGTCCATGATTTCAAATAAACCACTTGTCCGGACCATCTTGTTAAAATCAGAGTGATAAGCCAAGAAATTTTCTGTTCGGGAGATTCGGGCTTCGTTATTAATCATTTCATAGTAATTAAAATATTTCCCTTCGACAACCGGCCACTTGGCGATGTCCTCTACCCATTTGATCATCTGTTGGGTTTGTTCAGGAGTAAAATACGACGGTAAAAGAACGTAATCATTTTCTTTCCAGAACTGCATTTGTTGGGGAGATAATTGTTCTGCGTTCATAGCCTCACAAATTAAACGATCTTAAAGCGATAAACAAGTGAAACCTTGCGACTTTAAACCCTTGTTATTTACCGACATTCCCAACTTCCATGAGTTCGATAAAAAATCCCATTTGTGTATCAAAGATCTCAAGATTCAGAGCCCTTTTATTGATCTCGATATTAAAAGGCTGGGTAGTTGGGAAGGGTGGGAATTTTATGAAAGGAATTCGATCCCGATTTAGGCTCGAGCTTACAAAAGAAAGGCAAGTTATCCCATCTTCGTCCATCTTGACACTCCTAGGGTCGAGGCTCTTATCTCCGAAGATAGCAATTTTTAGGGCCCAAGATTTTAGAGGGGACTGGAGATCCACTTGGCCACAAGAGTGGGTGTCCGATTTTATGACGGCGGTTTTAAAACCAAGACATTCCTTCCAGAATTTCAGAGCCGTTTCTAGATGAGTCACCTTTTGAATGAGACCAACGATTCCGATCCTGCCAGGAATATGGGTTGTCCAAAAGGGAAGAGGAAATCGAGTACTCGTAAGTTGCCCCGTAATTTTAAAATCGAAGATTGTCTCTAATGTAGCCAGCTCTTCAAGAACGATCCCGGAGGGAGGTGCGCCCTTAGGGGTTTCAACGCTCAATATAGGTTCAAAAAAAAATGGACTTGGACTCGCAGGCCAGGGGTATTCAACAAGTTCCACGGGTAGTCCCGTCGGTGAGCGCATCAGGGCCATGTTCATTGAGTCGCACCAACGTGTAGAGAACGGTTGTTTCCCCTTTGGATTTTGAAGATTTGTTTGAATAAAATCGCTTTTGTAACCGAAGTTTCCAAGTTCACCAATGGCCGCGTTAAGCTCAGCGCAACGGAGAGTGAGGTGACTAAAACCTAAGATCATGATTTCTCTTCGGCAAGACGACGAAGGACTTCTTCTTTGATCTGACGTTTTAGAATTTTCCCTGTACTTCCCACGGGGAAATTGTCAAAAGATAGGAGTCGTGTGGGCACAGAGGTCCCACTCAATTTTTCTCGGCAATATTTCAAAATGGCAAATCTTTCAATTTCTAGTTCAAAGTTCTTTTTAAATTGTAAAACGGCTACAATTTCTTCTCCAAGGTGGTCGTGGGGGACACCAATAATTGCGGCCTGAGCAATAGAAGGCATTTCGAGCAAAGTTTCTTCGATGACCCTCGGGCTGATATTGAGGCCGCCACGAATAATGAGATCTTTCTTTCGGCCTGTGATATAGACGTTGCCGTCAGTATCCCGTCTTCCTAGATCACCAGTAGCAAATGAGTCCATAGGTTTATAGCTTATGGGGTTGTTGTTTTCAAAATCCAGATATTGCTTCATCATCCAAGGGGAATGAACTATAATTTCGCCTTCGTCCTCTCCATGAATTTCCTTTCCCTCTGGATTCAAAATCTTAAGATCAATACCGTCGATAACCCGTCCAGCAGATTTTTCACGCCTTTGGAACCGGGGCATGTTCATCGTGACAAATAAAACCTCTGAGACCCCATAACTTTCAAACACTTCGATCCCGTATTTTTTTTCAAATTCTAATTTCACATTGAGGGGAAGGGGAGCCGTGCCCGCACAAACGGCTCTAACAAATTTGCGGCAGTATTCGGGACCAACGGGGTCCCGATCGATGCGATTAAGAGCCGCCATCATCGTCGGTGATAGCCAAAAAGTATTGGCTTTATGTTCAATCACTGGTCGCCAAAAATTTAAAGGCGTCTTCGCATCATAAACATTCATGATAACAACACTGCCTTCGCAGAGAAAAGGGCAAAGCAAAGTATTGAGCCAGCCCGTATTATAGGCCATAGGCCAATGATTGATAAAACGATTCTCGGGTCCGAATTCCATATTTTTATTAAAAGCCAGGGCGGCCTCAATATAGGTACGTGTTCGATGCATTATGCCTTTGGGAAGGCCCGTCGTGCCTGATGTATAAACAACGGCGATTGTTTGATCTGCTGAAATCTTTGGACTCCAGCCTGTGGAGCGTGGATCTGGAAATTCGTCGAGAGACCCAATCTCTGTGACTTCAGGATGAAATGTTTTCTCCTGACCTTCAAGAATACAAACCTTTTTAAATTTGTGACTGCCTCCGGCCTCCATGACAAGGGGGCGTGTGCACATCGAAAAGACCAGAAGATCAAGGGCAGAGTTTTCGAGAAGAAAATGAATCTCCTTTTTGCTTAAGGCTTGGTTTATGGGAACAATAGCAACCCCGCAGAACAGGGCTGCAAAATAAAGGGCTGCATATTCTTTAGAGTTATTAAGAAGAACGCCCACGCGAGAGCCTTCTTTCAAACCCAGTTCCCTCAACATTCCTGAGGCGTGGCAAGCAAGATTGAAAAAATCTTTGTAAGTGAGGGACCCAGTTGCGGGCTCGACAAGAAAAATACGCTTAGAGTTTCTTTTAAAAATATCTTCTATAGTCTCGTGAATATCCATTTATCTATTATGCTTTCTTTCTAACTATGTCGAAGGGTAATGCATCCACATGTACTGACCCCAGTTCATATTTTTTTGCCCGTTAAGCGTAGAGAAATAACCTTTTAGCTCACGATCCATACAGGTTTTCATGGCCTTCACGGCTCCAATAATTTCCGATGTTTCTGGAGACGAGAAGATCCCGCTTTCTTGTGCTTCTTTGGCAAGCCCCACGGCCTCCATAAAAAAGTTATAAACACAATAGCTGGCAATGAGGCGCCTCAAATCGGCACAGTTTTTTCCCTTCAACAACCGATTTGGTTTTTTGAAGTAGATGACATCAAATTCCCACGACTTTGCAGAGACAGACGGAGAATATTCTTTTACCCCAAGCATATTTTTGAGCTCTTCAGATTTGCCGTTTCTCATTATATATCCTCGAGCCACTCGGACATCAAAGAGTTCAAAGTCGTTCTCCATGGCGAATTGAGAAACTTCAGTTAGGTTTGTTCCTCCAACATAAGTGTCATGAAGGTGGACTTCCATTTCAAAGCAGAGGAGGTTTTGGACTTTCTCTCCTCCTAGACCTTTAAGAACCTCCAGATCAGCCCCTTGAATGTCTAACTTTATAAGATCCACATTTTTGACCTGATATTGAGAAAGAGCTTGGTCAAGGGTATAGGTATCGATTTCAATATTCTTTAGAGGGAAAAGGCTCGCGTCTTTTCTGTCAATATAAGGGCTATCAAAATTAATTGGGATAATTGTTGATCCCGTCGGGCCATTGGTCATCGATAGCGTCCTCTTCCCACCAGCACCCGAAAGAGCCGTTTGATAAATATGAAAATGATCTTTCCACAGGCTTTGACCATATTTAGTTTTAAGATCTTCGTAGGACCGCGGGTGAGGCTCAAAAATATGGAAATCAGAATTCCCTAGAATCTTATACCAATGGGGTTGCAAATCAATGGCTCCACCAATATCAACCGAAGTTAACCGCTGGCTACTTAGAATTTGCTTCATGTTCCGTAGAAAAATTTCTGAAGGCCTCAAAGAAGTCTTGAACGTGTGCAAGGCTTTTCTCTTGGCACGAAATAAGAAATTTGAGACTTTGAGGAATGACGTAACCACTATGCCCACCAGAAACGATTTTGATTTATATCGACGAAACCTACTCCTATACGTTGATTTATGCAATGGTTTTGTAGGACTGAAACAGGTTATGTAATTGTAATCATTGAAATTTAAGACTAGGAGGCGAACCTTAATTAATCAACTCGACCTTTCAATTTGATAGTGCTACTCAATTCTTTTTGCATTGGGAAATTTAAGTTATGGATCTTATTGAAAAAATATCCGGTCGATTTTCTCAGATTAAAAAAGAATCGACCCTTTTTTCTAAATTGCCTCAAAAAGAATCGACTCTTTTTATAGCCGAATTCAAAGGCACAAAGGTCGATGAGATAGATGGACTTACCCGTGAAATCTCTGATTACATTAAATCTTTAGACCATAATGATTTTCAAATTGAAATTGTTCGAGGGGGTTGGCTGCCGCGCAAGAAAGATGGGACTATCGAGATCGATGCCGCTGTAGGAAAGTGGCTGGCAGTGCGAGAGGCAAGAAAAACTGAAATGCTTTTGAATGGGCAATTTGGTGTTCTTCCAGAGGCAGATAAAGACTCATTTGCTTATTTTGGCAGTCATTCTAAAATTCGAACGCCAGTGGAGATTTCCTTTCCACGTTATGTCAAGGTTGGAAACTGGGTTAGCTTGGGTCGTTACGGCAAGATTGTCATGCTTCCAACTGAGGCTTTTGCGGATACAGAAAAATATGTCAAACAACACTATCCAGAGCTGGTTGGAGATCTAAAGAAATTTCCCGTTCACGCTGAACGAACCCCTACTTTGAAATTTGGAGACGGGACGAGTATCGGGGATAATTATTTCTTCATTTGCACTAAATCCATCGAATTTGGAAAACATGTTATGGTTTCAGGTCGTCTTTTTGTAACGGATTGCCAGCACATGTACGAAGGTTCTGAAATTCCGCCGATGCTGCTCCCAAATACCGAAGGTCGCTCCGTTAAAATTGAAGACCATGTATGGATTGGGATCAACTGTAGTATTTTAGATGGGGTGACTATCGGGAAACATGCAGTAGTGGGGGCCCACTCTGTTGTGAAAGAAGATGTTCCTCCTTATTGTCTGGTTGCTGGTTCTCCTGCCATTATAAAGAAACGTTTTTCGCCTCTACATGACGCTAAGTAGCTGAAGTCTATCTCAATAAAAATCCTCAACTTTAGGCCTGAAATTGCCGATCCATAGTTGTTGAGACAAGGAGGCACGTATGCACACAAGTCGATTGGTTCTTCTCGGGGTGTTTTACTTAGTTTATCTGCATGTCTTAATTTGGGACAAAATAAGGACCAAGTCTCAAATGTTTCAAGTGTCACCATTTCAAATAACCTGATCACCATTGGTGGCTCAGATTTGAATCTTGTAAATGTCTAATGGGAATCAAACAACCAATTTAGTTATATCCAGTCAATCTTCAAATCAGTTGCAAGCCACGGCGTCTTCGGCATTAATCTTATAGCTGGTACCGTCTATAAGTTACTGGTATCAACGGCCGATGCCGACTCAAGCGTTCCGATAACCATCCAAGTGCCAAGTGGGAGCATAAGCCCATCTGTTATCACCGGAGCCAATGCAGTTGTAGGCCAAGTCTTGAAATGGAATGGTACAGCCTGGGTTCCTGCACCGGATTATGTCGGGGTTGGTGCTCACCAATTTGCGGGTTTTACACCCCAGTATACAGGAAATCTTGGGGGGATACCGGGAGCTCAAGCTAAATGTGCCGCCGCATTCCCAGGCAGTCACTGGGCCAGGTATAACGAAATACTTTCACTGGGTGCTTCATATCCTTACGGACAAAATGTCTGGGTTTTAGATGAAACTCCCTATGGCGCTCAAGCCGCTAACCAAGAACAAGAACCAACCGACTGTGCAAATTGGACTAGTTCTACTTCGCCAAACACGGCGATGGTCATGGATTACCGAGGATTGACGACGACTTCCAATTGCAGCACTCAACTTCCGCTTGCGTGTATCTTCTAATAAGCTATTCTTGAATTGAGATTACGCCACTTTTGCACAGCTGGGAGGCCGCATCTTTTATTATGTTCAAAGACAGTTTCGATTTCTCGGCGATCATCTCCAGGTCAGTTTTTCCATCAGAAAAATTCAAAATCCACATTATGGCCTTTAGTTCGTTTTGTAATTCCCCTACGGACCCAGTCTGCGGATAGAGTCCACGCTTTCCGAGTTGAGGTTCACAAAATGGAAAGTTGTTCACATAGATTTGGCGAGATTCGATATCAAGAAGAATTCCTTCTAGGGCATTAACTGAACCGACCAGGGATTCAAAAGAAATGAAGTCTTTATTGTCTAACGAAGTATGGTATTCCGGATACCGGCTATACATAGTCCGCATGAGTGAGCCCATAGGCAGGTCAAAACCGGGTGAACAATACTGCCTTTCATCACTCCCATTCCCGGGATCAAAATCTTCAATCTTAAAGCCTTCTTCGGTCTCTCTTAGGTATTTTAAGGCTGCATGATCAGTGATGGAATCCCCACGACGAGATTTCTTGAAGGTAAAGGGGCCTTTGTCGCCCATGCAAGTAAGCTGATAACCCGCAATAACGTGATCTTTGAGGTGTTGACCCCTGAGACTTAGGTAACAAATTGTACCTATCGTTTCTGCTGAGACAACAAATCGATAAGTGTACCTACGATTTTTGAGTTTAGAGATTCTTTCGTAAAGCAAACTCATGGCCAACGGGCCTGAAAGTTCATTATTAGCCATCGAGGGATGGCAGAGATAAGTCGAAAGGAGTATTTCTTTTTTTGACTTTCCTTCTAAAATGGCCTCTCCTACAACCAAATAGCCGGGTTTCAATTCAGTATCGATGAACACTGAATGCGAACCCTGAGGAAGACTTTCGAGTTCTTCATGAGGCAAACAGAAGCCCCACTGTTCTTTATAATAGGAGGTGATGTAGGGGATCGCTTGGGGAAGGTCAGGAATTGAGAATAAATGCTTTTTTAACTCCTCAAGATTCATCGTCCCTTTGAAGGGGACGGAATGGCTCACTAAGCTTAGGTTATTCTTTTTAAATTCAGCTCTTTTCTTTCCGTCGGGCCCGACGAAATACGCATCCTTCGCCACCCATTCTTTAGGAACAGTCCAATCAAAAACTTGGGTGCCCGTGGAAAATGTCAGTCTTTCAAGAGGTATGGATTCAGCAAGGATATCAAGGGACTTTCTTATGCCAGGCCCTGCGATACTTCGACAGATGGGCCAAAGCCGGTCAAATAATCCGTTTAATTTGTCAATTTCACTCATCGTCGACCCATATTGAGGCAAACTTCCTTGATTTGCTGAGATGTTTCAAGTAAATAACTAACATGCTGCAGATGTCCATTGTAATCCCTGTATACCAGGCAGAAGACTGTCTAGATGAGCTTTGCCGTCGATTAAAAATCGTCTGTGAACCCATTTTTGCCCGTCGATTCGAAATCATTTTGGTCGATGACGGGAGTAGAGACTTGTCGTGGAAGAAAATCCAGGAATTGGCGTCTCGAGATGATCGGATCAAAGGCTTTCAATTGAGTCGCAACTTTGGTCAACACTACGCCATCACAGCAGGTTTAAATCAGTGCCAAGGTGAATGGGTTACGGTTATGGACTGTGATTTACAAGATCCTCCAGAAGAAATTCCAAAGCTACTTCAGAAGGCCATGGAGGGTTACGACGTCGTTCTTGCCGGTCGGAACGTGAGGAAGGATTCACGGTTACGGACGATCCCCTCTTTTTTATTTTGGAAAATCTTGAGCTTCCTCTCGGGAATGGAATTTGATCAAGAAGTCGCTAATTTCATGATGATTAACAAGAAAGTTGTTAAAGAGTTTTTAGGTTTTGACGAACAGCTCAGATTTTTTGGGGGCATTATCAAGTGGATTGGGTTTAAAACGATTAAAGTTCCGGTAAATCATGCCCCTCGGTTTGCTGGAAAAACGAGTTATTCGTGGAAGGCCTTATTCAAATTCGCAGGCAACGTTATCCTGGCTTACTCCAATCGCCCACTCTATCTTGTGGCGGGGACGGGATTTTTTATCTCTCTTTTTTCTTTCGGCTATGGCCTTTACCGGACCTATTTTCATTTTTTCTATTCGGTCCCTGTTACGGGTTGGACGAGCCTTATCGTCTCAATTTATTTTTTAAGCGGAACCCTCATATTTGCTCTTGGGGTTTTGGGAGTTTACCTGGGCAAGGTCTTTGACGAAGTGAAGAAGCGCCCTCTCTATGTTATAAGGCAATCCACTCTTGAGGGAGTGACGTCGGTAGATCTCGGCCAAAAACTTGAATTGAATTTGAGTGGGAGAACAATATGAATGAAACAAAACGAAATCTTGACGAAATAAAGGGCTATTGGACAAGGCAGGCCGAAACCTATGGGCCCAGCTATGTCGCGTCCTGGTCTGATCGTTGTGTCATAGAAATGGAAATTGAACAAATCCTACGAAGGATGGAGGAAAATACCAAAATTATTGACATCGGTTGTGCCAACGGTTTTTCTACACTTCGCTTTGCCAAAGAAAAAAATATAGATATCCACGGGGTGGATTACATTCCGGAAATGATTCGAGGAGCCCATAAAAATCATGAAGCCGTTAAAGAAGGGCTTCTGGGAAAGGTTTCCTTTGGTACCGGCGATATCTGCAATCTTGATGTCCCCAGCAATACTTTCGATCAAGCTATTGTAATTCGGGTCATAATTAATCTTGAAAACTGGGAAAATCAAAAATGGGCTTTGAATGAGGTTTGTCGAGTTGTAAGACCAGGAGGTACTTTTCTTTTGTCTGAAGCTACTGTTCAAGGTTGGCGGAAAATGAATAAATTCAGAAACGAATGGGGGCTATCTGATATTCCCGTACCTTCTTTCAATTTTTACTTAGATGAGGAACTTGTCGTCCAAGCTTTAATGGACCAGGCCGAGTTAGTCGAAATTGTTAATTTCTCGAGCTCTTATTTTGTAGGGACACGGGTTATTAAACCCTTGATCTGCAAGCTTACTGGTCGTGAAGAGAATATAGCTAATCCAGATTTAGAATGGAATAAGTGGTTCTCTCAAATGCCTGCTATAGGTGATTACGGCACGCAAAAACTCTTTATTTTCCGCAAGAAGTGAATTTAAGTTCCCAAAGATCTGAGTCAACGGTCTCCAGCTTAGCTGGGTTTTCCATGGCCATGATTTTGACGACTTGTTATATCGTGATTCGTCTTGGGGTTGCGGATCTCGACATCTGGAGCCCGTTCAAGGCCTTAGCTGCCGCTGGGTTTCTTATTTTTTTTCCAAAAATTTTGGCGAGAGTGGGTGGATTCAATGACTTTGCGATTAGCTTTTGGACTTTAATAGGTTTTGTAATTTTGGGTCTAGCCGCTCCCCAATCTGAAAGTCTTTCAAGACTCATAGTTTTTTCATTTGCGGCTATAACGTGTTATGAAATCCGAAATGCGCTTAAAATGGCCCCATCAGACTTTCGAAAAATCTCTAGAATTCTAGTTTACGGTGCGCTCTTTGTTCCCTTTGTTTTAGCCCTGGCCAACTTCATTTGGGCTCAAGGTTTCTTGTCACCTCTATTTTTAGAAAAGGTGAAGCTTGGTGCGCTTAATGAAGGAGCCCGCTATGCTAACCCCGATACTCTCTTTCACACCTCCATAATGCAGATGATTAAAAATTATTCCATACCCTCAACGGGGTTAGACGGAACTCCGTTGATTCAATATCATATTGGGTTTCACTTCATCATGACGGCATTTGGTAGGCTCCTTAACACGAGGCCCATTGTTTTTTACCAAAGTGGATTTCCCATTATCTTTAGCTCCTTTTTCT
>Ga0207020_1054_pt1 | contig 23934 bp, 26 predicted proteins | sample Alteio_BWMinCont_48_FD_153500 | JGI IMG/M metagenome (GOLD analysis project Ga0207020, IMG submission 153500) | Enriched cells from forest soil in Barre Woods Harvard Forest LTER site, Petersham, Massachusetts, United States -... | ecosystem: Environmental > Terrestrial > Soil > Temperate forest >... | reverse complement strand
AATTTACCTAGAAATGTGACCGCCCATTTAAGCGTCCCGTTTCTTTGGGAGACAGATCCCTTGGGTAATCACCTCCGGTTTATTGAAAGACCCGAAATCGGAACATGGGTTAAGTTTTATCAAGACAATCTTAGTCTCGATTACGGCCTCAATGTTCGCTTACCTACGGGAGACAGTTCGGTGGGAGATTCTGAGTCCATGAGAGTCTGGGGTATTTACCCTGGCTATGTTGCATCTCTAAAACTAAACAATTCGAAATACCACATTATACAAAGCGGAGGGCTAGGCTATAATTCATCGGCGTATGTGGGAGAGGACATCTCATCAAGAGCCAGTATGAATATAACGTTGAACTTCGCAAACGGCATTGGGCAAGGCCATTCAAAATCAACGACATCTCAATTGGGTCAAGACCCTACAATCCAAGTGCAAGAGGTTCCTGAGGCTGATTTGAGTTATTTAAAAATTGCGGGTGCCTATAAGGCAGGCCGAGATACGACAGTCTCGGGATATTTGTTGAAAAGTTTAAAGGATGCGGTCAATCATGGGACTAGTGGATTGCTATTAGACGATGCACAAAATTTTGCATCGATTGGCGCAGGCTTTGGAGTTTCTGAAACCTTTTAAGGGGTGAGCTCCATAAGGAGACAAAATGCGACGAATTCTTAGCTTTATTCTTTTAGTTTTTATTGCGGGATGTGCTAGTTCCGATCCAAAAAAAGATGTCATCAAAGCTACTCGGGATCTCCCAAGAGACGCGGCCGCTATTGTTAAGAGAAATGTGGCTTGTTCTTACTGGAAAAGGCAAATGCCAGATGATCCTGAGGACGAAGATGTTCGAAAAACAGGGCTTCCCCAAACAGTCAATGCCCAGTTAAAAAAGTTCAACTGCGTCTCTCTCGAAGGAGACGAATTCAAAATAAGAGAGAAGTATAAAGATACTGACGTCGTGGCAACAATGGATAAGGGCGAAAAGCTCCCTTACGCCAAAGAAGACGACTTTTAAGGGAATCCCTTGCCGACAAAAAAATCCTCTAGTGAAGAATTAAGCATCAATCTTGTAAATTATAGCTCTGAGAAAGTGATTTGGTCTTCGGGAAGCATTTTCGATCTCATACTCGAGGGCCAAAATGGTAACGACACTTTCATGCATCAGTCTGAAGTTCCCTCGGATCGATAGTAAATCAATTTGGAGGTGTTTCCATGCGTGAATTAATTCGAGTCTATACCCTGGTTGAAGCCAATGATTTGAAAATGCTTTTAAACTCAAGGGGGATTGAATGTGAGATCCCAGATCAGTATTCTTTGAGTATTGGAGGAGGGTCAACTTTTGCCTTAGCTCGGGGGCGAATTCTTGTAGATGAAAATGACTATGAAGAGGCTTTGAAAATCCTTAAAGAGTGGCAGAGTCCCAATGTACCGAGAAACTCAAAAGGAGTATCACGAACTCTCGAATACCCGTGGGTTATAGGTATATCACCTCGGCAAATCATTGAGGGATTTCGCAAGTGGTCCGATTTAACCTTCATGAATCGAATCAAAGTTATAGGAGGGGTGATCATCTACGTTGCTCTCCTGACCTTTGCGATTGTCTACCTTGCTTATCGCTAATCCTAGCGCCGCAATTCACCGACTATAATATTCTAAATCGCCAAACTAGATTTCTCTACATTTGAGGACAAATTTTTGTGGCTAAGGCTACTGAGATTTTTACGAGACTCCTTGATGATTTCGCTAATGGCCTTCGAGGCCTCAATCGCATCTTCAGGAGTATGAGTGGCCATAACCTGTAAGCGAAATCTTGTAGCCCCTAGGGCTACCACTGGATATTCTAAAATCATATTTGCAATGTTGCGCTCAGTGCTAAGACGATGACAAATCCGGGCTTCTCGTTCAGAACCAATCAATACTGGTACAATAGGGCTTGGGTTCCCCATACATACCATTCCCTGCAGATTAAACTCATTACGCAAGAGCTTCACAACTCCTTCTAAGTTCTGCCTTAAGAAATTACCTTTTTTACTTCTAATAATGCGAGCAGCCCTTAATGCAACGGCCGTTTGCACTGGAGAAAGAGCGTTTGAAAAGAGATGGGGCGTGCTAAACATTTTTACGTATTGGATTACAGCTTCTGAATCGGTCGCTAAAAAACCTCCGTTGGTCGCAAATGTTTTTGAAAAACTTCCCATAACTAAATCAATCTTCCCGAGCACTCCTTGTGCCCCCATTTGGCCTGTTCCCCCAGGGCCAGTTGCACCGAGGTCATGGGCTACGTCTACAAAAAGGGATGCGTCGAATTCTTTGGCTATTTCTTGAAATGCTTTTAGGTCAGGGGAGTCTGCATCCATTGAGAAAAGACCTTCAGTGATAAGTAGGATCGCATTTCGCGAATCACGCTCACGAATTGACCTCAAGATAGCGCGAGCGGCATTGGGATCCAAATGGGCGTATCTTTGTATTTTTCGAGTGGCAGCATTAGCTCCTTGTTGAAGGCACGCGTGTGAGAGTCGATCCATAACGATATGATCGTGCTGTCTCACTAAGCCTAAGATTGACCCCATTCCCGCTGCGTATCCAGTCGCAAAAAGAAGCACATGCTTTTTTCCTGTGAGAAGAGCCAGTTCCTCTTCTAATTCGTGAGTAAGTAGGGTGTTTCCAATAATCATAGGGGATCCGGCGCTATGTGGGCCGAATCTATCTAAGGCCTCAAGGGCTGCCTCTTTAAGCTCGGGATCTTGACCCAACCCTAAATAATCTTGGGAGGCAAAATTAATGCCTTTAATATGTCGCCCCCTTTCATCGCTAAGTTCCGTTCTCGCACCCGGAAATGAATGTAGCGTGCGAGAGTATTGATAAGTGCATTTGTCTTGGCGCAATTTATACCAGTCAAAATATTTCTGAACCCTTTGGTCAAATCTTTTGCCATGACTTTGAGAAAAATCCATGCAACTTTGCTCAAAAGCTAAATCCGTACTTGCTGAATCATCAAACGGATTGCAATAAACTTCGTTTAGGTCTTTACTTCTATCTTTGCGGGGTATTGTCTCAATTGTTCTTAGGAGGCGCTGTACATTCCTCTGAGCAAAAAAATCTTTCACCTCCACAATGTCAAAATAGGTTCCGACGAAGCGATTTCGTTCTTTTAAATCTCTAGAGATAGCTTCATAGAGTTCGATCTCGTCATCTCTTACCGGATTCATTTCCGCTTGGGAGCAGGTAAAGTCATAATATCGATGCGAGTCAATATAGCGGGTTTCCTCAAAGGCTCTTAGCTCCTCGATGAGTGCTGCCTTCCCTTGAAGGAAGGGAATAAGATATTCGGCAAGTAAGAAGCCATCTCGTAGGGCATACATCATTCCGCTGGCAGTACATTGATCTTTGAAGAGTGAAGCATCACCAATTAACGGAACATTCATTGAACTTGGTTTTCGCATAAAGGCGGCTTGGTCATCTGTGGCATAAAAGGGTTCGACCCGTTTGGCTTTAGCAAGTTGAGAAAAGAAAGCGGGGTCAATTTGCTTTATGGCTTTGAGAAAGTTCTTCTCTTTATTGCGTTTAAATTCATTAAAAAATGTGCTCGGTCCATAGACTAAAACCATGGTAAGCCCATCGGTTGTAGGAACAGCAGCATACGCAATTCGATTTCGTCTTTTGAGTTTTCCAAATTCTAGATCAAGGTCTGAAAAATATGTGTAGCAAGCGAAGGTGCAAGCGTTTTTCTCTTCGTGATTTTCGGCCCCAAGTAGATTAGCAATTTTTGATTTTCGCCCATCAGCTCCGACAATGAGTTTGCCCTTGATCCTCAGTGACTTGCCATTACTGTCAGTCCCCATGACCCCAACGACCTTACCATTTTCCGTTAAAAGATCTTCGACATTAAAGCCCGTCCTAACCTCCACACCCAATTCGGTGGCCCTCTTTTGCAATGTGGTGTCTAAAAGAGTTCTTCGGATGCAGGCGTACCGAGTTTCAAGTTCAAAAGTTCGATTTTTATGAACTTTGTTGAAACGCCTCTTGAGAGCTTCGAGATCAGTACTCCCGCCTAGGTCAAAGTCATCGACTGCAACGTCAAGATAGTTGAACGCAGGAGTTGAACTGAGGATGCTATCTAACACCCCCAAAGTCTTAAGATAAGTCATTCCTCTCGGATTCATAAAATGGGTAGAGAGTGTGTCAGAGGGAAATCGTCCACGATCGAGCAGTAAAACTCGTTGACCCCCTTTAGCAAATTCTATTGCGGCAGCGCACCCGGCTATTCGAGCCCCTACTATTATTACATCGAAGTCAGTATTTGTGTTCATCGCCTCTACCCTCAACCTTTCTTGAATCAACCTTAGTTTGAAAGATACTTGAATAAAAGCAACTAATAGTTAATAACATGTGCCTAATGGAAACAGATCGATTTAAGTATTTTTGCACCATTGTTGAAACAGGAAGCCTTTCCAAGGCCGCAGATCTTCTGGGTGTCTCGCATAGTGGGTTGTCTAAAGCTATGTCCGTTTTGAAAAATGAGCTTGGCTGCGACTTGTTCAGGCCCCAAGGTCGTGGTCTTGAGATCACTGAAGAAGGTCGCGAAGTCTACGATAAATGTAAAAGCGTTTTGGCCGGAATTGAGGGCTTGCGACTAAAGGGTAAAAAGCTTTCTCAAGTTATTCGTATTGGTGTCCAAGAAGTATTATCACATTCCTTGACAGGGAAAATTGTGGCTTCTTTGGAAGGTGAAATAGAACTTTTTGAACTCGATTCAGGGGAAATCGAAGTGAGCCTTCTGGAAGGAAAAATTGATTTTGGATTTACATTTGTTCCATTTCCTCAAAAAGGGATCGAGTATTTAAAAATTGCAAAGGCTGCGTTTGGCTCTTTTTGCAAGCGAGGATCATTTCGTAATGTTGCGCCAGAGGATATTCCCTATGTCATTCCATCATCTGAGCTGAAAGGAAACCCTTTAAGTTTCAAATTTCGCGATGGATGGAATAAAAATATTCCAAGATTCTCGCCCTATAAGGCAGATAATCTCTCAGCGGCGCTTAATATAGTACAAGAAGGAGTTGCTGCGATTTATATTCCGAAATTTCTTGCAAAATCAATGAATAGTTCACTGAACGCGAATGGACACCTTGTGGAGGTCCCAATGCCATCTGAGCGACAGACCGCTGAAGTCACATGGAGAGAGATTTTTCTTATTAAAATGGGTCACGAGACAAAAGAGATGAAGAGAGTGACCCGAGTTATAAGACTGGCTTTAAATTCGTAAATCTTTGTTGAATCTTAGGTACAAGGGGAGCTAACGAAGTAAGGGTAATGTCGGTTAGACGGACTCTCCGTTACACACGCACAGAGTCATTGAGGCGAGCTGCGGCCATTTCATGGCCTTGCCCTTTGGGCTCGCTTCTCCTAGCGGCGGATGCTACTCAACACGATATGATTAGCTTGGGGAAACTCAATAGAGCTTTGTATGGAGAAAAACCGGACAGCCGCCCCGTTCATCATACAAAACACTACTAAGAATTGTGGAAGTTTGTGGCACTTTCTGCTAATAATCTTATCTTCAAATGGAGGGTAACCTTGTCGTCGAAAAAATCCTCGAACAATGATCTTGCCGCCCAAATTAAAAATGACATGGTTAATTACATTGGGCCTATTTTTCAGGAATTAAAGACCGACATTGGGAATGTGGAATCTAGGTTGAGCCATAAAATCAAAGAAGAAACCCATCGTCTTGGAATTCTGATGGAGCAAATGGATAAAAAAATCGATACAGCACTTGAAGCATCTTCGTCTGTTTTGAAACACGAAGATATAGTCAAAGACCATGAAGATCGGGATCGAACATCTTGAAGGAGACGTTCGGGTTCTAAAAACTGTAAGATCGCCAAAGCTTTAATTATGGCCGTGAAGGCATTGGAGAAAACGGCCAACTTAATTTATAGATACATCGACTTGAAAATTTGTGCCATTGCCTCGAGTGATGATAAGGGCATGCTTTTGTTTTATAGTAGTGTCACGCTCGCCTGCCTTCTCGAAAAGGCCTTTCAATTCTATAAGATCAAGTTTTGGAATCTTTGGTGGCGATGTTCAAAAACTATCATGATCCCATCTCACTCAAGAATTCTTTAAATATCCAAAGAAATTAATGCAATTTCAGGACCTTATCGGACACCTCATATTTTGATTTAGAAAAGTTTTTGGTAAGAGAATCTGGAGGCCACGAAAACCGTTTTGGTTAAGCAGTGCCTTATCGCCAGTAACAATATAAGTAGCGCCTGCTGATAGGGCAGTGGTCATAAATTTGTCGTCATCGGGATCACTGCAAACGGGCCTTGCAAATTTAATTGGCTTAACAACTTCAGCGTGAAGATCTACTAAGGGCCCGTTCAAATTGGATTCCCGGTCGGTGTATAGAAAGTTCGATGAGAACCCGACGACACTCGTCTAAAATAGAAGGAGAAACGACCAGTTTGAAATGACCACTCTCCCACTTTTGCAAAATATGATAGGGCGGCCCCTTCCAGTACACACCTGAAACAAAAACATTCGTATCAACTACGATTTTCATCTATGACGGCGCACTTTTTTAATCGCATTTTTGAGATCACTTTTTTTAAGTCCTGCTTTTTTGGCAGACTGACGGGCTTCTGTAAGTATATCTTCAAAGTCATCCATGGAGGGGGGAGCAATAGACCTTAGAATCACGGTGTCTCCCTTGCCCATGACAACGAATTGGTCACCTTCTTTGAGATGAAGATTTTCTCTGATTTCTTCGGGAATAACGATCTGCCCTCTACTTGATAATTTGGTCGTTGCATAACCGGCCATAAGACCTCCAATCTTATTGATAAGAATATCTTACTTTAGGCTTTTTAGCAAATAATGGTCTATTTAGGCAAATAGAGGGGGAATACCGCGAGATCCGATTTTATTTAACAAATTTACACTATTAGTGACAAATTAAGACTCTTAGTGAGCTCAAAAAGTCTTTAAAATCAGATAATTGCGGTTTCAGGATTGGCCACCAATCGGAGGCTAACAAATTGTTACAAACGAGAGGTCTTAACTGTTCTCCATGAGGGTTTTATGACCTGTTTTAGAAGTGTATTCCTCTTTAGCATTTTAACTATGGCCGTTGCTTGCGTTACGTTGCCGCCTCAGTATAAAGACAGTCCCGTGGGCTATACTCTTAACCCCGAAGCGGCCCACGTTCATGTCGTTAAGTTTATTCCATCCGCCGATCGAGAAAAGTGGGATGAAGTTCGCATGCTCACTTGCTCCCTTGGTTTTAATGCACAGTCTGCCGGGGCCAATATCCATTCGTGTGTAAATGATTTCAAAAATGTCCCAAGACTAACCAAAAGGCCAAGCGATCTCTTTCAGAAGAAGAACTTAAAAAACTCTTCGCAAATGCTCAACCTTGGGTGAGAAATGTTCTTTGGTTTATTTTGGTTTGTGGTTTGAGAAGAAGTCAGGCGGTGTTTCTAAGATGGAGTGCAATCGACTTTGATAAAAAAGTCGTCCATCTCGAAGCGAGCGAAGGTTTCGATAACAAAGACTACGAATCAAATAGTCTCCCCATGACTGAGCATATGGAAGAGTTTCTTCTTTTCACTCGTGAAGAGGCTAGAAAAAGGTTTAAAGCTAGAGCTAATGACTTTGTTTTCGTTGATGAACGGGGGGAGCACATTAGGCCAGACCGACTGACCCATGCTTCAAAGAAATTAATGCGTGAGATTTTGGGTCTAGAGCATGGTGCGGTTCATATTTTGCGGCATACAAGTATTACGATGCGCCACAAGAACGGAATGAGCCTAAATGACCTTAAAGAAATTGCGGGTCACAGTAATATTAAGACGACAATGCTCTACCTTCATTCGGAACCAGAGCACTTGCGTAGTGAAATGGAACGCACTCCGATTGTTCAACCTTTATGGATAAAGAAGGGAAATTCGGTTTGAGTATGGCCACTAATGGCAGTGAAAGAAAAACGGCGTTTGCGGCGCCGTTTCTCGATCTTCGATTTTGTTTTTATTTTCATACGCTTAGAATGGTAGGCGCTGCCCTAGGCTGGTTGAACCACGAGGCGCGACTGTGTGTAGAGAATACGCGGTCTTGTGGAAAAGGCAAGAGATCGACTTAGCAGAGCTGGCAAAACTTCGCTGGGTTGATAACTGGCAAGTCAAACATCTCGCCCAACATTTTGGTGTCGGGCGTACAGCGATAGGGAATCACTTGAGACAGCTTAAGTCTCAAGCCCTGCCAGAAAGGGTGGCTCCATGACGAAACTAATAGGTATTGCATTCGCAATAGGTTTGGCTCTTTTAGAGGTCGGAAAACTGCGAGAGGCCACGTATCGAATGGCCCTCCTTGCAGCTCATTCCATGGAACACGATATTATTAGTTTAGGGCAACTTAACAAGGCTCTTTACGGAGAAAATGTAGGACGCAACCATGTCCGGCATCATAAAAATCACTAAAGAAATATGGAAATTACGTGTGATTTCTGGTAACCAAGATTAATCCCAATCCAGACTGGAGGGAAATTCCTTGCCGCCGAAAAAATCCTCGAATGAAGACCTAGCCGCCCAAATCAAAAAAGATATGATCAACTACATTGGCCCTATCTTTCAGGAATTGAAGGGTGAGATAAAAAAGGGCCAGGAAGAAACTCACAAGCTTGGGATTCTCATGGATCAAATGGATCGAAAAATTGATACGGCTCTCGAAGCATCTTTGTCCGTTCTGGAACACGAAGACACGGTTAAAGATCATGGAGAGCGGATCGACGGCCTTGAAAAAGATGTTTTAGTTCTGAAGGCAGTTAGCTCTCCGAAAGCTTAAATCCTGTCCGAAAAGTTCTCTTAAAAGCAGACAGGCTCTCCCCAGAAGAGGTTTTTTGTAACCAAAAAGTAAAGCTTTATTGCCATAATTCGGCCTCAGTCGCAAGCTCGACCAAGCCGACTTGTGGCCCTAGTATTTTAACAAGGCAAGTGCGCGTCTCACTAGAGGTTTAGAGGAGCTAGTCGTGAGAACAATTCTGGATCTGCATGACATATTCGTACAAGGTGACATCTCCTGAAGTGTGGGTCATAGAACGGGGACAATGGCCGTACCCCAGTCTTTTTAACGACATCCTAACTGCCCATTCGCTAATTCCTCCTACGTCGCCCGCTGTGCAATTCCAGCAATCGCTGTTTGTTACATAGGTAACAATTTGCCGTGCCGATACTGATCCTAAAACATTGGCATCACTTTGAGCATGAGCCCAGCATGTAAAGAATATCGGTGACATTAGTAAAATCGATAAGAGGCGCGCCATCTAAAGCTCCTAGTTAAAGTTAGTCCCTCAGTTTAATGGTTTTAGCAATTTCAGCGCCACGGATGTCGATTCAGCATAATAGGCAAAAACTGGCAGACAACCAACCAACTCTGTGCCTTCTAAGAGAAATCAAAGAGGTGAGCGTAATAATTGGGAGCGCTGTCTAAAGCGGAAAACCGTTATTGCACATTTTCTAGACACCTCAGACGGACCACTCTGATCCCCAAAAATCACAAAGGCTGTCAGGTCCGGCAGGTGTGACCAGCTTTTCAGCGCTTACCAAACCAAATTCTCGCGGCCAAAAATTCCACAAATAATATATTTTACGTGACTGAAAAAGATGGCCAAACGAGGGAATTATGCCCACATCGAAAAGCGATATTTGGAGGGTATAAGTCTGCCATTTTCTCGTCGGCATGGCGAAGAAAGGTCGCCTGAAAATAGTTTTCTAGAATGCGCTTACTTGGCTACGCAGCGCACGGAGTCATGACGGTAACGATAGTCGATGTAGATGTCGCCACCGTAGCCGACGAAGTCCTGCGCGTAGATATTTCCAGCGGACGAGGCGGACCAAAACCAACGAGTCGCACCGCCTACGCTAATCATATCAGGGAAAATCGCGTACAGGTCTTTTCGCCCTTGATCTGTAAGTGATGGCTTGCCGTCCAGGTTCTTCACATTTACGTACAGGACATCAAAATAGGAAACAAGGCTTTCATAATCTTGAGTTGTCGGAAGGATACCCCCAATTTTCGCGCACGCTTCAGTCGCGGGGCTGTCCACTATGATTATGTAATAATTTTGTAACATTTGATCAGGTTCAATCTGATTATTCGCATATTCTCCCTGATATGAACTCCAGATTGTTCCGCTAGGGTCTCTCCAGGAAAGACCGAATTTTCCTGGCCCCTGCACCTGAGTGAATACGGCGATAGGGTTTCCCCTCAAATCATGAGTTGTATACGTAACATTGCCGATCGCGGCGGAACATCCAAGTAACAAAAACAGTAAAATTGTAATCTTCATATTAATCTCCCAAAGATGGTCCGAGGCATCTTAAGAAAGATTATCTCAATACGAATTGAGAAGACAATGATTCTTTAATCTCTCTATAAACTTCCATCGAGGGTCTCAACTGAAGAGCAGGCCGAAAATCCCGAAGGTTCCATAAAAAACCAAGAGCAGCGTCTCCGCGATTATGTAAAATTTAAAAACGGAGACGGAAACTTTGGTGAGATTAGCGAGGTCTTCATTGATGCCGGAATTTCTGCTAAAAATATGGAGAGGCCGCAATTAAAGCGGCTTATCTCCAAAATTCAAAATCAAGAAATTGATCTTGTGCTTGTCACTGATCTTTCACGCTTTACAAGGTCCACCAAAGATTTTTCGTATCTTTGGGATTTTTTAAAGGAGAATAATTGTAAATTCCTGAGCTTAAGGGAAAATTTTGATTCCACCAACGCCGCAGGTGAAATGATCATGCATACACTCGCAAATTTCGCCCAATTTGAACGTCGCCAAACGGCTGAAAGGATTTCATTAGCATTTGCTGTCAGAGCCAAGCGCGGACTTTATAACGGTGGCTCGGTCCCGTTGGGTTATAGAATTTCTGAAAAGCCAGGTGTTTTAGAAGTTATTGAAGAGGAGGCGGAACTTGTGCGCCTCCTCTTTGCCACATTTTTAAACCAAGAAACATTAGCGCAAACATGTAAGCACCTAAACGCGGCGGGTGTAAAAATTAAAAAACAAATGGAGGGAGGTGGAAGCCCCAGGATTGGTTTTTTTAAAATTGATCTCTTGTATCGTATTTTAACTAACAGGTCTTACTTGGGCCTCAGAACATTTAAAGAAAAAGGAGAAGAGAAAACTGTGAAGGCAAGCTGGCCTGCCATAGTGGACGAGGAAATATTTATGAGGACACAAAGAATCTTAGCTAAGAATAAATCAGCCAAAAAACCACATACAAAAACGAGGTATCCCTATTTATTGTCAGGAATCACTCTTTGCAAAGCATGTGGATTTCGAATGGCGGGAAAATCGGCCCATGGAAGGTCGGGCAAAGTGGCCTACTATGAACATTCTTGGGCTAATAAAGCCAACGCAAGCTACTCTAAGAAAGTCTTTCACTGTGAGCCCCATAGGATATTGGCCAAAAAGATCGAGCCCGTAGTCTGGGAGTCGGTTAAAGAGTTTCTAACTGATCCCAAGATTACCCAAGAGCTTATAGGAAAGGCTCGGAAACAATTTGAAGAAAATAATGAGCAAAAGGAATTTTTAAAGCTAAAAAATAAACTCACCGGCACGGAGTTTCAGATTGAGGCTCTTGCCGAAAGAATTTCGACTCTTCCAAAAGATTTAGACCCGCGCCCTATTTATGACCAAATGACAAAACTTCAAGGCATTCAAAAAGAACTTGAAGAGAGAATCGCAAATGCTGAAAAAGAAAAGACTTCTCAAGCTGAACCCATTGGTCTTAAGTCCCTAGAGACTTTTACCCAAGGATTAAAGGTCCTTCTTCAAAAAGAAAACGATCCGGTTATAAAGACCATGATCATTCAAAAGATCGTTGAAAGGATTTTAGTCACATCAGAAGGAATCGAAATTTATTTTAATATTGGCCACGATTATTATAAAAGAGAGTTTGGGGCCGAGGGTTCCAAACCTTCTGATCGAGCCACCGTGGGCGCATTAGGCGTAAAAAAAGGGCCTGATATGGCCCCCTCGTCAAGCGGATCGGGTGATTCAGATTTTTTTTCGGATTGTGGTTCGATCAGCTTGACAAATGGTAGGCACGACCAGGCTCGAACTGGTGACCTCTACGATGTCAACGTAGCGCTCTAACCAACTGAGCTACGCGCCTAAAATGAAGTCATTTTCTACAATGTCACAGAACCTTTAGTCAATAAACGAAGAAGTCTATAAAAAATTCATTGTCTTTTGGGACGGCATTGAGTTACACATCAGCCACGCTTTTCCTGAGGGGGGAGGGTGGTAATAGATATAATAGACAATTTAATTTTTAGAGGGAGGGGAAAATAAATGTCACTCAAAATTTACGGCATTTTCGTGGTCTTGGGACTTTTTGGGGCTGGGGCCACTACGGTTCACGCACGGCAAGCTCAGGTAGAAAAGAACCAACAAAATATGGACCTACAGATCATCCTTACTGCCCAAGATAAAATAAACCAAAAGGGTTTTGAAAAGGCACTCCAAGAAAGTTCGTGGCCTGAACTGCCCACGGGCGCCGAAGAAAATGAGCCCGAAAAAAAATCTCAACCCAACAATCCTCAGGGAGAGCAGTCCCTGAATGTCCTTTTGGGCCTTGATCAAAATTCATCCAATGACCTTCCTTGGGATGACTGCAATTTTAACCCGACGGGGTTCGGCTGTTCACCCTTCAGCTCAAGCCCCACAATCAATTCCCAGGCCATGCAACTAAAGGACGATGCCGTACAAATTTTGGCTGTTGAAGTCCTCTATCAAACTCTAAGCTTTTTTAAAGTGAAAAATGTTTTTGGAAAAATCCCAAATAAAGGCAACACCTATGGCTTTAAAGTTTTAAACGCCCTCGAAGGGCAACCCTATCAAGACCTTGATACTGAGGGCGTCATTTATGCAATAAAGCAATTTAGAAAGTACGTTATTGGTCTTCTTTGCAATCAACCTAATCCTTCCCGCGTTTTGGCGATGATGAATAGTTTTGACGTGGGCAAGAGATTTCGGTGGGATATGGCGTGGGCCCTTATGGGTAATGACCTTCCCGATGCACCCAATAAGTATATGACCTTTGGAGTGAAATGGCGGAAATTCTCCGCTGCCATGGATGGAATTGAAAACGTCTCGGTTATGAGGGTGAGGAATGCTGCGGGAGGGTTTACCCAAATTGGGGGTGAATTTGGAGGACTTTCGGGAGGAGCTCAAGGCGCAGGGCAGGTGGGTGCGGGTCAGGGAGGAGCAGGAGCCAGCGGAGTTATTAAGGCAGGTCTTATAGCTAAAGAAATCGTGGGAGCCATTCGTCTCGTGGGAGATCTTGTTTCTGCGCTGCTTGACTTGGTTTGCGTGAGCGATCTTTCTGTCAATCAAGCTAAAGAGCAACAGAAGCAGGAAGTCATATACAAACTTTTGGAAGTGAAAAAGAGGGCCTACGATCATTATGGCCCCCTTCGGCCAATTCTCGAAGAAATTGGAAAGAAAGCCACCGATGCCGCTGGCCGCCCCATAACGGTGTTCCCATAGAGTTCGTCTTATTTAAAGGCAACACTTTCACTTTTTTGGTCCCGATTTTTGTTTGGCAACCGTTAAAGAAATTGACGGCTTATCTTAAATTTAGGCCTTGACCAGATCAGGGGGGAACTCCCCCCATCTGGGCTCAAGGTAAATCAGTATGATTTTCAACTGTTTAAGAGTTTTGCATGGCCATTGCTTTAGAGAATAACCATGAAGCTCTTTTACTTTTTTATTTTGACCTTATCGTTAAATTCGCTAGCAGCTCTGGCTTCAACGGGAAAACCCGTTGAAATGTGGTGTGGGTCGCCTACAACAAGTCATTCCTATTCGTCTTTTCCTTATACGACATCGATCAGAAAGTACGCTTCTTCCAAGCACCACGGTAAGTTTTTCGAAGTGGCAATAATTTATAAAAACGGCCGGCAAATCTCAAAGAACTACGTTTATAAATCGGCGCAAGGTATGGGAATAAGTTATCTTTCTGCTGATAGCGATTTTATCTTAAAACTGCCAAGCCAAGAAAGCCTCGATAGCACAGCTAATTTTCGAGCTATACTCCATCAAAGAGACGGTGACACTCTCATCGCCAACGGCGAGATCCTCTGCCACCGACCAAAGAGGTCTTAAGAATTTCAAGGAATCTGAACAACCACGTCTTTCTCGCCGCTCGGTACGCATTGGCATGAGAGGCGGGAGTTTTCTTGTCTTCCCGAAGCATTTTGAAGTTGCTCTTCTTCTTCCGTCGAAATGGCCACGCAAGTTTCAAGACCCTCAAGAACATAAACATGACAGGTGGAGCAGGCTATATTGCCCCCACAGACATGTTCTATGTCGATGCCGCTTCCTAAGGCGATCTCTAGCACGCTGCCAGGGTTTCCAGTCTCGCTGTAAGGAATTTTACCCGGATCCACTTCGATGGTTGTATTGTTTGGCTTATAAGTCAGTTTATACGGTTTAGTTGTGCTCATATAAAATACTCATATTTTTAAATGGGCAGTTTTGCAAATTGAAAAACGAGCATTCTTCTGAAGAGGGTTAATCTTCCGTGGGGTTTGAAAGTCTTGTGGGAGTGGATCCCGTGATTTGACCATTGATGTAGGTCCGGTTCTTAGGAAGGTCGCCCAAGCTTACGGGCTTACTTAAAGGATACTTCGTCATAAACATTTTTATGAAATCGGCGAATTTCTCACTGGGTTCCATTATATCCCTGATGGCTATGGCCAGTTTTTGTTCGTAGGACCAAACAATAGAATCTTGCATTGTTTCGACGGAATCTAAGATTTGCTTATGGGCGAGTTCTAGTAGAATTTTGGGCGCATCCACCTGAGGGTTATTTGCAGATTCCATTGCCGAAATAAAACTGTTCAAGAATTCGATGACAAGATGATTTTCTATGAGTTTTTCACGAATAACACCAATTTTAGCTTCATGGGCAAGCAAGGTGGTTTCGAGCAAATAGGTCTTACTGTCATTCACCTGGGTGGCTTGCATGTCCTTTAGGGCATCCACAAGGGTACTATCGAGTTTGGCCCGTTCGTCGTTAGCCTCGGTAAGAAGTTTCTGTAGGCCAGCCATAGCGGGCGGAGGCATGGCAAAACAAGGGTTGGCGATCAATCCTCCCCAAATCATACCCATTATAAATAGGTTCAGAGACCCTTTCCTCATAACTAGTTATAAAAGCAGGGACTATGCCGTAAAGTGAGCCTTCTAGGCGCTATAAAATCGCCTATATGGACTTGGCCAAGAATGCATTCCAACTGTCAAAACGTTAGACATGGCTGGATTTTCTTGGTTAGTCTTGGGAGTAGAAATTCAAATACCAAGGAGAGCACGCATCTATGAAAAAGAAAGTCATCACCACCCCTCAAGCTCCAAAACCCGTGGGCCCTTATAGCCAAGCCGTTCAGGCTGGGAATCTTCTTTTTTGCAGTGGGCAAATTTCTATCGATCCCAAGGACAATCTTGTCAAAGGCGGGGATATTAAAAGCCAAACTAAATTGACCTTAGAAAATATCAAAGCCGTTTTGACCGCGGCAGGCGGTACCATGGAAAATGTCGTGAAAACGACGATTTTTCTCAAGAGAATGGGTGACTTTGTTCACGTCAATGAAGTTTACTCAAGCTACTTTCTTAATGATCCTCCGGCGAGAAGTACCGTGGAGGTCTCAGCCCTGCCCAAAGGGGTTGATGTCGAAATTGAAGTGATTGCCTCTTTATAAGGTTTAAGCGGAGCTAGCCGTACCTTGAATTTGTGTAGAGCGGGGAACAGGTCGTGTCACTTTACCGGAGCGAATGCAGCGGGTGCAGACCAAAATTCTTTTAACCTTGGTACCAACAAGGGCTTTAAGGCGTTGGATATTAGGATTGTTTTTTCGTGCGGGTCTTAATATTGGAGTGACTCACTTTGTTGCCGCTCACCTGTTGTTTTTTGCAAAAAACGCACTTTGCCATAACCTTAAAGCTCCTTAAAAAATGATGAATTCAGAAGATAGAATTTCTAACACACCTGAAACACCCCCAGCAAGGAAAAACCCTCGTCTTTTTATAGGGGTTATTGTGCTCTTAACCGTACTCATAGTTCCCATAGTCAGCATAAAAAAGTACGCAGAGATTCTTCAAACCCAGCCTCCTCGGATCAAAAACTCCCAGAGTCAGGCCGATTGTGGGGTCGTCCTGACCGGAGCCGCAGGACGAATACGTGAGGGGATCTCCCTTTTAAGCCACGGCCAAATACGAAAACTCGTTATTTCGGGAGTGCATCAACATTCGACACTGGCCGAAATGTTCCCTGAGATTCTTTTTTACCCAGAAATAAAACTAGAAAATGTAATCTTAGAGCGTCGTTCCAGCACCACCGCGGGGAACGCACAAAGCAGTTTACCCATCGTCGAAGCGCTTGGATGCCAATCCATTTTGCTCATCACCTCGGACTATCATATGTACCGCGCTCTTAAAACTTTTGTTCAAGTCTTTCCGGGAGCGATGAGAATTATCCCCTACACCATGAGTAGTGATCGGCTCTACTTAAGACAAAATCTTTTTTTTGATACTCGCTATTGGGGCACAGTTTTTGAAGAATGGTGTAAATATCTATTCTACGAAGTCTTTGTCTTCGCGGGTTAGGTTTATGGTGAGCAATTGGTTAACTAGATTTTACTTTCAACGGGCCTTGGGCTTTATTTACACCTTAGGTTTTCTTATAGCCGTAAACCAATTTCGCGCTCTTTGCGGTGAAAGGGGAATTCTCCCGGCAAAGCTTTTTGTAAAAAAGGTTGAGTTCTGGAATTCCCCTAGTCTTTTTTGGCTCAATAGTTCGGACACCTTCATCATGGTATTGGCCTATTTGGGTCTTATTTTCGCGGTTCTTGCAACCCTTGGGATTTCTGATGCCTTTGGTCCTTGGGTGTCTGGAATATTTTGGTTTTGCCTATGGCTTCTTTATTTGTCCTTTGTCAACGTGGGGCAAACTTTCTATAGTTTTGGGTGGGAAACTCTTCTTTTAGAGACGGGGTTTTTAGCTATTTTCTTAGGTTCATTGGACACCCCTCCGTCAACATTGATCATTTGGCTTATGCGGTGGATCTTGTTTCGTCTCATGTTTGGGGCGGGACTTATAAAACTTCGCGGAGATGAGTGTTGGCGCGATCTTTCGTGTATGCAATATCACTACGAAACTCAGCCGATGCCAAATCCTTTAAGTTGGTATTTCCATCAACTCCCCCATTGGATTAATAAGGCTGCCGTTTTAGTCACACATTTTTCGGAAATTGTGGTCCCATTTTTTTATTTTGCGCCGAGACCGTTTAGGCACTGGGCGGGACTTATAACAATTATCTTTCAAGGTATGCTGATTTTAAGCGGCAACCTCTCTTGGCTGAACTATATCACTATCGTCTTAGCCATAGTTTGCTTTGATGATTCCGTTTTACCAAAACTTGAAGGGTGGACGAAATTGATGGGACTGAGTTTTGTAGAATCCTCTGGAGTCGTTATGGGTACACCTCTTGTCTACGTCGTCGCCTCCCTGATTTTACTTCTGAGCGTAAGGCCTACTTTGAATCTCATTTCTTCAAGACAACTCATGAACTCAAGCTTTGAGCCCCTTCATTTGGTCAACACTTATGGGGCATTCGGGAGTATCACCCGAAAACGTTTTGAGGTGGTCTTAGAGGGAAGTGATGATCCTGCTCTCCGTGACTGGAAAGAGTACACATTTAAAGGTAAGCCGAGTGAAGTGGAACGCCGGCCCCCCGTAATTTCTCCTTATCACTTAAGGTTAGACTGGCAGATGTGGTTTGCAGCCATGTCGAGTTACGAATATAGTCCTTGGGTGCTAAGTCTAGTTGGAAAACTGCTTCAAGGTAACGAGCAGGTGACGGCTTTGCTTAGAGGGAATCCATTTGGATCAAATCCTCCTAAATATATCCGGGCGTCGTTGTATGAATACAACTTTGCAGAGCCACAGAATAAGAATTGGTGGGTCAGGCGCTATGCTGGCGAATTTCTCCCAGCCCTTTCTTTAGATAACCCTAACTTTAGAAATGTGTTGGTCGAGAAGGGTTGGTTAAACTAGTGGATCACAAAGCAGTCATTATTGGTTCGGGCCCCAATGGTCTGGCTTGCGGAATAGCCCTCGCCCAGGCTGGCCTTAGAGTCGAAATCTTTGAAAGTGCCAAGGTGGCTGGTGGAGGTATGAGGACCGAAGAGCTTACCCTTCCAGGTTTTCACCACGATGTTTTTTCTACAGCTTACCCCATGGCGGCGATCTCCCCGTATTTTCAAAAGTTACCTCTAAAGAATTATGGTTTGGAGTGGGTCCACTCTCCCGCAGTTTTGGCCCATCCCTTTGATGATTCCACCGCAGCTCTTCTTTATAAATCTCTAAAGGACACTTCCGAAAGATTGGGGAGAGACGAAAAGAAGTATTTTGAATTTTTTCAACCTTTAGTGGATCAGTCTGATTTTCTTATGGATGAAATTCTAAGGCCTGTCTTTCATCTCCCGAAGCACTTTTGGCTCTTATCCAGATTTGGATTTAATGCTTTAAAATCGGCAGAAAGACTAGCCGCCCTTTATTATGAAGAAAAAACTAAGGGACTTTGGGGAGGCATTGCAGCTCACTCTGCAACAGCTCTCACAAGTTTAGCCTCAAGTGCCCCTGGACTTGCCCTACAAGTTGCGGCCCATGCTGTGGGCTGGCCTATTGCAAAAGGAGGAGCAGGAAAACTGGCTCAGGCTTTAATTTCATATTTTAATTCCTTAGGTGGGGTGATCCACACGGGTATTAGAATCACCGATCTAAAACAACTCCCCCCAGCTGATCTTGTGTTTTTTGACCTTTCTCCACCGCAAATTTCTAAAATTGGTCGGGAAGAACTAAACGCCAGAGTTCAGAAAAAATTGAAAAGCTTTAGGCCCGGAAATGGTGTTTTTAAAATGGATTGGGCTCTTGATGGTCCCATCCCTTGGGCTTCTGCCGATGCCTCGAAGGCGGCTATAGTTCATCTTGGCGGTAGCTTTGACGAAGTCAAAGAATCTCAAGAGGCCCTAAAAAGTGGGCGAGTGAGCTCTAAGCCCTATGTGCTTTTAGGTCAACCCACTCCCTTTGACCCGACCCGAGCTCCTTTAAATAAACACGTTGCGTGGGCGTATTGCCACGTCCCCAATGGTGACCCTACAGATATCAGTGGGTATATTGAAAATCAAATCGAGCGTTTTGCCCCAGGGTTTAAAAAAATAATTCTTAAGCGCTCTGTTCTAAACACATTGGATCTAGAGGGGAAAAACCAAAATCTTATTGGGGGAGATCTTTCGGGTGGTTTGACCGAAGGTATCCATCTCCTCTTTAGGCCGGGGCTTCGGTTAATAAACCCCTACGCCATCGATGGCAAAAAGTTTTGGATCTGTTCGTCTTCCACCCCACCCGGGCCAGGGGTTCATGGGATGTGCGGATTCCATGCAGCGAGGTCTGCTTTAAGGACTTTGACGAAAATTTGACGCGATCATCTGGCCGCAAGCTTGTTGGACCACAAAAAAACCAGGGGGTAGGGTAGTTCCGGCTGGCTCAACGATAATGGAGTTGGGCAGGTAAGATTTTACGTTGTAATTAAAAAATAAAAGTGGGCGGCTGGATAAATGACTTACCAAGGGATCCTGGGAGTAAACCGTAGCGTCAACAGGAACGTGGTTTAGAAGGGCGAGGTAACACTGACGAGTCTTCCAACCTTTACTTTGAAGATAATTTTTTATTTGTACAGGTTCCGAATAGAAAAGTTGACTCAGAGCTATGGCCGTAGCGCCATAGAGAATCATTTTTTTTTTATTAATGGAGATTTTTAAAGAATCTAATTTATTTAGGCCCATGAACGCAGAAAAAAATAGAGGTCCCGAAAACGCAATGGCATAATGGTAATCAAAACTGTACATTCCTGGATTAGTTGAGAGTGCGCACTCAAAAAGATTAGGAATAATAGCTATAATCGCCCAGCCGCCGAGTAGCCACAGTCCCCCGGTGACCGTGAGAACCTTTACTAAAAACAGAAGTGGACCAGGAGTCACCAGGTGCTGGAAAAAAACAAAGGGGTTGTGACTGATGATAGGAAGAGCTTCTGAAAACGAATTCCCAAGGTATGCGTAACGATCAGAAAGAGGAATGACTTTGTCACAGAGAATTCCATAAACCACAAAAATTCCAAACCCTACAAGAAATGCGAAAACGGCTAAGAAAAATTTTTTATTTGCTGAGAAGAAATAAAAGGCCATAGCTCCAGCTAAGACCCAAGCGTCTTCCTTAAAAAGGGCTATCACAAGGGTAAAAAGGCCGACATAAAGCCATTTTCTTTTCAAGAAAAAGTAATAAGCCCAAAAGCTGAAAAGAGGGAGGTAACAGGCTTCATGAATATCCCAAACGTTATTTTTATGGATCGTGTTCCACATCCAGAAAAAAGCCGGAAAAAGTATTGGAGGGATCCATCGAGGCAAAAACTCTCTCGAAATTTTCCACAGTGGGACAAAAGCCAAAAGAAGAGCTGTGCTTTGTAGGATAAGTAGAGTCTCAGTGTGGGGAAATAAGCGATAGAGAAACGAGATGGGGATTAACCAAAAATTTAGATGCTGATTCCACAAAAAATCTAAGGGAGGATTAAACTGGTTTGTTATGGCCGTGGAGGTGAGGCCGTACCCAAAAGCTCTGCGCCAAATCACTTGTTCCATAACAGCTAAATCCCAGAAATAACTTGAAAAAGAATGGTGTCTAATGATCGGAACGATATAAAAACTCATTAAAAAAAGACTGAGGCAAATCAGAATGAACATCCCAGGTAATTTTAATTTTTCTTTTTTTTGTAAAAAGGTCTGAAAGTTATTAAATCCTTGAAAAATAAAGATTTGGCCCAAGTCTAACCCAAAAGCGAAGCCCAAGAAAACGCAGATTGAGGTCAGATTAAAGAGATCCGTGATATAACTAAGTCCGTGATCTCCATCAATCGAATAGCCGCCCAAAGTGTAAGTCAAAAAACAAAATGAGCAGAGAAAGTTCAGAAAGTTTTCGGCTAAAATCTTAAGTTTTATTGTGCCATTCATGGCTCTTCTCCATTTTGGCCTAAATCGCGAGAAAGATAAGGATATTTACTTGCAAAGAAGGGCCTGGTCCAGATAAATAACCGTAATGGATAATACTGACTTAGGCGTTGTTATCCCCTCTTACTTAGAGGGTGCTAACATAACTAAATTGATTGCGGCAATCGAGCAGTTTTGTCCTTATTCGAAAATAGTTGTGGTTGACGATTCCCCTGGTGATGAAACAGTTGATGCTGTCGATGCGATGAATTTAGAAAGCGTCCACACCATACATAGATCTGAAAAAGGCGGAAGGGGCTCTGCTGTTATTGAGGGAATCAGTTGGGTCTTAAGTCAGGGATGCAATTGGGTCATAGAGATGGATGCCGATTTTTCTCATCCTCCTTCTCAATTACCCGAACTTTTAAAAGAAGCTAAAGCCAAAAAACTAGATTTACTTATTGCGAGTCGGTATTTGCCGGCGAGCCGTATTGATAACTGGCCTCTTTCGAGAAGGATTTTTTCAAAATGTTCGAATACTCTGGCTCGAACCCTGTTGCAAGTCCCTATCCACGATTACACAAACGGTTACAGAGTTTACTCTAAGAGTGCCGCAAATATTGTTTTAAGCACTTGTGGTAGGCTCGGCAAGGGATTCATCGCATTAAGTGAAATTCTTGTTAATGTTTATTATCGCGGCCTCACTGTTGGCGAAGTGCCCACCAATTTTACAAATAGAATTCGTGGGCAGAGCTCTCTTAACTCGTCAGAGATTACCAATGCCTTCGTGGGCCTTTTTAGAATTTTAAAATTAAAACTAGAACTGGTTTCAAGCGAGAAAAAGAAATGTCAGATTGGCAATCGTTAATTAGAGAAGAGTGGAAGCGAAGGGCCAACGCCGTCGAAAAGAGGGAGGGGTTTTTCCCCCTTATAGCACAGAGCTTTGATGATAACGAGATTGTTGCAGTGGTGGACACACTTCTCACCGGGCAATTGACCATGTCCAAGAAAGTTAAAGAATTTGAGACGTTGTTTGCAAAATATATGGGCTCTCCTTATGCCGTAATGGTGAACTCTGGGTCGTCCGCAAATCTCTTAGCCATGGCGGCCGCTTCTAATCCTCTTCGCCGGCGACACTTAAAAAAAGGGGATCAAGTTCTGATTCCCGCTGTATGTTGGTCCACATCGGTTTGGCCCATTATTCAGATGGGCCTTGAACCCATTTTTGTCGATACCGACCCTGATTCCCTTAACGTCGATCTTAAAGATTTTGAGAGAAAGCTAACTTCCCAAGTTAAAGGAGTTGTGGGGGTACATATTTTAGGCAATGCCGCTCCCTTGGGCCGTTTTTTTGATCTTTGTAAGAGAAATGATCTTATTGTTATTGAAGATACCTGTGAATCATTAGGAAGTGAAACTGGCGAAAAATATCTCGGGACCATTGGGGATTTTGGAACCTATTCCTTTTATTACTCCCACCATATAACCACGGGCGAAGGTGGAATGGTGACTTGCCAGACCCTCGAAGATTATGACTTGCTCAAATGCCTTAGAGCCCATGGCTGGTCTCGAGAGCTTTCGAATCGCCAAGAGCTTGAAGCGCGGTATCCTGACGTTGACCCCCGTTTTCTCTTTGTAAACCTGGGCTATAATTTTCGTCCCATGGAAGTTCAAGCGGCCTTTGGGGTATTGCAAATTGAACGCCTAGGCCAGATGAACAAAAATCGAAATACCAATCGCGATAACTTAATTGAGGCCTTGAAAGAGCATCCAAAGTGGAGAGATCAGTTTTCATTTTCAAAAACTACCGAAGGGGTGAATGCCGCTTGGTTTGGTTTTCCTTGTTTACTGAATCCTAATGCGGCCAAGAAAAAACGTGAGTATTTAAGTTACTTATCTCGTCATGGGGTTGAAAATCGACCGATCGTGAGTGGAAATTTTGCAAGGCAGCCTGCCTTAAAACTTTACGGTGTGGATTGTAGTCCCAAAGACTTTCCGGGAGCCGAAATTATTAATGATCGTGGGTTTTTCATCGGCTTGCACACTGAAGTTTTGAAACTTGAAGTGATTAGACAGCTCGGTGATATTCTCTTAGGTTTTGAGTTTTGATGCGAATTGGTCTTACCGGCACTACCGGAGTTTTAGGCCAAAGTCTTATTTTGACTTGGAAAGACGCCGAAATTATTCCCTTCGATTCTGATGTTAGCGTTCATTCGAATGTTATAGGTTGGTTTAAGAGGGTTGAGACCCTCGATGGGGTAGTCCATCTAGCGGCCTTGGTTCCGGTGGATAAAGTTAAGGCCGAACCTCTGAGAGCCTTTCAAGTGAATGTTACCGGGACGTGCAACATTCTTGAAACCATACGAAATCTTCCGATAGCAAAAAGGCCTTGGTTATTTTACTGTTCCTCTTCTCATATCTATCAAAATTCCAGTGAACCGATTAAGGAGTCCTCGCCCATAAATCCCGTTTCTCTTTACGGGCTTACCAAAGCTCAGGGCGATAAGTGGTGCGAAATTTATAGAAATCTTTATGCATTAGAGATTTGTGTGGGGAGAGTTTTTAGCTACAGCTCCCCTAAGCAACCAGAGAGCTATTTTATTCCGTCAATGATTCGAAAAATTAAAGAAGCACCTCCTAATGGAACAATCGAAGCTCGTGGGCTTCACGGAACAAGGGATTTTCTAACTCCTGAGCAAATAGTCCAGGCCATCAAATTTCTCTTTTCTCAAAGATTAAATGATACCTTTAATATTGGTACCGGTTATGGTGTGAAGCTTCTTGATATTGTAACGGAACTTCAAAAGAAATTAGGGCGTAGTGATTTAAGGATTCACGCT
>Ga0207020_1053_pt1 | contig 24146 bp, 29 predicted proteins | sample Alteio_BWMinCont_48_FD_153500 | JGI IMG/M metagenome (GOLD analysis project Ga0207020, IMG submission 153500) | Enriched cells from forest soil in Barre Woods Harvard Forest LTER site, Petersham, Massachusetts, United States -... | ecosystem: Environmental > Terrestrial > Soil > Temperate forest >... | reverse complement strand
CTCCGAACTGAGTCCTACAATTTGCTTTTTTAATCCGAGTGCCTGATTTGCAGCCAACAGATTGGACGAAGACATACAAATTACAAAACACAAGGTAAACTTACTCATAAAGAAACTCCTAAAATTTTGAGTAAGGCAATAATATGCCGTTGCTAGGGAAAAAGCACCTGTAATGATTTTAACGTCCAAGTAGTGTTTATAGGCTCCAAAACCAAATGAAACTGGCCTGAATGCCACTTGAGCATTTAATTGATTTTTAGATCAAAAATAACGATCCGTCTAAAAAGCTCGCATTCCTAAACGGTTGGCTCAATACCGGGGTTTCTGAAGCTTAGAGTCCATTTCCGACGCCAAGGGTGACGGGTTCCAGCCAGTTAGGCAACGGAGCCCTGACTGAAAGGATCACTCGGACCTAAGAAACCGAGCTCAATTTTTTGCTGAATCATTACTTTCAGATGGCTTTGGCCCACGTATCTGCCGTTTTAAGTGGACACGGCTATTAGAAGGTGATATAGGGTTGCCTAGAAATTGGAGCGCCTGTGAACACATTGTGTTATTTTTTTATTTGTCTAATCTCTCTGGTTTCTGTTTTCAGCTTGGCAGGGGACAACTGTAGGAGCATTGTAAAAGATAAGGTCGTTGCGCAGTTTAACGATGACTTCCCCGGGCGTATCATCGGCGGTGTTTCAATTAGGAAAATCAATACGGGTAATTACAAAGCAGTTGTTGACGAAACCATGGGCTTCACAAGTTATAACGTCGGCATGAACCGGAAGGGGTCTATTTGTGAGGTCAATGTTCCAAAATATGTGAGCTTTCTAAAAGACCCGGTTGGGACATGTTTTATAGCTGGTGCTGGTTGTCATACAAGTCATCAGAGTAGCTGCGAATTGTTCTCAAAAGCTGACAACTTCCAAGGAATTTTTTGGGACTTCTCGCAGAATTGTGTGAATTAGCGGCTTAGATCAAATCTACCAGAGAAAAAAATCAACCCCTTTTTATTGTCTAAAGAGCTTGTGAACCGAGAGTAATCAATAATCCTCTTTTGAAGAATGATATTGTACCGGAGCCATTTACTTCAATGATGGCTGTACGTCCATTAATGGATAAGGAATGAAACGGCTGACTTTTTTCTTCGGTAAACATTCCTATAGAAGAATGGTGACCATCTATCTCCATCAAGGCAGTCTGCTCAATCTTGAATCGGGACAAAATGCCGGGATAGGATATAGGAACTGATTTTAAAGTAATTAAAGCATTAGTTGATTTGCTCTCACACCTCCAAGATGCACCTCGCCCCAAATCAAGTGTGGACCCATCAGGCAAAAAATAAGTTCGCTCTGACCTCCCTCCTCCCCCACTGCATTTCATTTGCGGAGGAATTAAAAAATTAATTTCAGCGCCAGAGTCCTGAGAGTAACGGCCGTCAACGGCCTTGAGGTCGGCCTGATATTTTCCAACCTCTGTCTCTGCTATGTTTTGAGCCAAAGTGAAGTTAAAATGATCCTTGATCTCTATTAATCTCCGTTTAAATTCATTGGGATTAATTTGAACAAGTTTTCCCGCAATATCCATTGGCCCTAAACCATGAGCCACTTGTTCTTTCCAATTTTGAGGACCCAATTTATCTAAGAGGATTCCCAGAATATTGCCTACGGGGTAATGACGCCACTTTATAGAGCTATCAATCAGTCCACGGTAATGAAACAGCTTTTTGGCCTGCACCTCAACTTGAAGAAGCGGGGTTGTGGATTTTATAATTGGGAGCAATGTGAAGGTTCTGGTTTCAATATAGTCAGCGGTTCCTTCGATGCGCTGTTGCCACCTTTCCCATTCTAAAGACTCTGGTTTAAGAAGTTGAACCCTTGCTGTGTGGATACAGATAATATCTTTTAGAGCCTCCATGGAAACGTCGTGGATGCTCTTTAGTAACATCTGATTTTCGAGGAGAGTAAGGGCTAGTTGTTCAATATTGAAGTGATCCAAAAAAACAGTATGTGATGGTAGGTTCTCAAAGGTCTCAAATTGGAATCTGTGGAATCTTTCGTGGAGAAAGGTCCCCAATTCTTCATCATTGATTTTATCGGGCCGACCAAAGTCAAAAATATAAGCAAGTTGATTCTCAATGTTTAGGCTTACCGACGAGGCGTGGGCTAAATTCCAACGATCAACTTGACTCATCATGGCTGGTGGTTCCAATTCTTTGACCTGTATCCAAGATGAATCGGAAGTCTTAAAATCAAAGGCAATAAAAGGGTTACTGCCGAAATAGATGATCGTCGGCCCAGTGGAAAGATGAAACCCAGGCCAAGCTTCCTTGCCTTGAGGCGAATCAAAGAAGGAGATGATCTTAGCCACTTTTTTTGTCACATCAGTTTGCCCAGAGGAAAGTATCTCGCTATAGGCGGATATACTCCCAAACGCTATAAAAACTATAAAAGTAAAGACGAAAGTCCTAAGCACAAACATTAATTTGGCCCATTGAGGCGATCCGCAAGATCAAATAGTATTTTATAGAGAACATCTTTATTCAACTCATGGGTCAAGCCATCGTAATAAACAAAATCGATTTTTGTTTTCTGAAGGGTCTTGGCTTCTAACTCTAGTTTATAAACTGCCTCTACAAGAGCATTGGTATCGGCCTTTCCGTGATGAAGGGTAACAGGCATATTGAGTTTAAGAATTTCTGGTCCCAACGGCTCAATTTGAAATGCTGTCTTCAACCAAGCTACGCTTATGCCTCCACCAAAATCCGACATTAGGAAAGTGTCGTCATTGGTAACCAAAGCATGATCGACCGCCCGATGAAACTCCATTCCTAATTCACTTTTATCAATTCTGCTATCGTGATTGCTGTCGATCTCACTAAAGGGTAAGAGCCCATTTCCAGCAAGTAGAGAATTGGGCAATTCTTCAGGCGTTAATGCTCCTGAATGATCTTTATCCAAAGAATCAATAACTTCAGTCGGGGCCAACTCGGATAGTTGTCTTTCAAATAAAGTATCAAACCTCTCTATTGGTGAACTTATCAAGGACACCTCAAAAACTTCTGGATGTTTAAGTGCAATAGCTGTGGCCATCCATGCGCCTTCACTCCCTCCAGCAACGGTTATACGGTTTGAATTTATACGAGAATCATTTTGAAGAGCTTCAAAAGCGGCAATACTATCTAATTTAAGCGAGATCAGGTCATTTTGGCCGAAGAGAGTTTTATCAATATTTACAACACGGGTTAGGGGATTCACAGTTATGCCACGCTTTTGTCTCCCAAATATTTCAACCCCCCTACCAACAATCCCGTCTCCCCAGGTGCGCTCCAGTCGGAGGCAAGTGTCGTAAAGGCCTGATCCTTGGATAAAGAAAAGAGCAGGCCTCTTTCCTGGAAATTTAGCTGCTTCAGGGAAACGGGCACAGGTTTGTATCTCAACTCCGTCTGACGCTTTTATGGACTGAAATTCAAGATTAGCCCGGCAAACCATTGAGAAAAAGAAAGAAATTAGAATAATCAGAAACTCCACTAAAACCCCCTTCTTAGAACCGTAACTTTATTGCATGGCACCGTCTAATGAAGCAAACAAAAAGGTGCTGTGAAAGTCGTCCTGACCTCACCAGTTATTTTAGAATACCACTGCCATGTTGGCCGAGGCCCGGCCCGCAATGATTCCGGCCAGCCCCCCTCCAATATTCCTATCACCTTGGTCAGTGCAGATGCTAAGATGCATGCCAGCAGCGTGTTAGGAATAATGTTTGTTGGTTGATCCTCCCAAAAATGGGAGATCGTTATAAAGACGGATGTCGGTACCTCCCAGCGCCAGTCCAAGTTTTGATTGGAAAAGCGCTGACTATATTTACAAGATTCCGACAGGTTACTATATTTACGATTTTTCGGGATGGTTCGAATCTCGCCGTTGTCCTTCACATATTCAAGAAGCTCGGTCCCTCCTTGGGCCGCTTTGGGGTCCGTTGGTCGGCAGCAGCAAATATTTTACCCTTATGGTTCCATCAAATTGTGGTTTACAGTGTTTACAGGATGAGGTCGCTCTCCAAGAATTGCCTTGAGCAGAGGTTCAGCTACATCCATCAACTTTTTACCACCAATGAGAAAAGTCACCTCGTGATGGTTATGCGGATTATGAAGAAGTATTTTTCGATCCTTCCCCTGTCCCCTGTAAGAAATATAAAAGTAGCCAACCGAACTCCAAGTTATTAAGTCATCAACAAAAAGTGCTGGTGGATGACTGACCTCTTGATACGCAAGCAGGTAACGCACATTTTGCTGGGTGTCTGAAAACTTATCCGACGGATAGTAGCCTTGAGGGTCCCCTAGTAAAACCGTCAAAGTTTGTTCCGTTCCTTCACTCAGTCTAAGACTGTTATGCCCATTGGGACGAGTATCGGAATCATCTTTTAAATTGTAGTAGGATAGCGTTAACGGGTTATCAATGAGAAGAACACCCATTGGAATAAGGCCACGATCAATCGTGCCCAATTCTGGTCGAAGTAAGACCCGAGCATATAAAACTTGTCTTTTTGGAACTCCCATTTCGGGTGGGAGTTCCGAAAGAATAATCTCTTTCCAGAACCGCGTCGTGAAAAAGGCTGCCGGCCATAAGGGATACTTCGCCTTTACTCGCAGCAATTCCCGCTCGCTAGGGAGAGATTTATAAAGCTCTGAGAGCATCTCCCTTTCCCCATCAGAGGCGATCGCAACTCGCGTCAAAGAAGTCATGGCATCGAGACAGAAAGGGTTATTAACCGCAGACTCTTGTTTCTTACCCTCTTGAGACGCACGAGCAACGCTATACTGTCCCCCGATTAAAAGAAAAAATAAAACGCCCCTTAAGATCGGTCTGGTTGCTGTCATATATTGGAACTTGTGCAGCAACTTCTATGCCGAATCTTAGCGGATGAGTCACTCCATCACGGACTACAGAGTCTAACCAGGAGACGCTACGGTATTCTTTACATACGAGTAAAATCTAAAAAAATATCAAAAAATAGTCCGTAAAAAGTGAGATTTTCGGACATGAAAACCTTCTCATTTGCCTAGGATTATTTAATTTTTGGTCAGCCCTTATCGAACTTCTAAGCAGACACTGGAAACATTTCTCATTATATTTTTTCAATATTTACCTTAAACTGACGTTTCTTCCTCTTGGAATTAGAATGGCTGAAAAATATAAATAGAGTATCTTCAAGCGAATCAAGTAGGTTCCATGGCAAGAATAGTTATATTGGTACTGATTTTATCCTTTTCCTCGGCAGGTTTTTCAGGAGATGAGGCTCCCAGTAAAATTTATTTTGTGACAGGAGACGAAGGTCGTTTTCTTTGGAAAAACTATCCTTTTTTCGGTCGCACCCTTGGAGAACTGGCTCGCTTCTTTGTGCTGCAAATTCATTCAGATATAACAGGTGAGGGTCCCGATGACTTTTATAAAACAGATATCTTGAGTGCAGTGGGCGAGCAGTGGTCAACGAGGTTCTCAATCCAAAAACAAATTGAAGAATTACGGCATAAGGGTTATCAGATTGAATTCATTCCCCAAATTGATGTTCTCAAATTACTTAGTATTCTTTCTGATCCTGATACCATGGCCATTTTTCACGGTGGGCATAGCTATGTTGCCAATGAGACAAATTTTTATGATTTAGCTTATAAAGGTAAAGGCGAAGTTTTTCTTTCTGTTTATGAAGATGGAAAGCCCTCGGCACTTACAATTGAGGTTTTAGAGAGGGCAAAAAATAAATTGGGGCGGCAATCTTATAAAGCGTCTCCCGATCTTAAGCTTTTCTTTACTGGTGCCTGCTATGCGGGATACTGTAACCCCAGAATTCGGCAAAAACTTGGTCTATCTGATTTCACTCAGGTGTTAACAACAAAAGACTCTAAAATGGGACGCCCGGCTATGGCTTCCACACATAGGGATATGGTCGAGAGCTTTAATACCACAATACGTAACTGGGTAGCTAATCTTCCAAATCTAGAATGCAACAGCATCCTTAAGGGGTTCGGGGGAAAGCAATTGGCCAGATGACCTCTTGGAACTCGCCGACGAATGTTTGTACCTTCTAAATCATTTCCCAAGTCCAAGCTGTTTTCGATATTTAAAAAACGTGCGGCGCTTAAATCCGGTTTGACGTTCAAATTCTTTTAGCTGTTCTTTGACCTTAAGATCAGTCCCGTTGAGTTTTGCTATAAGTTTATGCGGTGATAATCTGTTTGAAATGTCAAAAGACTTCTTTTTTGAAACCATATGCTCCCATGTGTCGGGATTATGGATCGCGATTTCATAGTTTCGCTGCAATGTGCGGTAGCTGATTCTTGAAAGGGTCTCCTCGCTTAGATCAGCGAGAAGCTTTTTTAAAATTTTCTGAGCAATTTTCTGTTCAGGGAACCTCTCTGCATCAGCGGCAGCCTTTGTTAAAAGCTCCCTCGCTTCGATAAGTGTGGGTTCAATTTCAAGTTCCAATGCACGACTTCTAACAGCCTGTGCGTCGGGAGTGCGCGGAAAGGAGTTGCAAATTACAATGAGCTTTCCACTAAAGATAAATTCATCTGTTTCAGCTCTTTCAGTCGTTGAGGTCCAGCGGATAAGTCTTGCTCTGCCATGCTGATCCCATGTTGCGGCCTTCAAAAGGGCCATGGCTTGAGGGCTTATGAGAATGCCACTTGTATCATCCACTAAAATTAATTCAGAGCTGTGCTCGTTTAAAAAATTAAAAAACCCGAGCGGCGTTGAATACGCACCCAAAATGGCAGGCTTTATTGAAAGTTCAGTCAATGCGCGGGTGACTGCTGTTGTTTTGCCATACCCCGGCCTGCCCTCAAGCAGTAAAATATGAAAATTCTCACTTTTCATCATCGTTACAACCTGAGCTTTAATTTGATCAATGGGCTTCATAATAAGTCGGATACTTTCTCATAGCTTAAGTTCTTAGACAATCATTTTAGTGCGCGCGCACCAAAATCATTGCGCTGTTCAAGTCGGTGAACGGTCAAGTATCTCCCTTGGGAACCCCTTCCCCCTGACCGATTTAATTACACTGGGTAATACTGGTAAATTTTCCTTGGGAGTGCCCGTCACAAGATGAAGTTGAGAGTATCCTTGGGCTGCTAAATCAATTGCAACTTCGCAGCCATTTGTGCCTATTAATTCAAAGTCTATACAAATGGGAACATTCTTTGGCACGGCTGCTGATAAAAATGTTTCTTTGTTCGGAAACCACAGAATTTGAGCTTTAACTTCTTCGGCATCCCAATTCCACATTGAGGCTGTGAGGGCGACGTCATCAATTAGAACAATGTCAGGTGTTAAATCTGGCTTTATTGGAGATTTATCCAAAGCCAGATTCTTAATCAGATGTTTTGGCAATATCTTTGCTTTGATCTCGACTGCTTTTCTTTGAACTTCTTGGTCGGAAAAATAACTCGTAACCAAAATACTACGCTCATTCAAATTGTGGGTCCTAATAACGTCGAGTCCGGTGGTTTCACCATGGTCGAATTGATAATCAACTAAGAAAAAATTGCTCTGATCTGCCGAAAATTTTTCAAATATCGGCCGGTCATAAACGTGATGATGAACTATTTCGTATCCGACCAGATGATCCTTCCACAACTGATGAACACTCGGATCGTCGTCGAGGATAACAAACTTAGTCGAATCCTGGACCTTGATCGAGTTTGTGAACCAAATTGGCGGAGGACAAATTGGAAGCCCCAAGAATACCGAAGTTCCTTGACCCACCTTTGACGTGATATGAAAAGATCCGCTAGCTTCGGCCATCGCCTCTTGAGCTTGTGATAAGCCAAGACCATGGCCACCTTTTTTATCGGTGATTCCTATAGCGCCAACGGAAGAAAGTCTTTCCTCTGAGATCCCCTTTCCGTTATCGTGTATTTCAATTTCGATTAAGTTTTTGTCAATTTTCTTGAGGATCACTGAGATTAGAGAATCAGCTTTATCAAGAGCGTCAAAGGCGTTATCGATTATATTTGAAAGAGCCCGTTGAAAGGAGAACGGATTAATACGTGCGAATGTTCCTTCTAATTCTGCTGGAACCGCCAGCTCAAGCCGAGCATTTCGATCCGCATACAAAACCTGTTTTTCAGAAATGATGACGGACAAAGTGTCGGCAACCAAAACATCAGAAATATCATTCTTAGATTCACTATTTGGTACAAGCAAATCTTGAGCAATTTTCGCCATTCTTAGGAGTGCCATTGTTTTTACCCGCCACGATACTTCTGCACGTGTCTTATTTCTTTCGAGAGCATTAATTACCTCAAGGGGGCTCTTCAAATCATGGGCCAATTTCGAACGCACCTTGTTCATGGCTTCTGCTTTTATGGATTCTTTCTCTTTTGCAATTAAATCCAATATTTTATGTTTTATGATTTTGAGTTCCTCTGGTTGATCCTTAGAATTTAAATTTGGTAGGTTAGTAGTCTGGTCTTTGAAAGTATTGATCAAGTTGTCGATTGGCTTAAAAATAAGTTCCTCGGGAATTTTGTTCCAGAGAGGATAAAGGCACCAAAAAATCATTGAAGAAATTATTATGAGCAAAGAGACTCGAAGGATCAGTTCGTTCAGAAAAGCTCGATCTGCGAGATATGATCCTTGGACGATGAACTTGCCAAAGTATTTGCCGCCGACGAGGCGCAGCGGGTATGTATAAGTCCATGAAAGGGGGAGGCTCCAATTCAGCGTTGCTTCTGTCGCGGGAGCTTCCGTTTTTACCCATGACAAGTGAATTTTTGGATGGTCTTCATTAAACTGGTCAACTTTTGCATATACTGCTTGCTCGTTATCAGCAAAGACTTGGCCAATTGCGAAGTCTTCAAGACTATGGCACCACTCAGACAGGCTTTTTGTAAATTGTTGGGATGTCACTCGTACTTCTGAATTTATCAGGCTCCAAATCAAAAGAAGCAAAAGAGCAAACGCGGCGCCCACTCGATTTCCGATTCGTCTCTTAATAACGGACTTTAAAGTCTTTTGTTTTGGATCCGATTCAAACACCATAAATTTTAATAGGCCCTCGTGAATCCACCGTCACACGGAATATTCCAGCCCGTAATGTGATCGGTGAAGCTTGACAAAAGACCCTCAACAGCCGTTGCCACCTCGTTCGTCGCGGCATATTTGCGGAGGGGAACATTTGCCACTTCTTTTTCCAAAAGGGCATCGATAGAGGTCTTTTCGTTAGCTGCATCGGCTTTCAATTCTTTCATGTATTCGTCAGTGAGAACGCCTCCTAGAGAGAGCGTGTTGAAGTGAATTCTTTTTGGACCGTAAGCAAGGGCCAGTGTTTTCATTTGGCCTACCCACATAAGTCTCAGAACACTACTCGTAGAGTAGTTGCCAAAAACTTGTAGGGATGAGATTCCAGAAATTAAAACGACCTTCGACCGGACCCTCTTTTCCAGCTCTGGAATCAAGGCTCGAATCAGTCCAACAGGCCCTATAAAACTTTCCTTAAAGATTCGTTGCCAGGTCACATCATCGGGAAAACATTCTGTCGTCGGATCAGGCTGCGGCGGCATTAAGACCAGACCCGATACTCCAGAATCACCCACCAATTTCAAAATTTTTTCGAAACTCTCAGCTTTCGAAAAATCAGAAGGAGAGTAATCGACGGTGCGTTCTGGAAATGCCTTTTTAATCGATTTAGTTAGTTCACTTAGGTTTTTCTCACTCCTGGCAGTAAGAATAAGGTCGTATCCCTTGGAAGCCAAATGGAGCGCAAGTGGTGATCCGATGCCACCTGTAGCCCCCGTAACTAGAACTCGCTTTTTCTCGGTATTCACGTTCACAATCCTTTCACATTAATTGTAGTGATGAACTTTTCCCCATTCTGGGTTAGCTCATGCACTGCGTAGCTTCGGGGCCGGAACCAATTTGGATCTCTTTTCAGCTTTGACTTCAATGCAGCCATAAGCGTTTCCTTTGGGCCTGCGCCCTGATTTTTGCCGACCAGCAAGTCTGTCGCCATGTTTAGAGTGTGGCAGGAGATAAACGAAATGAGATCCGGAAGCGGCTTTCCATCATTTTTCTTTGAATATGCGCTCTGACAACGAGCTAGAAAATTATTCTTAACGTCGAGAGACCAAGGTTCCACTCTAATTGCGCGGTACTTGAACTTGGAACCGAGTTTACCAACATATCCAGCCTTCCAACTTCCCCACTCGTCATTTCCCAAAAAAGTGACGCCGTCTTTCTCCAAGTAATCCGATATTCGAGCTATCATCACGCCAGAAGTATACGAAGTGTTTGCCATGAGAAAGATATCGCCTGGCTTGTATTCTCTCAGCAAAGGACCCAATTCTATCTTTTCAGCTTGATCGTTTAAATAGCTCGCTTTTTTGAATTTGATTGTGGGGTCCATTGAGCCATATTTTGTCTCAAAGGTTTTGGCTGCATCGACGCAGTTTTTGCAGTCCACTTCGATTAATTCAAAGATGTTTTTTCCAGGGAATAGTTTTTTTGCAGTACTGCCTATGGCTTCACCAGTATATTCATTTGGAAATGTCAGGCTGTAGAAGTTTGAAGGCATCTGTGACACCGCACTTGCTGTCGCCAGCGGAGAAAAGACTACTGTGTCTTTAATTTCATCCTTGAGGAGCAAGAATTTTCCGGATGTCCGTGGTCCGATGATTAGGTCTGGATTCCAGTCCTTTAATTTTTTAACCTCGTCAAAGAACTCGGTGGTCTCAGTTCCGTACTTAAAGTATTTGACAATGTAATTGATCCCCTTTTGGTGGGCGTCTTCTTTGGCTACCTCAATTCCGGTGAAATAATCCTTTTCGTACTGCTCTGATGAAAGTTTTTGGGTCTGGAGATTTTCTAAAATCGCGACTTTTACAGTGATTAGTTCTTTGCCTTGGGCAACCCCTGCCAGGATTAGACAAAAAACAAAGATCAGAGTGGTCCCATTCATGAAAGGCCTCTTATAAAGCTTGAAAAGAGTTTAATCGCAAAAATAATCAAAATAATTCCACATGCTCTATTTATGCCGGTGAAGACTCGGCCTGAAAAAATAGCTTTGACTCTCCCGATCATCGACGTCAGGGTGAAGAACCACAATGGAGAAGCTAAAATCACTCCTGCTAGGAAAGGAAATAAGACTTCACGGGGCAAAGAAGATCTATAACTCCCAAACAAAATTGATCCATCAAGTAAAGCTTGAGGGTTAAACCAAGTTAAGATAAATGCCTTCCTCGCAATTTCCCATTTTGAGAGGGTGATGGCTCTTTCTTCTAGGGAAATTTGAGCATCTGACAAGAGAAGCTTATAGCCATAGTAAAAAAGAAATGTCGCTCCTGCTACGAACAGACAGATTCTCATTACTGGAACCTTCTCTACAATTAGCCCAACTCCATAGAAGCAAGCCACAGATAATGAGATATCAACGATGCTGACAAAGAGCGCAGCGAGATATGAAACTCTTAGTTTTTGGGTAACTGCCGAATGAATTACGAAAATATTTTGGACGCCAATGGGCATCGCGTAGGCGCATCCCAAAAGTAAGCCCTCAAAGAAATATTTAAACGCCCAAGATTCCATCATTTACTCCACTTCGACATAAATACGCCCCTATAGAATTCAAAATAATTATTATTCAAGTATTCTAAATTTAATGAGCAATAGTCATGATACTGGGGCAGTTGATCAATCGGGAGTGACGGTCTGGCATGGTGCTCAACATGGAAATTATTTCCGTTTGTGAACCAAAATGAAAACCAAGATCCTTTAACAGTTCGAGTATTGAGGTGGGGCTCCTTTGAGCGTGACTCACACCCGAAGTGCTCTGGCAGCTCGATCAGAAAATGGACGGGTTGACTTACAAGCGTTAGGGGGATTAACCAAAGCCTAAATATAATGCCTGAATGAAAGTAAAAAGAGAGCCATGCCAAAATCGTTAGTACCAAAGACATGATTTGGTATTCTTGTTGCGCTTTCCTCGTTGCAATTTTGCTAGCATTCGGCAGAGCGAAATTTGGGAGCCATGATTTAAACATGAGGCTCACAGAGTTAAAAATTCTCTTAAGATCGAAAAGATGCTGTAGCAAATACTTGAGTTCCAGTTTGAAATACTCTCTGTCAAAAAATTCTGTGTCCTCTTTCGTGCCAACAGCCTTGTGGTGTCTGAAGTGGAGCGCCTGATAGGGAGAAAAGGAAACCAACATTGGTAACCCAAGAAGAACTCCCACGAAGCGATTAAGTATTCTTCTCTTAAATGCTGTGTAGTGAAGACACTGGTGTTGAAGTTCGACCATATGTGCAAACATCGCCCCAAGAATTCCTATTCCTAGAATACCAAGAAGAGGACTCCTACTAAGGGCAAGCATTCCAGAGAAAAATAAGATGAGTCCAAGGACGCCAAGTTTTCTATAGAATAAAAAGTCTTCGACGCTGTAGACGATCCGATGCACCGCGTGTCCACCAAGGATGTCTTCACCAATATTAAGAGTGCGAATGTTTACTGCACTTCTCACTTTAGCTCCTCTGAAATAATTCTGTTTAAGAGAATAACTATGTCTTTCGCTTTAGCTCTCGTACCCGATACAATTTCTGCCATCCTCTCCAGTTTTTCCGGGGTATCAGGTGTGCGGGTGGTAATGAATTGAAGAGCTTCGAAAAGTAAATTTACGTCGTGATTAAATTTTGCGACGGACGCTTGAAGCTGTGCCAGATTAGTTGAAGATGTCATGGCGTCCCCCAGAGATAGCCTTGAGATGAGCGGACGTACTCTCGGAATTCATTTTTTTAAGTAGATTTGATGGGTGCTGACTGAGAGCTCGAGATCGTTCTGTAAGAGTTGGAAATCTTTCGCAGGCTTCCTCTATAAGTTTATTTTCCAAAACGTTCTTCAATTCCTTAATATTGATAGGTCCTTTGTCGAGAAATTGCGTTTTGCATTTCAAGAAATCAGCCAATGTTAGGTGGCCATCTTTTATAAATTGGCTAAAGATCGCTTTGGTAGAGGGTTTAAGAATACTCTTCCAAGACAGAAGGGCCTTATTTTTGTTTTTCAATTTAAAGGCGTGAAGCGCTAGTCGATAAAGATCACTTTGAATTTCACGAATATTCCCAGGGATGTTATCTCTCAAAAAGTATTCAATTAGATCACCAGGTAGGTCCTCATAGTGAATATCAACATCAACATGCTTCATTACTCCTGTCAGGAGAACTCGAATTAAATCAGGAATGTCTTCTTTTCGTTCTTCTAAAGGAGGGATATCTATTTGGAGCGTTGTTATTCGATAATAAAGGTCTGGTCTAAATTTTCCCTGATTTACCAGCTCCTCAAGATTCTTGTTGGTCGCGAAAATCACACGCGCGGTTGTTGGAATGGATTGTGTGCCGCCCATTCGCTGAAACTCCTTTTCATCCAAAACTTTTAGAAGCATTATTTGAAGCTTTGGAGCCGCGTCTCCAATTTCGTCTAAGAAAAGATCCCCATTGTTGGCGAGTTCAAAATACCCCGGCTTGTAGGTTGTGGTTTTAGAGCCTGTGTATGCATTAGGATCATGACCAAATAGTTCATTCTCAGCAAGGTCGGGGTCCATTCGTGCAAAGTTGATGTTAAAAAAAGGCCTATTTGATTGACCTAAAAAATGTGCACGATAACGATTAAGCTGTTTTGCGGCTTCAGTTTTTCCGACACCAGAAGCTCCAGTTATAGTAACAGGGATAGGAGCATTGGTTTCGGCTAGCGCCTTTAGCTCATCATTCACTCGCCGCATTTTAGGTGATTTACAAACATAAAGAGAATTTGAGCCAGCCTGAGCGGATTCTCGTTCTCTCGCGGCCCTTATTTGAGCTTTCAGAATAGAGTTTTTTATTTTTTCGTTTCTAAAGGCGATATATTTTTCGTCCCCCTTCTTTAAAAGATAATCGCTTGCCCCGAGCTGGGTCGCTTCAACGGCAGCCGGTACATTTTCATGACCCGTTAAAACGAGAATCTCAATGTTAGGTTGGATGAGTCGAATAGTGGGAATGGCCTTGATACCGTCAACGGGCTTTCCATTCGCGTCTTTACCTAAGTCCTTATCTAAGAGAACGACATGAAAAATCTCTTTTGATAAAAGTTCGAAAGCTTGAGCGAGAGTCAGAGCCGTTTTCACTTTGAATGCCGCGCCTAAGTCCTTAAACACTTCGGTGCAAAGTTCGGTATTCAGATCCAATGCGAGTTGTTCATCATCGACTATGAGAATGCTGGCGGCGAATTCATAGTCACTAGGCCTATTGTTCAATGTACTCACGCGAGTTCTCCTGAATAGTGAAAGTTTCAAGAGTTATAGTGAAATTGCATAAATCAAACAATATAGATTTATTACAAAATACAAAAAATCAGATTGGATAAAATAGTAAAAAATATTATTCGATAGTATTACTAACTGTTGATTCTACAGAGCCAAATTTCGTCAGTGAATTTGAAATAAGTAAATGACAGCAGATATTTAAATAACTTTAGGCCTGCGTCGGAAGCAGGTTGGCCCAGTTCGTGCCCTACGGGATTTCTACATTCTCAAATGAAAGGAGAGAAAATGTTAGAACTGAGGCTTGCTACAATCACATCGCGGAGAAAGAGAAGGAAAAAGGCGAAAGTACCTTCATCAATCTTTACCCACTGTCTGGCCTGCCGGTCCATGCGACTCATTGCTATAGGCCCGGATGTCCAGTGTGTGACTTGTCCATGGAATAGCTTTGGCCCACATGTGGATGCAGGTGGGGCCGATAATTTCTTTTCCAATTTTACAAAGCGAAAGAGGCCAATACTAGTTTTGCCACTGGGTAAAGGTAATGGGGTGCAAGATGCAAAAGCGGTCTGAAAAAGTTTCTTTCGCATCTTTAATATCAGGCCCACGCCTTGAGAAGGGGGATAAAAATGAAATTCGATGAAAGGGTCCAACGCCAAGAAATTTTACTTAGCAGGCTAAAGAAACAGTGGACTAAGCCAGATGACGGATTATGGGAAGAATATCTTCATCTCATCGATAAAGAAGTGAAAGAAGCTCAAATTGCACCTGATAAATTTGATTTGATCGGAGAAATAACCTCGGAGGGGGTCTTTGACCGCCGCCCTAACTTGATCAGTGATGACGCTCGATGCGCTTTAGAAAACCTGCTGAAAACGCTTACCCCAATGCAACAAAAGGTTGTCAGACTGACGTTTTGGGACGGTCTAAGTGTTCGTCAAATCGCGAAAGTTCTGGGTCAACCCCGGTCGACCGTAAATGATTGGAAGTACGCTGCAATTAAGAAATTGAGGCAGAAAAGCCGGACAGTTTACTAATAGTGAAGGGGCTGATCAGTTTTCCAACGTATTTGAAACCAAAAAGATTTGTCCAGGAAGTCACTAACTTCTGGGGGTCTAACAAAAATGAGGAGTGAAAAAATGGAAGTATATAACTTAACAAAATCGGATCGCGAAGAATTTCGAAATCTCACTGTCAACCTTGAATTCGCTCTTGCCCAAATGTCCTATCACCAAAAACTCACATTATTTCTCTACTATTGGCAGCGTAAAACGGTTCGCCAAATTGCAAACACCTTTGGAATCTCATGGGATAGGGCCGACCGCTTGGTCGATGAGTCCCTTTCGGAACTCAGGCAACAATTATTTATCGCAGATGATCTTAAGGAAGCTAATGGATTTTAATTTTGGAGGCCCCCCTATGAATTCAAATAGCAAAGAATTTTTAAAACGTGACCCAGTTGAATTGGCCCAAGAACTTCTGCAAAACGTCAATAGTGTTTGGCGTGAGGTGACTCTGAAGTCAAAACCAAGGGTGGAGTTCGTGAACACAGAGCTTTCGAAATTGAAAAGTGTGGTCAATGAATTGTGCGAGCATTTTTTAAAGGGAAACGTTCGTGAGAAAAAATAGGTTTCTAGAGAAATTATGGCAGTGGGTTGCCAGATTTTTTCACCAGGGCGATTTAGATTCATCAACCTTTCAGCAACTAGAATCAAAAAAATATAAAAAGAGTGGAGGAGATTACTATGCTTAAAACTGTTTGCCCTCAACATTGTAATGTCACAAATGAAGTTCCGGGTTGGGGAAAGGGCCTGCGAAAAATGGGAGACGCTTTCTGGAATCCAAATGGATATTATGTTATTGAGCTTAATCTCTTTCCGAACACAAGATATTATCTAAAGCCACATCCCTTAAAAGTCTACCATTACGTCTTGTATTCTCGCTTCGAGGATGGGTTTCTTTGCAATCCTGTCGGTCGTGGTGAAAATGTGCCGGGGACACATTATATTCAAGTTGAATTTTTTGACGTCAAAGTGACTTTCTTTCTTCAATTTTTACGGTTGATTAAAATGGAGTCTAGTGCGGCATAAAGAGAAAAACTTGGTTGGGTCTATTTGGTCGGGTCAAAACAGTTTATCGGAGAGATTTTTATGAACCCTATTAAGAAAGTAAAAAAAGAAGACCTTGTGTGGATGGACCCAGAGACCGGAGAAAAGTTCAATGCGGGCGTTGCATTTTATATCGAAGAGTTTGGAGAATATCGAATGGTACTCGATGCGCCTCGAACAATTCTTTATTTACGTCCCAAGGAATCCACGGGCGACAAAATTACCTATGTTGTCCATGCTCCCATTGACATCAATGGTAAATTTTCTCATCGAGTTGAAGTAGGTTATGGCTATTCAAGTCAGGAAACCAATAATAATATTTTTATGAAGATCGGGCGCTATCTCCCGCAACGCCTTGTCCTCGTCCCTCAAGCTGCATAGATTTTGAATAAATCCACAATCTGGATGGTGTGCCTCCTGGTAGGCATTGTGGCGCTGTTTACTTTTTATCCGCATTTATCGTTTGCCGATGACTTCGGCGGAATCGGCTCAGACGCTCTTTCTCAAAGGGTTAATGGGTTAACGAGCCGAATCATTGGTACGATTTTGCCTGCAATTAGCGTTTTGGGACTTGTATACGCAGCAATTCTTGCAGCTTCGGGCGATCAAGGCGCTAAGGCCCGGATGGTTTTAGTATTGATCGCTTCAGTCGTAGGGTTTTTAGCCCCTATAGTCATCCACTGGTTTCAAAGTGCTGTAGGGGGAGGCTTCTAAGGTGGAGTTATCTCAATCTACGGTCCACCGTGGGTTAGATGTCCGCATGAAAGTCGGGGGAATGGAGGCCCTCGACCTCATCGGCGTCCTCACACTTGCGGCTGCAATGAACCTCTTTCATGTACCAACACTTTTAACTTTGACGATTCCAACATTGGTTCTCATCACCCTTTACTTTGGAAAACGCAATAAGCCGGACGGATTTTTAATTCATCTTCTTCGATATTACTTAACCCCTGGGCATTTCTCGGCTGGAGAACCAACACAGAATGGAGAAAACCTATATTTAAAAATATATGAAAAATAAAACTTCAAGCTTGGGTGACCGTTTGCCGTTTTGGCATTGCGATCAAGATTTGATGGTTTACTCTGATGGCTCATTAGGCGGAGCCTTTCGTCTCCGGGGATTTGATATTTCATGCTTACCTGCGGACGAAATAAATCAGTTCACTAGAATTATAGAGAATTTTCTTATTTCCACTGAAGAAGGCTTAAGGCTTCAACTTTTTTTTCGAGTCACCCCTGATATAAGCCGCCTCATTAAAGAGCATGAAGGAATATCAGCCGGAGCACCGGAGATATATCATCCCGTTTCTAAAGCAAGACTTAACTTTCTCAAGCAAAACGCTGACAGTCGTAGTTACTTTACCCCTGAGATATTTCTTTTTGTGCGAGGAAAGCCGTTTTCTTATCGAAAGAGAAAGTTCTGGGAGGCGCCAAAAAAATATGAATGTGTCACAAGAGAAGAATATCTGGCACACCGGGAAAAATTTGAGAGATCTCTAAGACAAATTGAATCTTCGCTAACGCATGGAAAGCTCTTCCCCCAAAAACTCTCTGAAAAAGAGTGGTTTAATCTTTGTTTTGGGTTTCTAAATCTCTCGCGCATGGAATCACACGGTGCACCCGCATTGCGGGGGCAAGAGGATCTTTTTTCACCCTCAATCAATGGGCAATTAACTCTAACAGATATAGAAGTCTATCAAGATCATCTCAGAATTGGAGATTATCTATTTCGCACCATCACTCTTAAAACTCTGCCCGAAGGGAGTACCTATAGCTCCATGGTGAATGGCCTGACCTCTAGCCTGCCATTTCATTTTTGGATTAGTCAAAATATTCGCATTTTAGATCAGACTAAAGAAAGGGAGCGCCTGGAACTAAAAAGACGTGTGGCAAATGCCATGGCGTCAGGGTCAGAAAACGTAAGTGATCTTGAAAGCGAATCTAAACTCTCCGATATCGAGAGTCTTCTTCGAGAACTTTTGGAGGGAAGTGAGCGCCTTATTTCTATGGATTTTACCACAATTATCTGGGCCAAAAGTAAAGACGAGCTGGAAAAAAAGTCTGACGAAGTTCTAAAGGCCTTTCGCTCCATGGGCCAGGCAGAGGGAGTCATTGAAACTTTACCGGGATTTGATATTTTTATGGAGGCCCTGCCAGGTTCCTGCACCGGCCTTCGTCATCATAAAATGAAAAGCAGTAATGCGGCCCACATGTTACCCCTCTATGGGAATTGGAGCGGAGATCAAGAGCCCGTTTGTTTAATTCCAAACCGGGATGGTGGACTTTTTTCCTACTCACCGTTTGCAAAAAGCTTACCCGCCTGGAACGGTTTAGTCTTCGGTGGCACGGGTTCAGGCAAGTCATTTACTATCGCCCAATTGATGCTCATGTTCTACGGGCAAAAGCCAACTCCGAGGCTTTTTTGGATTGATAATGGTGCAAGTTCACAAAAATTGCTTGAAGTTTTAGACGGTGAGTTCATTGATCTAAATCTTGAGAGTGGTATTCGCATTAACGTCTTTGATTTGCCGGAGGGAGAAAAGGCCCCAACGCCTGCAAAAATTAAACTTATCTTGGCGGTTTTGGAACTTATTCTAAAAGACCCTGACCAAAAGTCCCTCGGTAAGGTCGAAAAATCGATGTTAGAAGAGGCTATCTTCGCAGTTTACAAGGCAACAAAAGACCGGGTTCCCTATTTATCAGACCTTAAAGCTGCTCTGGATAACCATACTGATCCCCAAATGCGAAGGTGCGGGCAAATTTTATTTTCGTGGTGTGGTGGGACTGCCTATGGACAGATGCTCGACGGCCCAAGCACCATCAATTTGTCTAAGGACATCGTTACCATTGAGGTTAATGGTTTATCAAACTACCCCGACCTGAAAGATATTTTATTACTCCTACTGACCTCCTACATTCAGGACGCCGCGGCAGCAGATCTTGCGCGGCCCTATTTACTTATTTGTGACGAGGCTGAGAGATTTTTTAAAAGTGGGGAACTATCCAAGCAATTTATCATCACATGCTATCGAACCTGGCGAAAATATAATGCTGGAATCTGGTGCATCAGTCAAAATTATCGAGACTTTTTGGCAGATCCTGAGATTCGAGACGCCCTTTTACCAAATTCGACAAGTGTTATCGTTTTAAAGCAGAGAAAAATCGATTGGAACGATTTTCAAAAGACGTTTGATTTCAACGACGCTCAAGTAAGAGCGGTAAAGAACCTTGAAGTTGTAAAAGGAGAATATAGTGAGTTTTTCTTTCTCCAAGACGATAATCAAATTGTCTTAAGATTAGTTCCTGAACCTCTCTCTTATTGGATTTGCACAAGTGACGCCAACGACAAGGCTCGGATTCAGGACCTTGAAGAAAAGTTCCCCGGCTTAAAGAAAATTGAAATTTTAACAAAACTCGCCTTTGAAGAATCAGAAAAAAAGGAGACAGCCTAATGGAGTCAATGGTCAAGTCCGATGGAGCAGAAAAAACTATCTCTACTGAAGTCATAGCCATGCTTACAATTTTTAGCGCGGATGAGGAATTAAGAAGAAAGGCCCTTCCCTATGTGAATCTCGAAAAAGAAGAAGTCGATTGGTACGGAATTGCCCAAAATGATTTTGGTGGTGGCCATTGTGGGGCCATCGCCTGGGCAAAAGCGATTTGGACAGGTGAGGTGCCATCCGTTAATCCCTTCGAGCGAGCCTATGCCATGGGTCCCAACCTTCGCCGCGCTGTGCTCACCGCGTTGGCAAACCGCTGGGGATTTGAAGTTAGGTTTCGTGCTGTTTAAGACAGGAGGTCCTATTAAAAAATACCGTCTTGGGCGAATATCTATTTTATGGATTTTAATTTTCTCAAGCCCTATGGCTCGTGCAAGTATTTTTGGAGAAGAAACTGCCGTCCTTGTTCAAATTCTCTATGAGAACTACAGACGCTATCAGCAGCTTCAGCAAATGATTAGCCAAACAAAAAGCGCTGACGAATACCTTCACCTAATCAACTCTGGGATTGAAAATTCAATAGGCTTGATGGAGGCTCTCCCAGTAAAGGACGAAAAAATTCTTGCTCAACTCCAAAGTTTTAAGCAGTCTCTTGATACTATTTCGGATGTTTATGGAAAAGTTCCAAAGAGCAAAGTCGAGGCCCTGCAACTTTTAAATGACCAAACCGTCGCCGAATCCATTCGAATGGCAAATTCTTTTAGGGATTATTCCGATGTGCAGGAACTAAACTCAATAAAGATTGCGGCTCAAAGTCGAGAGGCCTCACCAAAAGGGGCCGTAAGAATGCAGGCGGAAACCAGTGCTCAAATTTTAAGAAGCCTCTCTCAACTGATACGCCTTAACACTCAGATGCTAAAACTCCAAAGCGAGCAACTAGCACTGAATAATAAAGTTGGAAAGGACGAAGTTCAAAGTTTTCAAAGAGTGGATCGAGATTTAGGGGAGGGATTTCAAAACTTCAAGCTTGATACGAAGCTCTCACAGTTTTAAAGCCCATGTTTGATAATTTATTTGTCTATGCAAAGGAGCTCCATCAGCAGATGATCCAGATTTATTGGATCATTTTGCCCGCACTTGTGGCCCTTTTGATTGTTTTTGAACTTTTAAAAAGCACTGACCAACAGCCCAGCATCAATGACATTATTAGGCGAACTGTAATTTCAATTTTACTTCTTCTATCTTTCGGATTGGTTATAAATGTCATTGCAGCTCTTAGTGACGGGATCACAGATAAAATCGATCAATCTCAAAATCTTTGGGAGGCCATAAAACATTTAGGTCCCAATTCCCAGGGAGAAAGTGGAAGTCTCTTTGATCTCAGGGGGCACATTATTTATTTCTTTGCCATCGGGGCTTACTTAATTGCCTATATCGGATTTTTCTCGTCGATGGCGCTGATGAATTTCGTGTGGGCCATTTTGTATATAACTGCACCTTTAATTCTACTTTGTTACGTACCACGAGCCACAGCTGGGATTGTCGGAAATCTCTACCGGGGCCTGATTAGTGTTGCTACGTGGAAAGTGCTTTGGACGCTTCTTGGTTCCCTTTTACTTAAACTAGCGATCAATCCGAAGGTTGCTGGTGTCGATGATTATATCTTAGCCATGGTTATGAATCTACTCATCGGGCTTTCAATGTTACTCGTCCCACTTTTTACGAAATCACTTATAGGGGATGGACTACAGTCAGCCTCATCAGCATTGGCTGCAGCTCCCGGTCTTATGGCAACAAAAGCTGCAATACTCGCCACTAAAGCAACGGGGAAAAAGTCCCTTGGTGGTGCCCTGGGCTTTAGTAGATTTGCTGCTAAACCAGCCACCAATCCCATCACCGGCAGAGCCCAGGTATTAGCAAACCGAATTGAACCCAAAGTGAAGGAATTTAAAAATTGGTACTCTCAAGTTGGACTTCCCGAAGAAGCAAAGGAATTACAGAAAAAACAGAGGAGACAGAAATTTGCAATCCAAAGTAAACGAAGAAAATAAACCTATGGATCAGTGGTCAGCTTTAAATAGAATTCTCTTTATCTATAAAGCAGCGGGAGCATCCCTTGCAGCGCTTTGTTTAATGCTTGGCATTCTCGCCATTGTTTTAGCCGGAAGAAAACCCATTGTGGCCGTGGTAAGTGAGGGCGACTCCTTATACCTTTTCGGGCACCGTGCGGATGTCCCACTTAATGAGGCCAATATCAAAAGATTTGTTGAACGCTATGTGAAGCTTGCGTATGAGTGGGAGGTTTTAAACCCTGAGAAAATCACTCAAGACATTTCCCCTCTTGTGACTGACGATTTTAGGGTAAATAAGCTAGCGTTTTTAAAAAATAGAAAAGAAAAAGATTTTGCAGGTAAGACGATAGCGCAAGATGTTTCAGGGCTAAAGGTTCAGGTTACAAAGGAATCCACCATTGCGGTTTTTGATGTTGTCTTAAGAGTTGAGGGCATTCCTCTTATTGTCCCAACCCAAGTCTCATTTCAACTCACTAGAGGAAATCAGACCCAATGGAATCCCGTCGGCCTTTACATAAACGGCGAAACTCTCCATGAGGGCAAATAGTATTTTTTAGCTAAGGGGATGGCGGCCATTCTTGTTGGCCTGACTTGCTCTTCACAACTTTGGGCTGGCACTGTTCGTAGCGTCTACACTGATGAATCCACCATGGTCCCGATAAATTTAAGGATGGGGCATTCTACGGTTTTGAGGTTTTTAGAAAAACCTAAAAAAGTAATACTTGGAAATTCAAATTATTATTCCATTGAGTTCATTGATAACGATGTGGCGGTTCAACCTCTTGGAACTGTAGCGACCAATTTTTTTGTTTATGGGACTAAGAATGTCTATGGCTTTCTTCTCAAGACTGAAACCCAAGGAAAGTATGACGATCTTGTGCATGTCCATTGGAAAGAGGCGCTCACTCAAATTCCAACAAAGGCCGTGATTAAGCTCTCTCCAATTAAAGAGGTGTCGCGCCCAGAGATCAATTTTAAAGTAGCAAATATTTTAGAGGTGACAATCCATAAGATTCTTCGTTTTGAAAAACGGGATTTTTATATTTTGGATTTGGGTCTGAAAAATATTTCTAAAAGTGAATTTGATCTGACTGATTTTCATATTGAAGCTATTCGTAATAAATTACGACTCACGCCACAGGAATTTGTGGTTAGAGATTCCCATTTGAAACCCGGACAGACGACTTCTATTCGCTTTCTCATTAAGACTTTGGGAAATAGTGACTTTACGTTAAAGGTTCGCTTCAAGAATTTCAGCGGTCATCAGCTTTTATCAAGAAGATATTTGTGATTAGAAAAAGTAAAGCGTGGCTTATACAGTTTATTTTCCGTGAAGAAGGCGGAAAGAAGGTTCTAAATAAAAAGCGAGCTGGGATTTTGTTTCTATTTATTTTCTCACTTGGCCTTTCGGGAAGACTAATCCCTGAGATTTTCTCTAAAAAGATTGGTGAGAGCGAAATTAAAAGAAGTGATGTGCCTCTAGTTCCAGTAGCAGGATCAAAACAGGCAAGTTCATCACCAACGCCCAGTAGTGCTCCCATTGGAGGAGTTACTGATCATGCATCTCCTGTGAGGCATTCAAGAGGGGTTCATATCGTTATTCGGTATAGGGCAAAGCAGGTCATTGGGCCTTCAGAGGGAAATCTGGACCATATCCCTCGGGGCTCAAACATCATTGGAAAGCTTTTATCAAGTATTGATACAAGAAGCTTGGGTCAAGTTAAGGTGGTTTTACCTTATGGAGCGGCCCCTAAAGCCGGAGGAGGAAATCTACCGCCTGAGACGATCTTCTTCGGGGAGTCTAGCTACCCCGGGCATGGGGACCGCGTATTTGTGAATTTTGACCGAGGTCTTTTGCCTGACGGTCAGGAAATCACTCTTCATGCCCAGGCACTCACGAGCAAGGACTACACCCCAGGGATCATAGGCGATTTTCATGGCAATACAACAAACCGTATGGCCTCAGTTCTTGGCCTTACGATGATTAGCGGGATGTCCGACGTTATGGTTGAAAAAGAAGGCCTAGGCCAAACTTTTATGCCCTCTCCCAAGGCCACTTTAAAAAATGGTTTTTATAATGGGCTCTCTAAAGTTACAGAAATGGAGGCCACAACTCAGGCTGAAAAGCTTGCTGAGACGCCGGAATATGTCACGATTGACTCTGGCGGTGACGTTATTATTTCTCTAACCTCAGCTCTTAACCAAAGTGAGCGGCAATAACCAGTCATCTGGCGGCGGGGGTCAAATAATTGATGCCCTG
>Ga0207020_1046_pt1 | contig 24247 bp, 31 predicted proteins | sample Alteio_BWMinCont_48_FD_153500 | JGI IMG/M metagenome (GOLD analysis project Ga0207020, IMG submission 153500) | Enriched cells from forest soil in Barre Woods Harvard Forest LTER site, Petersham, Massachusetts, United States -... | ecosystem: Environmental > Terrestrial > Soil > Temperate forest >... | reverse complement strand
TTCTCTAGAATCATTTTACGGAAATTATCAGCTTCTAAACGTCCAATCTTAACGGCTCCTGAGCGGGTGATGGGACCAGCTAAAACAAACTCGTCGATACGGTTTACAACCTCCGGTGGAAGTTTAAAGTCATCATCCCCATTTGTGGGTTGCATAAAAAAGTCTTTAAGATCACCTGATGAGAGGGACTCTAATCGTCGCCTGATGTCATCTTCGGTCCAAGTATTGACACTCCCAGGAAAAGCGAGTTGTGCTCCACGATTGCTTGTTAATATAATGACGTGATTTGAAAGGGTCCTGACTTTGCCGTCACCACCAGTCGTGCGCCCTGTATCAAACATTTCCATAAATCTTTGCCAGGAATCGGGGCTCATTTTTTCAGCTTCATCTATAAGAATAACGCCTGAATACTTACCGCGAGCTGGGTCATCTAAGAACTCCATCAGTGTTCCCGAAGTTTGGTCAGCAGACTTGATACCGTTAGCGGCACCAAAAAGGCTATTAAGTTGCCCGCCCTCTGAATCCCTAGCTAATGATGTCCCATCAATTCTAAAAAACCTGTTCTCGCTGCCAAAGGCTTTAAGTGCGAAAGTCTTTCCAACTAAAGATTTACCAACGCCCGTGTTTCCCATCATCATAAGAACCCTGGGGCGTCCCGACTCAGTTAGGAGATCACTAAATTGTTCAGTAAGACTATGGACCATTCGGGGTTGATCGACGACGACTTGATTGAGGTCAGTCTCAAGTTTTTGAAAATACCCCGCGAACTCTTTTCCATTAAGCGGATTTGAGGGAAGCCCTGTAAGGTCTGTTGCAAACTGATAGACATTCTTATCGTCAACTTGAACTAAAGAACCTTTATTTTTTCTATGTAACCTTATGGCAAGATCCTGAAGAACTTTAAAAGGACCATCAGGTCTTGCATTATCGGGTTTAAGTTTTGGAGCCACACGAATGGCGGCCTCTATTGCCTCGTCACTGAATTTTACTTTATATCGCGCCTCGATCTTTGGTCCCCATGATTTCTTGAAAAGATCCACCGTTTGTTCTGGTGTCATCTCCTCTACACCAATGGGTTCAAGCCTTCTTAGCATGGCTTCGTTTTGTTTGAACGCAAGACGTAATTCTTTTGAAGTGGTTGAACCCAAAAACCTTATCCCACGGGTTCTTGAATCTAGGAACGGCTTCATAGCCTCAATTTGCTCTTCTGATAGGGAGTGCATCTCGTCTATGTAAAGGATGAGGGGTTTTTCCTTACCGCGATTTTGTTCTTTGTAGGTGCGCTCGACTTCAAGAAGGGCCTCAAGATACATTTCCATTGCAAGAGCTTCTTGCCCCTTCTTAGCGAGCGTTGAAATTTTTGAGGGTGTGGCGATAATGACTTCAGCGTTATCAAGTTCTCTCTTATAAACATCGGTGTCAGGGTATTCGCGTCTCAATATCTTAACGGCAATTTTCTCAGCCACGGTGGTCTTACCAACACCAGCAGGACCAACAAAAACGGGGTTCTTTCCTTTAAGTCTACAGAGAATATCAATGGCTTGGTTAGCTTCATTGTCTCGGCCAATAATTTCAATGTAGTCCCCGCTGGCCACCTCTTCACGAACGCGGTCGGTAAGGATTTCTGAGCTTCCCGCAAGTAAGACTTTGGCAGCATCGTCACGTCTATTGGACAAATATGTTCTAAAAAGAGTTTGGCTCTGAGCCCAAGAGACATCGGCTCCAAACAAAACGGCGCTAAATAAAAGTATTAAAAATTTTGCCATACTTTCCAAAAGTTAAAGTAATTCACACTTCCCTGGTCTTTAGATAAAGGTGAGCAATTGAGATGCCATGAATCTCATGGCCGGCAAGAAAGGTATTCATAGTAGAAGCTCCTCCCAAACGCTAAAACCCCTTGGGGAGCCAAAGTTTGGCACCTTTGAGTGACCTTTAAACAGTGACGAAAAACGTCTCTTTCTATGTGGAACCGACGAAATTTACAATCTTATAATCATAAAATGGCAATGAAATTATCCATGTTCTGGGAGTTCTAAACACAATTGTAATAATTGCCTGGTGAAAGCGAATCACTCATTTTTCATTAATTCTGCCTTATAGTGGGCAACAAATGAATTTACTAAATCTTTGTAGTTAACACTGAAAAGTTTTGAAAGACCCCGAAGGGCAGACCCAGGTGGGCGACAAAGGTTTCTCTCCCAATTTGAAACAAATTGGCTTGAAGAATATCCTAGAAAAACTGCCACATCTTTCTGACTCAAACTCTTGGCTAATCGCATCTTTTTTAATTGCTCTCCAAGTTTTTTCATGTGACTTCTCCTATTCAAACAGCGCACCACTTATCATCAATTATGCCCAAATGGTTGATATTAGTTTATAAACTAATATATATTCCAGCTGACTATAAGTCAAAGAACACCTGTAAACTCAATCGGAAAAAGAGATTTTATTCAGGTACACCAATCAAAGCCTTATAAATTTTTAAATCTTTGGAAAATCTTCTGGGATTGGGCGGCGGAATGATCTAATCCTTTACCCGAATCCAAATGAGAAAAGTTACTGATTCTCATTTTTAGTGAATCAAAGCCACACCCGATAACCTTCGAGGCTTCGTCGATAAGTTTGTCAGACGCCTTAGCTTTGAATAATAGGAATGCAATCAAATCGTCTTTCTCCTGCCAATTCATAAAGCTCCCTTCTCGTTACCTAGTTTTGCAACATGGTCAATCAATGCTTCTAAATCCGTCTTTTTTACTATTCCCAAGAAACCAGTCCCGTTGAACTTCGGTAGGATTCTTAGGTCTGCATTTGTAAAAAGTAAGAACTGGCAATCGTGGCCCGCATCTTTTATGGCCAGAAATACCTCATGCCCGTTCATCTCTGGCATGTGAAAATCGCATATCACCAAATCATAATTTTCGACCTTGAGGGTTTTGATTGCAAGCTCACCCGACAATACAGTGGTTATTCTGGCCTGGGTGGAGGTCCTAAGAATCTCTGTAATCAAGTGGGCGGTATCTTGATGGTCATCAACAATTAGGACCTTTAGCAAGGCGGACTCCAAAATTAGCCATATTATTATAAACTCACACCAGCGGTCTGTGTTCCTGCTAGTAATAGCGCGCAATTATTAAAATGTGAAGAAACATCGCTTGCATGCCCATTTAGATAGAATCCCCACACGGTATAGACGGGAAGTTATTTCAGACTTGGATATGATTACTAAACTGATCCGGTCAAAACGGGAGGCCCTTGGGTTTACCCAGGAGTCAGCAGCGGAGAAGTTGGAAATAGCCCCGACAACGCTTCAATATATCGAACAAGGCCGTAAATTTCCAAGTCTCCCTATGCTCTTATATATCTGCCGTGTCTTTGGCATAGACATAAAACCACATTAATTTAAAGCGTTAAGCTGGTTACCACCGGTCTTTTTAAATGAGCGATAGGACGCCGCTTGCCCAGCAAAGACCTAGCAGTAGTGACATTGAGTTCACGTTCTAGCGCGGGACCCCGCTTGCCATTCGTATTGGCGCATTATATGAGGGTCCAGTCACCAGGGGCGGGCTTTTTTAAATCCTTTTGATTTCTTGACCATCACGACGAACAATAAGCTTTGGTTTGAATTTTCGCTGTATCATCGACAGAGGGGCTTTCTGTACTTTGGGTGTCTGAGTCTTTTTAGTTTTCGGCTGTAGCGTAAGTTCAAGTAACCTTTGAATTTCCTTTGGCGAAATTGGCAAGACCTCAGTGGAAAGAATTTTAAGAGGGTCCCGTTGATGTCACCCAAAACCGTCTCCACATATTTAATCTTTTCTTCTATGGTCAGGTCAGGATTGCGCATACGCCTCAGAAATAGTCGCCATTCGATAAATAGGCAGAACTCCACCTTAAGATCGGTTGGCTTTGGAAAGTATTTCAAAAGTTTGTTGGGTAACTTTATCTTCATAGTAAATATAAGATTGCCGTTAACCCCAACCCATAGGACCCCTAATAACCCACTCTTTAACGGGACCCCCCTGCGGACCCCCCTTTTTACACGCGACACACGCGCACTCTCGAATCTTTTTTCTACAGCGCGAGCTTAGGACCCCAGAATAACAATCTTCTAGGTATGAAGGAAAAAAACAGAAGGAATACTGAAATGGAACATTTTAATAAAAGCGCGACAGTCAGACAAAAAATAGTTGAGGTTCTTCGAGGTGTCGGAAAGGAAGGCGTGACCAAATGGCAGTTACGCGACGCCACGGGCATTAGAAAGATCGACTGCTTCAAAGAACTGTTCTCTATGCTCAGAAACTACGCTGTTGTCAGACGTGGATCGGGCCGTAAGCAGGACCCCTTTAAATATATGCTTGCCGAATTTCATTTGGGTCAAGCCGCTGCCGAAGACCTTAAACCAAAGGGCAGATTATTAATGACTATGGCTGGATAGGGCACCTTCCAAACCACATCCTTTGGAAGACTCAATTTTGGTCGAAGAAAATGGCCTGGGCTATCGTTTAATTTATCCTGATAGCACTGAAAAAATACGGTTTTGGGTGACATCAACGGGACCCTCTTAAAATTCTTTCCACTGAGGTCTTGCCAATTTGTAGCTCTAGGGCAATCCCGCGTATGGACTTTCCCTTGTCCCTTAGCTCAATGACTTTGACAGCCGTATCCTTATTAAGTGGCGGTCTTCCGCATCTCCAACTTGTGCCATTATTTTTGGCGGCCATTTTCTTAGCTGCCAGACTCTCTTTAATGCGGATAGAAATTAGCTCCCGCTCCATCTGCGAAATCGCGGCTAATATTGTAAAAATAAGTTGGCCTTGGGGCGATGACAGGTCCAGGGCTTCTCGAAGGCTGACAAGTTTAACCCCGTAGGAGTGAAGTTCTTCAATAAGATTTAAAAGGTGTTTGACGTTTCTACCAAGACGGTCAAGTGCTGCGATACAAAGAAACTTGAACTTTCCCCGACGGGCATCGGCTAGAAGCCTATCTAATTGTGGACGGCGTTCACGGACCCCGCTTATACCGTGGTCTACATATTCTCCATAAATCTCATAGTCTTTTATTTTGGCCCATTCCCTCATGGGCACGACTTGATTCATTGGGTCCTGGTTTAATAAGAGACTGCATCTCGCGTAGAGAGCAACTTTGGTACTCATAAAAACCTCGAAAGAAAGGTCCCGTCCGTGGAACTGAGGAGCCTTTATGCACTTGCCTTAAACGGAACCAAAACGTGAACAATCTTTGCTATCGTGTCCTCGGTAGATTCCATTGGTTTATTTTTCTTTTTGCTTTTTCTCTTTGGATTTAACTTAAAACCAGTGTCTTCGACAGCCTTAATGGCTGTTTCAATTTCTTGGAGTTCATTGGCTTGGTACTCGTCTTTAAGTTGGTTGGCATATTCACGCGGGTCAACGACACCTTTTTTGTAAGCCCGTTGAGGACCGTCGCCTGTATAACCACCGCCGAAAACCTTGACGGTGTTATTATCCAAATTAACAATATAAACCCATTCAAGATCCCCTTGGTTTCCAAGGTGTTTAGGTTTAAATTTTTCGTTGTAGACAGCGGTTTTTCCGTCGCCATCATCGTCAAGTCGAGCGCCCATGCCGTAGCTATCTGTAGCCGAGCCAATAAGCAAGCCGGTTACTTGCTCAACACTTGGAGTCCTAGGGTTGTCTATTTGAAATCGCTCATTTGTTTCTTTGCATTGCTCTTTAGCTTTGGTGAGAGCTTCCGCAATTATCGGAAGATTCCCCGTGGGGTATCCGTCACTATGTTTATAGAGGCGGATTGTTTGGGCTGTTCCGTGTTTACCATCACCTGTTATTACAATAATGCTTCTAGTACTCATGGTCTCCCCCTTAAGCGGCTTTGCGCTCAGTAACTTTTAATTGAGAATAACGACTTACGCGGATGAAGGGCTTTAGCGCCTCACCCAATGTGAGTCTGGCTTCTTTCAGTGAGAAAACTTCGCGTGACGCTGGTGTTACAGTGACCTTGAAGTCATCAAGCTCAAGAACACCATTGGATTCCTTAGCTGCCTCTTCTAAGGTTCCACGATAGGGCTTGAGCATCTCCTCAAGGGCCTCTATCTCACCTTGGATCGTCTTATATCTGCGAGCGAGATCATTAAGGTTCTTGGGTTGCATTTGGATCGTTTTAGCGAGCTTCATAACTTGTACCTCCGTTAATTTCATACTTTCAGTATGACGCGATAAGTTATATTTGTCAATCTAATTTTGAATAGCAAATTTAAATATACAATTTAAAATAGTTTATTTTTCTCTAAAGTTTTGATGGAGTCTTACCGAAGGATTATATGACTGGAGCTATTATACCGTTGTCCCCAAGTGTACGGGCGAGACACAATTCCGTGTCATCGGGGTCTTGAAAAGGTCTGCTTTCCCAAGCCCTGACAGTATTGGACTTCAAAAGCAGATAAAAATTTTCTGGACAAAAAATCTAAAATTTTTTCCTGGCGAAAATCAAAAAAAATTTCGGGACCAAAATCAAAAAAAATTTTCCAGGGTAGGCTTAAAAGAAAGTTGAAAATTTTACAATTTGGTTAAGCATATTTTGTGTATCAAAATTAGTCATTCTCTTCAAAGTTCCATACCTTGAGTTTCTTAACTTCTTTTAATCCCTCTTGTATCGCTTTAAACGCAATATCGTTAATTTTAACGGCTCTGACACCTTTTGGGTCGTGCGGATCGCGTCCTTTATTAAACTTCTCGTATAGGTCATTTAGGTCGTTCTGGAGGGCCTTTAGAGTTTGCTCGTCCTTTACTCTAAAGGCGAACTGATAGTTGACGTATTTGCTTGGGTCCTTGTCCTTCTTTTTGGGCTTTGGCATAAGCTCTCCTATTAACCCAGTATATTCTAATCGGTATATGTAAGTCAAAACGATACCTTAATTTTGAATATCAAAATTTACATGACAAAATTACATGATGCGTTATAATATAGATGAAGGTACTGCGCGAACCACGGTACGGATCGTTCGGGGGATTGTACGGAATGAACGACAAATCGGAATTAAAAAAGAAAAACGCTATTTATACCGACTCTAATGTCGTCATGGAGATGCAACTTGGACGTGTACTTACTGAACTTTTGAAAGAAAGGCGACTGTCTTTACGGGAATTGGCTAGGGCCAGTGGAGTGAGTGCTTCGACTCTTAGCGAGTGGACGACGAATCGGGCTCCTAACCCTGTAAAGTTAAAGAAAGTTGCTGAGTATTTGGGGGTATCTGTCCATTTTTTACTATTTGGTTGTGAGGATAATCAGAATCCAATTGAGAAGATTTTAAAAGAAAGTGTTTTTCAAGGAACTTACGAAATAACGGTGAAAAAAGTGAAATTACCAAAACCATAGAAGTTGGTGGGACGAATGAAGTACGTTGTTTTAGTTGCGTCAATTTTATTTCTGGCCGCTTGCACTAAGACGGCAACCGTTGGTGGGGCACTATCGTCGACTTCACCCACTCCTACTCCTACTCCTACTCCCACTCCAACACCTTCGCCAACGCCTACCCCTACCCCAAGTCCGACACCGAGCCCAACTCCTACTCCAACGCCAACTCCTAGCCCTTCGCCGACACCAACACCCACTCCCACGCCAAGTCCAACGCCGACGCCAAATACTTGGACAACTATTTCATCTTTAAGTGAGCCTTCAGCGAGACAAGCCCATACAGCAATATGGACGGGATCAAAAATGATCGTTTGGGGCGGAGTCGGTTCAAGTGGTTCTGGATCTGACGGTGGAATTTATGATCCAGGCTCAAATACCTGGAGTTCCATGAGCACAATCGGCGCTCCGTCTGGAAGATATTCCCACACCGCAGTTTGGACTGGAACCCAGATGGTAGTATGGGGCGGTTACTCAACTGGCTCCCCTGGTGTCTTAGGGGACGGCGGAGTTTATACGCCAAGCACTGATACTTGGACCTCCGTTACTACGACAGGTGCGCCAACTGCCAGATATTATCACACAGCAGTATGGACAGGATCAGCCATGATTATCTGGGGTGGAAACAACGGGTCCATTCAACTTGGTGATGGTTCAAGTTATAATCCCACAAGCAATACTTGGACTACGTTAAATGCCACGGGCGAACCTGCAGCTGTAGACATGCACACCAACATATGGACCGGAACTTACATGATTAAGTTTGGTGGCGAAAACGGTGGTTTTGCTGACATCGACTCAGAACTTTATAACCCATCAAACACTACTTGGACTGCGGCCACTACAACAGGCTCGCCAACGGCAAGATTCTCCCACACTGCCGTATGGGATGGAACACAGATGATAATTTGGGGCGGGAACAACGGCTCTACCAATCTCAATGACGGTGGACTCTACAATCCAAGTTTAAATTCGTGGACAAGCACCACATCCACCAATGCTCCCGTCGCTCGTTCAGGACATACAGCAATTTGGACGGGAACGGAGATGATCGTTTGGGGCGGAAGCGGGTCAAGTAGTTACCTCGGTGATGGCGGTTTGTATAACCCTAGTGGCAATACATGGACTGCGATTTCCACAACTGGATCTCCGTCAGCAAGATACGGTCATTCGGCGGTATGGACGGGTACACAGATGATTATTTTTGGTGGTGCAAATACAAGTGGCGCTCTAGGTGATGGAGCAACATATACACCATAGGAATAGATGTGGAGTGTTTTCTTTTATGGATCTATGTGCTTACTGCAATTTTAAGTGGACTCGATACCGAAGTATCTATCATTGGGGTTTTAATTTGTATGATCTATCGCTTCACCAAGCGAATATCAAAGAACTCCTTCACGATGGAGGTGAGTCTCATGAATAAACTCACGCCTAAACAAGTGAATGAGCGCACCGTTCCGTGCATTGTTTTTGGTGTCATTATGATGTTGGTGGGTGTCGGTAACGAAAATATTTATACTGTCCTTGCTGGATTAGCATTTGTGGTTTTTGGAGCATTTGCAAAACATGCAGCGACAAATTCGCAGGAATGCCCTTTTTGTAAATCGAAAATTCATAAAGAAGCAAGTGTGTGTCCTAAATGTCAAAGGGAGCAAAAGAATGTCGCGTAAAGAATAGCGCAAATAGATTTATTATTCGGTTCAAACTTTTAAGGGGGGGCGTTATCATGAAAAAAGTATTTTTAACTTTACCTTGTGCTTTGATGGTGGCCTGTTCGTCAGTGCCACAGCCACAAAGTCAATCTCAAATGCAAACGCCAGAAACCCAAGGCGACAAAGTTCTTGCCCGAATTGATGATTTGCCCGCAAGGCCGTCATGGCTTAAAGAATCGGACCCATTCCGCATTGAAGGAGGATATGTCATCTCCCTTGGCCAAACATTAATTCCCGCTGATAACCGTGTCGAGGCCGCTTACCGAATTGCCGAGAATAACGCCAAAGGCGCTATTGCTGGAGCCATTGAGCAGCGTTTAGAATTTATTTTCCAAAACGCAGAAGAAGGGACTGAGATGGATACCACTCAGGCCCGTTATATCGGGGCGGAGGCTTCTAAATTGACGACTTCTTCGTTACGCTTGGAGCATCGTTACTGGGAAAAAGTTGCAACAACGACCGATAGCGGCCAACGGATTACTCAGTATCGTATTTTTACAACGGTCAAGATGCCTGAGAGTGATTTCAAAAGGGCTGTCATTGATGCCATCCGTAGAAGTCAAGGACGACAAGGGATCAGTGCTGAATTTGCACAAAAAGTTAATGAACATTGGGACAAGTTTGTTAGTGGCAACGATAGTAAAACGACAAGCACAACGGCCAAGGCCGATAAACCCGCCACGACAGAGAAGCCCAGCGAAGATGGGAACGAGTAAAGTTTTAGTAGTGGGTGGTTATGAGGACTTTATTTAAGTGTGCTTACACCTTAATGGCTTCGATCTTGATTGGATGTGCATCGGCCCCGCCAATGTACGATGCCAAAGGATTTGAGAAAAGGGTTGCCAACAATCCGATTTGTCTTGATGGCAAGGGAGTAAAAGTTTTCTCCATCACGACTGCGACCTATGTTGGTGTAGCGCCAGGTAGGTCCTTGGCTGAAGTCAGTAGCACTCAAGATGACTATGCTAAGGCCGCCGACGCTATCTCAAAGAATATATTTCAACTCCTATCCCAAGTTGAAATAATTGAAGATGGCCAAGGTCTTAAGTATAATTCCATTGCTAAACCCACAATGGTTTTTGCGGCAGTTATCACCCTTGGAGTTGTTGGTATTCTGGTTTCGGCTGAACCAGAGGATTTCTATAAACCTGAACTTCACGTTCGCTCTAGTTTAGACATTCGAGACATTCACCTAGTCAGAGTTTCAAATAACCCGCTTGAGTTCGTTGTCTGCAAAACTGAAACTTGCGGAGGACTTAAAGAACCGTTTAGTCACAAAGAAATTCTTCAAGGGAATAACAGTGGGCAAGCCTATTATTATGTAGCAAGTAAGAACGCCCCTTCTATTGCTATCTTGGAATTTGACAAGTCCCCTCTTGAGCCAGATCCACTCTCGGCCACTGTCATAGAGACGGGCTTTGATCTTCACAATTTTTTGAGCCAAAACTATTTCGATCCAAATAAAGATAGGGGACCAGCATCCTTGGCTGATGCTTTTAACTTGGGAATTAAGATAACAAAGACTGTCCGTGGCCCATGGATTATCCAAAAGGTAACTTTTAACCCTAGTGAGGTTTGTAGAAATGTTCGGTCATCTACTGAACTTTACTCTCATTAGTATGGTGGCGCTCGGTGCCGGTCTTCCAACTTGGGTCACAAGTGGGGCAACCTCTAATAGTGGATCATATTTTGTTATCTGTAGCGCCGATGCCCTTGATCCCCAGGAGGCCGAAGAATTAGCTCAAAGCCGATGCCTCGCTAGTGCCGCAAAACTTAGCGGAGTAACTGTTCAAATCCATTCTAAGACCGTTGAGAGTGTTACTGGGAATGACTCAAGTGAAGTCGCAGAGATCCAACCCATCCACCGTCCTGTTCAGTGTCTCTGGACCAATCGTTATCTTGAGTCACAAGGGACAGGCTTTCGAGTTTGGCTTAGGTGTTCTGTTTCCAAAAGATCTGTCGAGAGCATGAAAAACCAAACGGCACCAGGCAACGGGGATCAAGATAGTAATGCCTCCCTGCCCGCCTTTAAGAAAGCCATCGTTGTAGCCATCAGTGTCCCGCCCGCTGAACTTTACTCCGTCGGGGGTGATCGTGGGGAGCGCATCATTAATACTTCAAGTAATCCCACGAATCTAGAGATTAAAGAAGGAGATCAGTGGATCGTGGCCAAAAGACATGGCTACCACGACAACAAAGTTTTACTTAATCCGTGGCAGAACGGTGACGTTTTAAACTTAAATTTCCAACTTGATCGAGGAATTTAATAACGGACTTCAATGTCCTACGAAGGAGGTCTTTATGGATAAAAATGGTGACGAGTTGATAAGAAAAGGTAATACGCTCATGGCCGCCGCCCGCGAAGGGAAAATAGGTTTTGCGGAGAGTGATATTCGCGCCCTTCAAAACGCCTACTTGAGGAGCCGCAGTGGATCTTTTCTTACAAGTTGGACCCCCGTATTTATAATTTTTATTATGGGGGCACTTACGTTTATTTCGGGATCTGTGCAAGAATACGCTGCCCTACCTCGACATACTGCCGCTTATCAGGCCGCCACCGTTTCGTTAATGTACGGTGGTCAAACAAACGATGACGCAATTCTTGCATCAGTTCACAGAGAAGAACAAGAAACGGGAAGCCAGATAAGAGCAGGGTTCTTGTTAATCATTGGTGCGGTTGTCTATGGAGTCATGCTCCGAAAGTACAATGCAAGGGGAAAGAAGTACGTGAGCTTTGTTCAAACAGAGTATCCAAAACTAGAGAAGGAGGCAGCTTAGAGAAATTCTTTAGCCCGATAGTTGAACACGCCATTCTTTCTATGGGAGTGATGGGATTTGAGACTCACATTGAACGAAAAAATCGGAGGTCCTCTAACTTGGCTTTATACCTTCTCTTGCATTTTGTTTGGTGAAGAAACCGAGGTTTCAGTATTTATATTGTGTATCTATGGGATTAGCAAAGGAGTTTGTAAGATTTTAAAGTGACTAGCCTACTGATTTTTCGTCAAAACGAAGATCAACCAAATTGCCGTTCTTAAACAGTAAAGAAAAATATCGAAGAAAGGACATTCCAAGAACTATGTCCTCGCAACTGTTGCTGACGGAGGCGCGGATACCTTTAAGAAAAATTATTTCTCCTATAGACGTTTTAAGTCGTATATCAACCTCGGTTACAGCTTCCTTTACCGAGCCATTTGCTGTATCTGATATTTCCGCACCCCCGGGCGGGAATACGCCAGGCGTTTCATCCAACAACCGTTTTGGAATAAGAATACCAGAGGCTCCTGTGTCAATCATCCCTTGAACACGAACAAAAGCATTCTGGCCTGGTGGGCTGATTTCAACGGGGACATAGAGGACATCTGCGTCGTTTTCTTCAAATTCAAATTGGCTACCATTTCTAAATATCTTCATGCCTATTAAAGATTACTACGTTACTGAATTTTCAATAAGTCCAACCATTGCTTATGTTGGACGTACTTTCCGTAAGCCTGTCTATATTGCTGAAGGAGACGCTCCTTCTCCTGGCCATTCTGGCTATTAGCAGCCCTTGTCCAAAGAATTTTCACTTGATTTTGCAATGCCTTGAGTAATTCCATAAAAATATCCTTCTCCCATCATTCTTATCGGTCTTTTGTTTTAATACTTTAGCTGATAATTTATTGGCTAAATTAGCTGATATTGTAAAAAGTACAAATTTGTAATATAATAAGCTATGGCAAAGAAAGAGAAGTATCCATACAAAGACTACCCCGTGCTTGGCTACCGCGTAACTAAGGCCATTTACGACGAAATAACAGGTGTTTTGGAAGAGGTGCTAAACCTTTGGAATAAAGAGCTAGAGGCTCACGAGAAGTTATATAAAAAAAATGATATTTTTATTAAGGCTTTAAAGCGAGGTTTAAGCCAATTAGAGGCAGAAAAGAAGAAGAAGTGAGGGCCGCCGTTGGTCTAGTTGAACAGTCTAGTTAAACAGCTCTCGTAGGATGCCGATAGAAAATAAAGGGAGCCAACGGATGGATCGACGCCAACTTGCAAGTGACTGTGCCCGTGTCATTGCTGGCCACGGACACAAATTTGAACAGCTTGACGATCTTCTAACCTCAATCGTCAATAGAGTGGCAAAGAAATTAAAAATTTCACTAAAAACGTATAGTCTAGGACGCTATCAACTGGACAGAACACTTTGTTATTTTGTTATTTTTTTCATTTACGAACATTCTTGTAACGGTTTATCTCCTAACAAACAGGAAATCGAAAGAGCCGTGGACCTTTTTATAGAATTTAAAGAAAAGAATCGTGATCTTACTCTAATTTCAATCAAGGGTGGACAATTAAAGTCCGCGACGGTTGAGGAGTTCCTTAATTTTCAGCATGATGACCCTATCGAGGACCGTTTCAATAGGGTCCATCGTGCAATTTTTGATAGGTGCGTTAGCGGAGCAATACACCAAGACTCCATAATTTGGACCATTGACCATCCACAAACCCCCTGGGGAGCGAATGCGTCTTCGGTGAGTCGCTTGGTCGATGACTTAATTGATGAAAAAATTCAAGTGGCTTTAGTGCGGGGAGCATATCGCTACCAGGACGGACACCTTACAGAGGAGATAAGTTTTCGAGGCTATTACGACAACAAGAGACAATACACAGTCATGTTGAAATTTGCTCAACTGGCGTTTCAAGAGAGCGTTCTTTTGATTTCTAAAAATGGAGAAACTAAAAGCTTGAATCTTGCCACTAAAGAAATCTCCTTTCTTGGAATTTGGAGTCCAATCGCTGCTCGGAAAGTTAAAGACCTTGGACCCAATGACGGATTTTCAATCATTGACGGGCAATATTATGGCATTTCTCCAACCCCTTTTGAGCAAGTGGCTTAACCTTCTATTCGAGCTTCTCGGATTTAAGAATACAAGAATATCTATTTTACAAGTAAAACTCGACCTTACTCCTGCAAAGTACTCCCTCGGTATTATGTCTTCCTGGAATTACCGACGACCTCCAAACCGTAAGACGATGTGCTTATTTATTAAGATTATAATATTATATTGAACGGGTGAGTGCTTATGGGGCAGGAGGGGTAGTATGGGTGCGCCCCTTTCCTTTAGAGACGAAACCGCCCTACCTTTGACCGGATTGAGCAAGCATCTCTCTAAAATAGGTGAATCCGTGCCGATATTAATGACGGGCCAACTGCTGCGGGAAAATTGTGCAAAGTAAAACCACCTCTACTGAGAAGACGACCAACAAAGATGCCGTGGCCGAGGAGAAAAACTTCGCAGCTTTTGTTAGAGCCTATTTCGATTACAAAATTGGTAAACAGATCGCCAGGCATATACTGACACCAGGGCTTGAACCACGGTTCTTTGATTCACGCTTCGATAAAAGTAACTCTATAAAGAATCGCACTATAAACGACATCAAAAAACTTAATCCGTCCTTACTTGAGGAGCTTAAGTTCTTTGCACAAGTTGTGACGGATCAGGAAATGAGCCGAGATACTGAGTTTGACAGTGACCTTCTTATAAATTTATATGGCTGCCTCGGTGGTTTGTATCTGAACTATGACAGCGCAAGCTACAAACTCCCACAGCCTACGAATTTTGCAGGTCGTGATTTTGAATTTTATTGTTGGAAAAAACTGGCTGTAGCAATATTCTTCGAGCAAGAACGAGTATTTTGGCATGGAGTTGCCCTCCTTACAGAAACAAAAGAAAATAAGAAACTTTATAAAAGTGAGCAGGTCCATTGGGGCACTGAAGAATTGCGAGATTGTCATCAGAATGAATTTGAGGAATTTATCAAATTTCTAGGAGATTACTTGGCTATGCAGCCCAATCTTTTCGACTCAATCGATACTGCTATTTGTAGTCGTAGATTTTATTGGAATTTCATCCAGAATTTTATTGAGAACGCCAAGACCAAAACTACAGGACTGTATGATAGAGTGGAGCGGCGGTTTCCCTCAGTTATTATTCATTATTGTGATGGAGAGGATGCGAGAGTCATTTCTACTGACCCCACCGATCCCATATTTCGCCTAAATAGAACCACATATCGTCCAAACTCTAAAAATCTTGTTGCAGACTGCAACGCAGTATTGAATGACACCGCCAGCGCCACTTTAAAGCAACGTGTGTCTGATTGGGTTCGCCCGTTTAAAAAATTCATTTTTAGTGAGCTTGGATTGAGTTTTATGGCAAAGACAAGAGAACACCATCGTATTACAGAAGAGTTTAGTGCCTATCTATTAAAGTATGTTGTAGTTCACCGCAATCACGACAGGCCACCAAATCTGGACGCTATACACAAAGTTATGCTGGAGTTTATAAAGTTTAAAAAGGCCCAGCCAGACATGGCTCCCATTCTAGATTCAGACGGATTGATTAAACCCATGCCCGTAGAGCGTTACCATCAGTACATCAATTCAAAGGCACTATTCCAACTTGAAAACCATTTCCAAGAGATAACGTCAGAAGCTTCGTCGGTACTTGGCAAAAAGAGTACCGTTGCCAAAGATATGACGATAGTTTCATTAGAGCACCCCGACTCGAAGCGGGGCAATGTGGCTGTGGTCCTGCCTATGATACAAAACATTATTGCACAAGGTATAGAGGTGGAGGTTTGTATTGGAGCTTTTCGGTATTCTGAGGGTGCCCATGCCGGCAAGGTCATTGATGAAATATCGCTCGCTTGCTATTTTGAGACCCCAAAGCAGAAACAATACCTTGAAGACATCGCTGGCTTTTATCACCAAGAAAGTTATTTAGTCATCGATAAAGAGCTGTGGGTCTCTCTGGTCGATCTTAAAAATGGAAATCGAACACAAATAGGAACATGGTTAGAGGTTCAGAGGATCAATCACAATGATCTAGGAATTGGGGAAGGCTACACTCTGATTAACGGAAAGTACTTTCAGGCAAAGTCATTCGATGCTGACAAGCCCCTTGTTGAGTCCAATGATTTCAGAAATGTTAGAACAAGATTTGGTCAGTTCGTTCTCACAGATCGTCAGGCCAAAGTAATAAAGTATATATACTCAAAATACGAGGAAGGTATAGCCGAACTAAAAGGCAGCGACATTATAGAAGCAGTCAATTCCAACGATCAAATTCAGCGTATATTCGACACCCGTGTTGATAATAAATGGGTCCCTGGTCCCGCTTGGGATAAGTTGATAGTTAATTCAAAACACGGCTACTATAAGTTGAAACTCTAATCCGTCATTACCCATTACCGTATATGCTACCATAATTCCCGCTAGGGATATGGGCATCGCCTTCTGTTTCCGGTTGACTATCTAAGCTGCACCCGCTGCCATTTACCATAATCACGCACATAATAAAAAAATGTCATCTGAGGCATCCTGAAAGTGAGCCAATTATGGTTCCAAAAACAGGAGAACTTATATGAACACGAAGCAAATCGAAAACGGTAAAGACGAAAAGGACAATCAACGGGAGGATGTAAAAACAAAGACCAAAATTGCAGCCTCATCAACGAATCCTTTTGATCTAGCCAAACTGAAACTCTCTCAAGATTTTGAGACTGCTGGCGGTGGAGTACGGAGGAAAATTACAACTGTTCCAGTAAGAAAACCAAATAAGCATTCCTTTTTTAGAGTAATAGCAGACGAAAAATTCAAACTTACCACGGCTGTTTTAGAGTTCAAAGAGGACGGATCTGAAATGTATCTGATCTCTCCTGGGCTTCGTGATGAATTAATGGAGGATTTGCATATAGTTCAAATCGTGACCACCATTGACCGACAAAATAACGTCGTGCTCTGGCCAGTCAAACTCCCAAGCTCTGAAGGAAGAAGCAATACTTGGAACGATAGTGCCATGGCAGCAGCTCAACACGCTGAGAAGCAATGGATTCGGATGGTTCCTAACATGAGGCTTGGTGCTTATGACGTATTTGTCGCGGCAAAAGATTATCCTGAACCTCAAATTCCCGACACTGATTTTCAACAACTTATCCAGTTAGCATTCAAGGACCGTTTCATTGATTCGATGGACCACCCTATTTTGAAAAAGCTAAGAGGAGAGGAGTGATGAAACCCTTTAGCTGTTGGCCCTTCAAAGAAATTTGGTGCGTTGATTTTGAGTTCAATGCTCAAGATGGAAGTAGACCTGAAGTACGATGTATGGTCGCACGAGAATTAACAAGCGGACAAACTTTAAGACTGTGGGCGGACGAATTGAAAACACTAAAGGCCGCGCCGTTCAACGTAGGTGAAGATAGTCTATTTGTCGCTTATTTCTCCACCGCAGAGTTCAGCTGTTTCCACACTCTGGGCTGGCAACTTCCAATAAATGTATTGGATCTCTTTGTCGAGTTCAGAAATATTACCAATGGCTTGCCAACTCCCGGTGGCAGCGGTCTCATCGGCGCACTCGTCCACTATGGCATGGATGCCATTTCTGCCACAGAGAAACAGGAAATGCGTGATCTTGCTTTAAGAGGAGGTGACTACACCCCAGAGGAAAAGATTGCACTTATTGATTACTGTGAGTCTGATGTTCTCGCGTTGATTCATTTACTGCCAAAGATAGCCAACCAAATTGATCTTCCACATGCAATCTTGCGCGGCCGGTATATGAAGACCGTTTCTGTAATGGAGCACAACGGCGTTCCCGTAGATGTGGACACCCTAGAGCGTCTTAAGCCGCATTGGAATCCTATAAAACAACTATTGGTAGCGAAGGTTGATGTCGATTTTGGTGTGTATGAGGGTACTACTTTTAAGACTGACCGATTTCGTGCCTATCTTGAGCAGAACAATATCGCATGGCCAATGCTGCCTTCGGGCTCCTTACGATTAGACGACGACACGTTTAAAGAAATGGCTAGGGCGTACCCCCAACTAGACCCATTAAAGCAGCTGCGAGCAACACTTTCTGGCTTAAAATTACATGACATTGCGATTGGGAGCGATGGTCGAAACCGTTGCATGCTTTCTCCCTTTAGAGCCAAGACAAGTCGTAATCAACCTTCCAATGCAAAATTTATTTTTGGTCCAGCCTCCTGGATTCGCTATCTCATAAAACCCAGTCCTGGAAAGGCTCTGGCATATATTGATTGGTCCCAGCAAGAGTTTGGTATTGCCGCCGCCCTCTCTGGCGATGAAAAAATGAAAGAGGCGTACCTATCTGGTGATCCCTATTTGGCCTTTGCAAAACAAGCCGGGGCCGTACCTCAAAATGCAACTAAGGCATCCCATAAATCTGAAAGAGAAAAATTCAAAGCCTGTGTATTAGCCACTCAGTATGGAATGGGTGAACTTTCATTGGCTCAACGAATTGGGCAGCCCCCCATCGCGGCAAGACATCTCCTAAAGTTACACCGCGAGACATATCCTACTTTTTGGAAATGGTCCGACAACGTTGTGAATTTCGCAATGCTTAACGGTTACCTCTACACAACTTTCGGTTGGACAATTCAACTTCCACAAGAACCCAACGACAGATCACTTAGGAATTTTCCTGTTCAAGCCAATGGCGCAGAAATGCTACGCCTAGCAGCCTGTCTCATCGTAGAAGATGGAATCAAACTATGCGCCCCCGTTCACGATGCAATCGTTATTGAGGCACCCAATGAAGAAATAGATAAAGTTGTAACCCGCACTAAAGAGTTAATGTCCATCGCCAGTAAAATTATTTTAGGGGATTTAGAGCTTAAAAGCGATGCTGAAATTATTCGTTCGCCCGACAGGTATGAACCAGAAAAGGGCGAAAAGATGTGGGTCGCTGTAATGGAGCTTCTCCGTCAAGTTGAGAATGAGACCTCCAAGACTGGTGTCAAATGAAACCACTAGATTTGAAGCAAATGCAAATCGACTACACAGTTAAAAACAGTGGCACAAATAAAGTTCGAGTGAAGCGTGAAATAGTCGGTTCCTTTCTCAGAGGCCCAATCCCACTTGTATGGCTTGAAAAGGCGGCCTGTCTTGGCGGAAAGACTCTTCACGTCGCTATTAGCCTGTGGTTCCTGCGAGGCGTAACCAATAGAAACCTAGTTCGCTTTAATCAAAGTAATCAAGAACGCTTTGGAGTCAAACGAGATGCTGCAAGGCGGAGCATCACCGCTCTGGAGTCAGCAGGTTTAATATCAGTCACTCGAAAACCAGGCAGGTGCCTTGAGGTCCTAATCATTGATCTGGATGGGAGGAAGCCATGAAAGCTAAATTACAAACTGATGGCCACTTAACCGATGGTTTTAAATCTTCTGGAACTTCTCCTCCCTTGGATTTGGCGAAGACCTCTGGCACAAGTCCACCAGAATTAAGTGCCACGGGGAAGTTATCAATTCCGCAACGATTTGCCGTTTTACAAATTGAAAATAAAGTAGCTCAAGAAATTGTAATTAAGAACCACTATCTTCATCGTACAGCGCCTTGCTCATGGGCCTTCGGACTTTTTGATAAACAAAATAACTGCACTCTCGTCGGTGTCATCACCTACGGAGTGGGTCCCTCAAGCACCCTTCTTGCCGGTGTATGTGGTCCTGACGAGGCTAAAAATGTCTGTGAACTCACTCGTCTCTGGTTGGCCGACAACCTACCCAAAAACTGTGAAAGCTATCTCATTGGAAACTCCATCAGGCTCGTCCCCCGTGAAATTATCGTCAGTTTTGCTGACAGTTCAGCTGGGCACATCGGCTATGTCTATCAGGCCACAAATTGGATTTATACAGGCCTCTCCACCAAAATTAAAGATCCTCGCCTCAAAAGTAACCCGCATCTCCATCAGGCTTCTTTTGCTAAAGGTCTCACAAAAAAGGAAATTGTTGATAAATATGGAGATGACGTTGAATACGTTGAGCGGTCCCGCAAGCATCGTTATGTATTCTTCAATGTTCGTAACAAAAGGCGTAGGCAAGAACTTGAGGCTAAATTACGATATAAAATCCTCCCATACCCCAAAGTTTCAGCAGAAAAATCAAGCCCAAGTAAAAAAATCTGTACTGTTTGTGACGAAGAGAAACCCGATGATGAGTTCTACAAAAAACGTAATAGCCATGAGTCATGTTGTAAGAACTGCAAAAAACTAGGAAATAAACAGAAGCGTGCAGCTAAGTCCAAAGCAGAGAAACCTATTTGGGAGGCTGCGCTTAAAATTGTTGTCAACTCTGAAAAGAAAGGTGATTTAATAAATGTACTTTTTGATCTCCTCAAAACCCATCAACCTGTAGTAGAACCTGTAGCCCATGACGACTTTAGTGTTTCCGAATTATTGAAAAATACCAACACTATTGATGCCCTTTTAGAAGTGGAGAAAAAGAAATGCGCAAAATAGGAATTTATTCGAGGGTCTCAACTGAAGAACAGGCCCAGGTCGAAGAGGGTTCGATCAAAAACCAAATTGAAAGCCTTCAAAAATACGTTAAAGCCGAAAACATGAAACATGATGGGACTTGGGGAGAACTGGTTGATGTATATAAGGATGAAGGATTTTCGGCAAAAGACCTTAAGCGTCCGGAACTCAAACGGCTTCTGAACGACATCTACAGAGGGAAAATAGACACCGTACTTTTCACAGAAATTTCTCGTTTAAGTAGATCGGTAAAGGACTGGATAGATTTAAGAAAATTTTTTGATGACAATGACGCCAGCTTTATTGCAAGTAGGCAGAACTTCGATACCTCAAATGCCATGGGTCGGGCTATGCTTAACTTTGCCATTGAGTTTTCACAACTTGAACGTGAAATGACGGCTGAAAGAGTAAAGGCAAGTTGTTACGCTAGGGCCAGCCGAGGTCTATGGACGGGTGGACAAATCCCCTATGGCTTAGAAAGCACCGATAAACCAGGCTATTTAAAGGTAAACGCCGCAGAACAAGTTATTGCAGACGAGATCCTCGATATTCTGATTAACCATGGAGGTTCCGTTGCTAGTACCGTGGATCTGCTAAAGGAGAAGGGATATTCACGGCATAAAGGCCAAGACTGGGATGAGAAGTCACTCTGCCGATGGATTAGAAATCGAATGCTTATTGGTGAGGTTGAAGTTAATGCTGCCAAAAAAGAAAAGGATCAAAAAAGTCTAGCAGAGCTGGACAAGTACAAAACTGTTCAAGCTGTATGGGAGCCAGTCTTAGCTAAAGATAAGTGGCTTCAGGCTAACGATCTTCTGGACCGCAATTACCAAAAACTGAAAGTGGCCCAATGGCAGCACTATGAATACGTTTTTACTGGCCTCTTTGAATGTTCCAATGGACATAGGCTTGTTGGTTCGAGCGGTTGGGGAAAATCGGGCAACAAATATCCCCATTACAAACACAGCCCCAAAAATAAATGTGACTGTCATATCAAGACCATTCCAGCGAACAAAATCGAAACTCGAATCATCCAGGAGCTTAAGAAAATTATTAAATCGCCCAACGTCATAAAAGAATTGGCGGCAAAGGCGAATGACGAATTTACACAAAAGCGCCCTGATTATGGTCAAGCACTCTTCACCGCCAAAAAGCGTGTAGATGCCATTACTAAAAAACTCGATCAAATAACAGATCAGATTCTTGAAAGTGGAATTGATGCCGACAGGGAAATGTGGCAAGGAAAGCTAGGCAGGGTTCAGGAAGAAAAGAAAGCTGCGGAAAAGGAATTTGAGGAGTTGACGATACGATCAAGGGAGCAAAACGCTGAACCCCTGGACGCCGGAAGAATTGCATTGGCTTTGGAAAAACTTGTGGATGGTTTTGAGACTTTGCCTATCGCTTCGAGACAGGCTCTTTTGACAAGTCTCGTTGACAAGGTTGAGATTCGGAAAGAAGAAATCGTGGTTCAGATCAAAAATCCTGGGTTCTTGTTTGGATCGGTAGGGATCGATGGGTGTCACACTGGAGAATCATCTTTAGCACACTCAGATGATTGGCGGGGTGTGCGGGACTCGAACCCGCGGCCTTCCGCGTGACAGGCAGGAAGATGCGGCCCGCAAAGTCATATTATTACTACACATTGGTATCACTTCCCACAATTTTTTCCCACAATGAATCATTCTGCCCCCTCCCATTCTTCGTATGCCGCTTTGAGCGCCGATTTTCTCTTCTTAAGATACGTCTTTTCAAACACCCGATAGCTCATCCCCAATTGTGAGATTGCCATATAGGGCGGCATACTGGACTCGGCCATATTGGTCGCGCAGGTATGACGTAGATCGTGGAATCGATCCACGCCGCTCACCTTGGCCTTAGCGAGGTCCCATAGATCCCTGGCGTGGCAATCGCTCATGTGCCGCCCCTGGTATCGAGGGCTCGGAAATAGAAAGGGGGTGTCTTTTGAAGCTACCAGTTGTCGCTCGATAAGGGGCCCCACAAACTTAGAGATTCTGACATCTCGGGCCTTCCTGGTTTTTACAATATGGGCCGGGAGGTGGATGGTCCCTTCCTTAAGGTCAATCCATTCCTTTTCGATTCGGACAATTTCACCATGTCTGCAGCCCATTTTGTGGCCCATTTGTATTTGGAGCTCTAAAGCCAAGAGCTTTTCTTCTTGGCAAAACTCTAAGAGCTCTTTGATTTTTTCATCAGAAATGTACTTACCGATATTCACTTCGGGGTCTACGTCATCAAATTTCTGAACCTTAGAAAGATAATTTTTATTTTCTTCTGGGAGCTCGTGTAGGTAATTGAGCACTGCAATGAGAGTTTTTCGGCGATTGAAGAATTTCTGCTTCGGTTTGTGGACCCTGCACTTCTTGATGTATTTGAGCCACAATTCATTGGATACTTCTTTCGGCAATAACGTGCCGAATTCCGGCGACAGATGCTTTTCAATGTCGATCTTTACATTTTGAACGGTCTTCTTCGCTTTTGTGCCTTCAAGCATTTCTAAATATTTTTTTGCGGCATCCTCAAATAGCCAACGCTCTCCAATTTGAAACGCTTTTGCAACGGCCTCCCCCTTCCAGAAGGATCTTTGCTCTTCGACGAATTGAATGGCCTTGTCTATCTCATCGGGATTGAGAAAGCCCGTTGATTTGATTTGCCGCTGGGGTGTGAGATCCTCTCGGTATTCAGCCCAATAGATAATGGGCTTTCTAGCCTCGGGCCGCAGATACAAACTGTATTTTCTAGCCCGAGGGCTCTTTATGGGAATCAGTTTCATGACGATTTTTTAATTAACCTATCAAGGTCTTCGACTCTGTATTTCCATTCTTTGCCAAGCTTAAAGCCCTTGAGCCTTCCGACTTTTCTATAGCGATATAATGTCTTTGCATCTGCATCGATGTAGGCTGCAGCCTTTTCTGTACTGAGCCAGCCGTTCACGATAGTGAGTTTCTGGATTTCTACGTCTACTTCCGCTGGCCCCTCTTGCGTCTTATTAGAAGACTTCTTGCCTCCCAGCTCGGTCATGATTAGTTCCCCTTATATAGAAATTTAAGAAATAGAATAACGGCGGCGCCGTTCGCAAAACACAGACCCACCAAAATCCAAAGAGCAATTTTTTGATTTAAAGAAAATTTGGATTGTAGACTTGAGAAAGCATCCTGCTTTTCAATCATTTTATAACCGACATAATCCCGAACATTTTTCCTGGCTCGGTCTGCAGCTTGATTGAGTGGACCAATACAGAGACTATCGGCAATGATATCTTCTAAACTTTGATATTCTGAAACGGGTTTCATAACTCCCCCGTTTTCCAATAAGGATAACCAACCCGTTCGTAGTAGACACGAGCCAGGCGCCGCTCGTCACTTCCGTGAGAATTGTACCCGTCTTTTCGAGGATCAGACAACATGCTCTGGATTCCGCAAAGGTCACCAATAAAACCCCGCAGTACATATTCGGGCGTGGTCTTATCCTCAATGCAGAGCTCAATAAACTCTGGAGGAATTTCGATGGTGACTTTTTTGAGACTTTCACTTTTTGATTTCATAAACTTCAACTCCTATTTGAAATCTTCAAAAGACGGCGTTGCCTCAGCCTCGTCTTCCTGTGTGGTTACTTCTTCAACTTCTTTTGCTTGTTTTTCTTGGGACTGCTCTTCTGCAGGTGCTTCAGAAATTAATTTTGCAAGCCGTGTGGGTTTTGTTTTTATTTCTATGGCCTCATCTTTTTTATTGAGGTCATAGAACTCGTCATCAGCGCGGATCACTTGCTCAAGGTCTGTGGACATCGGAAGCC